>Ga0302231_10000215_pt1 | contig 48486 bp, 41 predicted proteins | sample II_Palsa_N2_2_FD_193522 | JGI IMG/M metagenome (GOLD analysis project Ga0302231, IMG submission 193522) | Peat permafrost microbial communities from Stordalen Mire near Abisko, Sweden - II_Palsa_N2_2 | ecosystem: Environmental > Terrestrial > Soil > Palsa > Peat permafrost | place: Sweden...
ACGTAGGCGTCGACGTAATTGTCTGCGCCGGCGTCACGCTCGCCGTCGTGCTCAACTGTTTGGCCGAGAGCACGTACACCGCGTTACTGCCGTTATCGCTTACCCAAAGATTTCCATTCCGATCAAACGCCGCCTGCTGTGGAAACACAAAGCTCGCCGAAGAGATCGTCGTGGCCGGCGTAGGCGCACTATTGCTCCCCAGGTTCGACAGCTGCTTCGGCGTGAACTCATACAGCGCCGGCGCCACCGTCCCGCCGCTCGCCATCGTCCCTCCATCAATCACCCACAGGTCGCCGTAGAAGTCCCACACCACTCCCTGCGGCGAGGCGAACGCCGAAGAATTAATCGCGCGCCGCGGCACCGGATCACTCACCCCGCTCACCTGCTGCGATGGCGAAAACTCCACCACGTTGGTCCCATTCGCCACCCACAGCGCATTGTTCCCGTTCCCGCCACCCCAGTAGTAGTAGTAGTTGCCATAACCCCAGTAGCAGCCCGACAGCCCCACCATCGCCACCGTCGCAACCACTCCCAGCGCAATCCGCAAGCCCTTGTTCCGCCTGCCGAACTTCCGCGCCCCACTCGTACGCGCACCAGAAAACAACCGCCCGACCAACCCTGTACGTGGCATCATGGCAATCTCCCAAAAATCAAATGTCTGAAAGGTGGAGAAACCTCCACGCCCATTGCAGACGTGTTTTCTACAGAAATGTTTCGCTTGCCGCCAACGATACAACCGCTTCCACCACCCCGACTCTGTCATCTTCTCCTAGGCGGGACGATCTGCCGTTCCCCTCGCCCTTCTTTCTGTCATTCTCTCGGGGAATCTGCCTCTTCCTCTGCCGTCCGCTGTTTTACTTGGCGAAACGTCGCTAACGTAGCGCCCTTTGCGTCAACGCCTTTGCCCTTGCCTTTCTGGCTGTCATTCCGAAGCGAAGCAGAGGAACCTGCTTCTCGCGCGAAGCGCGCCCGTTCTTCCGGATTAGCAGGGGGCTTCAGCCCCCTGAATTCACCTCCGACCCAATTGGGGTTTAGCCCTGGGCCTTCTCGCTGCCGCATCAGGCAAAATAAATTCATGAAAAACAGCCCAAAATCCTCATGTCAACCCCCCACCCACCCCCGAAACCCACAAAACGCACGCCCCCACTGCCGATTTCTTTCCCGCCAACTTGGCATACTTACCCCACCCAACTTGCTAAACTTGAACTAGACCAAAAATTTCGAAACTTCGGCCGTTCAGGCCGCTGCAGCTTTCACATTTAGCCCTTAACCTCAATAGAAAGAAATAGATACGCGCAACCCGTTTAGAATGAGTCGTTTGAAAGCAGCTTACACCCGTTAACTCGCACATTCCAAACGACTTCGCTAACGAAAAGTGAAAGTAGGGGGAGGGGGCCACGTACCCCACACTCTTAACTCTCGCCGTCCGCGTAGGACCCCATGCCCAGACGCGCCGCGATCGCTCGCCAGCCCAAACCGGTAGACGCCGAACTCTTCCGCCGCCGCGCCCAGCTCGCCCACCTCCGAGCCACCCTCGCCACCCGCGAAGCCGACCTCGACCACCTTCGCGCTCAACTCAACAGCTTCGAAGGCCGCTACATCCGCCAGGTCGGCGTCCTCTACATCCAGCTCGACGAGTGGGAAGACCGCATCGCCAACCTCCACAATCCAACCCAACCCCAACCCGAGGCTCTCGAACCCGAGCCAACGCCAACCGACGAACCCGATCCCGAAGCGCTCGACCTCAAATCTCTCTTCCGCGAAGTAGCCAAGCGCATCCACCCCGACCGCGCCCGCAGCGCCCACGACGAGCTCCATCGCAACCACCTCATGTCTCAGGCCAACGCCGCCTTCGACCGCAACGACCGCGAGCTCCTCCAGCGCATGCTCAACGGTTACGACCCCGACACCGACTCCGGCGACGACCCCACCCCCGCCGCACAGCTCGCCCGCCTCACCGAACAAATCGCCCAGACCGAGCAGGACATCCTCTCGCTCGACGCAGAAATCGAAGCCCTCGCCCACTCCGAGATGGCCGACCTCCGCGATCGCACCGCCGCTGCCGCGCTCGACGGTCGAGACCTCCTCGCCGAGCTCGCCGCCCGCGTCAAGGGCAGCATCGGCATCGCCATGCGGCGCTACGAGCTCGAACTCGGCCGCATCCGCCGCAAGCAGCCTGCCTTCAACCCCGAACCTCTCCTCACCGCTGAGCGCGCTCCTTCCGAAAGCGCTGCCCGCACCGAACCTACATCCTCACGTGCCGTCAGAAGCAACACTCGTCACAGGAATTAACACCCGCTCGCGCTACCATCGAACCACATGCTAGCTGAGATCATCGCCGTTGGCTCTGAGATGCTCACTCCGCATCGCCAGGACACCAACTCCCTTTACCTCACCGCCGGCCTCAACGACCTCGGCGTCACCGTCGCGTTCAAGACCATCGTCGGTGATAACCGCGACCATCTCCGCTCCGCCATCCACATCGCCATCAACCGCGCAGACATCGTCCTCCTCTCCGGCGGCCTCGGCCCTACCGAAGACGACCTCACCCGCGAGTGCCTCGCCGAATCCCTCAACCTCTCTCTCCGCCGCAACGAGGCAGTCTTCGAGTTCCTCCAGAAGCGCTTCGCCGCTCGCAAAATGGAGATGCCCGCCAACAACGCCAAGCAGGCCGACCAGATCGAGGGTGCAGAGATCCTGCCCAACACCAACGGCAGCGCTCCCGGTCAATGGCTCGACTTCGCCCACAACGGAGTCCGCAAGCTCGTCGCCCTCCTTCCCGGCCCGCCCAAGGAACTCCAGCCCCTCTTCGAGACCGAGTGCAAGCCGCGCCTCGCCGCCGCGCTTCCGCCCTACTACATGGCTCGCCGCCAGCTCCGCATGGCCCTCATCCCCGAGAGCCTCGTCGACGCTCGCACCGCACCCATCTACAACCAGTTCCCCGACGTCCAGACCACTATCCTCGCTGGCTCCGCCGAGATTCAACTCCACTTCGTATGCGTCAAGCCCACCCTCGCCGAGGCCGAAGCCCGCGTCGAAACCGTCGCCGACGCCGTTGCCCGCGAGATGGGCGACGATATCTTCTCCCTCAACGGCGAATCCCTCGAGGAGGTCGTCCTGCTCATGCTCGGCGTCCGCCGCCGCACCCTCGCCATCGCCGAGAGCTGCACCGGTGGCTTGCTCGGCCAGCGCCTCACCTCCATCCCCAACAGCTCGCGCGTCTTCCTCGGCGGCGCCATCGCCTACTCCGACCGCAGCAAGACCGCTCTCGCCGACGTCCCCTCCTACCTCATCGACGAACACGGCGCCGTCTCTGACACCATCGCCCGCGCCCTCGCCGAAGGCATTCGTCGTCGCACCGGCAGCTCCCTCGCCCTCGGCATCACCGGCATCGCCGGCCCCGCAGCTCCCCGCGGCCTCGACGCCAACAAGCCCGTCGGCCTCGTCTACATCGCCCTCACCGACGGCGAAGATACCCAGGTCAAGGAGCTCCACCTCCCCGGAGACCGCGAACGCATCCGCCTCTGGTCCACCCAGCATGCCCTCGAGATGCTGCGCCGCTACCTCGCGTAGATACCTCGCCTGGAAACCTGCCGTAAACTACCGCTGCTACACTCACTATCGAACGATTATGACTCTCTGGATCATTACCCTGACGACGGCGTACCTGCTCGGCTCCATCCCCTTCGGCTACCTGCTCGTCCGCTTCGTCCGCCAGGAAGACGTCCGCGACACCGGCAGCGGAAACATCGGCGCCACCAACGTAACCCGCGCCGGCGGAGCGACCCTGGGCATCTTCACCCTCGTCCTCGACGCGATGAAGGGCTTCGTCGCCGCCTTCCTCGCCATGCAGTTCGCTCCCAACACCGCGAGCGGTCCTTCCACGCTCGCCATTGCCGCTGCAGTAGCCGCGGTCATCGGCCATGTCTTCCCTGTCTGGCTCCGCTTCAAAGGCGGCAAAGGAATCGCCACTGCGCTCGGCGTCTTCATCGCCCTGGTGCCCCTGGTCGCGCTCGCCTCAGTCGGCGTCTTCGCTCTCATCGTCGCCACCACGCGCCTGGTGTCTCTCGGCTCCATCCTCGCAGCGGTCTCCATTCCATTGCTTGCGATCCTGCTGGTACCCCACCGCTCTCCTGCGCTGCTGGCCGGCCTCAGCTTCATCTCCCTGCTCAGCATCGTCAAGCATCACGCCAACATCGTCCGCCTTCTGAAGGGCACCGAAAGCCGCTTCGGCCGCAACAAGAATCCTGACTCAAATGAAAAGAAGGCCAACGCATGAGCCGCATAGCTGTCATCGGCGCCGGTGCCTGGGGAACCGCGCTCACTGTCTCACTTGCCCGTCGCGGCGGCCATCGACTTACACTCTGGGCTCACTCCCCTGACCACGCCGCAACGCTCGCCGACACCGGCGAGAACACCCGCTACCTTCCCGGCTTCGTCCTCCCCGCTGACGTCGAAATCACCCACGACCTCAACTTCGCCATCTCCGGCGCAGACATCATCCTTTGCGTGACGCCCTCGCAAGCCTTGCGCTCCATCATGGTGGAAATCGGTCCCCTCCTCACCGCGCGCCAGGTGCTTCTCTCCGCCAGCAAGGGCATCGAGGAGAAGACCTTCCTGCGCATGTCGCAGATCATGTTCGAGTACGCCTCTGAAAACCCCATCGGCACCCTCGGCGGCCCATCCTTCGCCTACGAAGTCGCCGCCGCCATGCCCACAGCCATCACGCTCGCCATCGACGATCCCATCCTCGGCAAGAGCCTCCAGGACGACTTCAGCTCCGCCTCCCTCCGCGCATATCGCAACGAGGACGTGATCGGTACCGAACTCGGCGGCGCGCTCAAGAACGTCATCGCCCTCGCCGCCGGCGTCGTCACCGGCCTCGAACTCGGCAACAACGCAACCTCCGCGCTCATCACCCGCGGCATTGCCGAGATCACCCGCCTCGCCATGGCCTGCGGCGGCCGCCGCGAGACCATGTCCGGCCTCTCTGGCATCGGCGACTTGGTCCTCACCTGCACCGGGGGCCTCTCCCGCAACCGCACCGTAGGCGTCGAGCTAGGCAAAGGCCGCAAGCTGAATGACATCATCGCTGGCCTCAACGGCAAGGTAGCCGAAGGCGTCCTCACCACCACCGCCGCTCTCGGCCTCGCCCGCCGCTACGGTGTAGAAATGCCCATCACCGAACAGATGGCCGCCATCCTCCACGAAGAAAAGGCCCCACTCGACGCCATCGGCGAGCTAATGTCCCGCCCCGGCCGCACCGAATAACCCCTCCTGCACCGCCCTGTGTCCGGCTCGCCAGTGAGTCATTCGCTTGCGTCTGTCTGTGACGCAGGCACTCAGTTGTTACGGAGCTTTGTTCAAGAAGCTCGTGCAGTGGGCGGTCGTCCCCTGCCAGCGAGTGGACAGCATCATGCGATGTTGTGCTCAGAGAGGGATTGCCGCTGGCCTCCGGCAATGCGGAGGCCCACTTGGAACCGGGTCGTCCATACTTCCTCCTCATGTTTTGCAAGCGGTTAGCGAGCCTTGTGCAGGAGACCGGAGAGATCGAGGACGTGGTAGCCGAGCATCAACGTCATCAGGATCAGGTAAGCCCGCAAAACTCCGAGCGAACCACGCACCGCCCTCGTCATCTGAATCTTGCCAAGTCCTTCGGCCGAACATTTCTGCTCTGCAACATCATCCAGCGGATGAATAACGCGGAATTCGTTGATGTCTGGAGATACTCCTATCGTTGCCATGACTCACCTCTCTACTGAAACAGGTTCGGAAGAATTACCTGGGCCGCAAGCAGCAGCGACAGGGCAAAGAGAACGACGATGATCGTCCAGTTGATGTAGTTGTTCCATCGCCGGTTGACCCAGCGGTCACCGAGTAACTCACGGTCATTGAGCAAAAGTTGAAGGAAAATGATTGCGGAGGGCAGGATGAGTCCGGCGAACACCTGCACGCTGATGATGACCAACTGCAGCGGCACATGCGGAATCAGCACAATGGCCGCAGCCGCTCCGACACAGGCGACGTAGGTTGCATAGAAGCCGGGAGCTTCCCAGAGTTTCTTGTGCAGCGAATGCTCCCAACCCCTCACCTCGCCATAGGCCCATGCGCTGGCGAGCGAGATGGCCGTCGTTCCAAGCACGGCAGCGTTGACCATCAGCAGCAGAACGCCATTGCGAACGAAGCTGCCTGCAATCGGGCCGAGTGCCAGGGCGAGCTGTGCCGGATCCTGGAAAACAACCTTGTGTTCAAAGCCGTAGTTCCCAACCAGCATCACCGCGCCGGCCACACAGACGGTAAAGGTTGCGCCGATAAGGGTATCCAGCCGCGCCCATTTCAGGTCCGCGAAGCGCAAACGCTTCTCGGCCACACAACTCTGCTGGAAGAAGAGTTGCCAGGGCGCGATGGTCGTCCCAACGATGGCGATCACAAGGAACACAAGACTGCTGGTAATGCCACCCGCCGGCATCGTCGGAACGATGGAGTTGTGAGCAACAGTCGCCCAATGCGGATGCACCATGGAGGCAAGCACGAACCAGGTCAAATCCATCAGGCACAGCGCGATGACGATTCGCTCCCAACGCAGATAGCTTCCCGTCACAACCATCAGGGTCAAGCCAACGGCCGACACAGGCACAGAGATGTAAGGGCTGACGCCGAGTGCGCTCAAAGCGAGCGAGATGGCGGCGAACTCCGTGACGAGGGTGAGAAAGTTGACTACGAGCAGGTCAAGCAGCGAGAAGCGTCCCCACCACTTGCCGAACCGCTCGTAGATCATCGCGGCATGCCCCTTGCCTGTCGCAATGCCCAGCCGGGCAACCATCTCCTGAATGAAGTAGCAGATGGGTAACAGCACGACCAGCAGCCACAGCAGATGCAGGCCGTACTGACCGCCGGCCTGCATATAGGTGGACACGGCCCCAGCGTCATTGTCCGCTTCCATGACAATCAGGCCGGGGCCAAAGACCATCAGGAAAGTCAGAATGCGCCGCTGCCAGGCACTTCTAACCACGACTCCCGCTGTGGCAGTGGTCACGGCATCCTCTTGTTCCATCACGCGCATAGGCGTAATCCCCCTACTTCGTCGCTGGATGGGCCGGCGGGACTCGAACGCTGCTTTGCGGTTTCGGCCTGCACCCAGATTCCTGCCAGAGGCGTTCGCGGATCGCCCGTGGAACGCCATACACGGACGAGAGGCCTCGGTCCGCAGACAGCAAGAATCTTGTTGTTCTGGATTTTGTTCATGGTTCCTCCTTGCACGATTCATGCAAGCGTCGGCGATGGCCGCGCAGAAGCGCAGCCATGGAACGCACTTTCGAATCGTCGGTTCGGGAGGTGTGAGGTTGGCCCTTTGGGTCACAGTCTCACGCGCTCAAATCTCAGGTCGTATGCTGGGATGAGCGGTGAGAAATCGCCGGTAGCGGAAGCTAGAGGCGGGTTCCAGAGCGCTCATCGCAACACAGGAAAGCTCTCGGGGTACTTGGAGGCTCTTGTGCGGAATTTATGCTCATAGGGTGTTCGGTTTCTCCTGCGAGAGCAAAAGCTCTCGCCTTCCAGTTTTATATCATACCCCCCTAGGATATACAAAGAGATTATGTCCCACATCGATAAAGAAAAACAGAAGCTCGTTGCCCGCATCAAACGCATTCGCGGACAGGTCGACTCCATCGAACGCTCGCTCACTACAGAGGACGATTGCGCCGACGTTCTCATGCTTCTTGCGAACGTGCGGGGCGGTATCAACAGTCTCATGGCCGAGGTGCTTGAGGACCATATAAGGCATCATTTACTCTCTCCCGAGAGAAGTTCGACTCCCCCTCACGAACTAGCCGAAGACATGATTGATCTGGTGCGGTCCTATCTGAAATAGAGAATCCGTGCTTCACGGATACTCCGCTCAATCCCAGCCTCTCGGGGTTTTGACAAGTTTTACTCTTCACACTTTGCTCTTTGCCTTCTCACGGGTGGGAAGCAGACGAATTAAGGATGAAGACCAGTTCCGAGAAAAGGTGGACGAGCATCGGCTGCGCACGCAAGCTGCCCAACTCGGATTTCAGGTCATTCCCGCAGAGAACGTTTGATGTTCCTTGGGAGTCGGCTTCTCGTCAGCAAGTGTCATTCTTGCAAAACGGCGTTATCGGAAGCTACGCACGATTGCCCTCTGCAAGCATGCCCATCCTTTGCAAGCCCTCCCCCACCCTGACCCCGACAACCTCCATCCGCTAAACTATAGACCGATGGCTTTTTCACTCTTCGGCAAGCGCGACACCCCAACCCCTGACCCGGAACTGCCGGATCCAGCCCCGCCGGAGCCTGCAGCACCGCGCGGCCTCTTCGACCGCATGAAGCAGGCGGTCACCCGCACCCGCGAGTCGCTCTCCAACTCCATCTCCTCTGTCGTCGCCCTCACCCGCGAAGTCGACGAAGCCTCGCTCGACGACCTCGAGCTCGCCCTCCTCGCCTGCGACATCGGCTCCACCACCACCAACGAAATCCTCACCACCCTCCGCGACAGCGCCCTCCGTCACGGCATCTCGGACGGCGCCCAGCTCAAGCAGCAACTAAAGTCCGAGATCCTCCGCATCCTCCACTCTGTCGACAAGCCCGTCCACCATCCCGCGACCCCACCCGAAGTCATCATGATGGTCGGCGTCAACGGCACCGGCAAGACCACCACCAGCGGCAAGCTCGCCGCACTCTATCGCCGCGAAGGCAAGACCGTCCTCCTCTGCGCAGCCGATACCTTCCGCGCCGCTGCCATCGAGCAGCTCGAAGTCTGGGCCCAACGCTCCAACGTCGACCTCATCAAGACGCGCCAGGGTGGCGATCCCTCCGCCGCGCTCTTCGACGCCCTCACCGCCGCCAAGGCCCGCCACACCGGCATCCTCCTCGTCGACACCGCCGGCCGCCTCCACACCAAGACCGACCTCATGAAGGAACTCGACAAGATGCGCCGCACCGCCGAGCGCCTCTTGCCCGGCGCTCCTCACCAAACCCTCCTCGTCATCGACGCAACCACCGGCCAGAACGGTCTGCAGCAAGCACGCCTCTTCACCGAGGCCGCCCACGTCACCGGCATCGTCCTCACCAAGCTCGACGGCAGCGCCAAAGGCGGCATCGTCGTCGCCATCGCCCACGAGCTCGGCCTCCCTGTCCGCTACGCTGGCGTCGGCGAAAAGCTCGAGGACATCATCCCCTTCGACGCCACCGCCTTCGTCGACTCCCTGCTCGACTAGCCACCAGCTATCCTGATCCTGCATGTCCTTCGCATCCCAGGACGAGCTCCACCTCTCCCACGCCCTAACCCTCGCGCGTGAAGCCGCCGCCTTCGCCAGCCCCAACCCAACCGTAGGCTGCGTCCTCACGCTCAATAGCCTCATCATCGGTGAAGGCGCCCATCACTACGACACGCGCGACCACGCCGAGATCGCCGCCCTCAAGCAAGCCGCCGCCCTCGGCCACAGCGTCCGCAACGCAACCGCCTACGTCACGCTCGAGCCCTGCGCCCACCACGGCCGCACCGGCCCCTGCGCCGACGCACTCGTCGCTGCCGGCATCGCACGCTGCGTCGTCGCCACCGTCGACCCCAATCCCCTCGTCAGCGGTCAGGGCCTCGCCAAACTCCGCGGCGCCAACATCGAAGTTCTCGTGCTCGACCCGGAGCATCCCCTCGCACAGCAAGCGCGCCATCTCAACGACGCGTTCGCCTTCTCCATCCAACATCACCGCCCCTTCATCACCCTCAAAGCCGCGCTCTCCGTTGACGGCAAACTAGCGCCACCACCCTCCACCCGCACCTCCACCACACCTCACTGGGTCACCGGCACCGCCGCCCGCGCCGACGCACAACTCCTACGCCACGCATCCGACGCCATCCTTACCGGCATCGGCACCGTCCTTGCCGACAACCCCTCGCTCACCGATCGCAGCAACCTCCCTCGCCGTCGCCCGCTCCTCCGCATCGTCCTCGACAGCACCCTTCGCATCCCACTCAACTCATCCCTCGTCACCTCAGCAGCAGACGACCTCTTCATCCTCTGCTCCGACAACCCCGCCCTCGCCCCCACAGAACGCGAGTCCGCCCTCCACGCCCGCAACGTAGAAGTCCTCCGCATCCCGACGCACGCCAACCACCTCGATCTCCACGCCGCCCTCACAGCCCTCGCCCATCGCAACCTCCTCAGCGTCCTGGTCGAAGCCGGCTCGTCCCTCAACGGCACTCTCCTCCGTGCCAACCTCGTCGACAAGCTAGTCCTCTACTACGCCGAGCACGAACTAGGCCTCGACGCCCTCCCCTTCGCCGCCAACTTCGACTCACCGTACGCCGTCCAGCAACGTCTCACCGAAGTCACACGCACCACCCTCCCCTCCGACCTCGCTCCCAACGCCGAAGACGTCCGCATCACCGGCTACCTCCACGACCCCTGGGCCAACGTCTCCAACCCCTGATCGCGTTACCCTATACCTATGTTCACCGGCCTCATCGAAACCACCGGCACTCTCGTCTCCCGCACACCAACCGACGGCGCCACGCGCATCATCCTCGCCGCCCCCGCACTCGCAGGCCGCTGGCGCACCGGCGACAGCATCGCAGTCAACGGTGTCTGTCTCACTGCAATCCCCCTCGAGGAACCCACGCACTTCGCCGCAGATCTCGCCGGAGAAACCCTCGTCCGCACCACCCTCGGCTCGCTCCCCATCGGCGCCACCGTCAACCTCGAACTCCCCACCCCCGCAGGCTCGCCCCTCGGCGGTCACGTTGTGCAAGGCCACGTCGACGCGACCGGAAAATTCGTCTCCATCCTCCCGCTCCACGCCGATCTCGCCACCACCGACTGGCGCCTCACCTTCGAACTTCCCGATCAGCTCACCTCGCAGGTCATCTCGCAAGGCTCCATCACCATCGACGGCATCTCGCTCACCGTGGCTCGCGTTGACCTCCCGCGCATAGAGATCGCCATCATTCCCCACACCTACATCTCCACCAACCTGCACACCCTCACGCCCGGCTCGCCCGTCAACCTCGAGACCGACGTCCTCGCCAAGTACGCCGCCGCCCAGCGCGCTCACTCCAACGAAGACTGGCTAACCCCCGCCTACCTCCTCGCCAACGGTTACTAAGCATTCACGTGCGCGGAATCGCCACCCGTCACGTCATAGCAAGCCCCCGTCACCATCGCCGCCGCATCGCTCGCAAGAAACACCGCAACCGGCGCAACCTCTTCCGGCGTCAACCACGGCACACCCAGCGGAACCCGCGGCAGCCGTGCCTTGATGGTCTCTTCCTCGCTCGGATGTTCCGGCGGAGGCGTGGTCATCGTCTCGCCAACGGCAATGCTCCACCTCCGATCGTTCCGTGTCAGCGGCGTATCAATCAGCCCCGGCTCAATCGTGTTCACCGTAATCTTGTGCTTGCCCAACTCCAGCGCAGCCGACTTCATCAGCCCAATAATCCCCCACTTCGACGCCGCATACGCTGACCCATTCTTCATCCCATAACGCCCCTGCATCGACGACACCAAAATCAGCCTTCCCCCACCTCGCCTCACCAGCGCCGGCGCAAACGCCCGCACCGTATTCGCCGTCCCATTCAAATTGTTGTCGATGATGTCGTTCCAATCCGCATCCTCCATCTCCATCAGAGGCTTGAACGCCTGGATCCCCGCATTCGCCACCACGATATCCACCCCACCAAATTCGCGCTCAACCTCTTCCACCAGCGTCTTCAACTCATCAATCTTGCGAATGTCCGCAACCTTCGTCCCCCACTTCTCCCCAATCCCCTCCAACAGCTTCCCCGTCTCTTCAAGGTCAGCTTTCGTCGCCGGCTCAAACTCCGTAATCTTCGACACCCTCTGAGCGATGTCCACGGCCACCACCGCCGCACCATTCCTAGCGAAGTCGACTGCAATCGCCCGCCCAATCCCCCGCGCCGCGCCTGTCACTACCGCAACCTTGCCGCGCAATAACCCCGCAAATCCTTCACCCTTCCACGTATGCTCCGCCGCCGTCTGCTTGTTCTCATCCGATGCCATAATCCGCCTCCTGCCATAGTTGGATGCAGAAGCCTCAGCCAGAAGTTCCTTGACAGCGTGCGCCGAACCTACAACTCCGCGATCTCATCCCGCAGCACGCTCATCTCACTCGCCGCGTGCGTATTCCCCGTCCGCTCGCACGCCGCCAGGCCCTCCTTCAACTTCTCCCGCGCCTCGTCAAACTTCCCCGCCTTCACCAGCGTCTGCGCCGACATCTGGTACGCCGGCACGTAGTCCGGGTTGTACTCGGTCGTCGTCGCAAACTCCCGCAGCGCCTCGTCTGTCTTCCCCTCGCCCGCATAAGCCATCGCCAGTCCATAACGCGCGAACGCATCCTTCGGATTCTGCTGCAAAATCTCGCTCAACATCGCAATCTTGTCCATGCCTCCATCCTACGACGCTCTCCTTTGCGAAACTTGGCTTCCTTTGCGACCTTTGCGTCAAAGCACTGGCCGTTGCTCTTCAACCACCGGTGCCCGCAATTACAATGGAAGAATGTCCGATTGCACCAATTCCAGCACCGTCTGTGCCTCCCAGTCCGAACGCAGCGAGATCATCTTTCCAGCCGACACCAACGCTCTCGGCAACCTCTTCGGAGGCCGGCTCATGCAATTCATGGATCTCGTCGGCGCCATGGCCGCCAGTCGCCACGCACGCTCCTTCGTCGTTACGGCTTCCATGGATCACCTCGACTTCGTAGCCCCCGTCCACGTCGGCAATCTCCTCATTCTCAAGTCCAGCGTCAACCGCGCCTTCCGCACCTCCATGGAGGTCGGCGTCAAAGCCATGGTCGAAGACGTTCGCGCGCAGAAGCTCCGCCACGTCTCCTCCGCCTACCTCACCTTCGTCGCCGTCGACGCCGCCGGCAACCGCATCGAAGTCCCCCAGGTCATCCCCGAAACCGAACATCAAATCCGCCGCTACGAAGATGCCGGCCGCCGCCGCGAAATGCGCTCCGGCGAAACTCAGCGCAAAAAAGAACTCCGCGCCATCCTCGCCCCCGAGTGGCATCTCTAACCACCAGCTCCACCAAGAAGAGGTCTTCATGTCCCACCAGCACGCAGCAGCACCGCAAGGCCCGCAACGCCTCCCCGGCATCCAGCACATCGTAGCCATCGGCTCCGGCAAAGGCGGAGTCGGCAAGACCACTGTCGCCGTCAACCTCGCTGTCTCACTCGCCAAACTCGGCCACCGCGTCGGCCTCATCGATGCCGACATCTACGGCCCCAACGTCCCCACCATGCTCGGCGCCACCCGCCAACCCAGCATCGTCGCCGATAACCTCATGGAGCCCATCACTGCCCACGGCGTCAAGTTCATCTCCATAGGCCTCATCTCGCCCGGCGACAAGCCCATGGTCATGCGCGGCCCCATGCTCCACCAGATCATCCGCCAGTTCCTTCAGCAGGTCGCCTGGGGCGAGCTCGACTACCTCCTCATCGACCTCCCTCCCGGCACCGGCGACGTAGTCATCTCGCTAGTCCAGACCGTCCCACTCACGGGCGCGCTAGTCGTCAGCACAGGTTCGTCCGTGGCATTACAAGACGCCCGCAAGGCCCTCGAGATGTTCCACCAGGTCAACGTCGAAGTCCTCGGCCTCGTCGAAAACATGTCCCAGATGACCCTCCCCGACGGCACCGTCCTCGACGTCTTCGGCGCCGGCGCCACCCAGCAAACCGCCAAGCAATACAACCTACCCTTCCTCGGCGCTATCGATCTTGACCCGCAAGTCCGCACCGGCGGCGACAGCGGCCTCCCCGCCGCCCTCGCCGGCGACGCCACCCCCCGCGGCCGCGAGTTCCTCGCCATCGCCCAAAACGTAGTCGCCCGAACCCAGGAGCTCGCCGCCAAGTCAGAGGACGTGTTGGAGATCAGCTAGCAGGGCAGCTACCTATTCCAGTGATGGGAAGCCGTGTGAGACAGCGCTCGCTTGACGATCCGCGTAAAATCAATCTAGTGGCCCGCCCCATCACAACCCGCCAGCGCGAGATCCTCACCGCCATCATCGAGAGCTACATCTCGACCGGCGAGCCCATCTCCTCGGGCACCCTCGCGCAATCGGCCTTCGCCAACGCCATGAGCTCCGCCACCATCCGCAACGAGATGGCCGAACTCGCCGACGCCGGCCTCCTCGAACAGCCCCACACCTCCGCCGGTCGCATCCCCTCCGCCGAAGCCTTCCGCCTCTACGTCACCCAACTCACTAGCGCGCCCGCAGCACTCCCCAACCCGTCGCGCACCGACATTCAAAACCACCGCGAAGCCCTACACGCCAAAATCGACACCAGCTTCGCCGGCATTGCCGGAGCCTCCGCCCTCCTCGAACGTACCTCGCACGTCCTCGCCGCACTCTCCAGCGGCGTCGGCCTCGCCATCGGCGCCGCAGCCTCCACCGACCTCCTCGAGCACATCCACTTCAGCCGCCTCACCCAGCGCCGCGTGCTCGCCGTCGTCGTAACCCGCAGCGGCATGGTCCGCGACCGCGTCCTCGCCCTCGACCATGACCTCTCCTCCGTCCAGCTCGAAACCGCCGCCAACTTCCTGAATCAACATTTCCGCGGCTGGAACATCGATCGCGTCCGCAACGAACTCGCCCGCCGCGTCGACCACGAGCGCACCGTCTACCAGCAACTCTCCGATGCCATCGACCTTTGGACGCGCACCATCCCTGCCGACGCCGTCCCCCAGCAGTCCGTCTACATCGACGGCGTCGTCAATCTCATCGGACTTCCAGCCGACCGCGATCGCCTTCGCGCCATGCTCTCCGCGCTTGAAGAAAAGCAGCGCCTCATCGAACTCCTCAACGCCTACATCGATACCTCCGAACAATCTGTCCGCGTCATCTTCGACCTCGAGCAGCAGGACCCCGGCATGGCAGGCCTCGTCCTCATCGCCGCTCCAGCCCAGGTCTCCGGCGACTCTGCAGTAGCCATCCTCGGCCCCAAGCGCATGAATTACGAAAGCGCCATCAATGCCGTAGGCTACATCGCCCAGCTTCTGCATCGAATAGATACCGGCGAAGTTGCCCCCACCTCCCCGTAACGGACAGGATCAACCCATGCCCCCCACAAAAGATCGCTTCCCCCGCTGGCCGCGAAACTCCCATAGCAAAAAGGAAGATTCCATGAGCACCGAACAGATCGAACAGAACGACCAAACCGAGAACGCACACGCCGACATCGAAGCCGGCACCGAAGGCCAGGACTTTAACTCTGACACCGACAAGCTCCGCAATGAGCGTGACCAGCTCGCCCTCCAACTCACGCAAGCGCAGGACCGCCTCGCTCGCCTCCAGGCCGAGTTCGATAACACCCGCAAGCGCGAAGCCAAGGAGCGCCAGGACGTTCGCGACTACGCCATCCAGACCGCCGTCGAACCCTTCCTCGGCGTGCTCGACAATTTCTCCCTCGCCCTCAAGTCCAACGGTGATATAGCTCAGCTCCGGACCGGCGTCGAACTCATTGTCAAACAGATGGATGACGCCCTCCGCGGCCTCAACGTCCAGCCCGTTGAATCCGTTGGCTCGCAATTCGACCCGCGAATCCACGAGGCGCTTGGCAGTATCGAAACCCTGGAGCATCCAGACCACCAGGTCCTTGAAGAGATTCGCCGCGGCTACAAACTCCGCGACAAGCTCCTTCGCCCAGCCCTCGTCCGCATCGCCAGCAACTCCGCCCAAAAAAGCGAGTAACGAAAAGCGAATAAATTTCCGACATAACGCTACAAGGGCCTCAGCCCTCACTGCCGCGGGCAAACACTGCCCTCAAACTTTAGGAATCAGGAATGCCCACAGCCACGATGAAGACCGACTACTACGAGATCCTGAGTATCGAACGCACCGCCTCTGACGGCGAAATCAAGACCGCGTATCGGAAACTCGCCATGCAGTTCCACCCCGACCGCAATCCGAACAATCCCCAGGCCGAGGAGAAGTTCAAGGAGTGCAGCGAGGCGTACCAGGTTCTCTCCGACCCCGACAAGCGCGCTGCCTACGATCGCTTCGGTCACGCCGGCGTCAACGGCGCCGGCGGCTTCCCCGGCGGCGGCTCGCCCTTCCAGGGTGGCGACCTTAACGACATCTTCGGCGATCTCTTCGGCGAAATGTTCAACATGGGCGGCGGCAATCGCCGCGCCACCCGTCAGCAGCGCGGCCGCGATCTCAAGTTCGACATGAAGCTCGAGTTCGAAGAAGCCGTCTTCGGCGTCGAGCGCGAGATCACCATCCGTCGCGCCGAGGCCTGCGAAGACTGCCGCGGCACCGGCTCCGCCGCCGGCAAGCAGCCCGAAACCTGCCAGCAGTGCGGCGGCCGCGGACAGATCCGCTCGCAACAAGGCTTCTTCTCCGTCGCCCGCACCTGCCCCATCTGCAGCGGCACCGGCTCCGTCATCCGCACGCCCTGCGCCACTTGCAAGGGCGACTCACGCGTCACGCGCGAGCACAAGATCCTCGTCAAGGTTCCCGCCGGCGTCGAAACCGACACCCGCATTCGCTACTCCGGCGAAGGCGAGGCCGGCCGCTTCGGTGGCCCCGCCGGCGACTTCTACGTCGTCCTCGACGTCAAGGCCCACAAATTCTTCGAGCGCGATGGCGACGATCTCCACTGCGTCATCCCCATCAGCTTTCCGCAAGCCGCTCTCGGCACCGAGCTCGAACTCGAAACCCTCGACGGCATCGAAATTATCAAGGTCCCCGAAGCCACGCAGAGCGGTCGCGAGATCCGACTCCGCGGCAAAGGCGTTCCCCACCTCAACTCCCACGGCAAGGGCGACCTCATCGTCGAGGTCCGCGTGCAGACTCCCTCCAAGCTCACCCGGCAGCAGAAGGACTTGCTCAAGCAGCTCTCCGAGACCATCGCCATCGAAAACACCCCAGCCTCCCGCGGCATCTTCAGCAAGGTCAAGGAGATGTTCAGCTAATCCGCCTCATCACGCACCAAAAAGCGGCCGAGCTCCTCGGTCGCTTTCTTCTTTAACCCAAACCACAATCTTTCGACCCCACCACAACACCGTGTACCCCATTCATGACCGCCCCATCGTCATGAGTGCGCCGCCACCAACCTACCGTGACAGCATCGCCCCGCAAACCGCCAGCCCCGCAATCGCCGCCGTCTCCGCCCGCAGAATCCTCGGCCCCAGCGTCACATGCTTCCACCCACTCTCGCTGAACAACGCCATCTCTTCCGCCGTCCATCCACCCTCGGGCCCAATCCCCAACGCCACACTCGCCACTCCATCCTCCAGCGCCGCCCTCAACGAATTCTCCTGCTCCGTCTCCGCCAGCAACAACTTCTTCTCCGCACTCACCATCCCCAACGCCATCTTCAACATCACCGGATCATCCATCTCCGGCACATCACTCCTTCGCGACTGCTGCGCCGCCTCGCGCACAATCCTTCTCCACCGCTCCACACGTTTCGCCGCAGCCTGCGCCAGGTGCTTCTCCGTCCTTCGCGCAATCACCGGAGTAATCCGAGCCGCACCCAACTCCGTCGCCTTCTCAATCCCCCACTCCATGTGATCGAACTTGAACACTGCCATCAGCAGATGCACCGGCAGCGCGCTCTCTGTCTCCAACTCCTCGTGCAGCGTGAACACCACCTCATGCTCGGTAGCCGACACAACTTCCGCCCGGTGCAAAAACCCGTCCGCAACTACATCGAACACCTGCCCAGGCTGCGCCCGCAACACCCGCGCAAGATGCGCCGCCTGCTCCCCCTTCAACGATGCAGTTGTCTCTGTCCACGTATCGGCAATCCATCTTCGTCTCGTCATGCAATCAGCATACTGTTTCTGCCATGCGCGCGAAACACCGATGAACACTGGCGATTAAACACCTCAGGGAACGCGTTGATCGCGTTCCCTGAGTGTGTTGCCATTGCTTTGATGCTTTGCCTTGGTTGCGTTTGCCTGCGCTCCCAATCGATGTCGAACATCGACGCTGTTTCATCCATATGAAGCAGCTAACGAAGGTATAGTTTTCTCTCGTCAAAGAGTCAAGAAAAAAACGACATTTGTGCATCGATTTTTTTTGTTCGCTTTCTTCCCCTTGGCGAACGTCGCATCACGTTTTACAACGACCCTCCCTCCTGATCGACACAAACGCAAGCAAGTTTCTCGCGCTGCGAATCACCAACACACGAATCGCAACACAACGCTCGATAGTCTCGCGATGGAAAATTCTTTCCATCGCGCAAGTGTTCATCAGTCCACACGCACCACGCACACCGCATAACGCTCTATCCATTCCAAGTCCTGCTGCCGCGTCTGCATACGATAGGCCGCGCATCGTATACTTCGATGTTCCCGCGGCGACTCTTTCTATCGCCGCAAAGCTTATCCAGCATTGGAATCAACGGAGATCTCATGCGTGAAGTCGTCATCGTCAGTGCAACCCGAACCCCCGTCGGCAAGTTCCTCGGCGCGCTCTCCCATCTCTCCGCGGTCGAGCTAGGATCCATCGCGGTCCGCGCTGCCGTCGAACGCGCATCCATCAACGCCGCAGACGTCACCGAGTGCATCATGGGCTGTGTTCTTCCCGCCGGCCTCGGTCAAAATCCCGCGCGCCAGGCAGCCCTGCGCGGCGGTCTCGCCGACACCGTCGCCGCCCTCACCATCAACATGGTCTGCGGCTCCGGTCTCAAGGCCGTCGGCCTCGCCGCCCAGGCCATCGCCCTCGGCGACTCCGAGATCGCCGTCGCCGGTGGCATGGAGTCCATGTCCAATGCGCCCTATCTTCTTCCCACTGCGCGTAAAGGATTTCGCATGGGCAACGCGCAGGCCATCGACTCCATGGTCAACGACGGCCTCTGGTGTGCCTGCGACGATCAGCACATGGGGATGACCGGCGAACTCGTCGCCGAAAAACACTCCATCACCCGCGAGCAGCAGGATGAATATGCGCTCAACTCCCACCGCAAAGCCGCCGCCGCACAACAGGCCGGCCGCTTCGACGCTGAAATTATCCCCATCCCCCTCACCACAAAAAAAGGCGCACCCCCCACCCTCTTCACCCACGACGAAAGCGTTCGCGCCGACACCTCACTCGAAGCCCTCGCCGCCCTCAAGCCCGCCTTCAAGAAAGACGGCACCGTCACCGCCGGCAACGCGCCCGGTGTCAACGACGCCGCTGCCGCCGTCCTCCTCATGTCCGCCGAACGCGCCCGCGATCTCCGCCTCAAGCCGCTCGCAACCATCCGTGCCCAGGCCACCAGTGGCGTCGCTCCCCGCTGGGTCATGCTCGCTCCCGTCACCGGCGTGCAGAAAGTTCTCGCCCGCGCCGGTTGGTCCCTCAACGACGTCGACCTCTTCGAACTCAACGAAGCCTTCGCTGTCCAGGCCCTCGGCGTCACCAAAGAACTCGGCCTCTCTCTCGACCGAGTCAACGTCAACGGCGGTGCCGTCGCCATCGGTCATCCCATCGGAGCCAGCGGCGCCCGCATCCTCGTCACGCTGCTCTATGAGATGCAGCGCCGCGACGCTCACAAAGGCGTCGCCGCACTCTGCCTCGGCGGAGGCAACTCCGTCGCCATGGCTCTGGAACGCTAACCCACCCCAAACCCCACCGTGCACTCACCGCAGCGTCGTCTCGTCCTTCGACCGCGCCAGCGACATCAGCCACCCCATCAACATCAACGCGCCAATGTATAGATACGATTGCAAAATATTCCACCCGCGCACATCCCAAAGATAGTTGAACGCCGGCAGAAAATTCAGACACAGAAATACCGCCACCCCCAGCACCCACGGTTTCTGCTCCATCCAGCAAGCGTGCGCAAACCATGCCCACGCCGCAATCCCCACCACAATTCCGTAATGATGCTCCCACGCCATCGGGCTCGCCGCCACCGACGCAATCCCCATCGCTGCAATATCCGCAGTCGACCCACGCAGCTTCCTCCATGGATACAAAAGCACCAACCCCACCAGCACCACCGACGTCACCACCGTCACCCGATACACCCACGCAATCACCGGCGTGTACACATACGGCGTGTACTCAATATTCTCGCCATTAAAAATCATGCGATTGATCGTGCCGAACATCGACTGGTTCGCATAATGCGACTGCGCCTTATGACTCAACCCCGCCAGCACGCCAATGTAATCCAGATTATTGTGCCACCCAAACACCGCCACCGACGCAACCATCAACACCGCACCGCAAGCCAGGAACGCCCACGCCGCGCCCCACTTCTTCCGCACCAGCAACCACACCAGCAGCAATATGAACTGCGGCTTCACCGCCGTCAGCATCGCCGCAACCACACCCGCCCATCGTTCCTGCCCAGTCGTCCATAACAGCAACAGAACCGTAAATCCAAAAGACAAAAACGTCTGCGCATTGCCCAGCGAATACCCCTTGATCAGCGGATAGCATCCCAGCGTCGCCAGCACAACCGCAATCGCAGACACCCACGTCAACTCCACGCCGCGCCGCCGCAGCAGCCACCGCCCCATCACCACCGACACCGCCGCGACACCCCACACCGCCAGAAATGACAGTACTGCCAGCGTGCGCAGCATCGCCACATCGCTCATCCCCACCTTGCGCATCGCGACGAGCGGCAACTCGCTCGCCAGCGAATAGATCAGCGTGTCGTACAGCTTTGCATCATAGATAGGCAGTGTCGGATGCGCCTTGAAATAATCCAGCGACTTCATCATCGGCAACCACGAATCCGTCCACTGCCGCACATGACAAAACTGTCGCAAGTCGACACGGATGCTACCGGGATTTCCCAGATGCAGCTCCCGGCAAACCGCCCATTGCAGAATATTCGCCGTAAATAAACTTACCAATACAAAAAGGAGGAGCCGCCGGTCATGCGAACGCGCACCAGAGCTCTGCGATTCCAACGAAGCCATGCGCTCAAGTCTACCAAGCGCTCCACACCTGCGTTCTGTCTATGATCATTTCCATGGAGAACACCGAACGCTTCACCGGCCGCGCCGCAACCTACGATCGTTACCGCCTGCGTTATCCACCCGACACAATCCTCAATCTGCTGCGAACCTGGTGCGGCCTGCAACCCGACTGGCTCGTCGCAGACATCGGCGCCGGCACCGGCATGCTCTCCGAAGTCTTCCTCGCCAACGGCAACCCCGTCATCGCCATCGAACCCAACCAGGAAATGCGCCTCGCCTGCGAGCAACTCCTCCACACCTCGCCCTGCCTCGAAGTCCGCGACGGCACCGCCGAAGCCACCGGCCTCCCCAACGCGACGGTCGCGATGGTCGCCGCCGGCCGCGCCTTTCACTGGTTCGACATCCCCCGCGCCCTCACCGAGTTCCGCCGCATCCTCAAACCCGATGGCTGGCTCGTCCTCGTCTCCCTCGGCCGCGACAAAGGCGAAGACCCACAGTCTCGCGACTTCGAGCATCTCCTCACCCACCACGGCATCGACGACAACTACGCCCGCGCTGGCTTCCGCGTCCACGAAAATCTTCACATACACTTCGCTGCCGAACACCACCACGCCGAGATCGACGGCCAACAGCATCTCGACTGGGAAACGTTCCTCGGCCAGACGATGTCCCTCTCCGTGGTCCCCCAACCCGGTCACCCACGCGCCGAAGCCTTCCACCATCTCCTACGCGACTACTTCAACACCCACGCCTCCAACGGCATCCTAACCGCCCCCACCAAATGCTGGATCGACGCCGGCCACCTCAGCACTCAATAATATTCAGCGCCAACCCCGCCAGGCTCGTCTCCTTATACCGCGACTGCATATCCATCCCCGTCCGGTACATCGTCTCAATCACCTGGTCCAGCGACACCTTATGTACGCCCTGGTCATTCATCGCCAGCCGCGCCGCGTTCACCGCCTTCACCGCGCCCATCCCATTTCTCTCGATGCAAGGAATCTGCACCAGCCCCCCAATCGGATCGCACGTCATCCCCAGGTTATGTTCCATCGCAATCTCCGCCGCACCTTCGACAGCAGCATTATCACCACCCAGCGCCGCCACCAACCCACCCGCCGCCATCGAGCACGCCACCCCCACCTCACCCTGGCATCCAACCTCCGCACCGCTGATGCTCGCATTCTCTTTGTACAAAATCCCAATCGCCGCCGCCGTCAAAAAATAACGCAGCAGCCCTGCCTCTCTCTCCTCGTCGCTCACATCCTTCGCCGCATGGTGCACGTAGTAATACGCAATCGCCGGAATCACTCCCGCCGCACCATTCGTAGGAGCCGTCACCACGCGCCCCCCCGCAGCATTCTCCTCATTCACCGCCATCGCCACCAGCGTCACAGAATCCAGCGGAGCCAGCGGATCGCGCGTCTTCCCGTCCGCCTCCATCTTCGCCAATCGCCGCGCCAGCCCCGGAGCCCTCCGCCGCACATTCAGCCCGCCCGGCAGCGTTCCCTCCGTAGCAATCCCGCGCTCAATGCAATCCGCCATCGCCTGCCAAAGCGTAAAGATCGCCGCCTTTACCCTCGCCTCGCCCGTCAGCGTCGCCTCCACCTGCGTCGTCTTATTCCCCGGCCGTAGCGGCGAAACAATCCGATCAATCCGTCGCACGATCGTCGGATCAGCCAGCAACGCCACCTCATTCGCCAGCACCATTTCGGCAATCGAAAGCCCGTGCGCCTCTCCCAACTTCAACAACTCGTCCGCACTCGAAAACATGTACGGCACGTCGCGCTTCTTCGCCCCACCATCAGCCGACGCCAACTCCTCCGCCGACAAAATAAATCCCCCACCCACCGAGTAAAAGACCTGCGTAAACAAAACCTTCCCCTCCGCGTCCAGCGAAGTAAACCGCATCCCATTCGGATGCGTCACCACCCCAGCATTCGGATACATCTGCTCTCGATGAAACCTCAAATCCACCGCCGGATCGAACCGCACCGCATGCTCCCCCAACAGCATCAACTCGTGCGTCGACCGCAGCGTCTCAATCCGCCCATCAATCGTATCGAGGTCCACCGTGTCCGGCGACTCCTCGAGCAGCCCCATCATCACTGCGCGATCCGTCCCATGCCCAATCCCCGTCAGCGCCAATGACCCATAAAGATCAACAGTAATCGCGGCACCAAACTCCCCGCGCGCCGCAAGCTCCCGCACAAACCGCAGCGACGCCCGCATCGGCCCCACCGTATGCGAGCTCGATGGCCCAATCCCAATTTTGAACAGCTCAAACAAACTCGTATGCATCGTCCATCCAATCCACTTGATTGTAGACTTCAGACCCGCGTGTAGACTTCAAGCTTTCTTCTTCGCTCCCACTCGTTTCTTCCCCACACTCTTCTTCACAGCCTGCTTCGCCAACACATAGTGATACGCCGTCGAAAGCGCTCCGGCCAACACACTCTCCGGCGCATCCACGCGCACCAGCGTCATGCCCATCCGTCCCCACCCACCTGGAGCCGCGGAAAAATACTCCGGCGCCTCCTCCAAAAACATCGCCTGCTGTTCCACGCTCAGCTTCAGCGTACCCAACCCCTTCGCCCCATACGCCAGCGTCGCAAAGATCTTCTCGTTGATCCGAAAATCCACCGCATCCATATGCGCCCCCTCCACCGCGCCCGGCATCGCAAGCGCCAGCCGTCGATACGCACTCACATCATGCGACCCCGCCACATCCGCCCGTTTCTTCATAGCGCCTCCATCACCGCAATCATTCTAGGTCCGGTGCTACACTGAGCGCGTTCCGCCTCAAGGATTCACCAGGCATGCTCTTCAAGGCTCGCAGCGCCGCCGTCTACGGCATCGACGCACACATCATCGACGTGGAAGTCGACTTCTCCGGCATCAAAACCCAGGAAGAAACCTTCGCCACCGTCGGCCTCCCCGACGCGGCTGTCAGAGAATCGCGCGACCGCGTCCGCTCCGCCATCAAAAACTCCGGCTTCGATCTCCCTCCCACCCGCATTACCATCAACCTTGCCCCCGCCGACCTCAAAAAAGAAGGCTCCGGCTTCGATCTCCCCATCGCCATCGGCATCCTCGGAGCCTACGGCGCTCTCTCCATCAAAGACATCTCCGACTTCGTGCTCGTCGGTGAGCTCGGCCTCGACGGCTCCCTCCGCGCGGTCCAGGGCATGCTCCCCATCGCCATCGCCGCCCGCTCCGCCGGCATCCACAACCTCGTCATCCCCGCAGCCAACGCTCGCGAAGCCGCCGTCGTCTCCGGCGTCAACGTCTACCCCGTCACCTCTCTGCTAGAAGTCCGCGAGCTGCTCAACTCCGCCGCCAACGGCAACATCTTCGCCCAGCCGCTCGTCGTCGACTGCGCTGCGCTCCTCAACGAAGCCGTCGAGTATCAAGCCGACTTCCGCGACGTCCGCGGCCAGCACGTAGCCAAACGCGCCCTCGAAGTAGCCGCCGCCGGTGGCCACAACATCCTCATGATCGGCCCGCCCGGCTCCGGCAAGACCATGCTCGCCAAGCGCCTCCCCTCCATCCTCACGCCGCTCCGTTTCGAAGAGGCCCTCGAGACCACCAAGATCCACTCCGTCGCCGGCATCCTCAACCGCGACGAAGGCCTCGTCACCCACCGACCCTTCCGCTCGCCCCACCACACTGTCTCGGACGCCGGCCTCATCGGCGGCGGCATGATCCCGCGCCCCGGCGAAGTCTCTCTCGCCCACAACGGCCTCCTCTTCCTCGACGAGCTCCCCGAGTTCCCCCGCAACGTCCTCGAAGTCCTCCGCCAGCCCCTCGAGGACGGCATGGTCACCATCTCCCGCGCCGCCATGTCCCTCTCCTTCCCCGCGCGCTTCATGCTAGCCGCCGCCATGAACCCCTGCCCCTGCGGCTACTTCAACGACAAATCGCGCGAATGCATGTGCACCCCACCCATGATCCAACGCTACGTCTCGAAAGTCAGCGGCCCCCTACTCGACCGCATCGACATCCACATCGAAGTCCCCGCCGTGCAATATAAGGAACTCCGCAGCAACGCACCCGCCGAAGGCTCCGCCGAAATCCGCGCCCGCGTCCTCGCCGCCCGCGAACTCCAGCACGCCCGCTTCCTCGAATACGGCCCGAAGATTCCCACCCGCCCAGGACGCCCCGCCCGTGCGGCCAGCACCCGAGCCATCTTCGCCAACGCACAGATGTCCACCCAGCAAATCCGCACCTTCTGCGAGCTCTCCACCGACGCCGAGCGCCTCCTCGAACGCGCCATGCTCCAGCAAGGCCTCAGCGCCCGCGCCCACGACCGCATCCTCAAAGTCGCCCGCACCATCGCCGACCTCGAAGCCGCCCCCTCCATCACCGTCCCCCACATCGCCGAGGCCATCCAGTACCGCACCCTCGACCGCAGCTACTGGTCCTAAACTAGCCAGTCCCGGCCAAATCTTCAAAAGTTTCCCAAAACCGAACACAATCCCATTTTCGGTAACTCCCCCGACGCATGTCCCAAAATAAGGATTGACCCATTACCGCGCACGAGGTATCGTTCAGGTTGTAGCAACTCAGGGCCTGCTGTCCCCTTCGAGACTAAGAGAGCTGTAGTCCGTCCTCGATCCACCGGTTCAGCCAACGTCAATCCGCACATTCCTCCCAAATGGGGTGTTCCCGTCGTTGTGAGAGAGTTTCGCGGTCTTTTAGACGTGGAGCGCCTTCGCAGTCGTCGTCTAAGTCATTGTGCGGCAATAACTTCCAGCAGGCTGTCACCTGCGTCGAATTTTGATGCGCCATTTGTTCGCGCGTGCGCGTCTAATCTGTAACCCCGGTTTGCTTCCGCATTTCCGCCAGGCAAGCCACGAAGTCTCCGATCATCGGCGCCACCGTTCGCCCGGAACTTCGCATACCCCAGGAGACTCTTCCATGCGCTCAGATTTGATCTTTGGTGCTCTCACGCACGTGAATAACCGCTATAAGCTCTGTCAACTTGCCTCCAAAGCAACTCGCAAGCTCCACAAGCCCAATACCCGCCTCCAGGACACCACCAACGAAGTTCTCGACCGCTTCAAAGACACCGTCCCCATGGATATCGAAGCCGAAGGCATCGACCCCATCCCAGCTCCTGAGCGCCGTGCCGCATAACTGCTAATTGTCCGCTGCGCGACCTCAGTCGCGCAGCACCACTTTTCCTCACCCCGTTCTGCTACGCTTTACCGAAATCAAGCATCTCACTCCGCATTACGCTTCACCACTCCCAGTTTTTGTAGCCCCCCGCTCAATCTTTCTGCACTTCCGCTCTTCGGCTCCCCCGCTATAGCGTGATCCGCACCACCCCCCTCGCAACATCCCATCCCCGAAAAAAATTATGGAAACTACTCAGGTACTCATGACCATCTCCGAGTTAAAAGAAAAGAGCATTGCCGAACTCGGCAAGCTCGCCCGCGCTCTTGAAATTGCCGGCACCAGTGCCCTGCGCAAACAAGACCTCATCTTCAAGATCCTCCAGGCCCAAAGCGAAAAAGAAGGCCACATCTTCGCCGAAGGCGTCCTCGAGATCCTGCCCGACGGCTACGGCTTCCTCCGCTCCCCGGACTACAACTATCTCCCCGGCCCCGACGACATCTACGTCTCCCCCTCCCAGATCCGCAAGTTCGATCTCAAGACCGGCGACACCATCTCCGGCAACGTCCGCTCGCCGCACGAGGGCGAAAAGTACTTTGCCCTCGTCAAGATCGAGGCCATCAACTTCGAGTCCCCAGAAGAGACCCGCAACAAGATTCTCTTCGACAACCTCACCCCGCTCTATCCCCAGGAACACATCAAGATGGAGACCGTGAAGGACGGCATTCCCGGCCGCGTCATGGATCTCCTCTGTCCCATCGGCAAAGGTCAGCGCGGCCTCATCGTCGCCCCGCCCCGCACCGGCAAAACGGTCCTGATGCAGTCGATCGCGAACTCCATCACGGCCAACCACCCCGAGATCGTCCTCATCGTCCTCCTCATCGACGAGCGCCCGGAAGAAGTCACCGACATGCAGCGCAGCGTCAAGGGCGAAGTCATCTCGTCCACGTTCGACGAGCCCGCCGCCCGCCACGTCCAGGTAGCCGAAATGGTCATCGAAAAGGCCAAGCGCCTGGTCGAACACAAGCGCGACGTCGTCATCCTCCTCGACTCCATCACCCGCCTCGCGCGCGCCTACAATACCATCGTCCCGCCCTCCGGAAAAGTCCTCTCCGGCGGCGTCGACTCCAACGCCCTGCAGCGCCCCAAGCGTTTCTTCGGCGCAGCCCGCAACATCGAAGAAGGCGGCAGCTTAACGATCATCGCCTCCGCCCTTATCGATACCGGCTCGCGCATGGACGAAGTCATCTTCGAAGAGTTCAAAGGCACCGGCAACATGGAAGTCATCCTCGACCGCAAGCTCGTCGACAAGCGCGTCTTCCCGGCCATCGACATCCAGCGCAGCGGCACGCGTAAAGAAGAACTCCTCATCCCCAAGGACGATCTCCAGCGCACCTGGATCCTCCGCAAGGTCCTCAACCCTCTCTCGCCGGTAGAAGCCATGGAGCTTCTCTCCGACAAGCTAGGCAAGACCCGCAACAACCAGGAGTTCCTCCACAACATGAGTTCGCTGTAATTTCCTCAGGGTGGAAATAGCAGACGAAAAGGGCGCAGCCACAAGCTGCGCCCTTCACTTTTTGCATTAGCGTCACGCTTCTTCCTGCCGCCCACCTGCTACCCTAAATCCCAAATGACACGCGCCCTGCTCCTCGCCCTGGCCCTCACGACCGCTGCCACCGCCCAAACACCGCTGCGCATCGAAGTCACCGTCCCCAGCACAGCCCCGCTCAACGGCCATCTCATCCTCGTCGTCGCCAAACTCCCCAAGCCCGGCGAAGAAGCGCAAGAGCCCCGCAACCAGCTCAGTGAAATCTACACGTCCGCGCAAGGCTTCGGCGTCGACGCCGACAACCTAGCCCCCAACACGCCTCTCGTCATCACCGCCTCCACCATCGGCTTCCCCCTTCCCAACCTCGCCGCGCTCCCTGCCGGCGACTACCTCGTGCAAGCCGTCTTCAACAAGTACGAAGCCTTCCACATGGCCAGCGGCAAAACGCTCATGCTCCCGCCCGACCAAGGCGAAGGCCAGCACTGGAACCGCAAGCCCGGCAACCCCTATAGCGATCCCATCGAGCTCCACATCGACCCCACGTCCTCCGCACCCATCAAACTAACGCTCGACAAAATCATTCCGCCTCTTCCGAATCCCGAAGACGATCTAGCCGCTCTCCAGAAATCCGATCCTGACGCCGCCCGCTACCTTCGCTTCATCCGGTTTCGCAGTGACAAGCTCAGCCGCTTCTACGGCCGCGACATGTACCTAGGCGCCTGGCTCATTCTCCCCGCCGGCTTCGACGAACACCCCAACGCCCACTATCCCCTCGTCGTCTATCAGGACCACTTCCACAAGGGCACTTTCAGCTTCAGCAGCAAGCCCGCACCCAACCCACACCCAGGCACCCCTCCTCGCACCGACCGCGGCCTCATCCTCTATCAGGACTGGGCCAACGGCTCGCTCCCCCACGTCCTCCTCCTCTACGTCCAGAACGCCAACCCCTTCTACGACGACTCCTACGCCGTCGACTCGGCCAACGTCGGCCCCTACGGCTCCGCCATCAACGACGAGCTCATCCCCGTCATCGAAAAACAATTCCGCGGCATCGCCCAAGGCTGGGCCCGCGCCACCTTCGGCGGGTCCACCGGCGGCTGGGAATCCATCGCCACGCAGGTCTTCTACCCTGACATGTACAACGGCACCTGGACCGCCTGCCCCGATCCCGTCGACTTCCACGCCTACCAGAACATCAATCTCTACGACGACACCAACGCGTTCGTCCGCAAGGGAGACTTCGGCGAGGTCCCCGTCGGCGGCGACCGCAAGACCGACGGCTCCCTCACCGCCACCGCCGAGCAGGAATTTCGCTACGAATACGTTCTCGGCACGCACGGCCGCAGCACCGAACAATGGGGCATCTGGCAAGCCGTCTTCTCTCCCACGGGCCCCGACGGCTATCCCGCCGAGCCACTCAACTCCCTCACCGGCACCATCGATCCCAAAGTCGTCGCCTACTGGCACGACCACTACGACCTCAACGCCATCCTTCAGCGCGACTGGCCCACCCTCGGCCCCAAGCTCGAGGGCAAACTCCACATCGCAGTAGGCGACGCTGACACCTACTTCCTCAACAACGCCGTCCACCTGCTGCAGAAGTCTCTCGATACCACCCGCAACCCCCACTCCGACGCCCAGTTCCAGTACGGCCCCGGCGAACCCCACTGCTACACCGGCGGTCCCACCGAGTACACCATGCAGCAGAACAACGCCAACTGGGTACAGCGCATCCTCCCCCAGATGACCACCCACATGCTAGCCACCGCCCCCGCCGGCGCCGACACCAAAAGCTGGATCTACTAGCCTCGCTTCTCACCCACGCAGCGGATCAGCCTTCCCACTCTGTTCTCCCGGCTGGCCCAAAAATCCGCGCTCACCCGACTGCGCCGTCGCCTCCCCCACCGACCGATACCGCATGTTCGGAAACGCCTCCGGATAATGCTCCTTCACCCACTCCATCATCTGTTCCCTCACCAAACACTGCAGATTAAACGCCGTAGCCGAATCCTTCGCGCTCATCAAACACCGAACCTCCATCGCCTGCGCAGTCAGGTTCGTCACCTGACATGCCAACGCCACCTCATTCCACATCCCCGACCCCTTCACCACCACCTCCAACTGCGCCCGCAGCTCCTTCACCGGCACCATGTAGTCCAGGTACAAAAACACGTACGTAAGAATCGCCGAGCTCTCCCGCGTCCAGTTCGCAAACGCATTCTCGATGAACCAGCTCAGCGGCACAATCAGCCGCCGCAAGTCCCATATCCTGATCACCACATACGACGACGTGATCTCCTCAATCCGCCCCCACTCCCCCTGCACCACCACCACATCGTCAATTCGTATCGGCTCGCTGATTGCAATCTGCAACCCCGCTAGAAAGTTCGAGGCGGTAGACTTCGCCGCGGTCGCCAAAATCAGCGAGGCAATTCCCGCCGACGCCAGCAACCCGCTCCCGTACTCCCAGAGACGCCGGTCGTCAAACGTCCACAGCAGCGCCGCAGCTGTCAGCACCATCACAAATACAATCGCAATTCGCCGAAACACCTGGAACTGCGTATGGACCTTCCGCGCCCGAATATTGTCCGCAGCCGTCAGGTCATACTTGCGCAGTAGAAAGTCCTGCGCCACATACACCAGTCCAGTACAGAACCACCCCAGCGCTACTATCACCAGCATGAACAGGGTATGCATGATCATGTGCCGAAATTTCCCCGACATAGTCGGCACAAACGGCAGTGCAATCCATACACACGTCAGCAAAAAGATCGCGCGCGCCGGTCGTCCCAGGTGCCGCTGCAGTCCCCACCCCAGCTTCTTGCCCACCGCCGCGTCGCGTTTCAGCAGACGAAACAGCAAATAATGCACCAGGTTCGCCAGCACCAGCGCGCCGCAGAAGAAAAAGATCAGGACAAACCATGGATGGTGGTGATACATCATCGCCATAGGCGAATCCTCCTTCAGGCTGCGTTCATCCTTGCATAGTCAAATCGTTAGACGCCATCTTTCACCGCCCCGAAAATCCCTTCCTGCAAATTCCTTCTCCTCACGGCCCGAATCCTCCGTCCCCGCGAAACATCTATACTTAAACGATGCCGCAGACTCAACTACCGCGCACACTAGGCCAGCTTCGCTCCTCTGAATTCACCCCCGAACGCGTCGCGCGCAGCGTCAAGGACGAGCTCCGCGACAACCTCATCGTGCGCCTCCGCGAGATCGCGCCCGGCGGCAAGCGCGAGGGCGAATCCCTCTTCCCCGGCATCATCGGATTCGACGACACGGTCGTCCCCCAAATCGTCAACGCCGTCCTCTCGCGCCATAACTTCATCCTCCTCGGCCTCCGCGGCCAGGCCAAATCGCGCATCCTTCGCTCCCTCACCACCCTCCTCGACCCCCACTGCCCCTACGTAGCCGGCAGCGAACTCCGCGACAACCCTTACGCGCCCCTTAGCAAATTCAGCAAGGACCTCATCGCCTCGCTCGGCGACGACACACCTATCGCCTGGATGACACCCCGCGAACGCTACGTAGAAAAGCTAGCCACCCCCGACGTAACCGTAGCCGACCTCATCGGCGACGTCGATCCCATCAAAGCCGCCCGCTCCGGCCACGAGCTCGGCTCCGAGCTCACAATGCACTACGGCCTTCTTCCCCGCGCCAACCGCGGCATCTTCGCCATCAACGAAGTCCCCGATCTCGCCGGCAAAATTCAAGTAGCTCTCTTCAACATCATGCAGGAAGGCGACGTCCAGATTAAGGGCTACCCCGTCCGCCTAGAGCTAGACGTCGCCATCGTCTTCAGCGCCAACCCCGAAGACTACACCGCACGCGGCAAAATCGTCACGCCCCTCAAGGACCGCATCGGCAGCGAGATCCGCACCCACTATCCCGAATCCATCGACGAAGCCATCACCATCACCGAGCAGGAAGCCTGGACTGCGCGCAGCTACGACCCCAGCAACAACGCGATCCAGAACATCATCATCCCGCACTACATCCGCCAAATCGTCGAGCAGGTAGCCTTCATCGCCCGCGAGGACAAAAAAGTCGACAAGCGCAGCGGCGTCTCGCAGCGCCTCCCCATCAGCACCATGGAACTCGTAGTCTCGAACGCCGAACGCCGCGCACTAATCCACGGAGAGAGTTTAGTAGTCCCCCGCGTAGGCGACATCTTCGCCGCGCTCCCCGGCATCACCGGCAAGATCGAGCTGGAGTACGAAGGCGAGATGAAGGGTGCCGACATCGTCATCCGCGAGCTCATCCGCCAGTCCGTCGCCAACATCTACGACACCTACTTCACCGAAACCAACACCCAGCAGATTGAGCAGTGGTTCAACCTCGGCGGCGCCGTCGAGCTCAACGACAAGCAGCCCGCCCAGTCCGTCTTCACCGAGCTCCACACCATCCAGGGCCTCTTCGAAAAACTAACGCCCCTCAAGATCAACTCCCGCACCCCTGTAGAAGTCGCCGTCTCCGCCGCCGAGTTCCTCCTCGAAGGCATGACCGCCCACAAGAAGATCTCCCGCTCCGAAGCCCGCACCTTCAGCGCCGGCGAAAAACGACGCCGCAACGAAGAAGCCGCCAACGTAGGCGAGCGAGCCCGCGAACGCCTCCAGGACCGCGACCTCGACGACATAGCCCGCAACCGCACCCGCCGCGGCTTCAACTAAACCCGATTTCTTTGTGCTGCGTTCCAGATACCCCAAGGCTTCAGCCTTGGGGTTCATCGTGAGCCTATCAAGCGGGCTTCAGCCCCTGAGGTATGCTTTCATCTCATGGCGCGTAACTATCCAAGCCACCACGTCGATCCACCAAACAAGCTGCCGCACAATTCCGTGCCCACTCCGACGGCATTAGAGGAACTGCGACCGAAAACTCGTGCTGATCGGATGCAACTCTTCGCAATATTGGCTTATGTGGCATTTGCAATTGCCTTTGTCGCGGGCTTGGTATACCTGAAGCACCGAGCCCAACAATCACGAGAAGAAACCTGGGTCACCGCCATCGCAACAATTGAAGACACGCGCACTCAAGTCGCGGGCGTATATAACTCAATTTATGGCGGAGGCTCATCCTACGAAGTCGATGTCCTCGCGAAATTTCCAGTCGATGGGAAGTCGCGCGAAGAATGGATTCCACTCTCGCAAGCTCCTAAGGGGCTCGATTCCGCCCGCTTTCAGGCGTGGGCACTTAAGGGAAAGCAGTGCTTCGTTCGGTGGAATCCATCACATCCAAAGCAGATAGTTGCCGAGATAAATTGATCAAATAACACAGCCCTTGGCCCGGCGCCGGGTGCCCCATCCATTTGCGCACTTGCGGATGGGTGGGATGTATGACGGCGGCCCTGCAACGCTCTTGCCTTCTCTACCCCCTATCCTCTACCCTCTATCCCCTGCCCTCATGCCCGAACTCCCCGACATCACGGCCTACCTAACCGCCCTCACCCCCCGCGTCCTCAACCAGCCCCTCGAACACCTCCGCATCGCCTCCCCCCTCCTTCTCCGCACGGCCATCCCACCGATCACCTCCATCGAAGGCCAACCCATCCGCGCCCTCCGCCGCATCGGCAAGCGCATCGTCTTCGCCTTCGACGACGACCTTTTCCTCGTCCTCCATCTCATGATCGCCGGCCGCCTCCACTGGCGCGACCTCGTCCCCAACAAACCCCGCCCCACGCTAGGTGGCCGCAACAACCTAGCCGCCTTTGACTTCCCCAACGGCACTCTCACCCTCACCGAAGCCGGCACCAAGCGCCGCGCATCCCTCCACCTCGTCCGCGGCGAATCCGCCCTCGCTGACCTCGACCCCGGCGGCCTCGACCCGCTAGCCCTCACACCCGAAGCCTTCCAGCAAACCCTAACCGCCGAAAACCGCACCCTGAAGCGCGCCCTCACCGACCCCCGCATCCTCTCCGGCATCGGCAACGCCTACTCCGACGAGATCCTCCACGCCGCCCAACTCTCGCCCCTCGCCCAAACCCGCAAGCTAACCCCCGAAGAATTCCAACGCCTCTACACCGCCATCCAAACCACCCTCGAAACCTGGGTAGCCCGCTTCAACACCGAAGCCCAAATCAAGTTCCCCGAAAAAGTAACCGCCTTCCGCCCCGACATGGCCGCCCACGGCCGCTTCAATCTCCCCTGCCCACGCTGCGGCTCGCCCATCCAGCGCATCCGCTACGCCGACAACGAGACCAACTACTGCCCCACCTGCCAGACCGCCGGCAAAGTCCTCGCCGACCGCAGCCTCTCCCGCCTCCTAGGTTCCGACTGGCCCCGCACCCTCGACGAACTCGAAGCCCTCCGAAAAAAATAGCCGCGCCCAAACCCCTCAAGCGCAACCACCACCGCCTCCACTAAACTTCCACCATGCGCCTCTCCCTCGCACTCTTCCTCGCTCTTGCCGCACCCCTCCCCCACTCCCAGCACCTCAACCCCCGAGCCTCTTTCCTCGACGCCCCCGCCCGCCAACAAACTCTCGCCCCCACCACCAACCCTCTCCTCCTCGCCGCCATCCACAGCCTACCCTCCTGCGTCTCAACGCCCGCAATCCCCGCGCCGCCCGTCCCCATGGACATCCCACACCACTACCTCTCCGGCTCCAGCGGCCCCATCAATCCCGCAGAGGCAGTCGCCACGCGCCCCTACACCGCCTTCGAGCACCGCATCACCGCCGGCATGAACCAATACATCGCCACCAGCAATCACGCCGAAGCGCAATGTGCCCTAGCGCAGCTAGACACCTGGGCACAATCCAACGCCCTCCTCGACTACCCGCCCCGCTCCCAATCCTGGTATCAAGTCGAGTGGACCCTAGGCTCCGCCGCCATCACCACCTCCGTCCTCGTCAACGACCCCACCCTCGACCCCGCCCAACTTCACCGCGTCATCACCTGGCTCGACGCCGTCTCCCGCAAAGACCTAACCTTCGAGCGCCCCGAAGACATGAACAACCACCACTACTGGCGCGCCCTCGCAGCCACCGCCACCGGCGTCGTTGCCTCCGACGACACACTCTTCCACTACGGCATCACCGCCTACAAAGATGCCATCGCAGAAGTCGATCCCGCCGGCGCCTTCCCCCGCGAGATGGCCCGCCACGAAAACGCCATCCACTACCAGGGCTTCGCGCTCACCCCCCTCATCCTCATCGCCGAGTTCGCCTCCCGTCAAAACATCGACCTCTACGCCTATCAATCCCACCACCGCACCATCCGCGACGCCATCCTCTTCTACGGCCGCGCCGTCGCCGACCCCACTCTCGTCAAGCCCTACACCTCCGACCCCCAGAACAACGACCCCCACCCCAACGACTTCGCCGCCTTCAACTTCTACGCCGCCCGATTCCCCACTGAAACCCTCCCAACCTCCATCGCGGACGCACTCCAGCACCCCACCACCGAAACCCGCATCGGCGGCAACACCACCATCCTCGCCGCCAACCCCGCACCAACTAAGAACTGACAACTGAGAACTGACAACTAACCCCCGCACCGCTGTATCCTCATAACCAGAGGGTTCCCATGTCCACCACGCAAACCATCTTCGACATCACCGCCCCCTCCTACGACGCCGACCGCGCCAAGCTCATCCCCTGCTTCGACGCCTTCTACCGCCGCTCCACCGACCTCATCGCGCACGACGCGAAAAATATCCTCGACCTCGGCGCCGGCACCGGCCTGCTCTCGCAGTTCGTTCGTCAGTGGTACCCCGACGCCCACATCGTCCTCGCCGACCTCTCAGAACCAATGATCGCGAAGGCCCGCGAACGCTTCGCCAACGATAACAACGTGACCTTCGAAGTCACCGACTACACGACCGCGCCCATCAACGGCACGTACGACTCGATCGTTTCCGCGCTCTCCATCCACCACATCGACCACGAGGCCAAGCGGGCCCTCTTCCACAAGATCTTCCGCGCGCTCCGCCCCGGCGGGACCTTCGTCAACGCCGAGCAAGTAGGCGGCCCTACGCCTGCCCTCGACGCCGTCTATAAATCCCTCTGGCTGCAACAAGTCCGCGAAGGCGGCGCCACCCCGCAACAAATCGCCGACTCCCTCTACCGCCAGCAGGATGACCGCTGCGCCTCCGTCGAAGAGCAGCTCCACTGGATGCGCGAAGCCGGCTTCACCGACGCCGACTGCTGGTTCAAAGACAACCGTTTCGCCGTCTTAGCAGGCACCCGCCCCGCCTAGTTTCCACCTCGGCTGCGCTCTTCCCACCGCGACATCTTCTCAAAAGCGTTCAGCGCCCGCACGGTCACGCTGTCATCCTGAGCGAAGCGCAGAGCGCGCAGCCGAAGGACCCGCCACCAATCCGATCCAGACCCGCGGCCCGCGCCTTCCACCCATAAACCCCGCCGTTGCCCTTGCCTTTCTTTCTGTCATTCCCTCTGGGAATCTGCTATGTCGTCCTCCCCGAATCCACAACCCCAGCCAAGCGTCTAATCTATAACCAGCGCCGAGTCGTCTTTCCCTATCCTCTATCCCCTACCCTCTTCACTCTGCCCTTATGAAACTCACCCGCTACTCCAAGTTCACCGGCGACCTCTCCTCGAGCGTAGACCTCGAAGACCTCCTGCAAGCCCTCTCCGACTTCCTCCTCGACTCCGGCTTCCAGGATCCCTACTCGCCCTTCCAAAACGCAGACGACTCCATGGAGAGCCTCCGCGAAGCCATCCGCCAGGCCCTCGAATCCGGCGAGCTCCTCGACGACGACGCCCAGGAGCAGTTCGAAAAACTCGATGCCGCCCAGGTCGAAGAACTCATCGACAAAATCATCCAGCGCATGAAGGACGAGTCCTACCTCAACGCCGAAGAACCCGCCGAAGGCCAGGGCTCCGCCGCCGAAGGCAACGCCGAAGACGCCAAATTCGAAGTCACCGACAAGGGTATGGACTTCCTCGGCTACAAGGCCCTCCGCGATCTCCTCGGCCCCATCGGCAAATCCTCCCTCGGCCGTCACGACACCCGCCACGAAGCCGCTGGCGTCGAAACCAACGGCTCCTCCAAACTCTACGAGTTCGGCGACTCCCTCAACCTCGACATCCCCGCCACCCTCAACAGCGTCTTTGCCCGCGAAGGCCCGCCCGACGGCTCTGGCATCCTCAATCTCGAGTACTCAGACCTGCAAGTCCAACAAGCCGACTACCAATCCTCCTGCGCCACGGTCGTCCTGCTCGACTGCTCGCACTCCATGATCCTCTACGGCGAAGACCGCTTCACGCCGGCCAAGCGCGTAGCCATGGCGCTAGCCCACCTCATCCGCACCCAGTACCCCGGCGACTCCATCGACCTCGTCCTCTTCCACGACTCCGCCGAGCACATCCCCATCTCGCAACTACCCCGCGTCAAAGTCGGCCCCCACTACACCAACACCCGCGAAGGCCTCCGCGTCGCGCAACGCGTCCTCCGCGGCTCCGGCAAAGACATGAAGCAGATCGTCATGATCACCGACGGCAAACCCTCCGCCCTCACTCTCGACGACGGCCGCATCTACAAAAACGCCTTCGGCCTAGACCCCATCGTCATCTCCGAAACCCTCGAAGAAGTCAGCCGCTGCAAGCGCGCCGGCATCATGATCAACACCTTCATGCTCGCCAACGAATTCCAGCTCATCCAATTTGTTCAGAAAATGTCCGCCATGTGCCGCGGCAAAGCCTACTTCACCACCCCACAAACACTCGGCAACTATCTCCTCATGGACTTCATGTCCCGCCGCTCCAAACAGGTCAACTAGCCGCCAACGCCTTGACATCCTTCACCTCAAGCACCTGCTTTGGATACCCGATCAGCACGCTGTTGATCATCGCCAGCCCAACCTCGCGCATCGTGCACCCCTGGTTCGGCAGCACCCGATACAGCACCGGAATTAACCACGCATAGTACTTGTAGGCGGGCATAACATTCCGCTGCCCCTCGGTCGCCCCAATGTACCCCGGCCGAAAGTTATAAACCCCCCGAAACCCCTGCCGCATCAGCGCATTCTCAGTCCGCCCCTTCACCCGCGCCCACATCACGCGCCCCTTCTCCGAACTATCCGTCCCCGCACCCGACACATAATCAAACACCATCCCCGGATTCAGCCCCGCCAGCACCTCTGCAAAATGCACCGTCACCTCATACGTAACCCGCGTGTACTCGTCCTCTTTCTTTCCCACCGAGCTAACGCCCGCGCAATAAAAGCAGCCATCATACCCAGCCAGCTGAGCCCTCACCCCTTCAAGCTGCATAAAATCGGGAACCAATAATTCCCTCAACTTCGGATGCGCCCGCCCAAAAGTCTTCCGCCCCACCAGCAACACCTCCTCCACCTCGGGATGCGCCAAACACTCCAGCAGAACACCCTCACCCACCATTCCCGTCGCGCCCGTAATCATCACCTTGATCGCCATCGTCGCTTGCCTCCTACTTCCCATCCATAAACGCCGCAATGTGCTCGTTCAAAAATTTCTCATCCGCAGGACAAGCCCCCGCCCCCGCCGGATGCCCCCACAAGCTCGGTATCGGCATCAGCGTCACCTTTGGAATAAACTGCGCCTCATACTGCGCATCCGTCACCGGAAAATACAAATCCGTAGCCGACGGCATAAACAACACCGGCACCTTGATCGACGCCAACGCCTTCTTCTCATCCCCGCCAAACCCCGGCGTCGCGCCCACATCGTTCTTCTCCCAAGTCCGCATCTGCAAAATCAAATTGTTCGCATCCGCCCCCGGAATAAAATCGGTCTTGTATTGCTGCACCACCTGCTCAAACGTCGTACCCTTCGGCGAATCCGTCCGCCACAACTCCTGCCGCCACCATTCCTGCGAGTACAGCCACCCCGTCCACATCAGCGAAAACTCCTCAATCCCCTTCTTCGGCTCGACCGTATAGTCCCCACCTTTAAACGCATCATCCGTCTCGATCGCCCCAATCTCCCCTTCGTTCCGCACGATCCCGTGCCCATACGTCTTCGCCGTCCCACTCGTCGCCACAATCCGATCCATAAAATCCGGATAACTCACCGCCCACTGAAACGCCTGCTGCGCCCCCATCGAAAACCCAATCACGGCCCGCAGATGCTTCACCCCAAGTTGTTCCGTCAGCATCTGGTGCACAGCGTTCACGTTGTCCCGGATCGTCATCACCGGAAACCGCGGTCCATGAAAAGGCTCCGGCGTATTGCTAGGCGAGCTCGATCGCCCATTCCCAAACAGCTCACTCGTCACCAGAAATAACTTCGTCGGATCGAGCGCTTTTCCCTTCGCAATCCCACCCTCCCCAATCAACCAGCCATACCCATGCATCTCCGCCATATAGTGCGACGGCAGCAGCACAGCATTATCTCCCGCGGCATCCAGCTTCCCATACGTGCCATACACAATCTTCGCCTCGGGCAAAACTACACCACTCTCGGTCTTGAAGTTCTTAATCACGAACTCGTGCTGCACCGGCTCAACCTTTTCCTGCGCCCGCACTACACCCACACACCCCACCACCAACCCCAGCCACACCATCCGCTTCAAACCATTGCGCTCCTCATTTCACCCACAATGAGCCCAGCCTACACCAACCGCCCTAATCCTCTATCTCCTATCCCCTGCTCTTCTCCCACACCCGATACACACCCCACGCCGCCGCCGTGCAGTTATCCATCACGCGCCCATCCAGCAGCATCGCCTCAAACTCACTCACCGCCACGCGATGCACGGTCATATCATCCTCTTCCGGATCGCGCGCAGTCTCTCCCGGCGTCAGACCCTCGGCCAGATACACATGATGAATCTGCCGCATCGCCCCATAAGCAATCCACAAATCCGCTAGCGGAGTCATCGTCTCCACACGCAACCCCGTCTCTTCCGCCAGCTCCCCCCGAGCCAACTCCTCCGCATTCACCTCCGCGGTCTCCCACCCACCCTGCGGCAACTCAAAATACGTCCCACCCACCGTGTACCGATACTGTCGCACCAGCCACACAAACTCACCTTCTTCGGTTCTCTCCAACGGAATCACAATGCATGCTGGATCTTTATCCATCACCCCATAAATTCCACGCGTCCCATCACTCCGCTCAATCTCATCCTCGCGCACCCTGCACCACGGATTCCGATACACCTCGCGACTACTGATCGTCTTAATCGACACCTCATCCCCCTGTCGTTGATGTCGCCATTATCGCAGCCCAGCCAAACTCAACTGCCTCAATGCACCTCGCGGTCTTCCGCTTCCTCCGTCGTAGACATCAGCACCGCCAACGTCATCCCCGGCAGCTCAAGCTTCCCATCCGCAACCGCCAACCCATCGCGCGACACCAGCGTCAGCTTCTCCCCCTCCAGCAAATCGAACGCGTAAGCCTCCCCACCCAGGTTCACCACGACCCGCGCCTCATCCCTCACCATCACCAGCGTCCGCCGCGCATCGTCACTCGACACCAGCAGATGCTGCATGCTTCCATCATTCAACGCCACCGTGCATCGCCGCAGTTTGATCAGCGACTTCGTCCATGCCAACATCTCCGCATGCTTGCCCTCGCCAATCTCACTCCAATTCAACTTCGACCGCTGGAATGTCTCGATCTCCTCCGGATTCGGCACGTCATCACCAAATCCAAACACCGCAAAGTCGCGCTTCCGCCCCTCCGCCACCAACTTCCGCATCTCGTCATCTTCATGGTCCGCAAAATATTGAAACGGTGACGAAGCAGCAAACTCCTCCCCCATAAACAACATGGGCATATACGGCGCCATCAACACCAATCCAATCGCCACCTTCGCAGCATCCAAACCGCAAAGCTGTTCCAGCCGTTCCCCCTTTGCCCGATTCCCCACCTGGTCATGGTTCTGGTCGAAGTGCACAAAGTGATGCGCGGACAAACCCTCCGCCAATCTGCCATGCTTGCTCTTCCGGTAACTCGAGTACTGTCCGTCATACACATACGCATGCTTCAACGCCTTATGCAAATCTGACAACTTCCCGAAATCTCCGTAGTACCCCCGATCCATCTCCTTCGTGTACAGCAGCGAAAACAGCGCATGATGGAAGTCATCGCTCCACTGCGAATCCATCCCATATCCATGTGCCTCGCGTGGCCGGATCACCCGCGGATCATTCAGATCGCTCTCCGCAATCAGATAAAACTCGCGTCCCACGGTCGAACTCAACCGCTCCACCTCGGTCGACAACTGCTCCATAAAATGCACCGCCGAGCGATCGATATATTCATGCACTGCATCGAACCGCAATCCATCGCAGTGATAATCCTTCAGCCACATCAGCGCGTTGTCGACGAAGAACCGCCGCACCTCATCGCTTCCACCCTCATCCAGATTCACCGCATCGCCCCACGGCGTCTTGTGCCTAGCCGTCAGATACGGCCCAAACTTGTTCGCATAGTTCCCCACCGGCCCAAAGTGGTTGTACACCACATCCAGAATCACACTCAGCCCGCGCGCATGGCACGCATCCACAAATCGCTTCAACCCATCCGGCCCGCCATACGGTTCATGCGTCGCAAACAACGCCACCCCGTCATATCCCCAGCCACGTTCCCCCGCAAACTCCGCCACCGGCATCAGCTCGATATGCGTCACACCCAACTCCGCAAGATAATCCAGGTGCTCAATTGCTCCATCAAACGTTCCAGCCTCGCTGAACGTCCCAATGTGCAGCTCATACAACACCGCGCCCGTCTTCGGCGCACCGCGCCATAGCTGGTCATGCCACTGAAACTCAGAGTGGTCGTAAAGCCGCGAAGGCCCGTGCACGCCATCCCCCTGCCGTAAACTACGCGGGTCCGGATAGCAGGTCGGATCATCATCGATCGTGAACGCATACTCATCGCCGCACTCTGCACCGTCCACCACGAGCGTCCACCAGCCTCGCTTGTTCGGCCCATTCATCGCCAACACTTGGTCGCGCCAGTTCAACGACATCTTCTTCGCCCGCGGAGCCCAAACCCCAAACTTGTGCATCCCAACCCTCTCTCGATTAATTTTCTCTTCGCCCACCGCTCAGCCTTCGCGAGTCAACAACGCCACCGGGAACGCCTTAAGCAGCCCTCCCACCAACACCCGCCCGCCCTCAATCTCCGCGCCCGTCAGTCGACACTTCCATCGCCCTTCCGGAATCTCTACCGCCGTCTCGCCCCACACCTTCGCCTCATGCGACCACCGCGGCACCACCGTCACCACCCGCTCTCCGCGCCGATACGCAATCACCCGTTCACTCTCCGCACCTTCCGCCGGCAACGACCCATACTCCGCCGCCGGCCCAAACCAATCCGGATGAGCCTTGCGCAGCAGCAGTGTCTTATGCACCACCCAAAGCTTTGGCATCCCTTCGTCGCTACGCTCCATCACCTGCTCTACAACCAACGACTGCATCTCCTTCAGCAACGTCCTCCGCCGCTCATAATCCACCGGCCGCCGATTGTCCGGATCCACCAGTGAAAAATCCCACAGCTCCCCGCCCTGATACATATCAGGAACCCCCGGAGCCGTGTACTTCATCAGCGTCTGCGCTAGCGAGTTCACGCGCCCTGCCGTAGCAATCCCCTCAACAAACGTCTCCAATTCCGTCACGAACTCCGTGTCCTCAAGAATCGCATCGATGTACTCCTGCAACGCGCTCTCATACTCCGCATTATTCGCAACCCAACTCGTTCGCACCTTCGCTTCCCGCATCGCCTTCTGCATATATTCCCGCAGCCGCTCCGTGCTGATCGGCCACGCGCCCACCAGCGTCTGGTACAAAAACCATTCCGTGCCAGTGTCAATCTGATCGCCACTTCTAAACTTTGCGTTATGCGCGCTCCACCGCCGCACCGCCTCTGCAAACGCGTCCGGCATCTCGGTGAGCACAATCATCCGAGCCCGCACATCATCGCTGCGCTTCGTATCGTGCGTACTCAACGCCGTCATCGTCATCGGAAACGTCTGCTGCATCCTCACTTGATAGTCATGGAAATGCTGCAGCGTGAATCCATCGCAATCAGGATCTCCGCCCACCTCGTTCATCGCCGCCAGCCGGTTCCAGCAGTAGTACGCCGTGTCCTCCACACCCTTGGCCATCACCGGCGCGGTGAACTGCTGAAAGCGATTGACGAACTCTGTTTCGATTTTTCCAATCACCTTCAGCGTCAGCACATCGCGCATGAAATCAAACAGCCCGCCATCAATGTCCGCACGATTCGCCTTCGCGCTCTCGATAGCCCGCCGAATCCGCCTGCGGTCCTCTTCCGCAATCTCATTTCGTTCCGGCACCACGTACGTCCGATAGATCGAGAAGCAAGCTGCCACTTCACGTATCGCGCGCCGAACCTCCGCGCGAGTAAAGTCTCGCTGGTCGCGATTGCTCTCGCAAATGTCCACGAACAGCGTCGTTAGTCGATTCACATCGCTGCCCAGCCCCTCCTGCTCCACCGCAATCTTCTTGTCGTGCGCCACGCCCGGAAAATCCGAATCGTCCCCCGTGAACGCCGTGTAGTGCTCGCCCAGCTTCTTCAGCCCATCGCGATTCACCAGCACACCCAGCGCCATGTTCAGGAAGTCGTACCCGCTCGTTCCCTCAATTGGCCAAACTTCGCGCAGCCACTCGCCCGGCTCCAGGATCTTCTCCCCGACAATCCAAGCCTCCGGTGCCCGCTCCCGCAACCTCTCGAAATACTGCTTCGGATCCCGCAACCCATCCGGATGATCCACCCGCACGCCATCCAGTAAACCTTCCTTCAGCCACTTCAAAATCAGCGCATGCGTCTCGTCAAATACAAACTCCCGCTCCACCCTCAACCCAATCAGCGTATTCACATCAAAGAATCGCCGATACCCCAACTGCTGATCGGCTGTCCTCCAATACGCCAGCCGATAAAACTGCTGCGACAGAAACTCGTCCAGTGCATCGATGCTGCCATTCACCTCGCGCACCACGCGGTCAATCGCGTCCGATACCTCCGCCTCCTCGCGGCACAGCCGGTCCAGCAACCCAACCAGCACCCTCTTGTCCCGATGCCGCGCCAGGATCGTCCGCCGATCCCAGAAGTCCGGCGACGGCAATCGCGAAAAGCTCGCACTCACAAAGTTCAGCGCATCACTCTTTGCATACTCCGCGGCCTTTCCCAAAATCATCGACAAACTTGCCGGCGACACCGGAAACGTCTGCCCCGCAGCCTCCACCGTAAAGCGCGCACCCTTGCGCTTCACCACCACTTTCCCTGCACTCAACGCCCGTCCGTACTGCTCCGCCAGCACCGGCACCAGCACCTTGTCGCGCAGCCGCTCTTCACTCGAGTTCCAATCAATATCAAAGAAGCTCGCATAGCGGCTGTTCGTGCCATTCTCCAGCACATCCCACCAGTACTTATTCTCCGCGCCCAGGCTCATGTGATTCGGAACAATGTCCAGCACCTGCCCCAGCCCAAACTTCTCCAGCCGTTTACAGAAGCGCTCATGCGCCGCCCCGCCACCCAATTCTTCATTCACCCTGCGATGGTCCACCACGTCATAGCCGTGCATGCTTCCCGGCGCCGCCTGCAGATACGGCGAGCAGTACACGTGCGTCACTCCAAGCGTTTTCAAATACTCCACAATCGCCGCAGCATCGTCGAACGTAAACTCTCGATGCAATTGCAGACGATAAGTCGAACCCGGTACACGCCTCATACCTTATCTGCTCCTCGCATCATGGATGAAGTTAATTCTGTTAATCAATAGACTCGGAAAGGCGAGTGTCAGGTTGCACCCATCGCAGCGCTGCATCACGCCTTCACGCTGTAGGGCTCCGGTGTCCATTGGCCCGAAAGCGTAAACGCTGTATGCGTTAGAGCAATATGCGATAGTGCCTGAGGGAAATTTCCCAGCATGCGCTTATCCTGCACATCGTACTCTTCGCTCAGCAGGCCCACATCATTGCGCAGCGCCAGCAGCCGATCAAACATCTCCGTCGCCTCCTGCTTGCGATCAATCAGCCACAAGCAGGTCACCATCCAGAAGCTGCACGCCAGGAACGTTCCCTCGCCGCCCTTGAGCCCGTCCGAACTCTTTCCCGGATCATACCGCTGAACCAGCCCATCCTTCATCAAACCTTTCTGAATCGCTTCGATCGTCCCCACAATGCGCGGATCGTCCATCGGCAGAAATCCCACCAGCGCCAACCGCAGACACGACGCATCCAGCGCCGTCGATCCATAACTCTGCGTAAACGAGTTCAACTTCTTGTTGAACCCCTTCGCGCAAATCTCCTTGTGCAGCAAATCGCGATTCTTGCGCCAGCGCTTCACATCGCCGACCCCGTCAAAGTGTTCGTGCCGCTTCACCGCCCGGTCCAGCGCCATCCATGCCATCACCTTGCTATGCACAAAATGCTTTGCCCCACCGCGCGTCTCCCAAATCCCATCATCCGGCTGCGGCCACACATGGCAAAGATGATCGATCAACGCCGCCTCCAGCTGCATCGACGAGCTGCGCAGTTCATTCTCCGCCTCCGGTGTTCTACTCAGCGCCACCGAAACCTCGCCATACACGTCCAGCTGAAATTGCTCGCTCGCCGCATTCCCAATGCGTACCGGCTTCGAGTTCTCATAGCCCGGCAGCCAATCCAACTCCCACTCCGGCAACCGCCTCTCCCCGCGGATGCCATACAGGCTCTGCACCTGTCCCGGCGATCCTGCAACCGCACGCAGCAGCCATAGCCTCCACGCCACCGCCTCCTCTGTGTATCCCGCACGCATCAGGATCAGCAGCGTGAACGCCGTATCCCGCAGCCAGCAATACCGATAATCCCAGTTCCTCTCTCCGCCAATCTTCTCCGGCAATCCCGCCGTCGCCGCCGCCACCACTCCCCCCGTTGGCCGATACGTCATCGCCTTCAGCGTCATCAGGCTGCGCTGCACCGTCTCCGCATATTGCCCCTTGTACGACGAACGGTCCGACCACTCACACCAATAATCATGCGTGTCCTTCAACGCGTCTTCCGCAGAGATCGGATCAGGCACAGCTTCGAACGAATTCCCATACGTCAGCGTGAAACAAACTTTATCTCCCTTGCGCAGCACAAAGTCACTCACCGTCTTCATGTCCTCGCCGACCAGCTCCACCGGCCTCCCGCTAATGCACTGACTGCGCAGCACCGCCAGGTCCGGACCCGCAATCGCATGCAACTCGTCTCCATGCTTGGTCACCCACGGCACCGTCAACCCATAATCAAATCGCAGCACCATGTCCATGTGCATCTTCACCCGGCCACGCACCCCGTGCACCATCCGCACTACATCCGAATGCTTTCCCCGCGGCGGCATAAAATCCGTCAGACAAACTTCTCCCCGCTCAGTAACGAACGTGGTCTCGACGATCATCGTCCCCGGCTGATACCGCCGCCGCACCTCCACCAAATCCTCAACCGGACGAATCCTCCAGAACCCGTTCTCGGCTGTCCCCAGCAGCGCTGCAAAACAAGCAGCCGAAGAAAAGTTCGGCCAGCACAACCAGTCGATCGACCCATCGCGGCTCACCAGGGCCGCCGTCTCGCAATCCCCAATCAAGGCGTAGTCTTCAATCCGCGCGCCATGCAACGGCAGCTTCTTCTTGTCCTTGCCGAATAGTCCTGCGAGCACTGGCTCCTCCAAAATCCCTAAAAAATAAACCAACAATTCTTCACGCCAGTCATCCCGTCTTCCACAGCGTTTCTACAACCAGTCCCACCCTCACCGCATCCCTCCAAACAGAGACCAAACGGGACGATGGGATCGCTAGCACCCTCTACCGAGTACTTCGACGCTGATTACCTTTGGATGCACATCCGCCTCCCAACGTCGTCACACAAGCCACATCGAATACCATCACTACAGATGACAAAGGAGTTGCACCGCGCATGAAACCCAGCGAAGGCCGCAAGCGCATCATCATCGAAGAGATCCAGCCATCCGTCAACGACGGCCGCTATCCCGCCAAGCGCATCCTCGGCGATCAAGTCGAGGTCACCGCCGCCATCTTCGGTGATGGCCACGATCACGTAGCCGCGCGCCTTCTCTATCGCCACGCCTCGCAGCGCAAGTGGAGCTCCGTCCCCTTCACCGAAATCAACAACGATCGCTGGACCGCCACCTTCACCGCCGGCTCCCCCGACGACCCCTCCAAACTCGGCCTCTGGTACTTCACCATCGAAGCCTGGATCGACCACTTCGACACCTGGGTCCACGACCTCGACAAACGCCTCGCCGCCCAAACCGAATCCGCGCAAGACATCCCACTAGCTCTCCGCATCGGCGCCAATCACTTCGACGCCGCAGCCTCCCGCGCCAAAGGTACCGACGCAAAGAAACTCGCCGCCGCCGCCACCCATCTCCGCACCCTCGCCGACAAGAACCTCCCCACCTACGACGACCCCATCACCCCCAACTTCATCGCTCTCGTCGCGAAATATCCCGACTTCAGTTTCGCCACCAAGCACACCCCCGATCTCCCTCTCTGGATCGACCGCGAGCGCGCCCGCTTCTCCTCCTGGTACGAACTCTTCCCCCGCAGCGCCGGCGCAGCAGGCACACACGGCACCCTCCGCGATGTAGCCACCCGCGTCCCTGAAATCGCCTCCATGGGCTTCGACGTTCTCTACATGCCGCCCATCCATCCCATCGGCCACGCCTTCCGCAAAGGCCGCAACAACTCCACCACTCCCGAGCCCAACGACGTCGGCAGTCCCTGGGCTATTGGCTCTGAAGAAGGCGGCCACACCGCCATCCTCCCCGCCCTCGGCACCTTCGCCGACTTCGACGCCCTAGTCCAAACCGCCCGCGACCACAGCATCGACATCGCCCTCGACATCGCCTTCCAATGCAGCCCCGACCACCCCTGGGTCACCGAGCATCCCTCCTGGTTCTCGCACCGTCCCGACGGCACCATCCAGTACGCCGAAAATCCCCCCAAGAAATATCAGGACATCTATCCCCTCAACTTCGAATCCCCCGACTGGCGCGGCCTCTGGGACGCTCTCCACGGCGTCTTCAGCTTCTGGATCGACCGCGGCGTCCGCGTCTTCCGCGTCGACAACCCCCACACCAAGGCCCTCCCCTTCTGGCAGTGGTGCATCGCCGAAATCCAAAAGTCCACGCCCGACGCCCTCTTCCTAGCCGAAGCCTTCACCCGCCCCCACGTCATGTACTCGCTCGCCAAGGCCGGCTTCACCCAGTCCTACACCTACTTCACCTGGCGCAACACCAAGGCCGACCTCATCGAATACTTCACCGAAATCTGCAACCCACCCGTCTCCGATTTCTTCCGCCCCAACGTCTGGCCCAACACCCCCGACATCCTCCACGCGCAATTCCAAATTGCCGACCTCGCCCCCCGCCGCGCCATCTTCCAACAGCGCATCATCCTGGCCACCACGCTCAGCGCGAACTACGGCATCTACGGCCCAGCCTACGAATTGCTAGAAGGACGCCCAGCAAAACCATCCCCCGGCAAGACCGCTAGCGAAGAATATCTCGACAGCGAAAAGTATCAGCTCCGCACCTGGGACCGCACCGACCCCAACTCCATCGCCCCGCTCATCGCCGACCTCAACCACATCCGTCGCAACAACCCCGCCCTCCAGCGCAACGAAAACCTCCACTTCCACACCGCCCCCAACGACAACCTCCTCGTCTATTCCAAGTCGTTTGTGGACCCGCTCACCGCCGACCAAACCAACACAATCCTAGTAGCCGTGAACCTGGACCCCATCAACACCCAGTCCGCGATGGTCACCCTAGCCCTCGACAAACTAAACCTCCCCTGGGACGCCACCTACACCGTAGAAGACCTCCTCACCCAAGCCCGCTACACCTGGCACGGACCCACCAACTACGTCTCTCTAACACCGACCGCCACCGCCCACATCTTCCGCATCGTCCGCACCTGAAAGCGCATACTCGAACTCACAGCCACCCACGTCCCCCGGCTCC
>Ga0302231_10000223_pt1 | contig 47469 bp, 33 predicted proteins | sample II_Palsa_N2_2_FD_193522 | JGI IMG/M metagenome (GOLD analysis project Ga0302231, IMG submission 193522) | Peat permafrost microbial communities from Stordalen Mire near Abisko, Sweden - II_Palsa_N2_2 | ecosystem: Environmental > Terrestrial > Soil > Palsa > Peat permafrost | place: Sweden...
CTTTACTTACAAGGTCGACGGCGACACGGTGAGCATGACCAGTCCAACCGGCCAGTCGTATACGGCGAAGCTGGATGGCTCCGATGCACCGTATGCAGGTGACCGGGGAATCACCAGCGTGTCGGTGAAGAAGCTGGGAAAGAACGGCATGGAAGAGACCGACAAGCGCGATGGAAAAGTCGTCAGCGTCGCGAAGATGACTGTGTCAGCCGATGGAAAAATGATGTCGATCGCGGTGAACGACATGTTGCGGGGATCGACCACCTCGTTCGTCGCTTCCAAGGAATAAATATCGGCGGGCATCGCTGCTGAAGCGGATGGTCTAAGGGTCTGCAGGCCATGGATGGCCTGTTACCTCCGCACAATCCGGATATCGATTCGACGCTCTTGCGGCCACACTCAGCGCCGAAGGCCGCTATCGTCAAGCTCGGTGCCCTCAAGAAACGCATCAAGTAGCGCACCGCGATATTTCTGTCGATGCAGCAACAACGAGAGCTTGCGTTGCAGGTCGAGGAACGGCGTTTTCAACGCCTTCAACCGCCCCGCCGCGAGCGCATCGGTAACCGCGACAACGGGCAGGCACGCGATACCGAGTCCAGCTACCACGACCTGCTTGATCGCCTCGATCTGATCCAGCTCCAGCACGGTTTCACCAGGCGGCAGCTGCGCCAGCACACGTTCGCTAGTGGCGCGCGTCGCTGAGCCGGGCTCACGCAACACCCATCGGGCGCCAGCGAAATCTGCTGGCTTCAGGCCACGCTTGCGCGCCAGCGGATGATCCGGCGGAGCGCATACCACCAGCAGGTCATCGCGCCACGGCCGCACCTCCAGCAGTGGGTGAGCAACCGGCCCTTCGACGCAACCGATATCCAGGCTGTGATCGAGCACACTCGCGGCGATCGTTTCTGTATTCGCTACCCGCAAGCGAATCGCCACCTGCGGATGGCCGCGCACAAACGCACCCAGCAATTCACCGACGCGATAATTTCCCACCGTGTTGCTGGCGCCGATACGCAACTCACCCGCCAGCGTGGCGCTGCGCTCATTGCCGCGCCGGCTGAACTCGGCATGCCGCTCCAGCAGTTCCTGCGCCAGTGGCAACAGCTCACGGCCGCGCGCGTTCAACCGTAGCCGACCGCGCTCTCGCGCAAATACTGGCGCATCCAGCTGCCGTTCCATTTCGGCCAGCGCCATGCTGGCGGCGGGCTGGGTCAGAAACAGGTGCTCGGCCGCGGCGCGCACACTGCCGTGCAGCGCGACCTGTACGAATACCTCGAGCTGACGGGGACTGATATTTATCATCAGCTTATCTTATACATTCCATCAGATATTCCAAGTTTTGCTGATGGAGCTAGACGCGGACAATGTCGACATTGCCGGAGCCCTATATGAACGTGCCCTCGATCGACGTTGCATCTGCTTCCCCCCGACAGCCACTACCCGGCCTGCTGCTGGCGGTCGCGATCGGCCTGTTTGCGCTGGTGCTGGGCCGCTACGCTCCCCTGATCGGCGGCCCGGTCATCGGCATCGTGCTGGGCATTATCGTGCGCAACCTGTTTGCCCCAGGCGACCGTTATCAGTCAGGCATCGCCTTCGCCGGGAAGTACGTGCTGCAGTGGTCGATCATCGCGCTCGGCTTTGGACTCAGCCTCAGCCAGGTCGCCAGGACAGGGCTCGAATCGCTGTCGGTAACCATGGTGACCATGACCGTGGCGTTTCTCGCCGCATGGTTGCTTGGACGCTGGCTGGGCGTGCATGACAAGCTGAAGATCCTGATCGGCGTGGGCACCGCCATCTGTGGCGGCTCGGCGATTGCCGCGGTAACGCCGATCATCCAGCCGGACGATCACGACACCGCCTTCGCGATCTCCACCATCTTCCTGTTCAACCTGATCGCCGTCCTGCTATTTCCGCTGCTCGGTCACCTGATGCACATGTCGGACATGGGTTTCGGCCTATGGGCAGGCACCGCAATCAACGACACGTCGTCCGTGGTTGCGGCCGGCTACAGCTACAGCAAGAGCGCCGGTGATTACGCCACCATCGTCAAGCTGACCCGCGCCACCCTGATCATTCCGATCTGCCTGGTCCTGGCGTTCGTGGTTGCTGCACGAGAAAAACGCAAACTCAACCAGGAAGGCAGCAGCGGTCATTTCAGCCTCGCAAAAATTTTCCCCTGGTTCATCCTGTGGTTTCTGGTCGCCTCCGCCGTGCGCACCGCCGGCCTGATTCCGCCAGCTGTCCAGCCAGCAATCCACACAGCGGCAGAATTCCTGATCATCGTCGCACTCACGGCCATCGGCCTGTCAGCCGACCTGAGAAAAATGGCCGCCACCGGCATACGACCCATAATCCTCGGCCTAGGCGTATGGATCGCCGTCGCCGTCAGCAGCTTGCTGGTACAGCTGGTGATTGGAAAGCTCTGAAGTTCCGCTATCCGGACTGAAGGATGCATTCGCTATAAAGCACGCCAGCGTGAGGTCCGCTTCCGGCCCGCAAGCAAACCTTTCTTCACACATATTAGCCACCCTAGCCTGGACGTTTGCTTTAACGGATTCGTGGTGCGCCATCTGGGCTGCGTGAGGCGCCTGAAACAGGTCGCAAAGTTCCTGCGTTCCACCGTTGATAGATTGGCGACTGCGATCATGGCTAGCTGATTAAGCGGCAATAAAGCCTTATTCATTCCGCTTCGCACGCGTGCGTCGTGAAATCGTCGCCGGAGGTGCGATGTCTGGGCCATTCGCTGGGCCTTGGTTTAGCGCCACTGTGCCGGGAATGTGCTGTTTGCCCCAGCGCACAAATGCGAGCAACACGCTGCCCAGGTCTTTGCCTTTAGGTGTCAGCGTATACGAGTAACGGACCGGGCGCTGTTGATAGGGGGTGCTGACAATGATGCCGGCGCTTTCGAGGCGCTTGAGGCGATCCGCGAGCAGATTGGTGGGGATGCGTTCCGGCGAATCCGCCAGTTCCCCATAAGTGCGCTTGCCGTGCAGCAGGTCGCGCACCACCAGCAGTGACCATTTGTCACCCACGATGTCGAGCGAATTGGCAACGGCGCAAAGGGAGCGCGTGAGAGGCTCGTTGGTGATCATTTGTCTAGCGCTCCATGACTCGAACTCAAGTGACTTGCACAGTGCAAGTGATAGTGATACGTTGTGGCATCACTTGCAAAACGCAAGTTACTGGAGAGCGAAATGGAAACAACAGCTTTTTTGCGGCCGACCATCACACCGTCCGCACCACTCAGCGGTATCCGCCTGAGCGTGATCGTCGTTTTGGTCGTCTGGTTTGCACTAATTGCATCGCTGGGTGCGGCCGGCGCCTTCGTGGGTCTTCCAAAGACCCCACCCATTGCGGTCGGCTTGGGAGTGGGGGCACCGTTGCTGCTCTTCTTCGCATGGCTGCGCCTTTCGCCATCATTCCGCGAGTTCGTCCTATCGGTGGATTTGCGTATTGTCGCCAGCATGCAGGCCTGGCGCTGGGCAGGTTTTGGGTTCCTGGCGCTGTATGCGCATAACGTGCTGCCAGCGGTGTTCGCGCTACCGGCAGGCCTGGGAGACATGGCCGTCGGTATTACCGCCCCGTGGATGGTGCTTGGCCTTATACGCCAGCCCGGGTTTGCCACCAGCAGCAAATTCATCCGCTGGAATGTGCTCGGCATTGTCGATCTCGTGGTAGCCGTGAGCATTGCAACTTTGAGCGCGACGCTAGCCACTGGAGCTCCTGGTGAGATCAGTACCGCTCCGATGGCGATGCTACCGCTAGTGCTGATCCCCACATTCCTCGTGCCGTTGTTTCTCATGATGCACGCAACAGCGTTGATGCAAAGCAGAAGATTATCTGCCGAGCATAAGGGCTAACGGTGTAGGGCCGGGCCGCGACAAACCTTCCATCGCACGCAGCAAACACAGCTCAGGCCTTGCCCTGCTCCACCAAGGTCAACGCTACTTTGTCGCGCAGATAGACAGGCAGCGCCAGTTCCGGTGCCTGCGTGCGTCCGGCCCTCAATTCGCGCATCGCCAGTTCGGCGACGTGAGCCGCCTGTGGATAGCGCATGCCGTCGGCAGAACGTAGCGTGCCGGTGAGGCGTTCGCACAATACTGTGGCATAAGTCGCCCAGCCGCTGCCGACGACCTGCCATGCGGCGGCCTCTGGTAATTTCAGCGATTCGGCGGTGCAGACGCGTTCGTCGTCCAGTGCGATCAGTCCCCCGTTGTCATCGCGGCGATAGCACGCTGCGTAGACCTCGCCCATCCTCGCGTCGATGACTGACAGGATCGCCGAGTCTTCGTCTTCCGGCGCCTCCAGCGCGAGCGCCGCCAGGGAGGAAATCGTGATCACCGGCAGACCCAGCGCCAGCGCCATGCCCTGCGCCAGCGACACGCCTAGCCTCACGCCGGTGAACGCACCGGGACCGCGGCCCACTGCAATCGCATCCAGTGCGTGCCGGCCAATACCCGCTTCGGCCAGCAACGCGTCTGCCATGGGCAACACCAGTTCGGTGTGCCGGCGTGGCGCTATCTCGCTGCGCGCGATCAGTTCATCGCCATGGATCAGGGCAACGGAACAGGCTTCGGTGGCGGTTTCGATCGCGAGCAGATTCATGATGACCCCATGATACCGGCTGGCGGTGCCGGCGGCGGTATTCCCGCTGCGGGGCTGGTCGGAACATAGGCGTACCAGTCGATCCGGCGCGTCAGGTACATCATCAGGGCCACCATCACGATCAGCACCAGGGAGCCAATCAGCAGGGCGTACTGCTCGGCTGCGATGAGGCCGTACAACATCGCGTAAATCAGTGCCAGCACGACACCGAGCAATACACCGGCGCGTCTTGCGCGCAGCACGGCCATCGCATAACCACCCACGATGAACGCCACCGCCGCTGCAGCTACCGCATAGGCAGGGCCGAAACCTATTTGTTCGGATAGCGCCAACAGCACCACATAGAACGTGGCCAATGCCGCGCCGACCAGCAGATACTGCACTGGATGCACCCGCAATCGCTTGAGTATCTCGAACAAGAAAAACGCGACGAATGTCATCGCGATGAACAGCAGGCCGTATTTGCCGGCGCGCTCATTGCGCTGATACACGTCGACCGGCTGATACAACTGCACGCCAAACGTGGAGGCCTGCAGCGCCTGATCCATACCTTCGCCAGCGTCCGTCCAATGCTGGCCGTAACTGCGGTTGAGATCGAGCAGGTGCCAGTGGGCACTGAATCCTTGAGCGTCCAGCTGATGCTCCAGCGGCAACGCAGCGCCGATAAAGCTCGGATTGCGCCATGGCGCGCGCATCGTCACATCGGTGCTGCGTGCCAGTGGCAGCAACCGCAGCGATTCGGTACCCGCCAGCTTGAGGCCGATCTCCACATCGATCGGCTGATTGCCCAGTGCGGCAAGGTCGATCGGCACCACCACGTTTGACCACTTGCCGAGATGGTCCCCTGATGAATCGAAGCGCGCCGGCTTGCCGTTGATGCGTAGGTCGCTTACCTCCTGCAGTCCGCGCAAGTCACCGATAGGCAGGCGCAATTCGGCCTTGCCGCTCTGCCATTGATCCGTGCTCGCATGTTGAGCCTGCGCCACGTCCTCTGCTCGCCAGGTGGCTTTAAGTTTCACCGTCGATACAAAAACCGGCGCGCCGTAGATCCCATAGTGGCGCGTTTCCACAGCCATAGCGGCGTCTACGTTCAGCGTGTCAGCAAGCAGGCTTTCACTGCTCGCGCGCCATGTTGGCGCACTGCCCTGCAAGGGTGCGCTGTCTGCTGGAGCCACCGGTTGCAGCGTCGGCACAGTCAGCACCGGGCCACCGAGCACCTGTTCGCCGCCCCAGCCTTGGGCAATCTGCGCAATGGCCGTTTCACGCAGTTGCTGGCGTTCCCTCACCAGGCCACTCACCTGCATCAACGGTATCGTCATCAGCAAGGCCAGCACTCCGATGCCCAGCACTTTGGCCGTTACCGTTTGTGTCCAGTGATTCATTGTCCGCACTCCCTTGATTGGAGTGTCGATAAGAGCAGCCGCATCGGCGGCATTACGGGCGGCGAGAGGGTAGATGCGGCCCGTGAGATGGCGCCGCGATGTCCGTGCCGACCAGGCCCATGTCGGCGCTCCCTATCTTCCATTACCTGCAAGGTAATCGCGTAGCAGTCGTGCTGGTCGCAAGCTTTGCGCCACACCCACCACCAACGGAGCACCTGCCATGAACGCAACCCGCCTACTCGTCGAGCGCTATCTGAAGACCTGGAACGAAACCGATCCGCTACGTCGCCGTGCGCTGATCGAGGACGTCTATGCCGAGCGCGCCAGCTACACCGACCCGATGATTGCAGCACAGGGCTGGGAGACGATCGACGCCACGATCGGCGCGGTGCAAAGCATGTTTCCCGGTCACGTGTTCACTCTTGCTGGCGACGTCGACGCACACCACGACATCGCTCGCTTCCAGTGGCATCTGGCCGAACCGGGCGCCGATGAGCCGCTGGTGATCGGCTTCGATGTGGCCGTGCTGGACGAAGGCCGCATTCGCAGCGTGCACGGCTTCCTCGACAAAGTGCCGGTTGCCGCCTGACACCCCACGACGGCCACCTTGGCCGTCGTCCTTCCTTTCCCTAGAGGACATCCTCATGAGCCACTTTGAAACCAGCGATCGCACTCGTTTGTTCTACCGCGACTGGGGGAACGGCCTACCCATCGTGTTTGTCAGTTCGTGGGCGCTCGACTCGCGCGCCTGGGCTCCGCACATGCAGTACTTCGCCACACTTGGTTTGCGCTGCATCGCGATGGATCGACGCGGCCATGGTCGCTCGGATGATTCCGGTCATGGCTATCACTACGATCGGCTCGCTGATGACCTGGCCGAATTGCTCGATCATCTGGATTTGCGCGATGTCACCCTGGTCGCACATTCCATGGCTACCGGTGAATGCACACGTTATTTCGCACGGCACGGCAGCGACCGGATAGCACGGGCGGTGTACTTGGCTCCGGTGGCGGCAAGCTCCCTCGATGGCAGCCGCGACCCCTGCAGCATGGATAAAATCATGGCCGAACAGATGATTTCCGATGTGTGCAATGACTTGCCGAAGTGGCTGGCCGACAACGCCGATGGCTTCTTTCTACCCGCTGAAACCGGCGCTTCTGCAGAAACTGTCCGCCACACGATCGACATGGTTCTCGATACATCGCTGCAAGCCTTGGTCGAATGCATTCGCGCGAGATTTGTGGATCAACGCGATGAACTGCGCGCGATCGATGTGCCGCTGCTCGTCTTGCACGGTGACCGCGATATTAGCGAGCCCGTACAGCAGGGCCGTGCCATCGCCACGCTGGTGCCCAATAGCCGCTACATCGAATACGCTGGCGCTCCACATGGGCTTTACCACACTCACTTCGAGCGCCTCGTCGCCGACATGCTCGCCTTCATGTGGGAGACGCCGTTCGTCGGTAGCCTGGGAAATGTTTCTGAGGCTGGCCAACGCCAGATCGGGGAAGCGCACTCCACAGCACGCGCAAGCGCTGGCATCATCCTGGCATGAACGCCTCATCTTCCGATGCCAGCCGTCCCGTCGGCGACCTGCTACGCGAATGGCGCCGCCATCGACGCCTGAGCCAGCTTGATCTTGCCAGCGGGGCGGAGATTTCCACACGACATCTCAGTTTCGTCGAGTCCGGCCGCTCGCAACCGAGTCGCGACATGATCCTGCATCTGGCCGAATACCTGAACGTGCCGTTGCGGGAGCGCAACTCACTACTCATTGCAGCGGGCTTTGCCGCGGTGTTCAAGGAACGAGCTCTGGATGATCCTGCGCTCGCTGTCGCACGGCAGACCATCGACTTGTTGTTGAAGGGTCTGGAGCCCTATCCCGCGCTGGCGGTCGATCGGTACTGGCAGCTTGTCGCCAGCAATCAGGCCGTACTGCGGCTGATGGCCGGCGTGGCAGCCGAACTGCTGCAGCCGCCGATCAACGTATTGCGCCTGAGTTTGCATCCTGCCGGTCTCGCCCCGCGCATCCGCAATCTGGCGCAATGGCGCGCCCACTTGCTGCATCGTCTGCGCCAGCAGATCGACGCGAGCCATGACCCACAACTGATCGCCCTGTTGCGCGAATTGCAGGCCCTGCCCGCTCCACCCGACACCTCGCCCGAAACAGCCTCGGCCCTGGCCATCGCCGTGCCGATGCAACTGGAAGTCGATGGCGGCGTGCTCTCCATGCTCAGCACCACCACGGTATTCGGCAGTCCCGTCGACATCACGCTGGCCGATCTGGCGTTGGAAGCCTTCGTGCCGGCGGACGCGAAAACGGCAGAGCTACTGCGCGCGATGGCTATGCCGAACCCATGAAACTTCAAGCGGTCGCAGCGGTCCCTATCGAAAGGGTTGTTGCGATCCCATCAAGGGCAAGGGGGTTTTCATGGGCACCATCGTAAAATTTCTGGCACGCAACAAGGGCTTCATCACGTTCATGCTGTGCATGATCGTATTTCGTAGCGCGGTGGCTGACTGGAACGTGGTACCGACCGGCTCGATGCAGCCCACGATCCGCATTGGCGATCGCATTTTTGTCGACAAGGCGGCCTACGATATCCGGCTGCCGTTCACGCATGTGTCGATGATGCATCTGGCCGACCCCCAGCGGGGCGATATTGTCGTGCTCGATTCGCAAGCGGCCAACGAACGGCTGGTGAAACGGGTGATCGGCTTGCCCGGTGACGAAGTAGCGATGCGCGACAATGTGCTCTACATCAATGGGCACGCATCCAACTACGCGCCAGCTGCCTACAGCGGCATTCATGACGACCTGCAGGATCCCGCTCGCTACGCGATCGAACAACTCGGCGCTGTGCGCCATGCCGTGCGACTTTCCGCGAACTGGCCAAGCCCGGCCGCCAATTACGGACCAGTCACGGTGCCAGCCGATCATTACCTGCTGCTTGGTGACAATCGCGACAACAGCGAAGACTCACGCTATCTGGGATTTTTTGCGCGCGATGAGATTGTTGGGCGCTCGCGCTATGTCGCCGTGTCGCTGGACCCCAACCACTACTATCTGCCGCGAGAGCATCGCTTTGGCGCGAAGCTGGACTGACTCCAATGTCCAGGCAGACACCTAGACGTCCGCCACTTCGGTGCCCTGATGGAACACGATTTTCCACGCACCCGATGTACGGCTCCAGATGGTCGAGCGCCGGGTGCGGCGCTGGCCCTGCAATAGCGTGTAGGTGAGCAGGTAGACGTTCTCGGCCAGCTCGCGGCAATGAAAATCGCTGGTTTCCCACGCATCTTCCGCGGGTGAGCGCTGACGTGCATCGAGCACGTCCAGCACATACTGACGACTGTATCGCCGACCGGAAGCGCCAACTTCCCAGAAGTCCACTTCCGTCATGTGTTCGACATCCGCCCGCGTAGTACCGAACTCGGAACGATGGAAGATCGGTTCGCGTTGACGCAACTGCTCGAGCACATCGAGCAGTTCGGGCGCAGTGGAAAGATCAGGTTCCATGTCGCGCTGTTGTCAGGTCAATGACTTGCCGACCGGTTCAGGGCAGAACATCTGCTCATGCCGGCGGCTGCCACAGCTCGATGCGGCGGCCTTCCGGATCCATGATCCAGCCGAAGCGACCGTACTCGCTTTCGTCGACGCGGTCGTCGACCTCGACACCGTCGGCGCGCAGTTGTGTGAGCAGCGCATCGAGATCGTCAACGCGGAAATTGATCATGTACGGTTGGGTGCTGGGTGCGAAATAGTTGGTGTCGGCAGCAAACGGAGACCACAACGCGTAGCCGGGTCGATCGGGGTTGTCATCGAAGCGAACTCCGCCCCAATCGTCGACCGGCAGACCAAGATGTTTTGCGTACCACGCGCTCAGTGCGGCAGGATCGTTCGCCTTGAAGAAAATACCGCCCAGTCCGGTGACCTTGGCCATCTGTCGTCTCCTCAGTTCGTAGCGATTAGCATTGTTTCCGTATCGTCAAAGAACGCCTGCACATCAGCCAGTTCGCGCGTACGCGGCATCGGCGGCAGGCTGGCGAGAAACAAACGCCCATACCCTTTGCCTGAGATCCGTGGGTCGCATAATACCAACACCCCACGATCGTGTACGTCACGAATCAGCCTGCCCGCGCCCTGTTTCAGTGCAATGACGGCATTGGGTACCTGCCATCCCATGAACGGATTGATGCCGGACTGTTCCAGCGCATCCAGCCGTGCCATCAGCACGGGATCGTCGGGCGCAGCGAACGGCAACTTGTCGATCACGACGACGCTCAGCGACTCGCCGACCACGTCGACGCCTTCCCAGAAACTCGCCGCGCCGAGCAGCACGCCGTGACCACTCGCGCGGAATTCCTCCAGCAAGCGAGGCCTGGGCGCGGTGCCCTGCACGAACAGCGGCCAGGGAACCTTGTCCTGCAGCAACTCGGCGGCACGTCGTAGCGCACGATGCGACGTGAACAGCAAGAACGCACGACCGCGTGACGCATGCAGCACAGGCAGCACGGCCTCGATCACCTTCTCGGTGTAGTCGCGCGAGTTTGGATCAGGCAGCGGCGGCGGCAAGTAACACAAGCCTTGCCGCGCATAATCGAACGGACTTTCCAGACTCAAAGTCTGCGGATCGTCCAGCCCCAGTTGGCGCGCGAAGTGACCGAAGTCGCCCGCGACGGACAACGTGGCCGATGTATGGATCCAGGCCGCCTGCGTTCGCTCGCGCAGGCCCCGCATCGGCGCGGCCAGATCCAGCGGCGTGGCGTACAACGCAAAGCCACGCGGGTAATGTTCGTACCAACGCACATCGCCCTGCCCCTCGCGGCGATAGCCTTCCACGATACGATCAAGCCGCTCCGCAAACGTGTTCGCGCGCTCGTGCAGGTTCGCGAAACCGCGCGAACGCTCGGCCTGCGAAGCGAGCAGCTCGGTTAGCGTCGCGAGCAATTCGCGCAGATCGCGCAGTGCGTCGCTGGCGCCGCTGCGTTCCTCCAGCTGTTGGAAAGCGCCACGTTGCGGCAACACATCCATCGCCAACCGCAACCGTCGCGCGGCATCCTGCAGTGCCTCCACCGGTTCCAGCAGCAAGCCGATCGCGCCCGTGATGCCGGCACACTCGGCCAGCGCGTCCTGCGCCATCTCGGTCAACTGACGTGCGCTGACGCTTTGCGAAAAAAATTGTCCGGCCAGCTCGGGAATCTGGTGCGCCTCGTCGAGAATAAACGCCGCCGCGCCCGGCAGGATTTCACCGAAGCCCTCCTGCTTGAGCGCGAGGTCAGCGAACAGCAGATGGTGATTCACCACCACGATGTCAGCCTCCTGCGCTTCGCGGCGAGCCTTCACTACATGGCAGTCGTCGAAAAACGGACACTCCACGCCGAGGCAATTTTCCGGAGTGGAGGTCACTCGTGGCCACAATGGCGACTCCTCCGGCACCTCGGCCAGCTCCATCCGGTCACCGCGGCGGGTGCGCGCCGACCAGGCGCGAATCGTCGCCAGCTGCGCCGCCTGGATGCGCTCAAAGGTTGCGCCTTCGCGCACCGTCTGGTCGAGCCGATACAGGCAAAGATAATTAGCGCGCCCCTTCAAAAGCGCCGCCTTCACGCGCGTCCCCAGCACAGCACGCACCTTCGGTAGGTCGCGGAAATACAGCTGATCCTGCAGCGTCTTGGTGCCGGTGGAAATGATCACCCGCTCGCCCGACAACAGCGCGGGCACCAGATACGCGAACGTCTTGCCGGTGCCGGTGCCGGCTTCGGCGATCAACGTCTCGCGCCCGGCAATCGCCTGCTCCACCGCACGCGCCATCACTTGCTGCGCTTCGCGCGGCGCAAAATTCGGCAGCTCGCGCGCAAACGGACCTTCGGCGCCGAGTAACGCGCCTATTTCATCGGGCTGCGTATCGTTGGGCCACGTGGTATCTGGATGCGTGTTATTGGAGCTGCTCATCCACGCAGTATCGCCCACTGTCGACGTGGGGCAAACCCGCGTATGGCAAACCCCTGTACTGGCTCGGCGGGTTCAAATGATTCACCATGCCAGCACCATACCAAGGGGCGCATCATGACTACCGAACTGAACATGCTCGTCTGGAGTGTTGTACTGGGGCTGGTGCAGATTGCCGTTGCTGCGACGTTGTCGCTAGGTCAACGAGGCGCCGCTTGGGCGGCCAGTGCGCGAGACGTGACGCCACCACTCATCGGCGTAGCTGCCCGATTTGATCGGGCGCGCGGAAATTTTCTTGAGACGTTCCCGCTCTTCGTTGCCGTCGTACTGGTCGCCCAACTGCTACAGCGTCACGATGCCCTGACGATTCTGGGTGCCCAGCTCTACTTCTGGTCGCGGCTGATCTATGTACCGATCTATGCCGCCGGCATTCCTTATCTGCGCACCCTGATCTGGACCGTGAGCATCGTCGGCATCGTGCTGGTGTTGGCGGCGTTGTTCTAAGCGATCGAACCGAACTCTCGTAGATTGGGGTGAGCGAAGCGACGCCCAACATCGCTGACTTGAGGGGCTTCGTTGGGCATCGCTTCGCTCAGCCCAACCTACATCGGTGCGGCTAGTAGCGCTCGATGCCGGCTTTATGGCACTGCTTCACCCAGTTGCGTGCGGTGTTGGCGCCGGCTTCATCGCCCGCCTGCAGGCGCATTTCCACGATGGTCTGCCAGTTGCGCGCGCACAGCGGCCCGAGCTTGGGACCGATCGACCACGATTGATGAGCGAGCCTTTCGGCTCCCGCATAGTCTTTCATGCGCACCGCGATTTCGGCGCGATCCTGCAACAGGTCGGGCGAATTCGGGCTGAGTTTTATGGCCTGATCGAGTTTGCCCGCAGCATCGGCATAACGGCCGGCCTGTTCGTCGCTTTGCGCGTTGTCCTGCAACAAAGTGACGCCGGGGTCGCGTAACGGATTGACGTCGATGACGGACTTCTCGCGATCGCCAGCGGCGTGGATCGCCCCGATCATGTCGCGGTCAGGTACGACCGTCGGCTTGACCGGTGCCGGTGGCGGCGGCGCAAACAGGCTGCACGCGCCAAGCAGGGCGAAACCGAGCAGTACGGACAACCATGAAAAACGCTTGAAGAAATACAGCATGATCAGTTCCGGTTCGGGTTAGCGGGGTCGGGAGGCGCCGGCGTGCTGGCAGCCGATGTGGGTGCGCTGCCGCCAAACAGGCTCTGCCAGAAACAGCCCTCGGTATCGGACGACAGCGTGCCAGTGATGACCGGAAATTGGCGTGCACCTTCGCACTGCGGTTCCGTGCGCTTGGCATCGGCCGGATTGATCCAGGCCATCTCCAATCCGTCGGGCAGGGTGGTCGGCAACGCCCGCGTAGGCAGTTTGGCGAATAGCTCGCGCCACGCGCGCAGCCCACCATCGGCACCGAACAACGTAGTCGGCTTGTTGTCGTCGCGACCTATCCAGAACACGGCGAGATGTTGGCCGGTGAAGCCAGCAAACCAGCTGTCGCGCAAATCGTTGCTGGTGCCGGTCTTGCCGGCGGCATGCAACCACTTCAGGTTCGAATCGCCAATCGCGTGCGCGGTACCGGTCAGTGCCACCTGCTGCATGGCCCACGTCACCAGTCGCACTGCATTCTGGTATTCACCGTTACCACTCTGCACCTGATAGCGCTTGATGGTCCGACCGTTGCCGTCGACCACGCCGCGCACCGCCACCAACGGCAACGCGTGGCCGTCCGCCGCCAGATATTGATAAAGCTGCGCCACCTGCAGCGGCGCCAAGTCGAGTGCGCCAATCAGCAGCGATGGACTGGGACTGACGTTGTCCAGCCCAAACGATTTCAGAAACGCCTGGATTCGCGGCAACCCCACTGCAAGACCGAGGTGAATCGTCGCCAGGTTCCACGAGTGTGCCAATGCGTCGACCATCGGCAGCTGGCCATGACTCTGGTTGTCATCGTTGTGCGGTGTCCACATGCTGCCGTCCGGTTGGCGCATGCTGACCGGGCTGTCGTCGAGCAGGCTGGCCAGGTTCCAGCGATCCGGCTGGGTCAGTGCCACCAGATAGACGAACGGCTTGACCAGCGAACCAATCGGTCGACGTGCGTCCAGCGCACGATTGAAGCCCTGGTCACCGGGAATCTTGCTGCCGACCACGGCCAGCACGCTGCCGGTTTGCGCATCGGTCACCACGCCAGCCGCCTGCACCACGTCACCGCGCTTGCCGAGGCTTTGCAGTGCTGTGGTGATGGCCTGCTCGGTGTACAGCTGGGCTGCTGGATCGAGCGTGGTGAATACCGACAGATTGCCATCCCGCAACGACTGCTCGTCAAAGTCGGCGGTGATCTGCGTACGCACGAGTTGCAGAAACGCAGGGAAGCGATCGTGCGGCAGCTGGCCGTTGTTGATGACATCCAGTGGAGCGGCCTGTGCACTGCTCGCCTGCGCCGCGGTGAGCAGGCCCGTATTGGCAAACTCCTGCAGCACCAGGTTGCGCCGTGTCAGCGCACGATCGGGCGATCGACGCGGATCGTAATAGCTTGGCCCTTTCACCATGCCCACCAGCAACGCGGTTTCCTGTGGACGCAGGTCTTCCATGCGGCGGCCGAAATAAAACTCCGACGCTGCCGCAAAACCTCTTATCGCCTGATCACCCTGCTGCCCGAGAAAAACATCGTTGACGTAGGCTTCGAGAATTCGCCCCTTGCTGTAATGCGCCTCGAGCAGCATCGACATCAGCGCTTCGTTGACCTTGCGCGTGAAGTTCTGATCACGGCTCAGGAACAGATTGCGCACCAGCTGCTGGGTCAGTGTGGAACCCCCTTGCACGGTATGCCCAGCACGAAGGTTGGCGAACGCCGCGCGCAAGATGGCGCTGAAATCGATACCGATGTGATGCTTGAAGTCACGATCCTCGACCGCCTGCAGGCCGCTCAAAAGCAGCGGCGGCACATCGGCCAGATGCACGAAACGACGCTCTTCCTGACTGGCGCCGTACAGCGTCGCAATACGTGCCGGATCCAGATGTGTCAGCGCGATGGACTTGTCGCCGACCACGTCCTGCACCGACTGCACCGTGCCGTTGCCCAAGGTCACGCGAATACATTTGGGCAGCTCGCCACCGTCGGGACCGGCATAGCCACGCGACGTGATGGTGTAGTGCGTGCCCTGCTTCACCCAACTACCAGCCACCTGACCATGACCGTCATCGCTGTAGCCGGCAAAGGTGAGCTCCAGTTCGAGTGCGGATGGCGTCATTGGCATGCCCACAGCCAGTGGCAGCGGTCGCGCGTAGACGCGGGTGGGTACGGCAAACACCAGATCATTGAAGCGGTCTTGCACGCGCTTGTTCAATACCAGCGTGTACGGCAGTACGAAACCGAACAACAGACCCATGCCGATCCAGAACGGGATCCGCAGCCATGGCCAACAAGCGCGTGCGAATGAACGGATACGGGTCAAGAAGTCCAACGTGGGGAAATCCGGTAACGAAGTGGTTCGATCATAGGGCCTGCTACCCGGCGGGCATATGAACGCAGGGGCCGGTTGCGTGGCAAAACGCGGGCATTATGACGGGTGGCCCTGCGTGATGTCCTGACGATCGCGCTGGCGCGTGGCTTTTAGGCCGGCAGCTTCCACACGGCCGGTTCCGGCTGGAATGGCCGCGGATTGATACCGAGCAGACGCTGCAGCTCGCCATTGTCAGCCACCAGATCGACATCCAGCCGGTTCAGCGGGCCACGCAATCGCGGCACCGCAAAGCGACCCAGTCGCAACAACCATGCTGGTAGCGGCAGCGGCAACGTGGCCTGCGGCAGGCTGTTGCGCACTCGAGCAAACATTTCGCCAGCGGGCAGACGCTCACCACCGCCAATCGGCAGAATCCGCCCGGCAGCTGCCGAGCATTCCAGCGCGGCGAGCACTGCCTGCGCAATATCGTCCGCGTGCACCGGCTGGCGCAAACCGTTACCGGCCGGCAACGGAAACAAGCGTGTGCGCACCGCACGGCGGGCAATCGGGGTCAGGCTCTTGTCCAGGCCGGCGCCGTAAATCAGGGTTGGTCGCAACACGGTCCACGCACAACCGTGACGGGCGCACGCCGCAGCCAGCGCCGCCTCTCCATCGCGCAATTGTTTAGAGATCGCGCGCTCGGCAGGCATGCTGGAATCGCGCTTGGTTTCGGCGCTCATCGAGCTGGTGGCAATCACCCGCGGCGCATCGATTAACGCATTACTGGCCAGCCAATCGGCAAACGCCAGCAACGGGCCGAAGCTGATGATCGCGGACAACGCAGGCAAGCTGGGCACCGCGTCGGGAAGCTCGCCCTGCAGCCAACGCACGCCGGGCTGCGCGGGTTGTGGGTGCCGACTCAGCGCGATCACCGGCTCACCACAAGCGGACAGGCGGGGCAACAGAAAGTGGCCGATCTGACTGCTTCCCCCAAGAACCAGAACCGTCATGTGTTCACGGTCCGCCCTGCAATCGCGACGTCAGGTCGAGCACGCGCGGCTGATTTGGCGCGAGCTTGCGCGCCTGGTCCAGCGACTGGCTGGCGCCGGTACGATCACCCTGCGAGAGCTGCTGCTCGGCCTTGTCGAGCCACGCTTTCGCCAGTCGATCGCCAAACGCAGCCTGTGCCGCATCGCCCGGCGCCAGATCCGACAGATCGGCGCGCATCTCGCCGGCCTGCGCCAGATCGCCTTGGGACAGCGCCTGATTGAACTGCTGCTCGACCTGGCCAGGCAAAGCCTGCAAGCCTTGCAGGGCAACCGCGTTGTTACCGTCGATGGAAAGCGCATTGCGATACAGGTCATAGGCGCTGTCGCCCGGCGGCAACATGATGTTGCCACGCGCGGCAGCGGCCTGGGCTCGCTGCAACAGCCGAGTGACGGACGCATTTTGCTCTGGCGACAATACGGTGGGCGCGGCCGGCGCAACGTCGTCATTCGTTTGCGCTGACGCCGTGGGTGCCTGCTGCGCGCTGCTGTGCAGACGTGCCTGAGCGGCGGCAAGATCTGCTGATTTCGGTGCCAGTGCCGTCGCCTGGTCGAGCAGCCTGGAGGCCTGCGTCGCGTCGTTCGCATCGATCGCTGCATTCGCCTGCACGATCAGTGCCTGTGCAACCTGGCCGAGGCCTGCCTTGGCTTGTGGATTGTCCGGATCGAGCGCAAGCGCGGCTTTGAAATGAGCGAGCGCGGTATCGTCGCCATCGCCGCTGATGCGGCCGGCGCGCAACGCGTCCAGCCCCTGCTTCAGCGTGCCGTCGAGGGCGTCGTCGTTCTGTTTGCGGTCCTGCGCCTGCAGCGCACGTAGCGCCGGCAGTGTGCCGTTGTTGGGTTGCAGTGCGGCGAGTTGTTCGATCCTTGCGTTCGCCGTTGCGTGGTCGTTCGCATCGAACGCCTTGTGCGCCTGTTCGGCCAGCGCATCGCCCACTTGATCCAGGCCATGCGCTGCCACGGCGTTGTTCGGGTCCGCTTGCAGCATGCGCTTGTACAGCGCACCGGCGCCCTGCGGACCATCCAGTTTGCCGGCAGCCAGCGCCTGCTGCGCTTGATCGACCAGGTCGGTTGTCTGTACTTGCCCTGCACGGGTACTGGCAATCGCGCTATCCAGCCGGTCGACGTCACTGCCCCCGCCGAGCAGCTCGCGTGCTACCGCGGCCTGCTGGGCCGCCTGATCGAGATGTCCAGCCTGCAACGCGGCATCGGCCTGCGCCAATTCGGCCTGACCCACCTGGCGCAAGCCATCGTGGGCGCGATCGTTGTCCGGCTCCAAGGCGATCGCCGCCTGAAAAAGCTCGCGTGCGCTGGTGCCGTCCTGGCCGTCCAGATGGCCGGACTGCAAGGCCTGCTGTGCACGTCCCAGCACATCGTTCAACTCGGTGCGCGGCAACATCCCACGCAGACGGCCCTGGTTGCTCCAGAGCACCGCAATCACTGCGATCAACAGCAACAGCACCAGCGGAATCAGCCAGCCGCGCCGATTTCTGGGTGATCGTGGCGCCGCTGTTGCAGCACGTGAATAGCGCCGCTCGACGGTTACCTGCGGCAAGTCGTCATCGGATGGCGCACGCGGCGCGTCCAGATGATCGAGATCGCCCAGGGTGGGTTCGGTGCGACCGTGTGAATCCGCTTCGTGCTGGTCTCGGCGTCCGCTCATGATCCATGTCTGTAAAAGCAACTGATGCAGCTTAGCATCGGGCCGCCGCCGCGCTTTACGGCCGGCGAACGGTCGTTCAGCTTGCGGCGCAAGCACTTTCGATGCCCAGCTACGCACCCCTGGGTTCGCTCAACCGATACCGAGCCGCCGCGCCTCGACGACGTTCGGCAGCGCGTGAAGCTTACCGAGCAGGGTCGACAACTGTTCGAAATCGCGCACGCGCAAGGTAAAGCGCATTTCCACCTCGCCCGTACGCGCGAACATGCGGCTGGACGAGGCGATGATATGAGTAGCGGCATTGCTGATGACGCTGGTGACATCTTTCTGCAGGCCCTTGCGATCGTAGCCGCGGATCTCGACGTCGACCTCGTACGCCTGGCTGGCGGCGCTGCCCCAGCTCACTTCGATCACCCGGTCCGGATCCCGCCGTGCCAGCCGCGCCAGGCTGCCGCAATCGGTACGGTGCACCGATACCCCCCGCCCCCGGGTGATGAAACCCCGCACCGCGTCGCCGGGCAACGGCTGGCAGCAGCGCGCCAGTGTGGTCAGCAGATTACCGATGCCCTCGATGCTGAGCGCGGTATGGTCGAGCGTCGCCGGCCGCGCCGTCACTGGCGGCGCGGACTGAGTCATTTCCGGCGGCTGTGCGGCCTCCTGCAGCACACGGGCGATCTGGCCGGGTGAGATTTCGCCCAAGGCGAGCGCTACCAGCAGTTCGTCGTGGTTCTTCAGATGAAAATGCGCGGGCAGCTTGGCGACGTCTGCGGTCGACAGCGCCAGTCGTTTCAATTCCCGTTCGAACATGCTGCGACCGACCGCCAGATTGGCGTCGTGCGCGATCCGCCGGAACCATGCGCGCACTTTGTCGCGCGCCCGCGCAGTGTGTAGATAACCGTGATGCGGCGACAACCAGTCGCGGCTGGGATCGGCCACCTTGGTCGTGAGAATTTCCACCCGATCGCCACTCTGCGGCTGAAACGTCAACGGCACGATGCGACCGTTGACCTTGGCGCCACGACAGCGGTGGCCGACCTCGGTATGCACCATGTAGGCAAAATCCAGCACGGTCGCCCCGCGCGCAAGATCGAACACCTCGCCCTTGGGGGTCAGCAGGTAGACGCGGTCTTCGAGCAGCTCAGTGTGCAGATCGGCGGCCAGCGCGTTGTCGTCTTCGCCGCGTGGTTCCAGCAGCTTGCGCATCCAGGCGATCTTCGCCTCGAACTCGGCATCGCCGCTGCCGCCTTCCTTGTAACGCCAGTGGGCGGCCACGCCCAGCTCGTTCGCACGATGCATCTCGTGCGTGCGTATCTGCACCTCCAGCGTGCGGCCGGCCGGCCCCAGCACGGCGGTGTGCAGCGAGCGGTAGCCGTTCGCCTTGGGCCGCGCGATGTAGTCGTCGAACTCTCCCGGAAGATGCGGCCAGCGCGCATGCACCACACCGAGTGCGGCATAGCAATCGGTTACATTGTCGACCAGCACGCGCACAGCGCGAATGTCGTACAGGTCGGAAAAATCCAGCGCCTTGCGCTGCATTTTTTTCCAGATCGAATAGATGTGCTTGGGTCGCCCGGCAAGCTCGGCACGGATGCCGGCCGCAACGAGTGCCTGCTGCAATTCGTCGAGCGCATCGCGGATGAAACCCTCGCGATCGGTGCGCCGTTCGTCCAGCAACTTGGCAATGCGCTTGTAGACATCCGGCTGCAGGAAGCGGAAGGCCAGATCCTCCAGCTCCCACTTCAACTGCCAGATACCGAGTCGGTTCGCCAACGGCGCATGGATGTCGCGGGTCAGCCGCGCCAGTGCCGCGCTCTGTTCCGGTGGCCGCGCTGCTGCCGCGCGCATCCGCGCGAGCTGCCGAGCGAGCAGCACGAACACCACACGCAGATCGCGCACGATCGCCAGCAGCAACCGGCGTAGACCTTCAGCGGCGCCCTCCGGCGCGCGCTGGGCGTGCAATGCCCATACTTGCTCGGCCGCCTGCTGGCCGCCGACCAATCGCTGCAGTTCCGCGGGAAGCTTGGCGCCCTGCGTCGCCCACAAGGCCGGATCGACCCGCGCCAATTCAAACCACAGCGCGGCCGCCTGGGTCTGCGCATCGCAGCCGAGCATATCCAGCAGCTCCAGCACGTCGCAGCACTCTGCCTCGGGTACGGCATGGGAAGCGCACGCCTGCAGCGCTTCGACCAATAGCGGCGACAACTCGCCGGCGCGGTCGCGCCATTGCAGCAGGCTGGAGGGTTTGGCGGGTTGGGCCATGACGCACGAGTCCTTTACAGACGGCCATAGTAGAGCCTGTCCTGGTTGGCCGCGCGTTGCAGATTGCGCTCTGCGGGTATGCTCTGGCCATGAGGTGGGTGGCCAGATGCTTGGCTTCAAGGCCGCTTACCGCGCAGAATGCCCACCACTTGCTTGCTCATCGCATCTTTGCCTTGTCACATCCTGCGGCCCGCCGCTTTCAGAGGATTCAACCCATGTTGATACGCCCACGTCACTTGCTCCTGTCAGCTCTGCTTGCGCTGCCGTTGTGCTGCTTGTCCCTGCACGCACAGGAAACCGCCGGCGGGTTGCAGCAGCGCATGACCAGTGACGAGTTCAAGGCCGCCGGCCTGGACAAACTGTCACCGCAGGAGCTGCAAAGCCTCGACAACTGGTTGAACGCGCATCCCAAGGTCAAGACCAAGATGATCACCGCCACCGGCAAACCGGTGTTCTATGCGCCCGAGACGGAGCGCAGCAAGATCAGTGCACACATCGTTGGCCACTTCGACGGCTGGGGCGGTGCTACCGAATTCAAGCTGGACAACGGCCAGGTGTGGAAGCAGGCTGATTCGGGCAGCACGTCATGCCCGGCCATCGACAACCCCTGGGTCAAGATCAAGCCGATGATGATGGGGAACTGGCTGATGTACGTACAGAATTGCAACGACAGCATTCACGTCAAGCGCGAGCAGTGATTTGCCGCCTGAGAGCCTACCCAGGCTCTCAGGGCAATGCCGCCAGCGCCTTCGCCAATCGCTTGGCCGATACCGGTTCGGCGGTCTTCAGTTCCTGGGCGAATAGCGACACGCGCCACTCCTCGATCAACCAGCGCAGTTCGGCTAGATCCGCTGCGCTGGCACCGGTGGCGCGATGTTTCAGATAGTCCCGCCAATACGGAATGACCTGCAGCAGACGCTGCTGGTCTTTCGCCGGGTCCTGCCGCAGACGCTCGGCACGCAGGCGCATCGCTTTCAGATAACGCGGGTAATGCAGCAGTCGTGACGGCGGCAATTCGCGCAGGAAGCCTGGCGTGAGCAACGCATCGCATTGCTCACGTAGATCATCGTAACTGGCTCGCGCAAAACCCAGTAACGGCGGCTGCAGCCACGGCTTCAGTTCTGCCTGGGCTTCAATGATCGGCTCGGCCAGCTTCAGGCGCTCGATGGCGGCACCGAACAACTCCCTCGAACATTGCGCGCGCAGCGTTTCGAACGCTCCTGCGGTGCGCACGTCCAACTCGTGCTGTTCGAGCAGATCGGTGAACCCACCTTCGAGCAAGTCTTCGCGTAGCCCATCCACGCCGCCCAGCGGGGCATATTTCAGCGCGAGCAGGTTGTTGATCGGCAACCGCCGACGTGCCTGCTTGGCGTCGCTGGCCAATGCATTGCGCAGCAGCCGCACCACGCCCTGCCGATGCGCCTCGCCGGCCTCGTCCGGACGTTCGAACACGCGCAACGCCACCGTCTCGCCCAAGTCGACCAGCGCGGGAAACGCCAGCAGTCCGCCATCGGAACGAACCTGTGCGGGAATCTCCTCGAAATCCCAGCTGGTCATATCTTCGCGAGTCAGCTCGATATCCGTCTTGCGCGAGAACGCTTCACGCGCCTGACCTTCCCACTGCCGGCGCAAAGCGGCCAGATCGCGTCCGCTGGTCAATGTCTTGCCATGCTCGTCATGCAGCCGGTAACGCATGTTGAAATGGGCCGGCAGATCAACGGCGGCGAATTCCGCCGCTGGCACATCGACACCGGTGGCACGCTTCAGAAACATCGCCAGGGTTTTCGCCAAAGGCTCATCGCGTGGCGCCTCGGCCTCGACAAAAGCACGCGCGAAGTCAGGCGCCGGTACAAAATTGCGACGCATCGGCTTGGCCAGTCCGCGAATCAGTTCGGCTACTTTTTCGCCAAGCAAACCAGGTACCAGCCACTCGCAGCGCGCGGCCGGCAAGGCATTCAACATGGCCAGGGGCAGATGCAAGGTCACGCCATCAGCTTCCTCGCCGGGCATGAAACGATATTCCAGACGGTAACGATGACTTGCGATCTCGAGCGTCGCCGGAAATGCTTTTGCGTCCAGTCCTGCGCCACCGATCAGCACATCGTCCAGCGACCAGCGCAACGCTGCCTGCTCGGCGGGACGCGATTTGCGGTACCACGCTTCCAGCGCGCGGGCACTGGCAATTTCCTCAGGCAGCTTGCCCTCGAAGAAGCCGACCAGTTCGTCCTCGTGACGAATCAGCCCTTCGCGGCGTTGCTTCGCTTCGATTGCAAGCGCCTCCTCCAGCATGCGCTGATTCGCGCGCACGAAGTCGACACGGGTGTCGATGTCGCCGCGGGTCAACGCTTCGCGCAGAAAAATCGCATGTGCCAGAGCAGGGTCCTGTAGCTGAAATATTACCGGGCGTTTCTCGACCAGCACCAGGCCAAACAAGCTGACCTGTTCATAAGCCACCACCGCGCCACGCTTCTTCGACCAGTGCGCGTCGCGGCAATGCGTGCGCAGCAAATGCGCCGCCTGCTGCTCGATCCACAACGGCTCGACCCGCGCGTCCATCATGCCCCACACGCGCCCGCCGACATCTAGAATCTGCGCAGAGAAGACCCACGCCGGCGGCGCTTTGGACAAAGCCGAGCCGGGAAATACATGGAACTTGCGCTCGCGTGTGCTGAGGTAGACGCCCTTCTCGTCCTTGCGTCCGACTTGTGTCGGCAGGCCCGCAAGCAGGCTGCGATGCACGGCTTCGTACAACCGATCGGCTCCCGCAACCGTATCGTCATCCCCGCTCCCCTGCGGGGAGAGGGCTGGAGTGGGGGACGAGTGCTCGCGGGAAACCGCCTTGCTCCCTCCCCTGCCTACAGGGGAGGGTTGGGGTGGGGTGCTCTTCGCCTCGGACTCCAGAGCTTTACCCCCTCCCAACCTCCCCCTGCGAGCAGGGGGAGGAGCAGAGCGTGCGGCAGCTCCTCTTACGCCAGGGGGAGAGGGGGCAACAGCCTGCGTCGGCGCAACGATGTCATGCCGCCAGCCAAGCTCCTGCACCACGAGCAGCAACTGCCGATGCAGCTCGCGCCATTCGCGCATGCGCATGAAGCTGAGAAAGTGCCGCGAGCACCAGTCGCGCAACTTCGACTGGGTAAGCTCCTCATGCGCGGTGTGATAGTCGCGCCACAGATTCAACACACCGACAAAATCGGATTTCGGATCGGCGAACGCGGCATGCGCTGCATCGGCCTGCTGACGTGCTTCGGACGGACGCTCGCGCGGATCCTGCACGCTGAGGAAACTGACTATCGTCAGCAGCTCACGCAAGCTGTGAAGTTTTTCACCCTCGACCAACATCCGCGCCAGTTGCACGTCGATCGGCAGCCGTGCAAGCACGCGGCCGATCGCAGTAAGTTTGCGCGCTTCGTCGATGGCCGAAATTTCCGCCAGGCGCCGATAGCCGTCCGCCACCACGCGGGGATCGGGTGCTTCCAGAAAAGGAAAGTCTTCCACTTCGCCGAGCTGCAACGCCAACATGCGCAGGATCACGTTCGCCAGCGACGAACGCAGCAGTTCGGGGTCGGTATAAGCAGCACGACTGGCGTAGTCGGCCTCGTCGTACAACCGATAGCAGATACCTGCTGCGACACGACCGCAGCGACCCTTTCGCTGGTCCGCCGCTGCCTGCGAGACCGGCTCCACGTGCAACCGTTCGAGCTGGCTGCGCTGGCTGTAGCGCTTCACGCGCGCCGTGCCCGTATCGATGACATAGCGGATGCGCGGCACCGTAAGCGAGGTCTCGGCAACGTTGGTGGCCAGCACGACACGCCGTTTGGTGCCGGGCTTGAACACCCGATCCTGATAACCGGCAGAAAGCCGTGCGTACAACGGCATGATTTCCGTCTCGCGATACTGCCGGCGCGACAGCAGCAGATGCGCGTCGCGAATCTCGCGTTCCCCAGGCAGAAAAACCAGCACATCGCCACGTGGATCGTCGTGGGTAATTTCATCCAGCACCGCCGCGATATGTTCGGCGCTGCCTTGCTGAAACGCATCGCGTGCCCTCGGTAGGAGCGCACCCTGTGCGCGATGCTCTTTCTGCGGTTCCGGCGAGGACGCATCGCGCACAGGGTGCGCTCCTACAGGGGCGACGGCATCGAGCGAGCGCCATCGCACTTCCACCGGATACGCACGTCCCTCTACTTCAACCACGGGAGCGCCGTCGAAGTGTTCCGCAAAACGCGCCGTATCAATCGTCGCCGAGGTGACGATGATCTTCAGTTCCGGCCGCTTCACTGCCAGCCGTTTGAGATAGCCCAACAGGAAATCGATATTCAGGCTGCGCTCGTGTGCCTCGTCGATGATGATGGTGTCGTAGCTCGACAGCCAGGGATCACCCTGCGTTTCGGCGAGCAGGATGCCGTCGGTCATGAACTTGATCAGGCTGCGTTCGGACACCTGGTCGTTGAAGCGCACCTGGAAGCCCACCACGTCGCCCACCTGGCTGCCAAGTTCTTCGGCAACGCGGCGCGCCACCGAACGCGCGGCAAGCCGACGCGGTTGGGTGCAGCCGATCATCCCGGCTTCGCCACGGCCAGCAGCCAGACACAGCTTTGGCAGCTGTGTGGTCTTGCCTGAGCCGGTCTCACCGGCGATCACCACCACCTGATGCTTGCGGATCAACTCGATGATGTCGTCGGCGCGCGCGCTGATCGGCAACGCCTCGTCCAGCCTGAGCGCAGGTTTCGCGGCGACCCGGGCGCGCCGCGCGGTGGCGGACCGCTCGATGTCGGCTACCAGTTTCTCCATGACAGCGCCATCGGATCGACGCGACAGCGCACGCCAGCGCCCCAGCAGACGCCCAAAGTCGCGACTGGAAACCGAATCGAGCAACTTGCGCAGCTCGCGCATGCGGTGGTCGGTGGTGACGTCAGGGATGGGCATGGAAACGTCGGTTGATCGGGCCGCACATGATAGCTGCTGGTCCGGCGAGTCATCCCACGCGTCATAGCCACGGGCTATCGGCAACATCGGCAGGATTCATTTCCAAGCCTCGTGCCAAGCCGTTACTGTTTCACCAAGCCGTCATCAATCACAGGAAGGAGCACCACATGGCCATTTCCATCGGTATCGCCAAGAAGGACCGCGAACAGGTCGCCAGGCATCTGTCCAAACTGCTGGCCGATACCTATTCGCTCTATTTGAAGACCCACAGCTTTCACTGGAACGTTACCGGGCCGCAGTTCAACAGCCTGCACACCATGTTCGAGACCCAGTACAACGAACTGTGGCTCGCCGCTGACGAGGTCGCCGAGCGCATCCGTACGCTCGATGTGTTCGCCCCGGGCTCCTACAGCCAGTTCGGCAAGCTCACCTCGATCAAGGAGGAGGCCGGCGTGCCGGAGTGGAAGGAAATGGTGACCCAGCTGGTCGAAGGCCATGAGATCGCCGCACATACGGCCCGTGAAACCATCAAGGCCGCCGATGGCGCGGGGGACGAAGGCACCGCCGACATGGTCACCGGGCGCCTTAAGGAACACGAGAAAACTGCCTGGATGCTGCGCTCGTTGCTCAAGTAAGACCTCGAAAAGCGGCTCCCCACAGGTCGGGATGCGCAGATTGCGCCGGCAAATGCTGGCGCCCCTGCGTCCCGCCTTGTTCATTCCGGGCATGTGAAAGGCTAGCGTGAGGCAGGTCGGTTCTCTGGCACCCTGACCTCACCCTGACCCCCAGCGACGCTTTATGTTGAGCCGACGGCCATGCATTGGTTAAGCTCCTCAGGCTCCAGCGCCTGTTGCGCAGGCTTCCCCCGGGGATTTTTTTGAGCACCACCGCAGTAAACCAAGACAGCCGTTATCCCCTGCTCACTGCTCTGGTGCTTGCGCTTGTCGTCGCCGCCATGAACGTCGGACTGTGGTGGTGGGGCAACCTGCCGCATGGCCCGGACGACTGGCACGGCAAGATCAGCGGCTTCTCGCTGTCGGTGTTTCAGCGCTATCAGAGTCCGTTCAAGCAGGATTTCCCCAACGATCAGCAGATCGACGACGATCTGCGCCTGTTGAGCAAGTACACCGGCAACGTGCGCACTTACACGATGCAGCAGAATGCGCAGCTGTATCGGCTGGCGGAAAAAAACGGCCTGAAGGTGATGGCCGGCGCCGAGATCGACAAGCGACTGGACAACAACGAAAAAGAAATCGCGATGCTGATTGCGATGGCACGGCAGTATCCGGACACCGTCAATCGGGTGATCGTGGGCAACGAGGTGCTGTTCCGCAACGACCTCACCCCCGAGCAGATGATGGTTTATCTGGATCGGGTGCGGGCGGCGTTGCATCAGCCGGTGTCGCTCGGTGAGCCGGATTACATCTGGCTCAAGTATCCCGAGCTTGCCGATCATGTGGATTTCATCACCATCCACCTCTTCCCGTTCTGGAACGGCAGGCCGCAAAGCGCTGCCATTGGGGACGCGCTGGGCGCGTATCACAGTATCAAGCTGCGCTTCCCGAACAAACCGGTTGTGGTCGGCGAGATCGGCTGGCCATCGAACGGTGACCGACATGAGTACGCCGATCCATCGGTGTCCAACGAAGCCATCTTCGATCGCAACTGGCTCAATGCGGCCAAAGCGGAAAACATCGACTACTTCCTGTTTGAAGCGTTCGACCAGCCGTGGAAGGAAGACCTCGGCGAAGGTCGCACCGGCGCCTACTGGGGTATCTTCAACGCCGATCGTCAGCCGAAATTCCCGTTCACTGGCCCAGTGACCGAGGACACGGCGTGGCCTTGGAAAGCATTGGCAGCGAGCCTCCTGGCGCTGTTCCCGATGATCTGGTTCGCACGTCGCTTCAGTCGCTTCAAGCTGATGGGACGATTCTTCTTCTGTGCGCTGATCCAGCTTGCCTGCGGGCTGATCACCTGGTCCGCCACGCTGCCGTTCAACTTCTATCTGAGCTGGGTCGACTGGACCATGCTGGTGTTGTTGTTCCCGGCGCAGATCGCGATCCTGTCGATCCTGTTGATCAACGGTTTCGAATTCACTGAAGTGCTGTGGCGCCGCGAGTGGGTGCGCCACGCCAGCATGCTGACGCCTGATCCGCCGGAAAAGCAGCCGTTCGTGTCGATCCATCTGGCCTGCTACAACGAACCGCCGGAAATGGTGATCATCACGCTCGATTCGCTGGCCGCGCTGGATTACGCGAACTACGAAGTACTGGTGATCGACAACAACACCAAGGATCCGGCGGTGTGGAAGCCGGTGCAGGAATACTGCGAAAAGCTTGGCAAGCACTTCCGCTTCTTCCATCTGGAACCGTGGCCCGGTTACAAGGCCGGCGCGCTGAACTTTGGACTGAAGGAAACCGACCCGCGAGCCGATGTGGTGGCGGTGATCGATGCCGATTACGAAGTTCGTGCCGACTGGCTGGCTACCCTCACCGGCCACTTCCATGATCCGAAGGTTGCTGTGGTGCAGTGCCCGCAGGCGCATCGCGAGTTCGAGCACAACACGTTCCGCCGGATGACCGCGTGGGAGTACGACGGCTTCTTCCGCATCGGCATGCACCATCGCAACGAGCGCAACGCAATCATCCAGCACGGCACCATGACGATGGTGCGTCGCTCGGCGCTGGAAGGCACCGGTGGCTGGTCGGAGTGGACGATCTGCGAGGACGCCGAGCTCGGCCTGCGCCTGATGCACGCCGGTTACGACCTGGTCTACGTCGACGAACTGATGGGCAAGGGCCTCACCCCGGCCGATTTCAAGGCTTACAAGAGCCAGCGCTATCGCTGGGCGTTCGGTGCGATGCAGATCCTGAAAGGTCGCTGGCGCTGGATGACCCAGGCCGGCCCGTTGTCGGGCGGCCAGCGCTTCCACTTCCTCACCGGATGGTTCAGCTGGTTCGCCGATGCGCTGCATCTGATCTTCACCCTGATGGCGATCTTCTGGACCGCCGGCATGGTGGCGTACCCACAGCTGTTCAGCCTGCCGATGCAGCTGTTCCTGATCCCGGTGATCGGCTTCTTCTTCGCCAAGGCGATCTTCGGCATCGTGCTCTATCGTGCCCGTGTCCCCTGTAGCTGGTACGACACGCTGATGGCTTCGCTGGCCAGCATGGGTCTCAGCCACGCGATTGCACGCGGCATCCTGCATGGACTGACCCGCGAAAAGACCTCATTCGTGGTGACCGCCAAGAGTCGTCGCCTCGGCGGCAGCAACTTCGCCGCGTTTGCACCGGTGCGAGAGGAAGGACTGATGGCGATCGCGCTGGCGCTATGCATCGTAGGCATGGCGCTGGGCTACGGCACCCGCTATATCGAGGGTACGTTGTGGATCTTTATCCTCGCTGCGCAATCGATCCCGTACGTCTCGGCGGTGATCGGTGCCTGGATCGCGCATAAAGCGGGCGACAAGGCCGGCTGATTGGCGCTGTATTCGTCCCTCGCTCTCACCAGCCCCTCTTCTGCTTTGACCTGCTCCCTCCCCTGCTCGCAGGGGAGGGCTGGGATGGGGTCGCTGTTCGCTCAAGATCAAAAACCACCTGGCCAATCTCGTCCCGAATTTAAGGCGAGAAACAAGCCGCGCGACACATCCTGCACACCCTCTTCGTAAAGCTACGCTTGCGATAACCCTGTCGGCGGTGCACGTTATCCGTCGATACCACCAAGAGGATGGAACCCCAGCGCATGCGCCGATTGCGACGCCGCCTATGCCTGTTGCTGCTGTTGCTCGCCCCGGCATGGGCTCATGCCGGCGTGCAGCTGGTCGTCGACGGTGTGGACGATCCACTCAAGGCAGCTGTCATAGCGGGCGTCGATCTCTCGCAATATGCCAACCGCGATGCCAGCGAGGCACAGGTGCGTCGCCTCTATGCGAACGCCGACGCCCAGGTAAGAAGCGCGCTTGAGCCGTATGGTTACTACGACGCCCATGTCACCGGCAACCTCGAGCAAGCCGGCAAAGACTGGCACGTAACGCTGCATGTCATCACCGGACAACCTGTGATCGTGGCCTCAGTCGATATCCAGCTGGACAAGGCAGCAGCGGATCTGAAGCCCGTGCGCCAAGCGCGCCGCGCGATCGAGCAGCTCAAGGATCAGCGCCTCGACGACGGCGCTTACGACAGCGCACGCGATGCGCTGAGCGGTGCGCTGACCGCCAATGGCTTTCTCGATGCGAAGTTGCTGGTGCATCGTGTCGAAGTGCATAGCGGCGAGCACACGGCAGCCATTCACCTTGCTTGGGAGCTTGGTCGGCGCTATCGCTTCGGCCGCGTGCATTTCGAGGGTTCGCAGTTTCGCGAAGGCTTTCTGCAACGCTACGTCCCGTTCAAGACCGGCGAGTATTTCGACCAGGCGAAGTTGCTGCTTTTACAGCAGGCGTTGAACGGTGCCGATTACTTTTCGGTGGTGGATGTGATGCCCGATGTCGACAACACGCGTAACGGCAGCGTCGACGTCAACGTACAACTGGCGCCGGCCAAACGGACCATCTATACCGGCGGACTGTTCCTCGGCACCGATACCGGCTATGGCGTCCGGGGCGGCATCGAAATGCGCTGGATCAATCGGCGCGGCCACAAATGGAAGAACGAGATTGTCGCAGCACAACGGTTGAAGACAGTGTCCACCGTCTACTCCGTTCCGCTACCGGGTGATAACCAGCGCAGCTTCAACTATGGCGCGAGCTTTCGTGATTCGGATACCGACACTTCGCAATCGCGCACCTTCGAACTGACCGCCAACGAAACAGCGCTGTGGCACGACTGGGTTCGCACCGTGGGCTTGCATGCCATTTCCGGGACATTCGACGTGGGCAAGCGCCCCGACGAACCGGAAGATACGCCAGGTGTCGAACATGGCGAGAGCACCCTGGTCTACGCCGAAGGCTCGCTTGCGCGTAAACAGGCTGACAACTTCAACTTCGTGCAACGCGGCTGGTCACTGAGCTTTAGCGCGCGCAGCACACTGGGTGACGTGATCTCCAGTGCCAGCTTTGCCCAGGTGACTGCCGATGCGAAATGGATTCGTGCATTCGCCGGAAATAACCGGCTGATCATGCGTGCCAGCATCGGCCATATCTGGACCGACGATTTCGCTGCCCTGCCGCCGCAACTGCGTTTTTTTGCCGGTGGCGACAATTCCATACGCGGTTATAGCTACCAGGCCATTGGCCCGGAAAACGCGTATGACAAGGTGATCGGCGGCAATAACCTGATCGTCGCCAGTAGCGAAGTGGAACACTACTTCACCCGGCAGTGGGGCATGGCGTTCTTTGTCGACGCGGGCAACGCCTTCGATGGAACCGACTTTCATGCCAAGGTGGGTACCGGCTTGGGCGTACGCTGGCGTTCGCCGGTGGGACTGGTGCGCGTCGACGTCGGCACGCCGGTCAACGATGCTCAGCACAGCGGGCTGGAGTTACACCTGGTGATCGGTCCGGATTTGTGAGAGTGAACCGATGAACACGACTCCACAAACTTCGTCTCGTCCACGCTGCCGCTGGCTGCGCTGGTTTGCTGCAACCAGCGTATTCGTTGTGGTCTTGCTTGCCGCCACAATCTATTGGCTGCTTTGCAGTGCTTCCGGACTGCGGTTTGCCTTGGCGCGTGTCGAAGGCCTGACTCACGGCGCGCTGCAGATCCAGCAGGCGCGGGGCCGACTGATCGGCCCACTCGATGTGGCCGGCGTTCGTTACGACGATGGTCACGGAACCGTAGTGAGTATCGCCAAAGCCCAGCTCGCCCTGCTGCCGTGGCCATTGCTGCACAAGCAACTGCACATTCTTGATCTGGACGTGGACCGTCTCGACGTAAAGTTGCCTAAAACTTCGCCCGACGATACTTCCAGCTCAGGCTTCTCGTTGAAGCCTCCCATCGTGTTGATCGTTGACAAGCTGCATGTGGGACCCGCGACGATCACGCAAGACGGACAGAAGTTGTTTGAGTCCCATCGTCTCGACTTTGCCGGTAGCTGGACCCATACCGGGATGAACGTCAGCCGGCTCGCACTCGACGCACCTGACGGCCACATCAGTTTGAATGGGCAGATCGGCATCGGCAGAAACTATCGCGGCAAGGGTAATGCGACAGCCACGTGGAAAGTCGGCGACAACGCTTATGCCGGTGCGCTTGCCGTGCAAAGCGATGGACGCATGGCCAATGTCGAGCTGGTGCTGGCACAACCCTTCGCTGCTCACCTGCACGTCGACATGGACCAGCGCAACGACTTCGCCTGGACCGGGAAACTCGATATCGCGCGTTTCAATCCTGCGCCGCTCGTCGGCAACAGCGCCATTGAAAATCTGGCACTGAACGTAAATGGCAGTGGCGATCGTCGAAGTGGCGTTTTGAAAGGGTCGATCGATCTAGGCGATTACCACCTCTTGCTGCAACCTCTGCAGGCGCGCTTCGACGAAGATTTCAAGACGCTGACGTTGCAACATTTGTCCGTCACTTCACCTCAGTTCAAGGGAACCGCGACGGCATCGGGCACCATCCAGCTGGACGCGAAACCGATCAGCGCCGAATTGGCGCTTGGCTGGACAAATCTCGAACTTCCTGCCGAGCTGGTCGGCCAGCAACTCGATAGCCATGGCACCCTTACCGTCAAAGGCAGTGCGAACCAATACCACGCCGAAGGCGACATCGATATCGGGCCACCACGGAAGCTGGCGAAACTCGCGTTGAACCTGGACGGCACGCCTCAGCAGATCCTTCTGCACACGCTCAGATTGCAGCAGCCCCAGGGCGACCTCGATGCCAGCGGCACACTCATCCTGCAACCGCAGCTGGGATGGCAATTCCACGCAGTCACCCATCAATTCGATCCCGGCCAGTTGCTGTTTGGATGGCAGGGTTCAATGAATGCGGATTTTTCGACCAAGGGCATCCTGGCCAGCAGCGGACCGGATGTTTCGCTCGAGTTGCGCAAGCTCGACGGCCAATGGTTGCACCGTACGCTGCGCGGCGACGGGATGCTGCATCTTTCGCCGAATCGCGTCGTGAATGGCACGCTGAATCTCACCTCTGGTGGCAGCAGCGTGCAGATCAAGGCGAAACCCGGTGAAAGCAACAATGCCGAAGTCACGCTCGCGATGGCCTCATTGAGTGATTTTCTGCCAGCCACCCAGGGCCGTCTGGACGGCCATTTCGATGTTCGTGGCAAGTTCCCGAAACTCGCTGTTGACGCAACCCTGCAAGGTCAATCGGTGGTGTGGCAGTCGCAGAAAATCGAGCAGTTGCAGCTGCAGGCCAGCATCCCCGATGTCAGCGCGCCCGGTGGCAAACTCGACCTCGTCGCCACCGGTGTCAATGCAGGCGGCCTTGCCTTCCGTAACGTGCACTTGAATGGAAATGGAAATGCCGCCCAACACCATCTGTCGCTGACGCTGCAAGGTCAACCGTTGTCCGCCGACCTTGCACTCAGCGGATCGCTCAAGGGTGCCGCCTGGAGTGGCACGCTGTCGACCCTAACTCTGGATGTGCAAGGGCTGCCGCGCTGGCGTCTGCAGCAGCCGTCGAAGCTCGGCTGGAACAGTGGCGTCGCCACTCTCGGCGAACTTTGCCTCACTGCCGGAGAACCCCTGGTTTGCGCGAGCGGCTTGCGCGACAAGATCGGCAACATCAACGCGGACTATCGTCTTCATGCTGTCCCGTTGGCTTTGGTCATGAGCACGGTCGCGACGACGGACTTGCCCTTACGCGCCGATGGTACGCTGGAAGGCAACGGCAAATTGCAGCGCAGTTCGACAGGAATACTCAATGGCAACGCGTCGATAACGTCTCCGCGTGGCAGCGTGACCTACCTCGATCAACCGGACCAGCCGCTACTCACTTACAGCAACCTGGCGTTGACTGCGAATCTGAGCCCATTGAACCAACGCATGACCCTGCACGCCAATCTCAACGACGGCGGCCGTCTCGATGGACAACTCAACATTGTTGGCGCGCAGCAAGCGTTGGACGGCCAGATCAACCTGCATCTGGACAGCCTCGCCTTTGTCGAGTTGCTGACCCCGCACGTGGCCAAGGTGAAGGGACAACTGGATGGAAACTTCCGACTCGGCGGCACGCTCGCCCGGCCGGCGATCACCGGCCAAGCCGGTGTCGTGAACTTTGCCGCCGAAGCACCGGACCTTGGCCTCAAGCTTGCGCAGGGTCGCCTCCTCATAGCTGCCAGCGGAGCTGAGCAAATGCGCATTGCCGGTAGCGTGCAATCCGGCAAAGGTGCGCTTGCCATCGATGGCATTGCCGATCTGAATCCGGGCGCCCAAAGTACGATCACGCTCAAGGGCGAGCACATCACGGCGGTGGATATTCCTGCCGCCAAAGTGGTGGCGTCACCGGACATTCTTATCCGTCGCAACGCGCAAGGCATCCATGCCAGCGGATCGGTGCTGCTAGACAGTGCTGACGTCAACGCCGACAAGCTCGCCGGCAACAGCGACGTCAATCAGGCATCACCCGACGTCGTGGTGGTCGATCGTCCACAGCCGGTGGCGGGTCGGTCCATACTTCCGATAACCGCATCCGTGAAGGTCGATTTAGGCCTGCATACTCATCTGGTCGGCAAAGGTCTGGACGGCCAACTCACCGGTGTCATCACGGTCAATGAAAGCCCGGGTCGCTTTACGACCGGCCAGGGACAGGTCAATGTGGCCGGGACCTATAAAGCCTATGGCCACGATCTGAGTATCCAGCAAGGTCAGTTGCTGTTTGCCAGCACGCCAATCGACAACCCCGGCCTGAACATTCGCGCGGAACGCAAACTCAATCCCAATGCCACGGTCGACGACGGCCAGCGCGTGGGTCTGCAGATCACGGGCACCGCCGCACGCCCGGTATTGAACGTGTTTTCCAACCCGGTGATGGAGCAGTCCGATGCCTTGGCTTATCTGGTTACCGGCAAACCTCTTTCGCAGGCCAAGGGTGGTGAGGGCAATATGGTCGGTGCCGCCGCGCAGGCATTGGGCTCGGCCGCCGGTAACCGGCTGGCGAAAAATATTGGCTCGAAAATCGGCATGGATGACATTGGCGTCTCCAGCAGCGATGCGCTGGGGGGCAACTCTGCCTTCACCATCGGCAAATACCTTTCGCCGCGGCTTTATCTCAGTTATGGCGTGGGTTTGTTCCAGTCGGGCCAGGTCGTTACGCTGCGTTATCGACTCACCAGACGCTGGAATTTCGAAGCTGAGAACGCCACTGATTTCAGTCGCGCCAGCTTGAACTACCGCTACGAAAAATAAACTCCGTGGACGCCACGATGACATGGGTCGGAACACGATACTGCCGTCACAGGGGTGTGAATTGCGTATCGACCTTGACAGCCGCCATTCAACTTGCGCCGCCATACTGCGTGAAAAACCAGGGAGATTGTTCCGATGTATAGCAAGTCATGGATTCGCAAAACGACTGGCGCATTGTTCTGCGCCAGCGCGGTAGCCTTGGTCGGTTGCAACAGCAACCAGCCACCCGCATCCGGAACGCCAGCCGCTTCAGCCACTGCCGCTGCGCCGGCATCCACTGCTCCGGCGCCTGCGGGCTCCGCCGCTCAGGCAGCGGCGCCCTATACGCCACCCACAGCGGATGAGCTCTATCAACTGGTGGCGCCCATTGCGCTGTTTCCAGACAACCTGGTAGCCCAGGTGCTGGCAGGCGCCACCTACCCCGACCAGATCACCGCGGCGGACACGTACCTGGCGCAAAACCCGAACCTGAAAGGGGCCGCAGTTCAAACGGCGATTGCACCGCAGACCTGGGACCCCAGCGTCAAGGGACTCACTGCGTTTCCATCCGTACTGAGCCAGATGGCGCAGAACATTCAGTGGACGACATCGCTTGGCGAGGCCTACGTCAACGACCCCACCGATGTGATGAATGCCATCCAGGTGATGCGCCAGCGCGCGGCCAAGCAAGGCAATCTGCGCGACTCCGCGCAACAACGCGTGGTAACCCAGCCCGCGGCACCTGCAGACACTGGCGCCGTTGTCGACAATGGCGACAGCGGCGAACCTGTCTACAGCGGTCCCAGCATCGTGCAGGAACCGGATCAGGCGATCCAGATCATGCCCGCCGATCCGAACGCGGTGTACGTACCCAGCTATAACCCGCAAACCGTTTACGGCGAAGCGGTGCCGGCCTATCCCGGCTACGCCTATGTGCAACCCGCCGGCTACTCCACCGGTGATCTGATCGCCGTGGGCGCCGTCAGTTTCGGCGCGGCCATCCTTGTGGGCAGCCTGTTCAATAACCACAATCACTACAACAATCAGCCTTCCTGGGGCTGGAACAACTGGGGCATGCACTGGGGCGGTGGTCGCTATGGAAACGGTGGCGGATACCGCCGTCCGGCCGTGGTGTACAACAACTCGACCTATGTGTCGCGTTCCACCACCGTCGTCAATCGCTACACCACCAACAACTACAACAACCGCACGGTTAACAACAACATCGTGCGCAACCCGGCGATGGCGAACCGCAACAACTTCAACAATCCCACCAATCCCGGCAATCGCAACTTCAACAATTCCGGTAATCGCGGTGTGGCGAACACGCCCGAAGTCGGCCGAAACCGACCGGGTGCGGGCGCGCCAGGAGCACGGCCGATGACTGTGCCGAATTTCGGTACGCCAGTGCGAGGTGCCGAGCCAGCGCGCACTGGGCAGGCCGGCGTCAGGCCGGGCCGTCCGGGGCTAACCCCTGGAGCCGCGCAACCTAACGTTCCGGCCAGAGGAGCAGCGGGACCGCGCAACGGCTTGCCAGCGGGCGCTGGCCGTGATCAGGTACGCAACCCCGCGCAGCCGGCAAGTCGGCCAGCGAATCGTCCGGCACAGCAAGGACCGGTACGTCCGTCCGTGCCCAATAACGCCACGAGGCGAGACAACGCCACGAGGCCGCAACCGCAGCGTACTCCGCCTGCCTCGCGACCCGCTGCGCAGACGCAACCGGCAGCACGCCCGGCGGTCACGCGTCCACAGCAACAGCGTCCGCAGCCTGCTCAGCAACGGCCACAGCCTGCCCAGCGCCCGCAGCCTGCGCAACGTCCGCAACCTGCCCAGCGTCCGCAACCTCAGCAGCAACGCCCCCAGCAACAGCGTCCACAAGCGGCGCCTCGCGCTCAACCAGCACGTCCTGCAGCAAGACCTCAGAAAAAGAACGACAAGGACAACGGCCACTGACACGCGGTTCATCGCAGCGAGGTCGTTGATGTCACCTCACATGCCCGGGCCTGCCCCGGGCATGTGTCTATTCGCCAGCAGTCGCCGTACCTTACTAGCCCATACTTCATGCCCGCGAAGCGCGACGTGCGAACTATCGTGAACGGCTTTCAACAGTGAGGAAAACATCATGCGACGTATTCGTTGGGTTCTGACTGCAGCGGTGCTGTGCGGCTCAAGTGCATGGGCAGCCAGCCCGGCTGCCGACAAACAACCCGTGCCCACCGGGGCCGACAGCAAGATCGGCATGGATCTATCGGGCATCGATCATGCCGTCAAGCCGGGCGATAACTTCTACGATTACGCGAACGGCAACTGGATGAAGACAGCCCAGATCCCGGCCGACCGCTCGAGCACCGGCACCTTCTTGACCGTATTCGAGAAGGCCGAGAACGCGACCGCCGAACTGATCCGCAACGCCGACAAGAACCGGCCTGCCGCGGGCACGAACGCACGCAAGATCGCCGACTTTTACTCCGCCTACATGAACGAGGCTGCGATTGAAAAACGCGGCCTGTCGTCGCTGAAGCCCGAGCTGGCGAACATCGACGCGATCAAGTCGAAAGATGACTTGGCACGTGTACTGGGAAGTGGCCTGCGTGCCGATGTCGACCCGGTGAACGCGACTAACTTCAACACTGAAAACCTGTTCGGCCTGTTTGTCACGCAAGGGCTGGAAGACCCATCACACAACATCGCCTACCTGTTGCAGGGTGGCCTGGGCATGCCAAGCCGCGACTACTATCTGTCGAACGATCCAGCGATGGCAGCGTTCCGCACGAAGTACCAGAACTATATCGTGGCACTGCTCAAGCTCGCCGGCACGTCCGACGCAGAAGCGAAGGCCAAAACCATTTTCGCGCTTGAAACGAAGATCGCGCAGGCGCAAGAAAGCCTGGTCGAAAGCCAGGATGTGCACAAGGCAAACAATCTGTGGAAGATGGCCGACTTCGCGCAAAAGGCGCCGGGTCTGAACTGGACCGTCTACTTCAAGGCGGCCGGCTTGGGTAGCCAGCAGCAGATCGACGCATGGCAGCCCGGCGCGATCACCGGGCTGTCCGCTCTGGTCGGCAGCGAGCCCGTTGAAGCATGGAAGGATTTGCTCACCTTCCACACACTTGACCATAGCGCCGCCCTGCTACCGAAGGCTTATGCTGACCTCAGCTTCGATTTCTACAACCACACATTGCAAGGCACACCTCAGCAGCAACCTCGCTGGAAACGCGCAGTAGCCGCAACCAATATCGATCTTGGCGATGCGGTGGGTCAGCTCTACGTGCAGCACTACTTTCCGGCATCGTCAAAGGCGGAAGTGCAGCAACTGGTCAAGAACCTGATCGCCGCGTTCAACGATCGCATCGACACGTTGACATGGATGACGCCTGCGACGAAACAGAAGGCCAAAGCCAAGCTCACCACGTTGCGTGTGGGCGTCGGTTATCCGGAGAAATGGCGCGACTACGCCACTCTCGATCTCCGCCAGGACGATCCGCTCGGCAATCGTCTGCGTGCCACGAAATTCGAGTACGCACATCAACTGGCCAAGCTGGACCAGCCAGTCGACCGTGGCGAATGGTGGATGACGCCGCAGACGGTGAACGCAGTGAACCTGCCGCTGCAGAATGCGCTCAACTTTCCCGCGGCGATCCTGCAGCCGCCGTTCTTCGATCCGAACGCCGATGCTGCGGCGAACTACGGCTCGATCGGTGCAGTGATCGGTCACGAGATCAGCCATAGCTTTGACAACACCGGCGCCGACTTCGACGAACAAGGTCGTCTCGCCAACTGGTGGACGCCGACGGATCTGGCGCACTTCACCGCCACCGGTCAGCAGTTGGTGAAACAGTTCGATCAATACGAGCCGTTGCCCGGTCTGCACGTCAGTGGCCAACAGACACTGGGCGAAAATATCGCCGATGTCTCCGGCCTCACCGTCTCCTACATCGCCTATCACAAATCGCTGAACGGCAAAGCCGCGCCCGTGATCGATGGCCTCGGCGGCGATCAACGCTTCTTCCTCGCCTTCGGTCAGACCTGGCGCTCAAAAATCCGCGATGCAGCGTTGCGCCAACGACTCGCCACCGACGTCCATGCACCGGCGAATTTCCGCGCGTTGACCGTACGCAATCTCGACGCCTGGTATCCCGCCTTCGAGGTGACATCGGACGAGAAGCTGTACCTCGCACCGCAGGACCGGGTGAAGATCTGGTAGTCAACCATCGAGGAGTTGGCGGGCAAGTTTGCCGCCAATTCCTCGGCACCAGCTCAGCGGATACCGAGCCCGTCGATACCGGTAATCGAATGACCTTCGAAGCCGGCCAACTCGGCAAAGTGACGGCCGCGTTCGGCGTAGTCACGGAACTGATCGAAGCTCGGAGCACCTGGGGACAACACTACGTAGCCTCCTTGCGGAGTCAGTTTGCGGCCGAGTTCGATTGCGCTATCAAGGCTATCGACCAGCGCGATCTCGGTGAGCACCTGAGCTTCCTGCAACGCGGCTGCGATGCGTGGTCCGTTGGCACCGCTGCAGACGATCGCCCACGGCGGATTCTCCGCAACGGCCTCGACAAAATCCGACCAGTCCAGCCCCCGGTCGTGACCGCCAACCAGCACTGTCACCTGCCGTCCGTGCAAACTTTCCAGCGCAGCCAGCGTGGCCTGGGGTGTAGTGCTGATCGAGTCATTGATCCAGTGCACTCCGGCGTGCTCACCAAGCGACTGCAATCGGTGTGGCAGTGGACGAAAAGTTGCCAGCGCCGGGGCCGCAGCGAGCGCGTCCATGCCGACGGCGGCCAGCGCAGCCAGCGCGGCGCAGGCGTTCAATGCGTTGTGCAGACCGGGCGCGGCCAGCTGCTCGATCGGAAATACGTCGCGTGCGCCGCGTCGGATAAATCCATCGGCCACATGCCAGCCTTCCAGCTTGCCGAACGGCAGACGATGCGGATGATCCTCGGTGTGCTCGAGCAGCACCGGCTGCAGCGCATTCACCAGCAGCTGTTGCGCCGCCTGCGCGAGTTTCAATTTGTCGGCCACATAGCGCTCGCGTGAGCCGTGCCAGTCCAGGTGCTCCTCATACAGGCTGGTGATGACGCCGAGCTCAAGCTTGCCGGCCTCACCCGTCTGGAAGCTGGACAGCTCGATCACCCACAGCTCGGCCGACTGATCCAGTAATTCCAGCAGTGGCATCCCGATATTGCCCGCCAGCGCAGTGCGCACGCCCAGCGCGCGAGCCAGATGGGCAATCAGCGCGCTGGTGGTGCTTTTGCCCTTGGTGCCGGTTACAGCGATCACCTGCGCCTGCATGCCGGTGCTCAGCCCGTGCTCACCAAACCACAAGGCGGTGCCCGAAGTGAAGCGCGTGCCCTGCTTCGCCGCTGCCAGAAGTGCCGGCTTGTACGCCGAAATACCTGGCGACTTGATGACGACATCGTACGCAGCGAGCGTGGCAGCGTCGGGTTCGATGCCATGTACGTCGAGTGCGGTATCGAACGCCTTCGCGGCTGCGGTTTCGGCATCGGTGCAAAACAGGGTCAACGGTTGGTGTGGCAGTCGCTGACGTAACGCCGTGACGGCGGCGCGACCTTCGCGGCCGAAACCCCATATCGCAACACGCTGGTTGGCCAGCGCGGCGATAGGCGGCGAGACGACCGGCGCCTGCATCAGCCGATCGCCGCCAGCGCCGGCTGCAATCGCGCCGGAACGCGATGCTCGCCGGACGGTACCAACCACGGCTCTAGCGCAAGCTGCGCAGAATCGAGCTGCGGCAGGATTTCGCTACGAAAACGCGCGACCAGCGCGTCCTCCTGCCACTCCGACCGCTGACTCAGCGCATACATGGCAGCCCGTGCTTCGGCACCCTCGCCTACGCATTCAAACGGCTTGTGATCCTGGTACTCCAGCAATGCATCGAAACCGGCCGCTTGCGTCTCATCGTCCAGCAAATTGCGGCCGAAAATCGCCAGCAAGCGCGGCTTGGGCAGAAAAGGCGCCAAGGCGAGAAACACAAAATGACATTTCGGACACTGCCCGCACCAACGATCGGCCGGTTTGGGGCCAAGCAACTTGAAGTTGCGGTTGCAGCTGGAGAAAGTGTCGAAGTACGGCGTGAGTTTCGCGAAAGCGCGCGTGATGGCAAGCTCCGAATACGGCCGCAACAACGAACAGTAGTCGAGATCCGCGGCAACGTGCGCGCGCAGCCAGTCACCAAGCATCGCCTCGAACGCGTAGCCCTTGCTCCACTGGTGGTTCACCTGCTGGCCTTCGTATTCCAGCGTGGCGGCCGACGCGGAACGCTCGTTCGCGAACGCGATGGAATCGTAGCCATACAGGATCGCCGCCACGGAAAGGATCGCCGAATTCACCGCGGTCACCGGGATGTGGCCATTCCACGCGCCAAGCCGATTCAACTCGAATAATCCCGGTGCCAGCTCGCGCTGGATATTCGAGGTCGGCAATCCGGTGCGCCCTGCACAGGCCGCGATCAGTGGCGAATTGCCGACCCACACCGCCGTCGCCTCGCCGCCGATCGCCTTGATCGCTTCCACCGCGACCAGCGAATCCTTGCCGCCACCGATCGGCACCAGCGTGCGTTGCGGCAGGCCGAGCGCCGCTGCAGCCAACGGCGTGGCCGCACCCCGTGGGAATGCGATGCGACCACGCAAGTCCAGTCCATTGCGATAGGCAAACTCAGCCAGCCCATGCAGATACAACGCATCGAGTAGATCGGCCGTGGCATCGTCCAGCGGTCCGTCGGCCACTTCGATTCCGGGCGGCACGCCAGCCTTGTAGTAGCTGACGCCGGCGATCAGGTGCAGCAAACGCAGCGCCGCGTAGAACGCGCCGGCATGAGTCGCCGGCACTGCCGGTGCATTCGGAAAACGAATTCGCTCGACCAGCTCATCGCCATCGTCAAACGCATACACCAACTCGGCCACGCCATCGGCGTAAGCGCAGCGCACGAATCGAAACAGCTGGGTCAAGCGGGGTTGGATCACTTCATTCACTCTCATCAGTCGTTGCGCGTTGCCCCCTCTCCCTCTGGGGAGAGGGTTGGGCTGAGGGGTCGGGCTTGCCAAGGTGCTCATTACGACCTCGAGCACACCCTCGATATTTACCATCACGCCATTGTTCCAGAAACGCAGCACTCGGTAGCCCATGACTTTCAAACGTTGCGTCCGCCGCGCGTCGTACTCAACCTGATCCACATGCTGGCCACCATCCAGCTCCACGATCAGCCAAGCGCCAGTGCAGACAAAATCGACGATGTAACGGTCAATTTCATGCTGACGACGAAATCTAAAGCCTGACAACTGGCGATTGCGCGCATAGCGCCATAGCCCTCGCTCCGCATCCGTCATGGTTTGGCGCAGTCCACGCGCCCGATCCACGTTGAGACGTTTCATCCTTGAACGTCCTTGATTGTGGGCTACCGCAAGAGTGCCCCCTCACCTCAGTCCTCTACCCAAAGCGGAGAGGAGGAAAATCTAGTCGATTACTACTTCGTCAGCTTCGTTGCGCAAGTTGTAGTGCGAGGACATCACCTTGCCGTAAGCGCCAGCCTGGGCAATCAGGATCACGTCGCCCTCTTTCGCTTCGGGCAGACGACGATCCGTACCGAGCACGTCACCACTTTCGCAGATCGGGCCAACGACCTGAAACAGCGCCGTGGCCGGCTCTTCCAGCCGGGTCAGGTTGACGATTTCATGCCAGGCATCGTACAGCGCGGGGCGAATCAGGCTGTTCATGCCAGTGTCGATACCCAGATAGCGCAGCTGCGCCTTGCCTTTCTGCTGAGTCACTCGTGCCAGCAACACACCGGCATCAGCGACCAGATAGCGACCCGGCTCCATCCACAATTGGTACTGAGGATAGGCAGCCTTCACTTCACTCAGCACCCGATCGAGCGCTTCGATGTCCAGTCGCGCCTCTCCGGGATGCGCCGGGACACCAAGACCACCGCCGATATTCAGAAACGTTACGCTGCCGATGCGCTCGGCGAGGCTCGCCAGCTGTGCATAGACCTCACCCCAGTGCGCCGCATCGAGCACGCCGGAACCAAGATGCGCATGCAGCCCGCGTACCGTTACATCGTGTAGTTCGGCAAACTGCAAGAACACGGCGAGCTGGTCCAGCGGCAGTCCGAACTTGCTGCCGCTACCACCGGTGCGCACTTTCTCGTGATGACCCAGACCGCGGCCAAGATCCACCCGCAACACGATCTCCCTGCCACGGAACAACTGGCCCCAGTGCTCAAGTGGATACAGCGCATCCAGCGTGATGGTGGCACGCGTCGTCAGTGCAAAAACGTAATCCGCGCGCGCAGCAAAGTTTGGTGTGAATAGTAGTGGGGTGGATTCCGGCACGATCGCGTCGACTGCTTCCAGCTCGCCTGGCGAGACGCATTCGAATGCAAAACCTTCCGTCACCAACGCGCGCAGGATCGCTGGATGGGTATTCGCCTTCACCGCGTAATGCAGTCGATCGACCGCTGCCAGCGTGTTCAGTTCGCGCGCCTGATGGCGCACCGTCGGCAGGTGATAGACATAGCGCGGGGTCTTTTCAGCGGCCAGTTCCAGCAAGCCCTCGCGTTGCGGCCCGCGCCACCACGCGGCGGCATTCTCTGGCGCTTCACCGCTACCGTATAGCGTCTGCCAGCTTGGACCAAACAACGCGCTGTCGTCGGTGCGCAGCGCGCCCGCCGCGATCAACAGATCATGCAAATGTGGCAACAGATCGTCCACCACACTCTCATCCACCACAAAAGTGAGATTGAGGTTGTTCGACGACTGGGAAATCAAGTGCACGCGCAACTGGCCAAACTCGGCCAGCACGCCGGACAACGTGTGCAGCAGTGAGCGCATGCCGCGACCCACCAGGGTGATCGCAGCGCACGGTGCGATCACCTTGACCCGGCAGACATTGGCCAGGTCGGTGGCGAGTGCGGCGATCGCATCGGAGTCGAGCAGATTTTCGGTAGGGTCGAGCGACACCGTAACGTTGGTCTCGGCCGAGCCGATCAAATCCACCGACAGACCGTGCTGCTTGAATTGCGCAAACACGTCGGCGAGAAAGCCCACCTGCTGCCACATGCCGACGGATTCCATCGACACCAGGGTGATGCCCTTGCGTGCACTGATCGCCTTGACGCTGGGCGCGTGCTCGCGTACCTCCGGACCGATCACCGTGCCTTCGAGTTCCGGCCGATTGGTGTCCTTGATCAACAACGGCACGCGCGGTTCGCGCAGTGGCGACAGGCAGCGCGGATGCAGCACCTTGGCGCCGGTGGAGGCGATTTCCTGTGCCTCCTCGTAATCCAGCCGTTGCAGCAGCCGAGCGCCCGGCACCTGGCGCGGGTTGGCGGTAAACATGCCGGCCACGTCGGTCCAGATTTCCACCCGCTGCGCTTTCAGCAGCGCGCCAAAGTAGGCGGCAGACGTATCCGAGCCGCCGCGTCCGAGCAGTACCGTGCGACCTTGCGATTCGCGGGCGATGAAGCCCTGGGTGATGAATACCTGACCCAGGCTTGCCAGCCGAGCGGCGAGCACGGGGTCAGGTCGCGAATCGACCATTGAGGACAGCAATCGGGTGCGCTCGTTCTGGTTTGGCAATGCGATCGCGGCGAGACAGTCGCGCGCGTCAAGCCATTGCGTAGCCAGGCCACTGTGGCTGAGAAACGCAGCACCAAGTGCACTGGACATCAGCTCGCCGTGCGCCTGCACCTGCGCCTGCCAAGCCAGTTCGCCGAGAGCAGCTGCGCCTTCGTCAGCCAGCGCGGCAAGGTCTTGCAGCCGCACACCCAGCGTATCCGGGAGTGCCAGCTGCATGTGCTCAAGCAACTCGTAATGCCGCTGGATGATCGCCTGGGCCGCTTCGTTGCGTTTGCCCTGATCGCCCTGCACGCACAATTGTTTGAGCGCGTCGGTAATGCCGGTAAGGGCGGAGACGACGACCAGCACGCGCGCACCTTCGGCGCGGCGACTGGCAACCAGCTCACGGATGTTCTGCCAGCGAGGAAGCGTGGCGACACTGGTGCCGCCGAACTTCATCACGATCCAGGGGGCGTCTGCGGCTAACGGCGTCGAGGTTTGCAGGGTCACGGGCATTCGATGTGTGGGATGGGATGGGCTGTGGAGCGAGTGTTGCGCCGCATCAAGACAATTGCAATGGGTGGAGCTAATTTTTATTTTGGACGTCTAGACTTCCGTTTCGTTTGCCCTGGAAATTCAGTGCAAGCTCCAGAATCATCTCCTCAATCGGCGGAGGCAGGCTTTGCTCCCTCTCCCATGGGGAGAGGAAGCCAAAGCGTGCGCTGCGCGCACAAAGTTATTGAACAACCACGGGGATCTTGCCGATGCGCGACTGCCATTCTTTCGGCCCCGTCTGGTGCACCGATGTACCGAGCGAATCCACCGCCACGGTCACCGGCATGTCCTGTACGGTGAACTCGTAAATCGCCTCCATGCCCAGATCGGCAAAACCGACCACGCGCGAGGCCTTGATCGCCTTGGAGACCAGGTATGCCGCGCCGCCGACGGCCATCAGATACACCGACTGATGCTTCTTGATCGCCTCGATCGCCGCCGGGCCGCGTTCCGCCTTGCCGACCATGCCGAGCAGACCCGTCTGCGCCAGCACCTGCTCGGTGAACTTGTCCATGCGGGTCGCGGTGGTGGGCCCTGCCGGTCCGACCACTTCGTCGCGCACGGGATCGACGGGGCCTACGTAGTAGATAAAGCGCCCGTTGAAGTCGACCGGCAGCGACTCACCCTTGTTGAGCATCTCGACCATGCGCTTGTGCGCAGCATCGCGGCCAGTCAGCAGCTTGCCGTTAAGTAGCAGCACTTCACCCGGCTTCCAGCTAGCAACTTCGTCGCGTGTCACCGTGTCCAGATTCACGCGACGCCCCTTGGAACTGTCGTAGGTGAGCTTCGGCCAATCTTCCAGCGACGGTGGATCGAGCATGACCGGGCCGCATCCGTCCAGCGTGAAGTGCGCATGGCGGGTAGCCGCACAGTTCGGAATCAACGCCACGGGCAGGTTCGCCGCGTGGGTCGGGTAATCTTTCACCTTGATGTCGAGCACCGTGGTGAGGCCACCCAGACCTTGCGCACCGATGCCGAGCGCGTTGACCTTCTCATACAGTTCGATGCGCAGTTCCTCCGCGCGATTGCCCGGGCCCCGGGCGATCAGATCCTGGATGTCGATCGGCTCCATCAATGCTTCTTTAGCCAGCAGCATCGCCTTCTCGGCGGTGCCACCGATGCCGATGCCGAGCATGCCCGGCGGGCACCAGCCTGCGCCCATCGTGGGTACGGTCTTGAGCACCCAGTCGACGATGGAGTCGGATGGATTGAGCATCGCGAATTTCGACTTCGCCTCCGACCCACCACCCTTGGCCGCGACGATCACGTCCAGCGTGTCACCCGGCACGATCGAGACATTGACTACCGCTGGTGTGTTGTCCTTGGTGTTCGCGCGCTTGCCAGCTGGATCGGCGAGAACGCTGGCACGCAGCTTGTTGTCCGGGTCGTTGTAGGCGCGACGCACGCCCTCGTTGACCATGTCTTCCAGCGACATCGTGGCGTCCCACTGCACGCTCATGCCGACCTTCAGGAACACCGTGACAATACCGGTGTCCTGGCACAACGGCCGATGACCTTCGGCGGCCATGCGCGAGTTGATCAGGATCTGCGCCATCGCGTCTTTCGCCGCCGGCGATTCTTCGCGCTCGTAAGCGGCAGCGAGGTTGGTGATGTAGTCGACCGGGTGGTAGTAGCTGATGTACTGCAGCGCGTCGGCGACAGACTGGATCAGGTCGTCTTGCTTGATGATCGTCATGGGATGGCTTCGACTTGGAGGGAGCGCGCCGTAACCCGATGTCCACGGCGCAAGCCGCCTATTGTGCCGCAACTGCGTCTGGCCTCAAAAAGCAACGGCCGCACTGAGCGGCCGTCGCTATGTCGCTGAGATGATCTTTTAGAAGCGATATTCGGCAAAAATCGAGGAATGGCCCACGTTGCCGGAGAAATTCAAGTCGAGGACCCGGTATTTGATGCGGTAGTTGTCATAGGCCAGTCCCACGCTGAAGTGATTCGTGAAATCGTAGCCCACACCCGCGCCGCCATAACCGCCGCCGCCGTGGAAGTCATACGAACCGAACCCGGCGACACGGGTGTCCACCGACGTATGCAGATAGCCCACGCGTGCGGACAGGTACCACTGGTTGGCGAACTTGTACTTGAGGTTGATACCCACTAGCGGGCCTTCGGCCTTCGCACTTTCGGTGGCGGTGACGCCGTTGATGTTTACCGGCCCACGAACCGTGCCCAGATCCGCATAACCCGCTTCGACGCCAAAATTCCACGCCTCGCTGTACCAGGCATACCCGCCGCGCACCGTGGCCCCAAAAGCGGTATTGCTGGTCACAGTGCCACTGTTGTAACTGGACTGACCCAGATTGGTGTTGACGAAAAAAGCACCGGGTTCATCGGCAAACGCACTGCTCGAACCAGCCGCAAGCACGACGGCCGTGGCGGCCATCAGAAATCGCCTTTTCATGAGCTTCCCTGTTTTGGTGTTGTCTATGTGCCCGCGGCCCCATGCTCGCGGGAGCGCGCATTCTTTAAGAACATCGGGCCTTGTGCAATAAGCGCAATAAAATACGGGTGATTCGTAGTTAATCGTGCCACCACCGTAAGAAAATGTGGCTGCGCATTTTTCGTGATGGCCGCAAAGCGCGGCCCGGCAAAGCTCAGCACGAAATCAGCCTGACACTTTGCGATTGTCAGGTGTAAAGGTCGGGTCGTTTCAAAAATAATGATGAGCGTGTTCTGAGCGCAATCACGATTTTCCGTGATGCTTGAAACGAGAGGGACGTCCGCTTTTTTTGCCAGATGTC
>Ga0302231_10000241_pt1 | contig 45584 bp, 39 predicted proteins | sample II_Palsa_N2_2_FD_193522 | JGI IMG/M metagenome (GOLD analysis project Ga0302231, IMG submission 193522) | Peat permafrost microbial communities from Stordalen Mire near Abisko, Sweden - II_Palsa_N2_2 | ecosystem: Environmental > Terrestrial > Soil > Palsa > Peat permafrost | place: Sweden...
AGTTCATCTTGAGCACGTTCCTAGGCAAAGCATTCACCGCCCCCTGCAACTCGGCGTCCATGGCTGCCAGCGCTCTCCCGCGGTCCATGCCACCATTCATTCCCGTGCCGGCCGTTTCGTACTCAACGGAGCATTCCAGCATCGCCAACGGCATCGCCCCGTTGGCGTCCACCTGCGCCACAGACCATCGCAGCCGAAAGCAATCAGGAATCGCCACGGCCGAGAGCAGCTCATTCTCCTCCACCAGGACACCGGGTCTCACCACGCCGCGCAGCACAATCGTTCGCTCCGAATTCAGCGCGACCAACCCGCTTCGCAATACTTCATAGAACGTATCCTTCGCGTTCTGCACAATTACCTCCTTGGATTTATGCGGTAGCGTTCCTCGCTATCGAACCGGCGGTTCCAGCGTCAGCCAGTAGCAATAAGGCATGCCCATCGCCTGCGACGAATAACTGTTCGTGATCTTGTAGAGCAGATCGTCGACAAACAAACCCACAGCTGTCTCGAACAAAACGTTGGCTGAATCAAACCCAAGAGATCCAACGACCTCATGCACGGCGCTCGCCGAAATCAACAGCTTGATCACGCTATTTGCCTTGTGAAAGGTCGCCGGACCCAGTGCCACATCCTGGTATGCCGGAGTCGCTAGGCCCAACTGCTCTGCGTCAGCATTCGGCACAGCCGGAGCCGCAAGACGCAACAACACCATGCGACCACCGGCGGATCGCATCACCGCGTCCGCAAGGCGGATCGCACCATCACTCGATTGCAGCAGCTCGCCCATCGCTAACCGAGCCTCTCTGCCACGTAAGGCCGAAGTAAGGCCTGCACCTGGCTGTCGATCAGCGAATCACTGAAGTACTGGATCTGCAGCGTGTCCATCTTGCTCGATTTCACGTTCAATCCAGGGGTCGTCTGTGCATTGCGCACAATCTGTGCGCAAGCTACCTGAACAGCGTTCGGCACTACCGTGAAACCTGCCGTATACGTAACTTCGGCTTCACTGTAGCGCATTCCCATTACGTTCCATACGAAACGAAATTCACCCGTAGGCACACTCACAAAGAGCGTGGTTGGATCCACGGCCACCCACTGGCCCGGCAGCGCAAACGTCGCGGCGAATCCCGTCTGAAAGGCGAAATCTCCCGAGAAGTCCTCCCCGAATCCAGGTCGCGCATACTGCGCCTGCACCGCATCCACGCTGATCAGCGGACCATAACTAAGGCGCACCGTCTGCACTTTGATCGGTACCTTCATCCGCTCGGTATAACTGGCCGACATCAGCGACGGTCGCCGACAGTAAGCTTCGATCATCGCAGAGGCAGTCGTCACCCACGCATCGGCCGTCTCTGCCGACAATCCATACGCCACATAGTCTGCTGGCAACAAATATCCCATCGATCTTCTCCCTCTCTACTAGCACATGTATCTGGCACGAAGCCGGAGCGCCCACCGCGCTCCGGCCCCCTTGCTCCTAGCGATCGACCAGCACCTGGTAATGTGCATAGCTCGCGCCCTTGACCACAACGGCTCCGAACTTCACCACGGCATACTGGCTCGCCAGGGAACCCTGCATGCCCAACTGGAACACGCGTGGGTTCTGCTCTCCCAGCCAGTGATACTCGATCAGGTCCTCAGTCACGATGTAGGCAGGCAGCACCGCCGAGCCAGATCCCGGAACGCCGGTGTACGGCAGGGTCCATTCAGGAATCAGTGGGATGTCGCCCGCCTGCGTGCTCAGTGTCTTCACCGTGAGGCCGCCCTCAATGTTCCTGGTGTTCAAGACCACGTTGAATTCAGTCTTCATCTCGCGATCAATGAGATCCAGCAACACTGGATTAGCGTAGATTGCCGTCGGCCGCACACCGAAGTTAGAGTTCGCCAGCATCTGGGCGATCGTCGACTTTAGACCATCTACGATGCTCTGATTCGTACTGATGCTGGTTGTGTTTCCGCCCGCTACGATCTGTCCGACCGCTCCAAAATATTGCGCAGTCGTAGGAGTGTTTAGACTCGTGTCAGTGCCATTCCACAGCGCGATATCATGCGTGCGCAGAACGCCATCCACAGTGTCAGTCAGATCCTTCGCTTGCAAATAAGCAAACTGGCTCTGCTGCTTGCCTAATTCGAGATCGAAAAGGTTGTAGTTGATCTGTGCGACCAACGCCTTCAGCGGTACGCTGTTCTCGATCCGCGTCGGCTGCACGATCGCCGGAACAATGGCCCGTGGATTCACAAACGCCGACGAGGCAGAAGCCACAGGAATCGCAGTCTCCTCAAAATATCGCGACGGATGACCCGTAGCCGGAACCTGCTTGATGCGCTGACCGAAGACTCCACGCCGCCGCACCAGGTCCAGAATCTCAGTCTGGTAAATGGGAACTTCGATAGAACCCGGTCCAATGTAATCTGCTGTTGCATTGATATTCGTAAACTTCGCGTTCATTCTTATCTCCTGATATTTCTGTAAAAGAAAAGGCCGGACTCTCGTCCGGCCTTCGCCCTGCTTTCCATCTACCCACGCACGGTCAGTTCGACCGGAGCGGACCGTTTCTATCCCAGCAAGCCTGCGCGTCTCAGCTCGGTTTTCACAGCGATACGCTGCTCGATCGCGAGGCTTCCCATTGCGCTATCCAGCACCGAAGTGTCAATAGACCTACCCGAAGCACCCAACTCCAGGGTCACTCCTTGTTTTGCGAGCATGGTCGCCATCCCCGCGGGCAAGGTCTTCCGCCCCTGTGCGTTGGGCGCCGCCGCTGCGGTGAGCTCTGCAATCTTTTCCTCGGCTTCCACCAGCCGCCGCTCCAGTTCCGCCTCTCGTGCCGTCTCTACAGTAGCCACGATGCGGCCCACATGCTCTTCTGCCTCGGCAGCAAGTGCCACCTGCCGTTCCGCCAGTCGCGATGCGGCCTGCTCCAGTGCCGTCGCCACGGCTTCCAAACGCTCTGTTGCTTCCATCAGATCCATCACGTTGCTATCTTCCATTACCTTCCTCCGTCTCTCTGACGCCCTTTGGGGACGCCTCACTTCGTTGCTACGACTCGTGTCTGCCGGCACTCACTCACGCGCTTCACATGAAACGAAGTGGCCCGGTAAGCAGCTTTCTCACGCAATAGAATGGCCGCTCCCGTAAACGTAGCCCGCGTGAGCCGCCAAACCGTATCCCTCATATCCGCGACATGCGCGTCCGCCAGTTCGTAGCTCATTCCCATCGCAGTATCCATTCCAGCAGTCAGCCCACCAACCCTGGCCTCCATCTCCGGATAGTCCCGTGCAAACAAGAAGCCGCCCACCATCAATCGGGTGCCCTCCAGATGCGCCGAAGTAATAATGCCGCACTTCTGTCGTGCATCGTGCCCATCCCATCCAGCTTTGTAGTCCACTGCCATTCCCAACAAACTGGGAAGTGCCATCTCAGCCGCCGCCTTCGTTAGCACCACGCGATGTCCACGCGCCCCGCTCGGCGCTTTGTCGCTCGGTATATCAACCAGCGTCAAACACCCTTGGAATGGCAGCCGATTAGGATGCCCAACCACCTCTGGGAAATCCACTGCCATCGCCCGCAGTTCGCGTCCACCATAATGTCGCCGCCCTGCGCGACGCAAATGCACTACTCTTTCCACGTGTACCTCCTCGTATTCTTCCCTTGAGTCGACCCCCACGAAGCACGTTTACGCCTCTTGCGACTCAACCAGGGGATTTGCCAACTCTGCTGGTGCCAGACCACGCATCGCCCTCACCTCAGCAACCGACAGAACTCCCGCAGCCAACAACTTCGTTTGAATGTCCACCTCCACCATCTCGTCGCGGCTTTCCAGATCCGTCCATGCGAACCTCAGGTCTCCCCAACCAAGACGCTTCACGATGACATCGCGCGTGATGTGATCGGCAATGAGCTTAGCTAACGGAACGATTGCGTTTTGGAACGCCTCATCTGCCAGTTCGCTTGCAGTCGACTGATTCACGTCCTGCGCCACGCCCAACATCATCGCGGGCAGATCGAATGCATTCGCAATCATTGTCAGCAGAAATTGCTGCCACTCCAGCCGTAGATCGGCATCAGTTCCAGCGGCAAACTTCAGCACCTCGGGCTTCTGCTCCGAGCTCAACACAGGAACTCTGCCCGACCCCTCAACCTCATCCTGCCACCACCGAGTCAGCCGTTCATGCTGCTCTGGTGTTCGCTCGTTCAGCCACAGCGCATACTGCACTACGCTGTTCGAGGCCAACCTGCCTGCATATCGATGGGCCTGCAGAAAATGAGAAATCGATTCAAACGCGACTTCCACTTTGCCTAATCCAAACGGCGTGTGACTGCGCGAGTTCAAACGGACATACATCAACTCGTCGTCACGCAGCGGCAGCAGAGAATCCTTCCCTAACTTGCCTGTAATTTGGGCATAACGGGGATCGTTCGGATCGCCCTTCCAGTTCGCATTCACCTGGATGGATGCTCCGTCCACCGGATACAAGCGAACGGGTAGGTCCGCGTCCCCTGTCTCAACCTCAGCTGCGCCAAACCCGCCTACCAGCGTGTCTTCGATCACCTGCTCGATCATGGTTCGAAAACTGTCACACTCATTCGGCGTGTCGAGCGCCCTGCTAAGGGCCGCTACGCGCTGCACGCGATCGCCTTCCACGTCCTCGCCCGCGCCGCGCCGCACCTCAATCTGCCAGTCCATGCATGCAATCCGATCCTTAATGCAATTGATCGCGCGCCGGGCCACAGGTGTCTCTGCAAATCTGCGCAGGTTCGCTGCCGTCGGCTTGGGAAGTGTGTTCTGCACTCCCGTCGTCCTGAAAGGAGCGAAGATCGAACTCATCCCTAGGGGAGTTACGGCTGTCTTCCGCTCGCCCACGCTGTCCGCCGATGCTGTCACACCGGCAACTCGTTCCCACATATCTCTAACTGCCGTTCCTAAACCCATTCCAATCTCCCTCTTAAACGCAAAGAGCGCGACCATTAGGGTCACGCCTCGTCTACATAATTTCGCCCGGTTATTGTGGAGCTACGTCCTTAACTCTCGCTTCGCCGTATCCGCGACCCTTCCCATGTCCGCAACCGTCAAGACGCGTATCGCCTCTCGTTCCAAGACGCTTACACCGAATTCATATTGCTCCTGGTCCGTAATCGACGCGATCCTCTCCACAACAGCAGTTAGCTCCAATTCGGCACCTTCGCTGTTCAATACACCCGCGCGCAAAGCGTCCGCCGAGTATGCCATGCTCTTCGCACCTTCAACATCAGTCTCCAGCGACACCGCGTGAAACATCCGCACCTTTCCATTGCGATAGCCACAGTCGATCTTCAACGGATCCCCAGCCTGCGTGTAGGCCGAAGCCACAATCTTCTTGCGCATCAACCGCCACACACCTGCCTGCTCAAATGCAGTGCGCATCGTAGAAACGATCGCCCCGCGCCCACTGGCCTTCCTCCGCGTTGACGGAACTTTCAACGGCTCCACATACATCCGCAACAGCTGTTCCATCTCCGTGGGAAAACTCTCCGCCAAGGTTCCCTTCATCTCCGTCAGCTGGATGCTGTTCGATAGCGAGTCCTCAAGCGTATCCAACATTGGCTTCGCGTTTACCTTCAACTCTACCCCAGCCTGCAACCGCAACCCAATTTCTGACTCCAACGACTCGAGCAGGTCCACATCAGCCTCTGGATCCATGCACCGCACCCTGCTCCAGTCACGCGTAAATCTCACCGCCGCCGTCTCATCCCGCCCGGCCTCGCGCAGCACTACGCCAATGTTCGTGAATTCTCCCTTCACCACATCCGGGACGTACCGAATAAGGGAAAATTCGCACTGTAGCCGGTCGCGCAATATAACCTCCACAATCTCGTGAGCAGTTCAACCGCCCACTCTACATTACAAATTTTCCAGGGTTAATTGTCATCTCGAACCCTCTCGGAATTACGATATTCTTCGCCATTCCCCATAGTGGGAATGGTTCCCGATCTGACTCCCGAAACTGCCCAATCAATTCTCTTACGCGCGACCTTCGCTGTAGCAACAACTCCATCAAGCGTTCAATCACCCCAGGATCTCCACCGTACCACTCCGGAGGAATCTCCTCCGCAACCTTCCACAAGATATCTCCCGAGAACTCCTCAACCCTGCTCAACCAAGGCTCGAAACTCTCCCACCCACGAACACGCGCATAGACTTGATTGCGAGCGAACACACCTCGCAGCGGAGCATCTGGAAACGTCCAGTCGCCCGCATTGAAACAGTATCCTTGGTCTATAAATGTCGCCCGATACTTCCGCTCCTTTGGTCGACGGTCGAACACTGCTTGCCGGCCATTGCAGTTACCCGTCCACTTATCCACGGCCAGCATTCCAGCAAACTCCGCCAGGTTTCGAACCTCATCCATCTGAGGCTCTGGCAAATAGTCCACAACTTGACCAGGCATCAAACCTCCGACAAACCGGCTCCCGAACTGTAGACCGCCGGCACATCGCTCGCGGACCCCGGGCCCTAGATCAACCACCATCTCGGCACTATTCTTAATCAGCCACTCGCTGACCTCGATCACGTCAGTCTTCGGTACGGACAGACCAACAGCCTCAGCAATTCTCGTCGCGATCAGCTCATTCGCCAGCACACGCAAATGTTGTGGATTGTTCTTGAACTTCACCACCCACAGGTTTCCATCCGCACCAAGCATCAACTGACTTTGTGCTCCGCCGCGCATCCGCCGGATTGCCTGCACCGCCGTGACTGCCAACGCAACTCCTACACGTTCACCTTACCGCATTTGCCCGAATTCCATGGCTGCTGCCCATCAACATCTCCGCCCTGACCGCCTGCGCCACACCCATTGCCATCACAAGGTCGTCGTGTGCTCCATTGGCCGCACCAGTCTTCCCGCGCTCTCTTCCTATAAATGTCCTGCATTCGCTCAGCAGCCTCTTGCTTCGAAACATGTCAGCCCGTTGGTCGAGCAGGCACCCAAGCCGTGCCGTCATCTCCGGCTTTGAGATCGCTGTCGTCAACCATCCAGCCTCGCGACCCTGTAAGTACAAGTTTGTGTAATGCTCACTCTTATCGATGTAAGCGAGGACCGCTGCCCCATGGTTATTTCTCTCCACCGCAAGCAACGCGCCCTGATACTCCTTCGCCAGCTCCACTGCAACCTTCGCCAGCTCGGATGGCCGCAATCGTTCCTGCAACTCCGCACATTGCAGCCCCGTCTCACAATCAATTACCTGGACCGCTGCGAAATCTCCTTCATCACCCCCGCCTGCCGAATCCACCGCGACGATATATTGGCATCCAACTCTAGGCGCAAACCATATCCTCAACGCCCCCGCTCGTAGTTCGATCGGCGCCGGCTCAAGTTCCGCCATCCGCTGTTCAATCGCTTCGACATTGAAGAAGCATGAACCAGTCGCCCGGAAACAGGTCTCGGCATCTTCAGCAAACTCTTGCGGTCGCAACCCTCCGTAGCTCCGCTCCAGCTCTCTGCGATATCCAATTTGCTCTCCACTCAGCCCATACCGCTCAACCAGCATCGCTTCTTCATCGTTCATCGCTGCCGCCGCCACCCGCCCCCGTGCGTACGATCGCTCCAGCCACCACGGCAGAAAATGCCGCACCATCGACCCTTCATCCGCACACTCATCCACGCCCCGGCACCATTCCTCGTAGAATGCTCCGTACGCCCCACTCGGCGTACTCTCCAACACCAATTCGCCGTCAGGCGCCAGACCCGCCCTTAATCCTGCCAGCGCTGCCGCCGCATCTCCCGGCCAGCGACTCACCTCGCTGCAATGAAGATTCTGCAAGCTCAGTCCCCGCCCTGCTCCCACATCACAAGCACTCGCCACACGGTACTCACAATCGAGTTCCGGAAAGATCATCTGACCCACATTCGCTCGACTCCGGACCAGCGGCCCCTTCTGCAGGTCCTCTGGAAGCTCATCCCACATCCTCTGCACGATGCGAAACATCGACTCCGCCGCTTCACGCGTGTGTGCTACTTGCAGGGTGAGAGTCCCAGGCCTGCTGATCGTCCGCAGGAAAAACCTCCCCGCTACCCAGGTCGTGATTCCCATCTGTCGCGCCTTCAACACGATGTTCTGTCTTCCCCGCCGTTCTTCAAACCTCCGCTGAGCCGCGTTTGCTACCAAGGCCCTTACACACCCGTCCCGATCGCGAACCCGCAACCAATCCGCCGCGGCCCGTATCGCCAGAGCCGGCTTGTGCTCCATGCAACACGCGATCTCCAATAGGCTCTCTGTATTACTCTTCACATCCCACCCACCCCGGTGCCGATCCTCCTCCTGCGCGTCGCGCAGCCATGAAAAATCGACACCCCATTCTCTTCCTCAGTAGCGTTGCTCTCAATAAGGCCGTGGAGCTCCCGTCGTCGGAGCATCCATTAGGCTGCTTTGGAACCATGTAAATACTTGCGAATAACCCCACACATTAGGCCAGACAGCATAGGACGCCGTTGCCGATCCTTCATAAGGCTTGATGAAGATTCCATTCAACACAGTGAGCGTTACACCGGTTCCAGTCGGAGCCGTCAACACAATCGTCGGTGTGCGCGTGACACTAGTTGCCGATGCGGTCGTTGCCGCGCTGGTTACGTAGACCCCTACCCCCCCTGTCGTGCCACTAGTCTGCGACACAATTGTCGTTCCGGTTGGAATCCCTGTACCAGAGATTGTGTCTCCAATTGTGATGGTGCCTAGACTAATGGCGGAGACTGTGAGATTTTTGCCGCTTCCTGTCGCCGTGAACACAGCAGGTGTGCATCCGTAGCCGAGTCCGTCATAGGTCGAGGGTATAGAGGTGTACCACGGAGTATCGAAACTAGACGGCACGCCGCTGTTAGAAAGCATCAGACCTGCTACGCTGCAATTTGGCCCTCCTCCCACCGAAGTGAATCCGGTGAAAGCTGCGTACCCTGTTCCACCGCTGGCCGTGATCTGCACACCACCGAGAAAGTAGGGGCTTATTACCTGTGCGAGATTCTCGTTCGTCCACCCGGTGATGGTGTCCGTGAGTGTCGCAATCGAGGTCATATACAGCGGATCATTTGCCGTGCGCGAGGCGCGGATGCCTGGACCACCAGCCGCAGGGTTTCCACCTTCAAAGTAGATTGGGTGGCTTCCGATGGTATTCAAAAGACTCAAGTAGGACGACGGCGTGGTGTAAAAATTACCCTCGAACGCGTTCACCCACCCGCCGTTGGCATAGTTCTGCGATTCGAGTTGCAACCCGGTGAGAGAGGAGATGCCATCTGGCGGGCTCAATTCAAAACTACTGTAGCCGTTCGCCGTCTGCGTCATCAGCACATAAATCGGCGTGGTCGGATACTTTGCAAACAGGGTTCGGTACATCGTCAGCGCCGACTCATAGTGTGCCGGATTCTGGTCGGTGTTCGCGTTGTACGTTGTGATATTCCCCGCCGGGCATCCGCCGAGGTTTGGCAGCGGAGAGCCTGCCCCTACAGAGACGGGTACATCCGCCAACCCAGCTTGATCCAACATCTGCCGGAACCATCCAACGGAATTGCTGCCGTTCGGCTGGCCGTCGTCATCATTGAACCCGATAAGCCGAATCAATCCCGCCTTGTGCGCTCCGATTACCATTGCCACGGTCTGGTCACCACTGAAATCAGGACCACAGCCGTAATCGTTGAAAATTACTAAGGGAGGATTAGCCGTCAGGCCGGGATAGACAAGGTTCTGGTAGAACTTCGTCTGGTAGAAAATGTTTGTGATCTGGCCGAAAGAAAGATTGCCGGGAAATATCGCGAACTCATCCACATATAGAGGGTTTTCGCCAGTGTCTGTTCCTCCCGGACCGTAATAAGTGCTGTTATTCACAAAGCCTGGAACCATTAGGGGCTGTACTGTCGAGTTCATCGACATAGGGTACGAGGTGGCTGTGATTGCTGCCCCCGTGCCTGGATTCGACACTGAAAATGAAAGGCTGACGCCGCCAGATACCGCAGTATATGTGACTCCGCCGGGGATCGCGCTGCCACTCACAATCCAGTAGCCAGCACCAGACGCACCCAGGGCTGGGGAGTTTCCCGACGCACTAGCAAAACACGGGTACTGCCCTTGCGAGACGGTGAACGCTGTGAAGTTAGTTGGAGCAGTGAATGTCTGGGGTGAGGTAGTGGCGGCCAGGGTAAGATTCACGCTGGCTGAATTTGTAAATACCGCTCCCCCCGTATGGGTACATGCTCCAACCTGAAGTACTCCGGCGGCCGCAGTGTAAGTCTGAACAGTAATGGACGTTACGCTGCCCGCCGCAAGCGGGTAGTTTGTGACCCCAGCGGTCCCAACTCCCAAAGCAGCAGTGGGGGGTGGGTTTATTCCCGACATGCCGCCCGCAGTAACTAGGATAGTTGGAGCGGACGTACAGCCGTAAGAGTAAATAGAAGTGCCCGTTACGGCCCCACCAGAAACGGTAGCCGTCGAACCATTGATGTTGCAATTTGTCCCACCACCAGTCGAGCTAAGAGTAGGTGGTGCGATGTACCCAGTGCCTCCACTTGCCACTGCTGCGGTTATGCCACCAAACCCGTTACCAGTCATTGTGTACGCGGTGATGGTTTGTGCAAGTCCATTGATCCACAAACCGATTGCTGCCGATCCTCCGCTGCCGTTATCCTCCACGATGACGTTGTAGTTGAACGTGTTGGGCATGGCATCGGCATTCGTGACCGAACACCACGTCTGGGTGGTTACAAATGCCGCGCCAGACAATGCTGTATAGGGAGCTGGGCCGGATCGCGCAAAACACAACTGGGATGCATATCCGTTTCCAGCGTTCTGCTGAACGTACAACTGCCACCAAACGTTACTGGCGTACCCGCTGCTGTCTCCCTTACTCGCCAGGACTAACTTGTTTGCTGAGTGGTCCCAATTGAGCTTATTGATTTGGAGCATCATCGTCCACGGGGTATTCCATTCCATCGTGGAACCAAGGGTGTTGTTAGGTGCTGGGTTGTATGCGTTGTATACAAACTCTGCCGAGTAATTCGTGTTGTTGGTATTGTCGAAGCCCGGCTGTTGAGCAGTGATCGTTCCACCAGTCGCCACAACACTAACCGACAAGGAGAGTGCCCCGCCTGTGTAGTTTGCATAGGTCGAAGCTCCGCCGGGCAGTGCACCGGAAAGATAGTAGATGTTGTAGGAGGTGCCAGTGGCGTACGAGACGGCGCATCCACTTGGACCATAAACTCCTGCATACTCCCCCGCGGTAGCCGTTATGGGAGTAAAGTTTGTCCCCGAGTAGAAGGTTTGGGGAAATGTAGTCGCGGCCGTCGTGACCAACGCAGATGCCTGCACCGTCCCACTCATACCAGAGAAGCTAAGCAGCAACAATTCAACCGTCCCAGTCGTAGCCGTGGAACATTTGATGGTAAAGCTGGCGATATTTCCTGCTGGAAGAGCAATCGGCATCACCGTAGTTTGCGGCGTTGAGGTTCCCGCGGTATACGTAGCGGGCTCCGCGATATTCACCCTGGGATAGAAGCTCATACCGGAAACGGAGTCTTTGAACGAACTTGTAGCGTCGTTGAAGTTCAGCCACAGTGAAGGGCTGCTGACGTCCACAGCATTGGCGAGCGTCGCCTGTGGGTTGGTCGCCTGCCCATATGAGAACGTCGCCGCCAGGAGCAGTAATGCCGATAGTAGGGTCTTTCTCATTATTGGCTCCGTCCTGTCACCAACGTTGCACCCATGAAGTACACGGGTACGGCCGATGTCGCGTCCGCAAAGACACGGACCGTTAGCGTAGTGGGTGTAGTCATTCCTGCAGCCGGACAGCCATTCACTCCGGGAGTAGCAATCCCCGATATCATGGCAGTCCTTACCATGCCATTCGCCGTCGAGCTGACGGTTGTACTCGTCACCACAGCCGTCGAAAACGTAGGCGATCCGATCACCTGCCCCGTCGTGATACATGCCGTCTCTACATCAAGCACAGCATTTCCCGCCGTCGCCGATGAGTAGAAGTTGAGGTATATTCCGGTACTCGTCCAATAGGGCGGTGCCGTCGTCGTCAACTCTGCATATTGAGGCTGCGAAGGCGACGCCTGGAAGAGCAGATACCCCAGCGCGCTGGACGCTGATGCCACGGATCCCGCCCCTGGTCCATTGTTGTTGTACCTCGTAAATGCACCCGCAAACGCAACTCCTCCATCTGAAACCGCCGCAGGAAAATAGTTATACGTCAGCGGAGGTGTGCTGCTTCCGGTAGCAATGGTGCAACTTCCACCCAAAGCGCAGTTAGTTCCATTGACGGTCGTCGATGCTGGCAGCAACGCGGCCGCGCCCAACACGTTCGTCACTGCACCGCTGGGTAGTTGTACCGCTCCCTGCGTCGATGGACTCGCCGCTGGCAGTTGACTCGCGCCCAACGTTCCAGTCACTTGTGTGAACGAAAGCGTGACACTGCACGAGGCTCCCAGCGTGCACGTCTGACCGTTGATCGTCGTCGCACTGTTTGCCAGCGCCGTATTCGGAATTGCACTCGCCACCACAGCGAGGCTGGGTGTCGTCGTGGCATTCATTACCGACGGCGTAAGCCAGCTCGGCCACGTTCCAGTCGCCACACTTGTCACGCCCCCGGGCCCACTCCCATTTCCTGTTGGACAATTCGTTCCGTTCTGCAGGCAGGGAAGAATTCCGCCAATCGTCGTTCCCGATGCAAACGCGCTCGCCGACACAGTTGCAGCGATCGATGGCGCAACTACAGTTCCGCTATAGGTGAAGGTTCCGGCAGCTGGACTGAATTGTAGCTTCCCGGTTTCCGTTTGCCCGTCTTCAAAAATGTAGTAGGGCTTCGCATTTGCCGACACCGGCTCTCCACCTTGTACAAACAGCAGCGCGCCGTTATACGCCGGCCGATATCCTATCCTGAACACGTTGTAATAAGACCCGGTGATGTTGAACGCCTCTTGTGCTGCGCCATTTGCGATCTTATTGGAGGCACTGAATGCCCAATTCAGATCGGCGGGCCCTTCGTCGGCTACGTTTACGCCGCTGGAAGCATTTCCGCCGCTCGCCTGCGTCGTTTGACCGATGTAAATATTTAGACCCGAATTCTGGAACTGCGATGTTGGGGCACCGACAACCGTGTCTCCTGGCGCGAATGGCACCCGATTGCTGGCTAGTTGCACGTTGCCCGATACGCCGTTATTGGTTCCCGTGATAAATGCAGAGGGATAGAACGTGACATTCAGTGGAGGTGAGGAGATTGATAGCATTCCTGCCGCAGATTCGTTAGCCCCCGTCTGCGCCCATGTCATCACCGGATTCATGTTATCGAGGGTGTTCGTTGCCACCGTGAACGTGCCGTCTAAGTCCGACGGCGTCGCCCCTGAAACAATAATCGTTGAGCCTAGTGGAAAAGAGTTCGTACTACCACCCGATGTACCAAGATTCAGCGTCACAACGTTTCCGTTCCGCACGACGCTCGTCCCATAGTTGCCGACGATAGCCGTTGCGCTCGCAACCGCTGCAGGAAGAATGTTGCCGCCCGTGTTGCAGCCTCCCGTCAGGCAATTGCTGAAGAACACCTGTGTCGGCGAAGTCGCACCGACCACCGCATACGCTATCGGCCACGAGCTCGCGGTGTTGGTCGCTACCAGCGATTCACCACATGCTCCGCCTTGCATCACCAGGGCCGCATTCCCGCTGTTCCACGCATAGCGCGTGCTGAATGTAATCGATTGCACCCCCGCGGACGCAGCGCCCACAGCCGTAACCGCGGCCTCCTCCTGGAATGGCCCAGCGAGACACGCGTCCGTTCCCGTGGCGAAGTTGCCCGGGCTGGCCGGCGCCGTGCCCAACGTTACATTGCAAGTCGTCGACGTGTAGTTCTGCCACTCGCCATTCCCGTTGTTCGTGCAGGAGCTCGGAATAATGTTGCCCCACGCTGTGGAAACCGGCACCGTGCCTGAGGCAAGCGTGTAGAACATACTGTTCATCGCATTGCCTTCCGTCGCCAGCGTTGCCGTGCTCCCTCCCTTGGAGGTGTCCAGCAGGATTCCGCCATCTGCAAATTGCGCGTTGTCCAGCGTGCCACAGAAACCATGGCATCCGAACGAAGTCGTTGTCAGAAGATTCGATCCTGTTGTGCCCCCGATCGCGACCACGCCCGAAAAATAGCCAACCTGATTCGTGTGCTCCACTGTATGGGTAATCGCCTCGTCAGAGGACGCAACATTCCCGCCGAACGACGTCAGATAGGTATAAAACGCCGCTGTATCACCTTGGGCAAAGTGGCTGAAGTTTCCAGCGTGCAACTGGGAAATACCTCGGGTTGCAGACTCCAGTACGTCGGCTCCCAGATCGCAGATGCTCCATCCTTGCGCAGCCGTTCCGTTATTACCCAGGTCATATCCCGATTCAAAGCAGTTGCTCAGATTGGTCAGAAGAGCATATTCACCCGTATTTGGGTTCAATGCTGTATTGCCCGATGTAATCGTATTTTGCGACGTGACACCACTCCCCGAAAAGGTCTCGCTCGCAGACATGCCATTGATCGTTAAGCTTGTCCCACTTGGTTGCGCCACCGTCTGGCTCGCGGTCGGCAGCAAGCTAACCTTCTGCCCCGTTCCTCCGATCACGGCAGCCATATTCTCATCTACATAGCTCTTGTCAGCCGCCTGATTCGGGCTCACAGGATCCGCCGGCAAAACCAGCGGCCCCGTCATCGTATCGCCACCCTTCTGCACATAAGGCGACGAGTCCAAAGGAAAGCCGGTCGCAGCCGCAGCGATCGCGTCGTCCACATACTGCTTCGACACAGTCTGCATCGCAACACTCACCGGCAACACCTGATTTTTGATCTCCGCAAGCGTCGCGGGCCCTCCCCCCGGCACCATCACCGGGACCACCCAGTACTCGCGGCTTGTCGTCCCGTCGCTCAGGTGAAAGATCGCCGTGTAATAACTGCCCATTGGCGAAGCGCCCGCATTCGGCGTTAGAGCAATCGACAACTGGCCCCCTGCGCCGATCGTCACAGACGTAGTTCCAGCCGGAACTGTCTGCCCGCCTGCCGTCGTAAATGAGCTCCAGCTCACCAGGACCGCGCCGCCCGCCGGTGTTCCGTTGGCGCTGTATACCGTATCCAATACTGTCGTCGTTGGTACCTGGGCCGCTGCCATGCTCACGCACCCGGCTATCATCGCCACCAGTACCACCAGCAGCATCAACACTCGTTTTGTTTCGCTCATCGTTCCTCCGCCTCTACCGCTGCTTTAATCTCCACTCGGGCATTCACCGCGCTAAATCGCCTCTGTCTTTTAGACAACCAACGCAGCGCCCGCAGGTGCAGTACTGGTTCCGATTTCCGCAGCAGGCCCGGCAGCAACAACTCCGCCTGGCTCAATCGAATGCAGCAACATGCCATTAGCCGTCTGCGCAAGCTGTATAAAATCGCCGCTTCCAAAGTGTCCAATCGACACCCCACTATCGTGGGCGATCGCCAATCCGATGTTCAGGAAACCAAGAATCCTCTGCAGTTCCATTCTGTTCATATCGTTCTCCTCGGCCTTACCGGCCTCTCTAACTCTCGCAATCACAAATTCTCTGATTCCGACCCCGCTTTCAGTCGAAACATCCTCTGCCGGTGTACTTTTCTGCCGGCTCCTAAAGTTCACGGCCAGCCATACGTTGCAACCATCTCCGCCAAACCGCTACCATCACCTTTAGCAACATGCTCTGAAAGGCTCTTATGGAATCCAGCAATATCAACTCCGCACCTCGCCGCTCTGAAGACATCGCTCTCGATCTCCTCAAATTCGTTGCCGCACACACCAATCTCGGCACCAAAGGCGCCTCTTCGACCGGCTTCGGCCTTCCCTCTACTCCCAGGCCCGAAGATCAGCTAACCCAGCTTTTCGAGCTCTACACCCGCTGCCGCAGCGCGGTTGAATCTCCGCTGCCAGGCGCCGCAGCGCAAAAATAACCGTGCCACCTCTTCGCGTCGCCGTCGTCGGCACTGGTGCCTTCGGGCGCAATCACCTTCGCGTCTATCGCGAACTCGAACTCGCTCATCCTGAACTCGTCCAGCTCGTCGGTCTCGTGGATCCAGTCACCGAGCGCCGCTCATCCTTCGCCTCTACCTACAACATCCCAGCCTTCGCAACCGTTACCGAGTTGCTCGCCGTCAACCCGTCACTCGACGCCGCGTCCATCTGTGTTCCCACCAGCCATCACGCCGCGGTCGCAGAGCAGCTTCTTCTCGCCGGCCTCGACGTCCTCATCGAAAAGCCCTTCGCCGCGACCCTCGCCCAGGCGGACCACATCATGGCCCTCTCACAGGCACAGGGCCGCATAGTAGCCGTCGGTCATCTCGAGCGCTTCAATCCGGCAGTCGCCGCGACCCTCGCGGCGCTCCATCAACCCATGTTCTTCGAGTCGCATCGACTCAGCGTCTTCACACCACGCTCTCTCGACGTCGACGTCGTGCTCGATCTCATGATCCATGACCTCGACATCGTTCTCAGCCTCACCAACTCACCCGTTCGCGAAGTCCGCGCCGTCGGCCTGCCGATCCTCTCACCCAAAACTGACATCGCCAATGTCCGCGTTGAATTCGACTCCGGCTGCGTCGCCAACTTCACCGCCAGCCGCGTCTCTACCGAGCAGGTTCGCAAGCTGCGCCTCTTCCAACCCCACCAATATCTCTCCCTCGACTTCGCCCGCCAGGAACTCCTCACCATCAGCGTCGATCCAACCGTCGTCGCAGCCGCAATCGCTGCCGCATCCGCCGCGACGCCCGCTACAGGTTCTTCTCCCCTCCCTGTACCCACCGCGGCCGCCCCCACCACCCCTCCATCCCCGTCCGCCCACGCCGACCACCCCACCGCAGGCCTCTCCCTCACCAAGGCGGACATCCCCAAAGGCGAACCCCTTCGCCTCGAGCTCGAAGATTTCCTAAACGCTGTTCGCACGCGCACACAACCCCGCGTTCCCGCTCAGGCGGGCCGCGAAGCTCTTGCACTCGCTCTCTCCATCAATGACCAGATCGCCGCGCACGCCCACCGCGCCGGCCTTCTCTAGTCGCTCCGCGTTCTAAGCGCCTATTGCAGCTTCTGTACCGTCGTTCCCGGCGGAATCGTCAGCTCAAACTGGTCCGCCTCAAACGCCTCATTCAGCGTCAGCTTCGTCACATCGATCTTCAACGAGTACTCGTCCAATGGCCTGCTGATCGTGATCTCCGCAGGAAACTGCTGGCCACCATGCGTCTGGTAGTTGTCATATGTCGCCTGCGTCACAATCTCGCCGTTGTCGTTGTAAATATCCTGCTGATAGGGCAGCATAGTCACGCGGTTGATGCGAATCACTCGCTGCACATGCAGAATGTTTCCGCTGGTCGTCTTCAGCACCGTCAGGTTGTAGTCCGGCTCAACCGTCTCCGTCTTATGATGAAGATCCTGATGAATCACTCGCGACGACTCCGTCATCGTGACCCACTCATTCGGATCCACGCCCGGCACCAGAAGCGAGTCTAAAAACACCGACGGCCTAAGGTTTTCCAACCCGTTCTTCGACGGCGTCGTTACCTTGCCCGTTCCCTGTATCCAAACATTCCCGTGTGACGACGCACGCACCAACGTAAATGTGTCGCCTGTGCTCACCATGTCGAGCGCCCGGGACCCAATCAGAGGCAACTGCAGAATTACCCTCAGGTCAGCCGGCTTCTGCACAAAGATGTACCCGGTAAACGACGTGTACTCCTTCAGCTTCCCTTCCTTCGACCCACCCGTCGTCGCTGTAATCTGTACCTGCGCATTGAGCGTCTTTACCGCAGCATCCCGATCCGAGACATCCTTCTCCACCTGCTCCACAGTGGCAGTCTGATAAACCGTAGGAGCCTCCGACTTGAGAACAAGACGAGTCGTCGAAAAACAGCCGGTTAACCCGCCTGTCATCGCCACCAACATCACCGACAACGCTCTCAAATTCTTCATTAATTGCAAGTACTGAGTATATCGACTCCCGTCGTACCCTCTAGGATGCAGTTCTGATGCAGAATTAGGACTCTCAGTCTCATAACCACATTGCACGAATGCCTCTTCGCCCATTGCTCGCCGATCTTAAATTTCTCGGTTCCTTCCCCTGTTTCGCGACGCGTGGCAAATCAAGCACTAGCCAAGAACCGCATCCACATGGCTCCAGATAGCGCTATATGCGATCATCCATGGCTTTCGAATGATCGTGATCAGAATCTGCCCCTGGCTAATGCTCCAACTCAACGTCACTCCATCAGCGCTCGCCTGGCCCGTAGCCTGAGTCGGGTCAAGCGCCGGCCCGCCAGCCGCCTTCACCTTCGCGGCAATGGCGGCCGGATCCAGGAGCGGATAAGTCTTCGCCTGGCTCATCTCAGGCAGCCGCCGGTAGTGCAGTCAACAACGCCGTGATTTCCGTATCGATAATGTTCGTGTAGTTCTCAATGCTCGCCACAACCGACGGATTGCTCACCTTCACTGCCGCCAGCAACGCAGGAAGCTGCGTCTGAATATCCGCCAGCAAATTAGGCAGGCTGTTCGCTGCATTCACCGTTGTCACAGTCGCCAACGCGGTCGCAAGATCCGTCTTGATCGTTCCAATAATCTCGTTCGCCTCATTCCCCAGCGCCGAGCCTCCACCGATCGTCAAAATGGTTACCACGACCGGCCCTAGGTACGTCAGCACCCCCTGCGCAATCGCAATCCATGAAGGCGCGTCCCCAAACAATTTCTTGAACGCCGCCTCAACCTTGGCCGAAAATGATTTCAAATCTTTGATTACATTGCTGAAAACACTCATCGATCTCTCCCCTGCGGATTCCTCCGCCTATTTCTCTAAAGTCTCTTTCTCAAAATCCGCTGCGGCCCGTTCCCTGCAACTCCTGGCCAGCCGCGAGCTGCTCTTTTTCTCGTTCTTCTCGTTCTTCTCGTTCTTCTCGCTGCAGCATCTCCCAGTACTCCGTCGCCGATCCCTTCTTCCGCGAAGTCGGCTTCCGTATCGGCTTGAGTAATTCTGTCGCTAGCTTCACATGCGGACAGCTACCCTTTTTCGCGGCCTCTACGAACCCGTCAATAATCGCGTCAAACTCCTTCGCCAGCGTCCGCCTCATGCGGTTGCGACATTCGCTCGGCCGCAGGTACTTCGCCTTCTCCTCAACCAACTCTTCCTTCACCCGATCAAGCTCCTTGCTCCCCGTCATCTCAGCTCTTTTCCCAAACGCAAAACGGGAGACCCCGAAGGGCCTCCCGCTTTATCTCTACTTAACTAGAATACCAAGTTGAGTAGGGTAACTATGCCAACTTTTTGAATTTATTATTTGCTTTAGAATGAGGCGCTTCGGTCGATTTCGTCGCCGTGACCCCCTTGACAGCTTTTCAGCGGTTCCAACATTCCGGCCTCCAGAAACATCTCCGTCAGCACATCCAGCGCATATCCGTACTGACGAATACAGTTTCGCAGGCTCAGCCCGAGCATCCCTGCGGCCTCACCCTGCGTGTACTCCTGCAGACCCATCCGCTTGATCAACTGCTGCTCCATCACCGTCAATCTGCTCAGGCGTTTCTCCACATCAAAACAGAAAATCACTCCATCCTCGAAGCTGTGAACGCGATAGCTCGTCACATTCCCGCGGAACAACTCTCTCCCAAGCAAGGACGGCACCCGGCCACTCTGGATCGATATGCGTAAATACCGCCTAAGCATCGCTTCCGTGTACTTCCTATAAAACGCCAGCTCCACCTTGGGCTTTTCATCTATTTCCGGTATGACCTCCTGAGGTGAGGCAGCAGCTTTCTCTGCAACCGCCCACACTCGCCGAAGCTTCAGGGCATTGGTTAGCGTCGCCACCACCCGTCCCGTACTTCCCTCGCGGATTACCTGCTGCTGCCCGGCCTGCCGTACCAGTTTTGGAACTAACCTCAGCCCCGCTACCTGCTCTCTGCTAACGAGTTGCGCCTTCATTGAGCACCCCCCGCATACGCCGTACTCACCGTCGTACGCCTTTGTGCCCGTCGGCTTGACGCCCGCGGTGCGGGAAAATCCGACAACCACAAAGCGCATCCAGAGCAGTACACTCCATGACCCATGGCTCGCAGCCATAACGCCCCGCAAGCTTCACACACTTTTAAATCAACGCGGAAGTCCTTCATTCTGTTGTATCTCCAGGCACAGTTTCCCCCGGCGAGCCTCGGTTATTTTTCAGCGGTCGAATGGGCTCGCTCAGTTGCTATGAGGTCTGCTTCGCCTGTGGTTCACACTCTGCGTCGGAATCCATGCGCGTCGCGACCTGTTTTTACGTGTTTTGACAGAACCTGGCCCTGGGATATGCCCGCCCGCCCCTGCTTCCCCTCGAAGACTCCATGCGCTCGCAGCCCCACCTCTTCGGGCTCCGGTCGACTGATCCTCATAGTTGAAGTGTTGCGGTTGTAGCTCCGCACCCACCTCATGTCAACCCATAATTTCTGGCCGCCCTAAAGCCCCATAACTTCAATAAATACAATAAATTGGGTATATATTGCCGAAATTATGCCCGCATGTATTCGCTAAATCTTCGCCTTTCAATACCTTGCGGGCTGTCTCTGGAACTCCTTCCCACGCGAAACCGCAATCCGTCGTACTCGTCCCCACCACACCACAACCCCAGATTCTGCTAGGCCCTCTGAATTTATGGCTTCATCCCCATGCGGTAGGCTGCAACATTCGCGTTATGTTCAGCCAGGGTTGCCGCGAATTTCGTAGTCCCCGCCGGGTTTGCCACAAAGTACAAATAAGCAGTCTTTGCTGGGTGGAGCGCAGCCTGTAGCGCCGCAACCCCCGGGTTGCAGATCGGCCCCGGCGGCAATCCCGTCCGTGTATACGTGTTGTACGCCGAGTCCGACTGCAGCTCACTCTGGTGAATCACCCCCGTCCACGTTCCCCGCAGCAGCGACGCATAGATGACCGTAGGATCGGTCTGCAGTGGCATGCCCGCCGCCAGGCGGTTCTCAAACACGCTCACCACCTCCGGCCGTTCCGTGTCGATATGCACCTCCTTCTCCACCAATGACGCCATTGTTACCGTCCGCGACACCTGATCCGGTGTCATGCCCAACCGCCCCGCCTCCTGCCCAAATTCCCTCACCATCGTCGTCAGCATAAGGATGGGCGTCGCATGCCGGCTGAACTTATACGTATCCGGAAACAGATATCCCTCCAGCGAGCTCGCGCTTCCCTGCGGCACCCACTCCGCGATCAGTTCTGTGTTCTTCCGTTCCGCATTAAGAAAATCCCCGCGCGAATCCAATTTCGCAGCCGCCACCGCACTTGCAATATCGAAGATGTTGTATCCCTCTGGGATCACCAAAGTCACGGTATACACATCGCCACGCCGCAACCGGTCATACACCTCTTCCATCCTCGCTGCGTGATCGAACCGATATTCCCCAGCCTTCAACGATCCCGCACCGTGCCCACTCGCGGTCTTCCAGATCACCAGCGCATCAAACGCCAGCGCACTGCGTACAATCCCTGCCTTCTGCAACTGGCGGGCAATTCCCACTGTCCCCGTGCCCGGCAGAACATCGACAAACGTCTCCGAACCAGGCCCATACGGCACATACACAAAGAAACTCACCGCCAGTCCCACCAGGACCACGATCACCACCAAAACCTTAAGTACCCGCACAGACGCCACCTCTTTCAAGATTCTAGTCATGCCACCTCTTGTTCTCCATCTCAGAACCCGACGACCTCTATTTCCCCCGTACACTAACTCCGTGCCTCACACCCGCACCCTCGCGCTAGACATAGGCGACCGCCGCATCGGTCTCGCCATCACTGACCCTCTCGGCCTCACCGCTCAGCCCCTCTTCACTCTCCATCGCACCACCCTCCGCGCCGACCTCAAAGCTATCGCCCGCTTCATCCGCCAGCACAAAGTCGAAGCCCTTGTCGTCGGCAACCCCCTCCACGCCGACGGCACACCAAGCCCTCAGGCAGCCAAGGCCCAGGCCTTCGCCCGTGCCCTAAAAGAGGCCCATCCCTCCCTCGTCCACCACTTCCTCGACGAGCGCCTCACCACCCACGACGCTCACGCGCTCCTCAACCTCTCCGGCCACACCCCCCCTTCCGCAGACCGTTCCACCGGTCGCTCCACCCGCCTCGATCGCAAGGACATCATCGATCAGGTAGCCGCAACCCTTCTCCTCGAGAGCTTTCTCTCCGTATCCAACCCCACCCTGCTTCCCGACCCTGAAGCCTCCTAGCCCTTTTCCCCGTCTCCTTTCGTATAATCGAGGTTTTACTCCCCCTGCCCTGTTACAACCGCACAGGGCCAGCAAAGCAGACAAAGCATGGAAGATATCAAAAAAGCTCTTGAAGAGCAGATTAAGGCTCTTGAGTACGAACTCACTACCGAACTCCCCGCGGAGATCAAGAAAGCTGTCGCTCTAGGCGATCTCTCCGAAAACGCCGAATACCACATGGCCAAGCAGCGCCAGGTCTTCGTCAATGCGCGCCTCGGCCAGCTCAAAAAGCGCATGGGTGAGCTCGCCATGGTCAACCTCGACAACATCCCCCGCGACAAGGTCGGCTTCGGCTCCACCGTAGTAATATTCGACTCCACCAAGGACGAGGAGTTCACCTACAAGCTCGTCACCAGCGAAGAGTCCGACGTCACCAAGGGCCTCATCTCCACCACCTCGCCCATCGGCCGCGCCCTCCTCAGCAAAGAAGTCGGCGACATCGCCACGGTCGTTACCCCTAACGGCAAGCGCGAGCTCGAGATCCTCAAACTCTCCACCATTCACGACACCATCAAAGTCGTCGAATAGTGCCCGTCAACCTCCCGCCTCACGATCTCCCTGCCTTCATCCGCGATAAACTGATTTGACGCGATGACCTGGACAAGTGCTTTCGGCAAGGGCAGCGGCTGGCTGCTGCAGAAGATCGTTAACGGTCTCGCTCTCTCCAAAATCTCGCCCAACACCCTTACCTTCATCGGTCTCATCATCAACGTCATCGCAGCCTTCTTCTTCGGCTACGCGCGCGCCGACAACTACGTCCGCATGTTCCTCTACGCAGGCCTGGTCATCATCGGCGCCGGCCTCTTCGACATGGTCGACGGCCGCGTAGCCCGCCAGACCAACCAGGTCTCCGTCTTCGGTGCCTTCTTCGACTCCGTCCTCGACCGCTACTCCGACGTAGCTCTCTTCTTCGGCCTGCTCGTCTTCTACGCCCGCGGCAACCGCTTCTTCTACGTCTTCCTCGTAGCCTTCGTCATGACCGCCTCCCTCATGGTCAGCTACACCCGAGCCCGCGCCGAAGCCCTCATCGGCTCCTGCAAAGTCGGCTTCATGGAACGCCCCGAGCGCATCGTCCTCATCATCCTCGGCGCCCTCTTCGAACGCTGGGGAGCCATGGCCCCCGCCCTCTGGGTCCTCGCCGTCATGACAACCATCACGGTCATCCACCGCATCCGCTACACGTATCTAGAAACCGAACGCCGCAAACTAGAACTCTCCCGCCCATGAATCACCAGCCAATTCTCCTCATCCACGGCGGAGCCTGGGCCATGCCCGACGACGCCGTAGCCGCACACGAACGCGGCATAGCCGCCGCCCTCGCAGCCGGGTGGTCCGCGCTCTCCCGCGGTGGCACCGCCGTCGATGCCGTAGAAGCCGCCGTCACGATCATGGAAGACGACGACACCTTCGATGCCGGCCGAGGCTCCTTCCTCACCCGCGATGGTCGCGTCCAACTCGACGCCCTCCTCATGAACGGCGCCGACCTCCGCACCGGCGGCGTAGCCTGCGTCGAGCGCCTCCGCAACCCCATCCAGGCCGCCCGCCTCGTCCTCGAAAAATCCCCCCACGTCTACTTCGTAGGCACCGGCGCCGAACGCTTCGCCACTCAACACGGCATGCGCCTCGTAGACAACACCGAGCTAATCGTCCCCCGCGAACGCGAACGCCTCATGGCCTTCCAACAAGCCGAAGCCGCCGGCCATCCCGACACCACCTTCTCCGGAAATTCCTCTGAATCCACCCTCTCGACCGGAGCGTCCTCCACCTCCGTCATCTCGACCGAAGCGAAGCGCAGTGGAGAGATCCCTGCATTTCCTCCTGATCCCGCCACCGAGCAACGCGCGCTCGAATCCGAAGTAGAAGCCGCCCTCCCCGAAGAACTCCGCATCGACGACCCCACCCTCCACTCCCACGACACGGTAGGCGCCGTAGCCCTCGACCAATACGGCAACCTCGCCGCAGGGACTTCCACCGGTGGCACCCTCAACAAAGCACCCGGCCGCGTCGGCGACAGCTCTCTCATCGGCTGCGGCTGCTACGCCGACAACCTCTCCGCCGCCGTCTCCCTCACCGGCTGGGGCGAGCCCATCATGAAGCTAGTCCTCGGCAAGTGGGCCGTCGATCGAGTAGCCGCCGGCGCCACACCCCAATCCGCCGCCTCAGCCGCCATCGAGTACCTCTTCACCCGCCTCGGCGGCCACGGCGGCATCATCCTCCTAGGCCCCGACGGCCAGATCGGCATAGCCCACAACACACCCCGCATGGCCTGGGGCATCGCCACCGCCAACGGCACCCAACTCGGCATAACGCGCAACACCTGAAAACGTTCTACCCTTCGTCTTTGCTCTTGCCTTTGCCCCTCTGTCTGTCATCCCGCAGGGATCTGTTTCTCCCCCCGAACCATCACGAATTCCATAGCATCCAACTCTCATGCCGCCCGAACTCTTCACCAACGCGGACGACTTCCGCCCCGCCCTCACCCCCGAGCAGGCCGACAAGCTTCCGCACATCCATCGACTTCTCCTCGGCTACTACGGCCAGCCTGCGCCACGCGAGCCCTGGGACCCGCTCACACAGCTCATCTACTCGCTACTCTCCGCGCGCACCAAGACGCCCGTCTCGCATCAGGTGATGCGCGACCTCGAACGCATCTTCAACGCCGGCCCCGGCAACTGGGAACCCGTCCGCGATGCCTCCGTCGCCGACATCGAGCGAGCCATCAACATCGTCACCTTTCCTGAACAGAAAGCTCCTCAGCTCAAAGAGACGCTGCAAGGCATCACCGCCCGCTATGGTTCCCTCACCCTCGATTTCCTCGCCAAATACCGCACCGACAAAATTCGCTCCTGGCTCGAGCAGTTCCCCGGCGTCGGCCCCAAAACCAGCGCCGCCGTCGTCAACTTCTCCACCCTCCGCCGACGCGCTCTCTGCATTGACAGTCATCATCTCCGCGTCACGCAACGCCTCTGTATCGTCCCCCGCGCCGACGCCGCCACCACCGAAGACCGCCTCATGCGCCTCGTCCCCGAAACCTGGGACGCCGCCATGCTCGATGAGCACCATTCCCTCATCAAACTCCACGCTCAAACCCTCTGCACCTTCTCCGACCCCAAGTGCGAAAACTGCCCCCTGCTAAAACTCTGCCCCACCGGCCAACGCAACCTCGCCGAACTCCAACTCACCAGCGCCTAACCTCCCGAACGCTCTACACTATCTAACGATGGATCTCCAAACACTCTCCGACCAATTCACGATCCCCGGCGTCCTCGCCTTCTCCCAGACCGAGCAAGGCCTCATCCGCGCCAATATCACCACGCCCGCCTGCACCGCCGAGTTCTACCTCCAGGGCGCGCAAATCACCCAGTGGCAACCGATGGGACAGCAGCCCGTACTTTTCCTCTCCGAGCGATCTTTCTTCACCCCCGGCAAGGCCATCCGCGGTGGCATCCCCATCGTCTTTCCCTGGTTCGGAGCTCGCACCGCAACCCCGGACGACCCGCGAACCGACGGTCCCTCCCACGGCTTCGCCCGCATCTCCGAATGGACCCTCACCTTCGCCGCCCTCGCCGGCAATGAGCTCCACGTCACCCTCACCCTCGGCCCATCGGACAATAGTCGCTCCCTCGGTTACGATCAGTTCGCACTGGTCTACGAAATCACCTTCGGCGTCGAGCTTCACGTCAAGCTGACCGTCAACAACCAGGGCAACAAGCCGCTCCATTTCGAAGAAGCGCTCCACACCTACTTCTCCGTCGGCGACTCCCAGCAGATCTCCATCATCGGCCTCTCCGATACCGAGTACCTCGACAAAACCGACGACTTCAAAAGGAAACGCCAGACCGACCCACTCCTCAAACTCACCGGCGAAACCGACCGCCCCTATCTCGACACCCTCGTCCCCGTAAACATCGACGATCCCGTCCTCAGGCGCCGCATCACCATCGATAAATCCGAATCAAAATCCACCGTTGTCTGGAATCCATGGTCCATCCTCACCGCCACCCTTGCTGATATGAGCCCTCTCTGCTGGCTAACCATGGTCTGCGTCGAAACCGCGAACGTCGCCACCAACGCCATCACCCTGGCCAGCGGCGCGCACCACACCATGGAAGCCCACATCTTCGTCCAGCAATTCGCAGCAGGCTACACCGCCGTCGGCTCTTAGTTCTCACTTGTCAACTCCACGATCTCAGCTTTTGACTTTTGGCCGGAGGCTAAGCAACTGAGAACTGACAACGAACAACTGAGAACTAAAAATATGCTCATCCTCGCCTCAGCCTCTCCACGCCGCCGCGATCTCCTCACCCAGGCCGGCCTGCGCTTCGACGTCCACCCCGCACACATCGACGAAACCCTTCACCCCAACGAGACACCCACCGCCTACGTCCAGCGCCTCGCCCTCGAAAAAGCGCAAGCCATCCACGCCCTCCACCCCAAAGCCACCGTCCTAGGTGCCGACACCACCGTCGTCTGTGAGCAACAAATCCTCAACAAACCCACAGATCTTTCCGACGCTGAACGAATGCTCCGCCAGCTTTCCAACCGAGCCCACCAGGTCCACACCGGCATCGCCGTCGTCACCCCCACCACCCAACACTCCCACGTAGAAACCACCAGCGTCTTCTTCTCCGCCATCCCCGACGCCGACCTCACCCACTACCTCTCCACCAACGACTCCCTCGACAAAGCCGGAGCCTATGGCATCCAGGGCTACGCCGCCCGCTGGATCCCCCGCATCGAAGGCGACTTCTTCAACGTAATGGGCCTCCCCATAGCCGCAGTAATCCAACTCCTCCGCGAAACCCACTCCCTCTAAGCAGCCACCATCATCTCGACCAGCGCAACTCAGCAACTTCGACGCTAAGGAGTTGGCTGGTAGCCGGAAAAGGTGAAAGGCGCTACCGCAACTTCGTGTGATTTCCCATAATGCCGTTTTGCGAGAGCATTGCAAACTGTAGACTTTCGTCATGCGCTGGGTATGTCTTTTATTTTGGTTGTCGATCTCGTCCGTGGCCCTCTCACAATCACCCATCACCAGCGGTCAGTCGACGGGGGCTGGCGTGCCAGCAATCGACGGTGTTCTTGCAGCGTTTCAGAACTATTCTTTGGTTGGCCTGAGTGATTGGCACAGGTTAGCGCAAGAGGAGGACTTTTTCGTTTCCCTCGTTTCAGATCGTCGATTCGCGAGACAAGTCCAAAACGTCGTAGTTGAGTTCGGAAATGCCTCCCAATAACAGACGATTGATCGATACGTGAACGGCGAAGACATCTCATATGCCGATCTCCGAAAGGTATGGGCGGACACTTCCTACGCGGGATGGCTCCCCACGGTCACGGCCCTGGGATACCAGAATTTCTTCGCCGCGGTTCGTGCCGCCAACCTTACATTGCCAGTAAATAAGCGGATTCACGTGTGGTTGGGAGGCCGGCCCGTTGACTGGTCGAAGATACGAACGAAGGAGGATCTATCTCATTTTCTTGATGGCGAACCGGATCGATTTACTGCCGACCTGATCGAGGACAAGATCCTAAAAAGAGGCAGCAACGCACTCGTAATTTACGGGACATTTCATTTCTATGACAAGGGGCAGTTAGGAGACCTCATTCGCGAGCGTTACCCGGAATCCATGACCATAATTGAGCCGTACGTCGGGTTTGACGATAAGTCATGCTCCGAAGTTTTCGAGCGGTCACTGCTGAAGGAACCAAGTCCGGCGATCATTGTAGTGCATGGCACAGACATGGAGCATAGGTTGGTTACTTCAACTTGCCACTTTGTGAACGCGTCGAACTTCGCTGGCTTGACGGAGCCGCAAAAGGCCCAGCGTAGATCGGAAATGGACAGCCAGCCCCAGGCAATTTTGGGGCAATACTTGCTGTACTTAGGACCCGCAAAATCCCTGACTCTATCTCCGCTCTCCCCCGATCTTTATCTCGATCCACTATTCCGAAAAGAGATCGATCGAAGGGGGAAGCTGTTCGGCGCCCCGGCTGATCCGTGGCCTACTGTTATGGACAATCCTATGGTTCCACAGTATCTTCACGACTACGGAACCCATCCATAGCCGTACGCAATTCAGGTCATCGGTCGGATTCTCGTAAAGCGCTACTGCTATCTCCTGCAAAGTCGCATTTTCGGCAAGTTCGTCCCGACTAACCACATCCCTCTCTCCCATCTGAAACCTAAGCTCGCAGGCCCCAATCAAATCCCAGCAATAACCCCCGCCAATAAAACCGTCCGCTCCACCAAATGCTTCACCTCCACGTGCTCATGCGCGGCATGCGCCCCAGCCCCCACCGCCCCCATCCCATCCAACGTCGCCACCCCCATAGCCGCCGTAAAGTTCCCATCCGACCCACCCCCAGTCGCCGCCTCTTCCAACGTCAAACCCACCTCCGCAGCCAGCCCCTGCGCCAGCTTAAATAGCGCCACCGTCCCCGCCTTCCGCTCCATCGGCGGCCGATTGATCCCGCCCGTCACCGTCAACCGACAAGCCCTGTCCGTCACCTTCAACCCCCGAAACATCCTCTCCACCTGCACCGCATCTTTCGCCTTCGCAATCCGCACATCCACCTCCGCCCTACACTCCGCGGCCACCACATTCGACCGCGTTCCGCCCGCAATCACCCCAACATTCACCGTCATCCCTTTGCTCAAATCCGTAAACCCCGACACCGTCTCCACCAGCCTCGCCATCTCCAACACCGCCGAGTGCCCACTCCCAAAATCCACCCCCGCATGCGACCCCACGCCCACCACCCGCAGCTCATAATTCCCCACACCCTTACGCGCCGTCTTGTACGCCAGTCCCTGCGCGGGCTCCAGCACCAGCACAGCCGCGCACTCCGCCGCCAGCCTCTCCGTGATCGCCCGCGACACCGGACTACCCACCTCCTCCTCGCTCACCAGCAGCAACGTAACCGGCCTCTCGGCATCCAGCTCTCGCAGCGCCGCGACCGCCTCCAGCGCCATCACCACGCCCGCCTTCATATCCAGAACCCCCGGCCCCCAAAGCTTTCCCTTCCGCTCGCGCCAAGGCATCTTCTTCAGCGTCCCCATCGGCCAGACAGTATCCAGATGCCCCAGTAGCAGAACCCTCCCGCGCTTCCGATTCGCCGCCCCAAACCGCAGCTCCAACACATCCCCAAACTCCTTCTGCCGATACCGCCTCAACGTCCCACCGACCTCCTCCGCCCACCGCGCCACCAACTCCCCCGCCCTGTCCACACCCTCCTTGTCCTCGCTCGGCGACTCCACCTCCACCAACTCCCGCAGCTTCGTCCTCAGCCGCCCTTCACTCGCCGAAACAATCCGCTCCAAATCCATCATTCTCATGGCAATACCCTACCGCGACTCGCTTATCTCCGCATCTCCCACCCCGCACCACGCGGACGACCTGTGGCAAATTTGCCACACTTTACTTTTCGTCATCCAGGTATACCCTTCATTTGCGGTATATTTCGCGAGAGATCCTGCTGTCTACGAATCTACAACTCGAGCACACCATCCACACCCCGCTGGACTTCCACGGAGTGGGTCTTCACTCCGGCGCCGCCGTCTCCATGCGCCTCGTCCCCGCTCCCGCCGGCTCCGGCATCGTCTTCCGCCGCTCCGACCTCGACAACTTCGAAATCCCCGCCACCGGCCGCAACGTGGCGCGCGTCTCCTACGCCACCTCTCTCATGCGTCAGGGCGTCCTCATCCAGACCACCGAGCACCTCCTCTCCGCCCTCATCGGCCTCGGCGTCGACAACGTCATCGTCGAAATCGACAACCTCGAAGTCCCCATACTCGACGGCAGCGCCCTCCCCTACGTCTCCGCCATCCTCGCCACCGGCCTCAAGCGCCAGCGCCGCAAGCGTGAATACCTCCGCATCCTCAAGCCAGTCGAGGTCCGCGAAAATTCACCTTCCGGCGACAAGTTCATCGGCGTCTATCCCGGCGACGGCTACTCCATCCACTATTCCATAGACTTTCCCGAGCCCATCGGCCACGATACCTTCAGCGGCGACCTCGAAGCCGGAGCCTACGCCGACCTCATCGCTCCCGCCCGCACCTTCGGCTTCAAAGAAGACGAAGCCATGCTCCGCGACATGGGCCTCATCCGCGGCGTATCCGACGACTCCGCCATCATCGTCACCCGCACCACGCCCACCCACCCCGGCACCGTTCTCAACGGCCCCCTCCGCTTCCCCGACGAGTTCGTTCGCCACAAAGTCCTAGACCTCATCGGCGACCTCGCCCTCGCCGGCCGCCGCATCTGGGGCCGCGTCGTCGCCGAGCGGGCCGGCCACGCCATGCACACCGCCCTCGTCCAAAAGCTCCTGCACGATCGCTCCGCCTGGGAACTAACTCACCGCTCCGAAGCCGCCGAAGTTAAGGCAGCAACGAGAGAATCTGTGTCCTCCCTCGCATGGCAACAAGTCTGACACCTCTTCTCCCAAACATAGTCTTCCAAACATCTGTCATCCTGAGCGGAGCGCAGCGCAGTCGAAGAACCCCGAAAAACTTCGCCCTGCCCTTACCTCACGCCCTTTTCAGCCACCACACCCGGGACAGTCGCGCATGATCGCCGCCATCGCCCTCGGCTCCAACCTCCCCTCCGCCTACGGCCCTCCCGAAGCCAACCTCCATACGGCCCTCACCCGCCTCGCCGACCTCGGCCATGTCATCGCCGTCTCCACCTTCCACGCCACCGACCCCGTCGGCTATCTCGATCAGCCGCGCTTCCTCAACGCAGCCGCCCTACTCGATACCAACCTCACCCCCATCGACCTCCTCCACCAACTGCTCGCCATCGAGCACGCCATGGGCCGCGACCGTTCCACCGCACCTCCCAAAGGCCCCCGCATCATCGACCTCGACCTACTCCTCGTCGAAGACCTCACAGTCCAAACCCCCGAGCTAACCCTGCCTCACCCCGCGCTCCACGAACGCCGCTTCGTCCTCGCCCCCTTAGCCGAAATCGCCCCCGGCCTTCAACACCCTACCCTCCACCGCACCATCGCGGACCTCCTCGCCAACCTCCCCGCATAAACAAAAAGCCCCAGCCATAACCTCAGCTGGGGCTCAAGTGAATCTCCTCCACGATCAGAAGGTGAAACGACCACCGATCGTCGGAGCAAAGTTGCTGTTGTGCAGATAAGGCACCCCGGGACCATGAGGAATAGCGATGGCGGCCCCGCCGTACACGAAGGAATAAGCCAACCCCGCAAAACCATCGAAGCGCTTGGTGAAGTGATGGTCCGTATACAGCGAGCCCTCGTTGAGGGCGCCCGCGCAGGAAGCGCGAAAGCCCGCCGCGGCCGAGCACGTCTGCGGCACTCGGAAGTTATTCTGCAACTGCTCATACCAGGCAAACGTGATGTCGGTCTTGCTGTCGTACGCGTACTTCACGCCCGTCCACCAAACCCTCAGGATCTTTTCAGAATCAAGATTGTTGTCTTCCACGCCGCTCATACTGTAGCCGCCCTGGTCCGACGCACCAACGCCTAACGGATTATGCGGATTGTTCTGCCAGATGTATTCGAACCCCGCGTAGAACTTGAAAACCTCCCCGTTATATTTGCCGGCACCCATGATCGCATTGTTGTCCGTCACGATGCCATATACGGTGTCATCCGGGCTGATCAGATTGGCGCCGGTGATCGGGTGAGTATTGATGCTGTTGGTGGTCGACTGATACGGCGCCGCCAAACTCTGAGGCCCCAGCAACGGGTTCAACACGCTGATCGCCTGGTTGTAATGCTGATAGACGGCGTCAGCAGAGTACTTGCCGTGGACACCGCCGAGGTCCCCGCCATACGCATTGTTATGCGCCGTCTCCGGTGTACAGTTAGCCGCAGTCCACGTCGCGGCAGCCGAGTAGCAGCCACCATTCCCGTCAGCAAATTTATACATAGCCGCGAGATGGAAGGGCCCATAAACAAGCCGATACTTCATCGCATCATCCCAACGGCTGTCCTCTGTATCGCCGCCGCCCGACATCGTACCGTTATACCCGATGTACGAGAAGGCATACCCGCCGCCCGCAGGATCAGTGAGAAGCATCACATTCGTACCCAGAGAGCGCTGCCGGCCAAACGTCACCGTGCCGAACATCGTGGACGAAATCCCGCCATAGTATTCGTCATTGAAGACCTGTCCCGCGCGCGCACCGTCAATAGCCATCGAATAGCTCGCCCTGGGAAGCCCGTTATTGACGATGTCAGTCTTTGACGCGTTAGCCAACAAGCCGGAATTCGGATTGATTCCAGAAGAAGCGTTGAAGACCACATACCAGTCCGGGTGAAACTCCACTTTGCCCCGAATCCCGAAACCTGTCTGCTGCAGATTGTTCGGTGCAACCAGAAACCGGTGTTGATACCCATTCCGATTCACCAGGGACTCGCCCTCATAGTTATAACCATTGACCGGCAAACCGTGGCTGACCCAACCAACGCCAATGTCATACGCGCCATACACCGTGATGCCGTGCCAAGTCAGCGAGCAATCGGTGGCGGCAAATTCGTGGCCACTCGTGCAGGGGTCCGGCGTCTTCGGCGAACCCACCTTCTGCGTTCCCGCCTGTTGCGCCTTCGCCATCCCAGCGCCCAAAATCAAACAGACAGAAAGAAGTGCTGGCGCGCAGCCAAAGCGTCCACACCGCAAGAGACCAGATAACCCGTTATTAGTTTGCATATATGTACGATTTTACATAACGATTTTTGGATGTCCCCTATCCCGTAATTTTGCTGATGAGATCTTTCAGGAGACGAAATTCATGCCCGACGTAGATGTTCTACTCAAACCCCGTGAAGCCGCAGCTGCTCTGGGCGTCAGCTACCCGACATTAAAACAATGGATTCTCGCCGGCACTCTCAAAACGATCAAGACCCCCGGCGGACACCACCGCATCCCCCAGAGCGCCCTCAACCCGCTCATGAAATCCAAACCCACCACCGCCCGCAAAACCTCACGCGAACGTTTCCGCAACGTCAGCGGCCGCAATCAACTCGTCGGCACCATCACGCAGGTAAAAATCAGCGGCCTCCTGGCCCAGGTCGTCCTCAAAATTGGAGACCAGCAGATCACCTCCATCATCACCTCCGACGCCGCCCGCGAAATGCAGCTCCGCAAAGGCCAGACAGCCGGCGCTCTCATCAAATCCACCGAAGTAATGATTGTCCGCGTCTAGCTCATCCGCGCCGCAATCATCGCAGGGTCACCACCGTATCGCGCCCCTTCGAGTCCCGATACTCCACCACCTTCCCCGTCATCGTCGTCACCTTCGCGCCCTTATCCGTAACCAGGAACGCCGGCACATCTGCATCCAGCAGGCAAGCCATATACGCCAGGCAGTGCATCTCCACCGGCGACCCCACACGGTTCCCGTGCTGGATCAACGTCACGTACATTGGCGCGTTATAGTTCTGCAGCAACACGTCGTCCGAGTAGTTAATCAGTACCTGCGCCCCCTGCTCCTTCACCCCATCGCGCACAACCGACCCCAGCGGATCCCGCACATACAATCTCTGCCGATTCCAAACCACAAAAACCACCGCGACCACCACTAGCAACAAAATAAGCTTCTTCAATCCAACCTCCCTTACATCAGCGATTCAAATACCAACTGAGAACTAACAACTGACAACTGAGAACTGACAACTACTTCTTCTCCTCGTGATACTCCTGCTCCGAATTAATCCCCCACACCGCATCCTTATCGACATACCCAGTAGCGATCCCATCCACCACCGCCATAGCCGTCAGCATCGAGTGGTCCTGATTGTTGTACTTGTGCATCCCGTTCCTCCCCACCAGGAACAAATTCTCAAAGCGATCCATCCACGCCCGTAGTTCCTCAAAGCGATCATAGGTCCCAAAGTACGCCGGATACGTCTTCGGCACCCGAACCACGTGCGCATCCAACACCTCAGCCGTCTTCAGAATCCCAATCTTCTCCAACTCACCCGCCGCAAACCTCTTCAACTCTTCATCCGGCATGCTCCAAAGCGCATCGGTCTCGTAGCAAAAATATTCCAAACCAATCCAAACCTTCGTCGGATCAGCCACCATATACGGGCTCCAGTTATTAAAAATCTGCAACCGCCCCAACAATACGTCTGGCTCCTGAATATAAATCCAAGTATCACGTATGCGCGACTTATCCGACTCCGTCACATCCAGCTTATTCGCCAGCACGCCCACCGTAATAAAGTCCCGATACTGCAGTCCCTCACTCACCTCGCGCACATTCGTCGGAACATCGACCTTCAGCGCCCGCACCAAATCACGCATCGGCATCGTCGACAAAAAATAGTCTCCCTCAAACCGCCGCGTCTCTCCCGCCGCATTGACCGCCTCAACCGCAATCACCCGCGTGCCCTCAACCTCCACTCCAACCACGTTCCACCCCATGGCAATCTCGCCGCCCATGGCGACAACCTTCTCCGCAACATGCTCCCACAACTGCCCCGGCCCAAACTTCGGATACAGGAATCGCTCAATCAGCGAAGTATCCGTTCCCTTCTGCGCAATATCCTTCCCACCCTCACCCTTAGCTCGCGACGAAAACATCTTCCTCACAAAGTGTTTCAGCGCAGTCGTCAAACTCAATCCTTTGATCCTCTGCGCACCCCACTCCGCCGAGATCGTGTCGCAAGGCGTCCCCCAAACCTTCTCCGTATAGCTCTTGAAAAACGTCAGGTAAAGTTCACGCCCAAACCGATTGATCAAGAAATCCTCAAGGCTCTTCTCTTCCTTAATCGGCCGCACCCGACTCATCAAATAACTCACACCGATCTTCACCATCCGCACCGGCCCCAAATTCGACACAGTCGTGCCACTCAGCTTGATCGGATAATCAAAAAACTTCCGCAGATAATAAATCCGGCTCTTCCGCGGCCTCACCAGCATCACCAGGTCGTCACTCTCCGGCGCCGCCGCACCCACCACGGTCACGATCGGCGCATGCTCCGCCAACTCCTCCGCACTCACCTCATCGTCCTTTTCCCCCACCTGCAGCGGCCCCATCCCGCGCAGCGGAGGCTCTTCCTCTACCGCAACCGGAACAGCCACCGTCCGCTGCTGCCCTTGGTAACTGATCTCCGCAACACCCTCGCCCGACTCCACCGGCATCAGGTCCATCCACCACTGCATCACCCGATCGCTCTTCGAAAAAAACCTGTGCCCACCAATATCCATCCGGTTGCCCTTGTACCGAATCGTCCGCGAGATTCCCCCAATCTCCTCCGACGCCTCCAGCACAATCGGCTGCACATCCGTCTTGCGCAGAAACTCCAGCGCCGCCGTCAGTCCCGCCGGTCCCGCACCGATCACGATCGCTTTCTTCATCCAACGCACCGACAAGCCGCGGTCTCTACCCAACCCGCTGCTCTCTCTTCATCATTCATCACAACTTCGCGCCTGCGGTCCATCGCTTAATGCTACTCGTTGTCCATTCAGGCCCGGGTGCTTCCAGACAAACATTCGCCAGCACCAACCCGCTCTCAGCTACGGCACATGGCCGTCAACCGACCGGTCCGGAAAGCGCACCACGTACACAGCTCCTGGTGACCCGATCCACGGTCGAAAAGGTACCGGTGCAAACCTCTCTCCGAGAGCCGGATCTGCACGAAACGAGATCGTGTAATCCGGGACGACATGCGGAAACATATTGCAATAAAACCACGAGCAATCCTTGAGCCCATAGTGAGTCGGCTTCGGAAGCTGCACCCCCGACGGCACACGCATCCGCGGATCGACGATGGAATCGCTGTGTTGCAGCTCAGTCCAACCGTCATAGTCCCAGCCACCGCTAACCAGCGTCACAGGGAATCCCGCAGCCACCACTTCATCTACGGCCGCTCCGCGAGCCCGGTATACCGCAAGCCGATCGTGCAACGATGCCGTGGCGTACGCTCCAACGCAGACAGTCAACACCAGCGCCGCTACCGGCAGGCGAGGCTGAAACCTATCTTGATAAAACCGAAGCAGGAAAATAATCGCGACAAAGAGTAGCGGCAGTAGATACCGGTCCCAGATGTTTTCAAATCCAGCGCGTGGCGAGATCAGTCCTACTGAGGCAATCGTAAACGGAACCAGCAGCTCCGCAATCTGGCGAGTCGATAACGACGATCCATTTCCTGGCGCGGAGGAACTTCCTTCTTTGCGCGTGACAATCGCCGTGATCAACGCAAGCACACACAACAGCACCGCGATCGTTAAGAACGGCCGCGACCCCGCAAGCCAAATGAACTGAAGCTCTCCACTCAGGTACGGAGCAAACCACGCACCGAGGTTATGGATCTCCCACATCCGCAATCCGTAAACCAGAAATCCCGCTCCAACCACATACACCACCCACGGATGCGTCTTTCTGCGCAGTGCGGGCAGGTACATCAGCAAAATCGGGAGCAGGACCAGCACGATCTCCAGGCTCGCGCGTATCCACTCCAGGCCAATTTTCTTGAAGACATGCGGCGTCACAGGTCCGCGCGTGAGCGGTTCATAAAGCATATAAGGCTGTTGCTGGAACCAGTGATTGATGGCGTAGATCAGAGTGACACTTACTATCCAGAAACCGATTCCGGCCATCACCACGCGACGATTGCGACGCAGAATCCATAAAACCGATGGGACCATCACTAAGACGCCCAGCCACGCAATCTGACGGGAACTGCCGAGAGCAACGTTCGACAGCGAAGCAAAGCCGATCCACAAGATCGTCGCCCACTCGCTGTCCGCCTGTAACGCGCGAAGGCCAGCATATACGCACACCACCACAGCAAATAGCCCCGGTATGTCCGACATGAACGTCACTTCGAGAGGCATCAGCAGCGGAGACATCATCAGCACAAGTGCGCCAATGCTTGCATTCCATTCGTTGATCCCTGCCCGAACAAACGTCCGTTGACAGAGAAACGCCATGATCACGGATAGGAAGATGATGCTGGCGCGGGTGCTGGTGAACGAGAATCCGAAGAGCTTGATGAAGACCGCGCCCAGGTAGAGCTGCCACCCCAGGATTGCCGTCGCTCCGCCGTTGTAAACAATGTGTCCCGTCTGGGCCAGAACCTGTGCGCTCCGCACGTAGGAAAAATCGTCAGCGATCCCAACTTCCGCATACGGATGCGCCACAAGAATCGCGCCTAACAACACCAGCCCGCATCCAAGCCCCCAGATAGGCATCCCTAAAAGTCGAAAGGAGCGGTGGTCGTCGTTTGTCTTTGTATCGTCTCGGAGTTGCGAGGAACTCATGCGGCTCTCAATCACCTTGATAAAATCCCCGCGGCGACTCTGAAACGTCGTGCCTGCGAAATATTCCAAGCGCCCAGCCAGTATAACTTGTGTATTTCGCCGGCCTCTCAACGCGTTCCCAATCCATCCCTGCACGCTATACTGATGCTGTCAGGTCCAGCCGCCACACGGGAGTCCCTTGCCGATGTCTCAAAGTGAGAGCACCAGAGTCCCGTTCGGAGAGCGGCTCCGTGCCCACCTTGCCATCGCCCGCCTCGACCACTCCATCAAAAACCTCTTCGTTCTCCCCGGCGTCATCGTTCCCCTCAGCGTCGACCCTTCCCTCTTCAATCTCCACCTCATCAAGACCCTCATCCTCGCCTTCGTCGCCATCACCCTCGTCGCCTGCAGCAACTACGTCATTAACGAAGTCCTCGACGCGCCGTTCGATCGCCTCCATCCCATCAAGAAAAATCGCCCCGCCGCGCGCGGCCTCGTCAGCATCCCCGCCGCCTACGTCCAATGGCTACTCATGATGGCCGCGGGCGTCGCCATCGGCCTCACCATCTCCAAAATGTTCGCCCTCATGGCCCTCATCCTCTGGATCATGGGCTGCATTTATAACTTCCCACCCATCCGCTCCAAAGACGTCCCTTACCTCGACGTCCTCACCGAATCCATCAACAATCCTCTCCGCATGTTGCTCGGCTGGTACGCCGTCACCAGCGTCCTCATCCCGCCTGTCTCGCTGCTCATCGCGTACTGGATGATCGGCTGCTACTTCATGGCGCTCAAGCGCTTCAGCGAGCTCAACGAGCTCCACAAGTCCGGCGATCACGCCCTCGCCGGTTCCTACCGCGCCTCCTTCAAGCGCTACACTCCGGAATCGCTCCTCGTCTCCGTCCTCTTCTACGCCTCAACGGCGATGCTCTTTCTCGGTGCCTTCATCATCCGCTACCGCATCGAGCTCATCCTCGGCTTCCCCTTCGTCGCCTTCACCATGGCCATCTATCTCAAGCTCTCCTTCAAGCCAGAAAGCGCCGTCCAGAACCCCGAGAAGCTCTACCGCGAACCCCTCCTCATGGCCTCCTTCGCTGCGACTGTGATCGTCATGGGCCTCCTGCTCTTCATCCGCATGCCGCGCCTTGAGCAGTTCTTCATGCCCACCCTTCCTCCCTCCTCCGCGCCGGCGTCCACCTCATCGAAACTGCACCCCCCGTCTCTCCACGCCGCCAGCCTTCCGGAGATAGCCCAGGCATGACGCAACAACTCGATTCGTCTCCGAAGACCTCCGCCCGTTCCTACCCTCTACTTGCGCTCTTCCTTCTTCTCTCCGCTGGCCTATCGCTCATCTGGTCGCACCTGCGCCTCATGTGGAACGACGAGTTCCTCTCCTTCTACTCCGACGGCGTCGCCACCCTCAAACAAGTCGTCCTCGTCCAGCTCCATTACCCCATCTCCCTCGACCCACCCACCTACCACCTGCTCTCGCATCTCTGCATGGATCTCATCGGGCGCAACGCCATCGCTCTGCGCCTCCCCGCTCTCGTCGGTTTCCTACTCTTCCAGCTCTGCCTCTTCTTCTTCGTTCGCCGCCTCGCCGGCGACCGCTCCGCCGTCATCGCAACGGCCTTCCCCCTCCTCACCGCCAGCTTTCGCTACTCCGCCGAAGGCCGTCCCTACGCCCTCCTCCTTGGCCTCTACGCTCTCTCGCTCCTCTGCTGGCAAATCGCTACCCTCGACGACACTCCCACCAACGCCCCGCCCCGCTCTCGCGCGCTTCCCCTCATCGGCCTCACCCTCGCCATCGCCATCGCCATCACCAGCCATTACTTCGGCATCCTGATCCTCATCCCTGTATCCCTCGGCGAACTCTCCCGCACTCTCATCCGCAAGCGCCTCGACCTCGGCGTTCTCGCCGCCCTCGTCCTCGGCCTCACCTCCCTCGGCCTCATCCTTCCCTTCCAGCGCGCACTCATGGTCTACCGCCAGCACTACTACATCACCGGCGTCAACATCCACGACATCAGCCAGGGCTATCGCGAACTCTTCCTGCGCTATACCACCTGGCCCATGTCTCTGCAAAAGCTCGCCGCCGCTCTCATGGTCGTTCTTGCCCTCACCCTCGCGTACGCCGGCTACCAGCGCTTCAAGCGCCGCCCCACCACTGAGCACGCCTCAACCTGGATCGCACTCGTCGGTATGGCTCTCCTGCCCTTCTTCGGATACCTCTTCGGCCGCTTCGTCACCCACACCATGGAAGTCCGCTACGTCATCGCGGCCCTCATCGCCTTCGCCGCCACCTTCGGCATCGTGCTCGAGCGCAGACTACGCAGCAACGCCTTCTACTACTCCACCCTCACCCTGATCACAATCGCCGCCCTCGCGATCAACACCCACAACATCCTCCAGGAGCAGCGCGCGTCTCTCGCCATCCTCGCCAGCCTTCACCCCTCTCCCGCCCTCGCCTCGGCCCTCGCTACCAATCCCTCAGCGCCGCTGTACGAGCAAAGTCTCGGCAACTTTTTCGTCGACTCCTACTACACTCCCGATCCCGCCCTTCGCTCCCGCATCACCCTTCTCTACAATCCGCAGCGCGAAATCTCGTTTCTCAAACACGACACCTATTCCATCGCCGCAACCAATCTCCAGCACTTCACCGCGCTGCCCGTCGTAAATTACGACCAGCTCCTAACCCAACCAGGTCCGCACCTCCTCATCCAGTGGCAGGACGGTTGGAACTGGACCGACAAGGCCATCGCTGCCGAGCACGCAACAGTCACCCCGCTCGGCCCGTCGTTCGGTGGCCAGGCCATCTCCCTTCAGTAGCCCTGGAACCCCCGGCCTCTTCGACCACCGCACAAGCCTCACCGGCACGCATCCTCAAACTGCAGCCGCGGAGTGCTGAACCTTGAAGTCCAGCCCATCCGCGCCCGCATCCACCACCACATGGTCGCCATGCAGTACGCTGCCGTCGAGAATCTTCATCGCCAGCTTGTCCTGCACCATCCGCTGAATCGCCCGCTTCAACGGCCGCGCTCCATACGCGCGATCGTAGCCAGCCTTGAAGATCGCCTCGCGCGCCGCATCCGTAAGCTCCAGCGTAATGTGCCGATCCACCAGCATCTTCTGCAGATCCTTCAACCGCAGATCCACAATGTGCGTAAGCTGACTCTCGCCCAGCGGATGGAACACCACAATATCGTCGACGCGATTCAGAAACTCCGGCCGAAAATGCTTTCGCAGCTCGTCCATCACGCGAGCCTTCGCATCCTCAAACCCATCCTCGCCCTCAGCCCAAGCCGTCGCCAACTGCCCCGCGCCAATATTCGACGTCATGATCAGCACCGTGTTTTTGAAGTCCACGGTCCGTCCCTTCGAGTCCGTCAGCCTCCCATCATCCAGCACCTGCAACAGTACATTGAACACATCCGGATGCGCCTTCTCGATCTCGTCGAACAGCACCACCGCATACGGGCGTCTCCGCACCGCCTCGGTCAACTGCCCTCCCTCATCGAAACCGACATATCCCGGAGGCGCCCCAATCAACCGCGCCACCGCATGCCGTTCCATATACTCGCTCATGTCGATCCGCACCATCGCGTTCTCGTCGTCAAACAGGAACTCCGCCAGCGCCCTCGCCGTCTCCGTCTTTCCCACGCCCGTCGGCCCAAGAAAAATAAACGAACCAATCGGCCGCTTCGGATCGCTCAACCCCGCGCGCGAACGTCGAATCGCATTCGCCACGGCTACCAGCGCCTCATCCTGCCCAACCACTCTCTCCCGCAAACGAGCCTCCATCTGCGTCAGCTTCTGCACCTCGCCTTCCAGCATCTTCGACACAGGAATGCCCGTCCACTTCGAAACGATCCGCGCAATGTCTTCTTCGTCGACCTCTTCCTTCAAAAGCCGCGACGCGCTTCCGCCCGCCTTCGCATCGGCCACGTTCGCGTCCTGCATCGCCGTCAGCTCCGCCAGTTCCTTCTCCGTCTTTGGAATCTCGCCATACTGCAACTCCGCCGCACGCTGCAGATCACCCTTACGCGTAGCCTCGGTCGCCTCAAAGCGCATCTGCTCCAGCCGCTCCTTCAACGTCGCAATCTCTCCGATCGCGCCTTTCTCCTTCTGCCATCGCGCACGCAACCCAGCCGCCCGCTCCTGAACCTCGGCGAGCTCTCGCTCCACTTCAACCAGCCGCTCCCGCGAATTCACGTCATCCTCGCGCTTCAGCGCATTGCGCTCAATTTCCAGCGAAGTTGCCCGCCGCTCCAAATCATCAATCTCCACCGGCACTGACCCAATCTGAATCGCCAGCGCAGCCGCCGCTTCATCCACAAGATCGATCGCCTTATCCGGCAAAAATCGATCCGAAATATACCGATGGCTCAACTCCGCTGCCGCCACAATCGCCGAGTCCTTGATCCGCACCTTGTGATGCATCTCATACCGCTCCCTCAGCCCACGCAGAATCGCAATCGTGTCTTCAACATTCGGCTCGCCGACAAACACAATCTGAAACCGCCGCTCCAACGCCGCATCTTTCTCGATGTACTTCCGATACTCATTCAACGTCGTAGCGCCAATCGCGCGCAGCTCTCCCCGAGCCAGCGCCGGCTTCAACATGTTGCTAGCATCAATCGCGCCTTCCGCAGCACCAGCGCCAACCAGCGTATGCAGCTCGTCGATGAACAAAATAATCTGCCCATTCGACTCCTCAATCTCCTTCAGCACCGCCTTGAGCCGTTCTTCAAACTCTCCGCGAAACTTCGCGCCCGCCAGCATCGATCCCAAATCCAGCGAGATCACGCGCTTCTCCCGCAACACCTCCGGCACATCGCCCTGAAAAATCCTCCGCGCCAACCCCTCAACAATCGCGGTCTTACCCACGCCCGGCTCGCCAATCAGCACTGGATTATTCTTAGTCCGCCGACTCAGCACCTGGATCACCCGCCGAATCTCCTCATCGCGCCCAATCACCGGATCAAGCTTCCCGCGCCGCGCCATCTCCGTCAGGTCCTTCGCATACTTCTCCAGCGCCTGAAACTTCCCTTCAGGATTCTGATCCGTCACCCGCTGCGATCCACGCACGGCCTGCAGCGCTTTCAGGATCGCCGAATAGTCCGCACCCTCAGCCGCGAGCGCCATCTGGACAGGCTCGTTCTTCTGTTTCGCCAACGACAACAGCAAATGCTCAGTCGACACATACTCGTCCTTGAAGTTCTCCGCCTCTTTGAACGCACCATCCAGCACCTTGGTCAGCGACGCACTCAACCCCGGCTGCTGCGCCGCGCCCTGCACCTTTGGCAACTTCGAAATCGCCGCATTCACATTCGACTGCAACTGTGGCACCGCCACGCCCACCTTCTCCAGCACCGGACGCACCACGCCCTCTTTATCCTCCAGCAGTGCCGCCATCAAATGCAGCGGCAGCACCTCCGGATTCCCATTCTCCGCCGCACTCCCCTGCGCCACCTGCAACGCCTCCTGCGACTTCACCGTAAACTTGTCCCATTTAATCGCCATCTTTATCTCCTTACCGGCTCCAGCCGATCATCAAATCCTTCATCTGTACTCAACTGCATGCCCAACCAACCATCCAGGCCGCCCGCCGAAAGCCCAAACTCCGAAACCCCAGACGCCGAACACCGCGCCGTCGGCTCTTTTCCCTCTGCCATCCTTCTCGCCCTCACCGGCGGCTCACTCGACGCCTTCATCTACCTCAACCACGGCCACGTCTTCGCCGCCGCCATGACCGGCAACGGTGTCCTCCTCGGCGTCGCCATCCTCCATCACGACTACGCCCAGGCTCTCCGTCATCTCCTACCCATCTTCGGCTTCATCACCGGCATCTTCTTCGCGAACCTTCTCGACAAATCCCTCAAACATCACGCAGTCACCGTGGGCCTCGCCTGCGAAATCTCGGCGCTCTTCATCGCCTCATTCCTTCCCGGCCACTTCCCCGACCTCGCCTTCGTTCCCATCATCGCCATCGTCGCCGCCTACCAAATCACCAGCTTCCGCCAGGTCGATACCTACGCCTACAACTCCACCTTCATCACCAGCAATCTCCGCACCGCCGTCGATGGCTTATATGACGCCCTCACCCCTGCAAAACGCAAAGCCGGACTGCGCAAATTCCGCGAACTTTCCTTCATCATCCTCGCCTTCCTCGGTGGCGCCATCGCCGGCGCCATCCTCTCGCCGCATCTCTACAACCACACCCTCTGGCTCATCAATCTCCCGCTAATCGCCGTCCTCATCCTCACCCTCTACGGCACTCACCGAGCGCCCTAGCCAAACAAGAAAAAAGTGGGCGAACCCGCTCTTCAAACGGGCCCGCCCCAAATCGCTTCGCTCTAACACTTACGCCTCAGCGTTCGCTTCAACCTGCGTTCTCAACCGTCGGCGCAACTCGCACCTGGATCCGCGATGGATTTCTAGTTACTCCTCGCTTTACCGAGCTCGTACTTATTTAGACGCCAGTGTAGCGCATCGGTTGCATAAAATATGATAGAAACTCACTCACTTTCTACCCAAGCTCTCAAGACCCCCGTTCCCCTCAAAAAACCCCACTAACGGTATCCTTACTCAGTCCTCAGGAGGTCATCCACCATGCGACCCGCTCTGGCGTTCTTCACCGCATCCCTGCTAGCCGCCTCATCCATCGCCAGTTCCGCCCAGGTCCCCACCACAACCCCCGCAGACTACCTCTCCGAGACCCCCACCCGCGCCCCCCACGCCATGGTCGTCTCCATCCACCACGACGCCACCGACGCAGGCATCGAAATCCTCCGCCAGGGCGGCAACGCCGTCGACGCCGCCGTAGCCGTAGGCTTCGCCCTCGCCGTCGTCTACCCCGCCGCCGGCAACATCGGCGGTGGAGGCTTCATGCTCATCCGCCCCTCCTCCAATGCGTTGAACCACGGCAAACCCACCTTCCTCGACTACCGCGAAGAAGCCCCCGCCGCCGCCAGCGCCAACATGTATATCGACGCCCAGGGCAACATCATCCCCCAAGCCTCCATCACCGGCTCCCACGCCTCAGGAGTCCCCGGCACCGTCGCCGGCCTCGCCTACGCCGAAGCCCACTTCGGCCGCCTCACCCTCGCCAAAGTCATGGCCCCCGCCATCCGCCTCGCCCGCGACGGCTACGTCCTCTCCGCCGAAGAAGCCGCCAACCTCCAGTCCCCCAACCTCACCCAATTCCCCGCCTCCCGCCGCATCTTCCAGCGCGACGGCAACTTCTACAAGGCCGGCGAAACCTTCAAGCAGCCCGAACTCGCCAACACCCTCACCCAGATCGCCGCTGACCCAACCAGCTTCTACCACGGCAAGCTAGCCGCCCAGATCGCCGCCTTCGAAGCCGCCAACCAGGGCCTCATCACCGCCCAGGATCTCGCCCATTACGAAGTCAAGGAGCGCATCCCGCTCGTCGGCTCCTACCACGGCCTCGAGGTCCTCACGTCGCCCCCGCCCAGCTCCGGCGGCATCGCCCTCATCGAAATCCTCAACATCCTCAGCGGCTACAACCTCCCCAAAATCGGCCCCGACCGCAGCCCCGACCAGGTCCACTACATCACCGAAGCCTTTCGCCGCGCCTACATGGATCGCACCGACTACCTTGGTGACCCCGACTTCAATACCCTACCCCTCGCCGAAATGGCCCAACCCTATTACGCCGACGCCTGGCGCAAGACCATCGACCCCATCAAGCCCACCTCGTCCGCCGACCTAGTCCGCCCCGCCGGCTATCTCCCCGACCCCACCACCATCCTCCACCCCCAAAAAGAAGACAACGAGACCACCCACTTCTCCATAGTCGACGCCGACGGCAACGCCGTCTCCAACACCTACACCCTCAACTTCGGCTTCGGCTCCGGCGTCACCGTCGACCCCCTCGGCTTCCTCCTCAACGACGAGATGGACGACTTCACCTCCAAGCCCAACACCCCCAACGCCTTCGGCCTCATCCAAAGCGCCGCCAACGCCATCGCCCCCGGCCATCGCCCTCTCTCCTGCATGTCGCCCACCATCATCAGCGATCCACCCATCACCGACCTCTACGGCCCCATCGCCA
>Ga0302231_10000263_pt1 | contig 43280 bp, 38 predicted proteins | sample II_Palsa_N2_2_FD_193522 | JGI IMG/M metagenome (GOLD analysis project Ga0302231, IMG submission 193522) | Peat permafrost microbial communities from Stordalen Mire near Abisko, Sweden - II_Palsa_N2_2 | ecosystem: Environmental > Terrestrial > Soil > Palsa > Peat permafrost | place: Sweden...
CTTCCTCGAGCAGAACCCGCCGATCGCGAAGAAGATCATCAACAAGGCGATTGATGCTGCGCGCGCCCGCGAGGCTGCACGCAAGGCTCGCGACCTCACCCGCCGCAAGGGCGCACTCGATGGCGGCGGCCTTCCCGGCAAGCTCGCCGACTGCTCTGAGCGCAAGCCTGAGCTGTGCGAACTCTACCTCGTCGAGGGTGAGTCCGCCGGCGGCACCGCCAAGCAGGGCCGCGATCGCAAGTTCCAGGCCATCCTTCCGCTCAAGGGCAAGATCCTCAACGTAGAGAAGGCCCGCTACGACAAGATGCTCGGCCACGAAGAAATCCGCGCCATGATCACAGCGCTGGGCTGCGGCATTGGCAAGGACGACTTCGATATCGCGAAGTTGCGTTACGGCAAACTCATTCTCATGACCGATGCCGACGTCGACGGATCGCATATCCGTACGCTGCTGCTCACCTTCTTCTTCCGCCACATGCAGGAGCTCATTCTGCGCGGCCACGTCTTCATCGCGCAGCCACCGCTCTACCGCATCAAGAAGGGCAAGTTCGAGCAGTACATCAAGGACGAGCGCGAGTATGTGCAGGTGATGGTGAAGCGCGCCTCCGATGGCATGATCATTCGCTACGGCGAGGGCGGCGCCAAGCTCGAGGGCAAGGACCTTACCAAGTACATGTCCTCGCTCAACGACTACCTGGGCTTCTTCGACAAGGTGGCTAAGCGCCTGCGCAACGAAGAAGTCGTTCGTATCTTCGCCGAGATCTTTGCCAGCGAAGGCAAGGACTCCATTCGCCGCGCCGATTTCGAGACCGACGCCAAGCTGAAGCAGATGCAGACGCGCCTCAAGGCGATCGAACGCACGTACCAGTTCAAGTCTGTGTCGGCCGTCGAGTTCGACGAAGAGCATCGCACTTACTCGATCACCTACGTCGACGCGCAAGGTGCGCCGCGCCACATCGACTGGACGCTGGCCGCTGCACCTGAGTCGCGTCAGCTGCTGGCCAAGCACGCACAGATCCGCGAGCAGCTGGTCGGGCCATTCCTGGTCGAGTACGCGGGCAAGGCCGCCGCGGCTGCCTCCAAGTCCGTCGAAGAGCAAGCCGAGCAGGAACTCGAGGACACCGAAGAGGTTGAGCTCGAGGGTGCGATGGACGCGGGCGCGGCGCAAGTCGAGGCCGTTGCAAAGCCCGTCAAGCGCTCGGCGAAGGTCTCACAGGATCCGGTCGAGAAGAAGACGCCACGCGAGGTTTTCGAGTACGTGATCGAACAGGGTCGCAAGGAATATTCAGTCCAGCGCTACAAGGGCCTCGGTGAAATGACCGCTCCCCAGCTCTGGGAAACCACGATGGATCCGGCCCGCCGTACGCTGGTGCAGGTGAAGCTCGAAGACATTGCTGCCACGGAAGAGATCTTCACCACGCTGATGGGTGAGGACGTAGAGAGCCGCCGCAAGTTCATCGAAGACAACGCCTTGGACGTCAAGAACCTCGACATCTAAACGGCTCGGCGCTGTGTAGGGTTGCGGAAATAAACTTTGGAATAAAGTACGAGGATGCTTGGGTAGTGCAATATCAGCGGCTGTTGTTAGAGCTGTTGGTTAGTTGACCGGAGACAATCGCGAACCATTTCGAACTGAGGTCACAACGGCAGAGATCGATTGCACCACGACTGCCGGCTTATACAAGTAGATCTCGTGGCCGGTTCCAGCGACCATCTCATGCCTGCTGTCAGTTGAAAGGCTCGCGAGATCATCCTGCAGTCGCAGATGGTCTTGCCTCAACGTATCGGCAGTCACGCCGGGCGCTTGAGCCACATTGAAAATCGGACGCGGTCAATACCACCAATGGCATTTTCCCCAATGGATGTGGGTTGCCGGTGCGGGCTTTCTGCAGGCGGCTGAGATCGTATTGGGAGGGTGAGCCCCCATGTCTTGACGAGTGGGAGCGCTCTTCTCAGCGCCCACAAGTGGAGGGTCTGAAGCTGTGCGGGGAGCCTGTCGTAAGGTGGAGAGATCGTCTCCGGGACGAGGTCTGGCTCCGGGTTGCTGGGACGATTGGCCTTCGATAAGCGCCCTGTATTGGTCCGCCGTGAGTTCCGGAATGCGCACGGCCCTTGGTCCCACCTGTTGGATACTCTCCTCGTGCGAACTATCCACCAGGACCATTCCAACGACGTTCCCAGGGTATGTTGCTTGATAAAAGCGAACCAACAGTCCACCGAATGAGTGACCAACCAGGACATAGGGTCCGGCGATGCCGGCATTGCGGAGCAGAAGATGAAGATCGTGGACGGACTGGTCGAACGTGTCGAATTCCGGCCCAGCATCGCTCCAGGCATAGCCGGCGCGATCATAGGTGCAGATTCTCGTGAATCTTTCTACCTCAGGTTGGACGAGCTCCCAATCGAACGAGAACGCTGCACCGCCGTTTTCGACAATTACCGTTGGAGCGCCTTTCCCGGTGCAGTGGATGTGGAGCTTGCGTCCTCCAATATCGACCATTTGACCAGTCGGCGAAGGAACATCGGCCGCCCTGGCGCAACTCAGGCCTACAAATATGCCGATCATCAGAATCGCCTTCAAAGGCCTGGATTCTGTATCTCTAGTCGGTATCCGTCGAAGCTGTAGGCATGCTCCCATATTCATCTTCTGCAGCTAAACTGCCGCCCTGTCTGATGCATAGGCAGACGCCGCCGGTTTCCTGGAATCGGGGTCGTGTATTACGGGCAAACCGGAAGTTATCCCGTTGCGCCCGCAAAGTCACATTTTGGCTAAGTTCACGAGTGTCCCTCCGGCCGAATGAACTTGGCGGAAACCCTGTTTTCAAGGAATCTCGGTGGTCAGACGATCCGGGATCCCTCAATGAGTGACTAGGCATGTAGTCAACAGTTGAGATTCCAGACTGCGGGCGATGGTGGATTTCTCGAATCCGCCACTTTCAAGCACTCCAAACCGATAGAGAGAAGCATCATCGCGAGAAGCAATCGCTCAATCCTCCTTCCGGTGTTACACTTTTGCGGGTTTCCCTCCCAATAAATCCAGATCTCGGAGCGGCACGGTGACTCGTCCTCCTTTCCGGTTTCTTGCCGTCTTTGCATTCGCGGCCGCGAGCCTTTCCTGCCTTGCGGCCGACCGGGTTGTCTTCGACCGCCTGGGCCCAACCCAGTCCACCCTTTTTATCTCGAACGCCGATGGCACCGCGGAGCGGCCGCTCACGCAGCCAGACTCGCTGAATTACAATCCCGCGTGGTCTCCCAGGGGCGATTGGATCGCCTTTACGTCGGAGCGCGGCGGACCCGCCAATCTCTTCCGCATGCATTCCGACGGCAGCGACGTCGAACGGCTGACCGCCGATGCGGCCTACGACGATCAGGCCGCATACTCTCCCGATGGCCGGCAGATCGTCTTTGTCTCGACGCGGGCCGAGGGTTTTGCGAATCTTTGGGTCCTGGACCTTGCCACCCGTAAAGCGCGGGTGCTGACCACAGGGCGGGGTGGCGATTTCAGGCCCGCGTGGTCTCCCGATGGCCGCTGGATCGCCTTCTCTTCGGACCGTGACAGCAGCCTTCCCACCGCGAAAAGCCGTTGGGAGCGGCTCCAACTCGTCGACATCTATCTTAATCACCCCGACGGCTCGGGGCTTAGGCGTATTTCGCAGCACGGGGACTTCTGCGGCAACCCTAAATGGACGGCTGACAGCAAGAGCGTCGTGACCTACTGCATGTCGGCGGAAGACACATGGACCGACCGGACCAAACTACTTACGCCTTATGCGGCAAACGCAGCGAACCAGGTGTATAGGATTGACATCGCCACCGGCTCTATCGTTCCCATCACCAGCGGCCCTGGCGTCAAACTGGCGCCGTCGGTTCTTGCCTCCGGCAAGGTTGCCTATCTGCGTGGCGACGGAGCCAGGATCGAGATTGTTTCCGGCGACGGCAAGGTGGGCCCCTCCGGTGCGGACATAGCGGCCAATCCCGCGGCATGGTCTCCGGATGGCAATCACGTTGTCTACAGCCGTATAGGTTTTAAGCAGAGCTCCGAACCGGTGAAGCAATGGAGCCGGAGTCCGAACTTTGATCTCTACGCGACCACGGCGTTGCCGGCCTACGACCGAACCGGAATGCGCCTGGCGGTTTCGCACGTCGTTCCCGGCGGCGTCACCAGTCTCATGATCATCGACGGCAACCAGCCGGCGCGCGCCATCCTCGAGCGAAAGGACTTGATCCTGGCCCCGCAATGGTCGCCGGACAGCAAGCAGATCGTTGTCGGCGTGGGCGGCTTCACTGCTTTTCTCGACTTTGCCGCGGGAACCAAGAAAGCCATCGATCGCGTCAATGGAGGAGCCCAGGTGGCGATCCTCAATGCCGACGGCACCGGCTTTCATGTGGTGACTTCGGGTCAGAACAACAATGGGTTTGCTGCTTTTTCGCCCGACGGAAGTCGCATTGTCTACCGCACCGCCGGACCCGAGGGTGAAGGCCTGCGCATCATGAATCTTGCCGACGGCTCGGTGACCGTGTTGACTGATCAGTACGACAACTTTCCTTTGTGGTCACCGCGCGGAGACCTGATCGCTTTTGTGCGCAACATTGCCGGCGACTTTGAAGTGATGACGGTCCGTCCTGATGGGAAGGATGTAACCCAATTGACGCACACCCACGGCAATGAAGCGCACCTGGCCTGGTCTCCCGAAGGCGAGCGGATATTGTTTACGAGTTCACGAATGGGATTCAAGGACGAGACCCTTTACACCGGCAGCCCGCAGCCGTATGGCGAGATATTTGTGATGAACTGTGACGGCACCCATGTGGAGCAGCTCACCGATGACCAATGGGAAGAAGGCAGTCCCGCCTGGCAGCCTCACCCTCCGCCCCCGGCATCTGCACAGGCTGCGGCCCAAAAATAATCGCACAGATTAAGTCCCATAAGCGCGCTTCACTCCCGCGATCTCCATGCGTCAACCTAATCAGCTGATCCACAAATGCTTACCCTGAAGGAACTCTGAAATCGACCGCTATGAGAGTTTTTATGTGGACGGAACTCAACCCTCTATTGGGGATGAAGTTCGAGTTTGCGCTAATACAAACCCCCTGTGCTTCAGTGGGAGACTATGCAGAAGTTGCTATCAGCCATCCCAGCTCCGCTGCGTGCACAAAGTATTGATGAATTTTCTCTGCCTGCACACTTGGTAACAACCTGCTTTGACAGAAAGCTTTATCCACGACGATCGCAAGTGGTTCGCCCTCTTGAATCGCTGAGAGCAACAAGAATGCTTCACGGTCGATGCGCCGGTAGTAGACCGAATTCTGGTAGCGGTGGACAACCAGGTAGGTCGGAGATCGCCTCAATCTAGGTAGCCGGACTCGCGTGGACGTCTTCCGTTCCATGACGGCATTGCTGACAATATCGACATCCGGCTTATTCTTGTGCGCGGCGAGAACTACCTTGTCCGCGGCATAGCGCAGGGCAAGCAATTGAAGGTGAGGTTGCAGAGCCAACACGCTCGTGGGCTGAAGCGCGGCAAGATCCGTCTCGTCGAGCGGAGGCATTGTGGCGCTGTCGAAGGCTTCAATGTAGGCCCACTCCAAACGTGCCACATCGACGGCGAGATCATGACGTGCTCCCGTGAACTCTGGATGATCTTCGAGCCACGATGGCAACTTGGCACCAAGGTCACGAAGGCTGAAGGAGGTCGACGGGTTCTCCTTGAGGTAGTTAAGGATGAGCTCGTCGAAGCGCTTCGTACCGAGCATCGCATTCAAAGCCGGATAATCTTCCGATACTGCGGCGATCAAGCGAAACCAATACTGCCGGTTGTAGATCTCAAGTCGTTCAAAGGATGAAAGCCGATCGCTGGGTTTAACGTAGGTGGCGATGGACCCCGCGACAGACGAGCCGTCCGGGCATAGCTTCTGCATCGTGAAGTCGGTAGTTAAGGGGCGGCTTACATCTTCCGCCATGCGGCGCTGGAACTCGAGTAGCGTCATGCCCCCACCTCCTCGCGCTCTTCCACCAACGTAGGCACAGCTTGGGTGTTGCTTCCAGGGCGATATCGGTTTGCCTTGAGAGCTTCCGCGTGAACTTCATCGAAAGTCGGGATGTTGTCGTCCCATTCGAGTAAGGTAGCCGTGGGTCCAACGCGTTCGATGGCGCGAGCGTACATCGTCCACACCGGATCGAGTACAGGATGATCGTGCGTATCGAGCGTATACCTCTCAAATTTTGAGTGCCCCGCGATATGAATTTGAGCGACCCGCTCGGGGGCGACCGCATTCACATACTCCATGGGATCGAAGCCGTGATTTTGCGAGGAGACGTAAATGTTATTCACGTCAAGGAGGATGCCGCAGTCTGCGGCGTGAACGACCTCGTTGAGAAACTCCCACTCCGTCATCTCCGACTCGTGAAACTCGGCATAGCTGCTGACGTTTTCTACGGCGATGGGGATCTCAAGAAAATCCTGGACCTCACGAATGCGCGCGGCTGTCGTCCGGATCGCTTCGAATGTGTAGGGCAGTGGCAGCAGATCGTGGGTGTAGCGGCCGTCGACGCTGCCCCAGCACAGATGGTCAGAAAGCCAGGGGGTCTTGGTGCGTTTCGTCAACTCTTTGAGTCGCCGGAGATGCTCCCGATTGAGCGGCTGCGCAGAACCGAAGTACATCGAGACGCCATGCTGCACAACTCTGTACTGCTCCAGTATCTGATCGAGGACCTTGAGCGCATGGCCGCCACCGACCATGTAATTTTCAGAGATGATTTCAAACCAATCGACCACCGGCTTTTTGGAGAGGATGTGGTCGTAGTGTGGCACGCGCAGTCCAATACCGACACCGTAATCAGTAAACGCGTTGAATCTGTTTGCTGGCATGGCGAGATCCGTTCGTGGCAGAGAGGAGGAAGGGTGTTGGAGGTTTGAGTACCTTCGCAAGCCTCCAACACGAGGAGCTATACCTTCGGGGTCTTGGAACCGTCGGTCGCGCAAGCTCCCTTACCCTTGCAGCTGTTCTTGCCGGCATGCTTTGCGTCGCCGCCACCCTGCCCCTTACAGTCATTCTTGCCTTTGCAGGAGTGTTTGGGAAGTGTCGGCGCCTGGTTTTGCGCGACCAGGAGAAGGCCGGCGTTGGCGGACGGTGTGCTGTTCTGACCAGTGGTTTGGGCATTGAGGCGGGCGGATGTTCCGCCAAGAAGCCCGGCGAATGCGGCCGCGAGGGCCAAGTTGTGTACAGTAGTGCTTTTCATGAGGAACACCTTTCGTAGTTGGGCCGCGCAATTCCCCGCGCTGGACGTGTTGGTTGTGGAAGATTGCAACTGTGAATCGGTCGAAAATTCCGTATTAGAGGAACTTTTGGATGCCAATCCAACCTCTTACCCATGAGAGCGGCACGGGTTGCAAAGGTTACACGTTTCCTGCGCAGCGAAGAAAATAAATCGCAAGATAGACGTTCGCTGAATCAACGATTCGACCGCCGACTGGATCCGGCCTGTAACCATTACGCTGTTCGCCTCTCTAATGCCATGAATGACTCTGCCGGATAACGATAGGCGCGGGTAGTTTGCTGCGTTTTTTTGACCCCGGGGAGGTGAGGGCAATATGAAGCAATGGCTCGGGAGGTACGTTGGAATATCAGGGAAGGTCTCCCTGCTGCAGTCGCCGTTTCTATTAGCGGTCCGGCTTTACTGGGGTTGGCAATTCGCGCAGACTGGTTGGGGCAAATTGCACAACCTGGCGAAGATCACCGCCTACTTCACCAGTCTCAACATTCCGTTTCCAGCTGCGAACGCCCATTTCATTGCAGGACTCGAATTCTTCGGAGGCTTGCTGTTAATTGTCGGTTTGGGGACGCGTCTGGTGGGCCTCCTGCTCGCTGCTAACATGATGGTGGCTTATTGGAAAGGGGATCATGACGCGCTCGTTTCCATCCTCTCCGATCCGGGCAAGTTCTACGTCGCAGACCCGTACACCTTTCTATTTGCATCGCTGCTGGTCCTCATCTTTGGAGCAGGATGGCTATCACTCGACGCGCTCATCCTGAAACGCCTGAAGGAGCAGGCCTGACTGGTATGAATGTGGAACATCCGGATCGTGACGAGGCGCAAATGATCGCGGCGATACTTGCTGGCGACACGCGGCAATACCACGAACTGATTCGACCCTATGAGCGTAGCGTTTACAAGATGGCGCTTTCCTTCATGAAGAATGAGCCGGATGCTGAAGATGTAGCACAGGAAGCATTCCTGAAGGCATTTCGAAAGCTTGCCGACTTCCGGGGGCAGGCGAAGTTCAGTACCTGGCTCATCAGCATCACCTTGAATGAAGCGCGCAGCCGATTGCGGCGACAGAGCACGGTGCCCATGGAATCGCTCGACCAGGTAACGGGAGAAGGTGGCCACATTTCGCCGGCGCTCTTGCGCGACTGGCGTGAAGTTCCGTCTGAAGCATTGGAGCGAAAGGAGATTCGCGCCATACTGGTAGAGGCAATTGGCCATCTCTCCCCCTTGTATCGCGAAGTTTTGCTGCTGCGCGATGTGGAGGAATTCTCCATCGAGGAGACAGCCACGGCGCTCACGATCACCCCTGGCACAGTAAAGGTCCGGTTGCACCGCGCGCGCATGATGATGCAGAAGGAGCTTGCACCGAAACTCAAGAATGCAAATCCACGGAGGAGGTGGTTTCAGTGGTCATAGAATGCAAACACGTTTGGAACTACCTCTCTGATTATCTGGACGACTCTTTATCGCCTGAAACCAAGGAGCTGGTGCAGCGACACCTGGAGCATTGTGAGATCTGTTCCGCGATTCTCGACTCCACACGCAACATCGTGGTGCTCACCGCCGACGATCGCGTATTCGAACTACCCATTGGGTACAGCGAACGTCTCCATGCAAGACTGGCTCAGGAGATCGAGAGCAACGAGGCGCGGACGCGTAAGGATTCAGGGGACTAGAACGAACCGTGGAGATAAATGTGGAAGGACCATTCCACGCCCACGAGCAGCAAGGTGAGAATAGCAAGCGCTATCTGGATCGATTCGGCACGCCTTTTCTCCGGAGTCACTGGTCCAACCCGCCACTGAGAAGAAGGCCTGGTGCGTAGCGAGCGAACTCGCCATATTGCATACAGATTGATGACGGAGCCGGCCACGGCAACAATTTCCATAGGAATGCGTACGACCGCACCATGGATCGAATCAAGGAAGTGTGCGCCTGCCACTGCCGCGGCAAGAGAGCCGACGCCGATTAGGAGACGGAGGCCGCTGAGTGCCATGAATGCGGTGCAGGCGCTCTGAAGAAGGATAAAAAACAGGCTGGTGAGGCTGATTAGCCATGAACGGCGGTTCATCGCGTCATGATGCTTGTCGCCTACCGGTGTGTTTTGTTCGAGCAAGTTCTTTCTCCAACAGGTAACGCTACCTGGTCCTGGCGTCTCGTGTCATTGATCGTTTGAAACAAACGGCGGCTGCTCAGAAAGGGTACCACTGTTTCCGCGAATGATTGTCTCACTGAAGAGGCCTCAGTGACATCGCTATGCGGCACATCCCATCTTTGCAGGAGACTCATCTCCACAGACAGGCCGGACACACTAACGCAGACTTTCTCCGTAGTACGTTCGAGCATGCTTGTCGAGCAAACCTATAAACGGGAAACACTGCACCATTAACTTTTCGGTGTTCACGCACGAGCCTGTAACCTTTCCTCACTTCGCCTCTCCAATAGCTGCGCACAGAGCGGCCATTCCATGAACGTTGTCTTCGTAGACAACACTTGGGTCTTCTTTGCGCGCAAATTCTCGCCCTTCCAAGGAGTAGAAAATGTTGAAAGCAATTCGTGGCCTATCGACGATCGCGATTGGGATTGGATGCTTATTCCCAGCCATGCTCGCCAGCGCGCAAACCAGAGGAACAGAAACGTTCTTTGTCATGTCGAATAATGCCGACAAGAACCAGGTAATTGAATTCGTTCAGAACTCCGATGGGACAGTTGTCGCAAAGGAAACCTTCGATACGCAAGGCAGGGGCACTGGAGGGGTGAACGATCCCCTTGAAGCGCAGGGCTCGCTGACCTTGAGTGCAGACCACTCGCTCCTGTTTGCCGCAAACGCGGGGAGCGGCGATATCACGGTCTTTCAGGTTATCGGGGGACGCCTGATTTTCCTCAATAGGCAAGCATCCGGCGGCAGCAATCCGGTGGCCATTGCTCAATCGCAGAATCGCGTTTACGTCCTCAACCAGGGTGGCGCGGGCAGCGTTGTTGGCTTCCAAATGGGCTTCCGCGGTCAGCTGCTTCCCATTGCTAATTCCACCGCGTTTCTCTCTGCCAACGCGGTCGGCGGATCATCGATTTCGATCAGCCCCGATGGCCAGACCCTCGCTGTGGTGGAGCGTCTCACCAACAATATCGATACGTTCCACATCAATGCGAACGGTACATTGGGCACTCTTGTTGCCAATCCCAGTGCTGGGGTTGGAGCCTTCTCAGGACGGTTCGCTCCCAATGGAAAGCTGATTGTTTCTGAGACGGGTTCTAGCATTTCTGCAATCTCTTCCTACACGGTGAATTCCAATGGAACACTCTCCGCGGTCACGCAGAGCTTAACGACCAACGGCGCCGCCAACTGCTGGAATGCCATCACTCCGAACGGCGCTTTTGTTTATGCATCGAATGCCGGTACTTCGAACATCTCCGGATTTTCGATCGGCAAGAACGGCGCCTTGACCGCGCTCAACTCGTCCTCTATTGTCGCAAGCAATCCGGAGAACGCCACCAACCTCGACATCACGATCAGCGGTGATGGCAAGTTCTTCTACTCGCTCAACGCGATGGTCGGAATCGTGGGTGTCTTTGCCATCCAGCCCAACGGAACACTGTCGGAAGTGGATGAGATCCCAGGGTTCACCGCGGCGGTGGGCTTTAACGGTATCGCTGCACTGTAATTGCACTTGGCTCAGGCACGTTGCCAGCCCATGCGGGTAGTCCTCTTTGCCCGCGTGGGCGGCATCTCCTCAACGAATCTCTCCCTTGAGATTTCTATAGTGCACAGGTTCGACGGTACCAATCAGCTCTCTGGGGAGGTACAAGCGTCGGAAAGGTTACACAGGATTACGACGATAGTGGGTAGGTGCGATGAATATTGTTCCGCGAACGCTCTCTTCCGCATAAGGGACATGTCATTGTCCTATGTAACAACACCCTCGACGTTTCACGACAAATTAATTTTAGCGGTGCAGCTCTTTTCCGCATCAATTGAGTGGTTGTCGCATTGGTCGATGTAACCTTTTACCGGATCTCAACTCTAACGGTTGAGGTCGGGTTTGCGTCTGCCCGATTTCGGTCGCGCTCGATCGATTGCGATCTAACTAAAGACCCTGCGCGCCGAAACTGAAGCGCGCAGCTTAACCATCGTGAGGGAAACTTAGATGAATAAATTTGGTATTTTGGCAACATTGCAGGCACGTACAGGTAAAGAGGCGGCCGTCGAACAATTTCTTAGTTCGGCAACGCCGCTCGTAGCAGCTGAGGTTGGTACGACGGCTTGGTTCGCATTCAAGATTGGCTCGGCAACGTTTGGCATCTTTGACACCTTCAAGGATGACGAAGGACGTAACGCACATGTGACCGGTGAGGTGGCAAAAGCTCTCTTTGCTCGTGCCGAAGAGCTATTCGTCTCTCAGCCGCAGATCCAGATGGTCGACATTCTCGCGGAAAAGCTCTGAATCAGGATCTAAGTTTTGTTTAGAATGGGCTTTCGATAAAGCAGCATTTGAAACTGGGACGATCGATTCGTTGCACAAGCAATCGATGGCCGTGGCTGTTACGGAAACAGAATCAAGTCGCTTTAAGGGAGCGCCTTCTCAAAGCGCGGAAGAGCGGAGAGCTGCTGAGGTAAATCAACGTGGATGACCGCACAAGGTATCTTTCGACGATCATCCCTGGTCTATCCATCCAAGCAGCGAACGGTTCGACGAAGGCGGAGCTCAACGGTAACCCAGATGGCCCTTCGTCATCTGGGTTACCGTGCCCTATCATGGCCGCTCCGGCTGCTGAGTCCTGTGCTCAACAGACCTCGGTGAGCGCAAAGTCTCCGAGTTACCCATCGAACCTTGGTCAAGCTCAACTCTTGTACCTCGTCTCCAAGTGACGAAACATTTGGAAGTTGTGAAGTGCCTGAAATGTCGCCTTTTGGGCAACTACGCAGGAGCACAGATTATTCATTCTGTATGAGTGTCGGCGCTTAATTGCCTTAGGACGTTGGGCCGTCGTGGAGGTAGCGGTCGGGGATGGGGTTGTTGGGGCGCTCGGTATCGAAGTAGACCTGGAGGATGTACCAGCGGCCCGCGCAGTTGAGGAGCTCAAAGGACTTGATTCCGCGGCCCATGGGTTTGGGGTCGGCGGGGTTGGAGCGGGATTCGTAGCTGGAGTAGACGTGGGCCATGACGCCGAAGCGGTCGACCTGGTTGGCGAGGTTGTGGTCCAAGAAGCCGTGGGTGGCGGTGCAGGTGTCGGATGACTCGGCGTATTGCGCGGGGGTAAGGAAGAGGACGTCGGCGGGGCGGGAGGATTTTGGTTCTATGCCGATGGCGATGCGACCGTCCGGGACGAAGAGGGATTGGAGGCGGCTTCGGTCGAGCCTGCCGCCGGAGGGGGCTGAGATGGCGCTGAAGAAGGCGTGAACGATGGCGACGGGGGAGGCGACATCTGCGGGGTTGGCGACGGGACGGTCGGGGTGAGAGGAGATATCCGGGGCTGGGCGCGGGGGTTGGGGGCTGGGCAATTGGGCGCGGGCCGCGGTGGTGGCCAAGGCGAGAAAGAGGAAGAGCGAGGGGAGGTGGATGGCGTGCTCCAGTGCGGGGATAGTGATAGTGCAGTGACGGATGGAATGGAGAATGGTCATGTGGAACGGCGATAGCTGCAAGTCTTATCGGGGGACGCGGCGAAAGGCGACGCTGAAGGTTGGGATTTTCCAGGGAGCTTTCCAGCATGTTCCGATTCCTTGACGCCGGTTGGGACCGCCCCGTATCTCGGGAACCAGGCCGTTCCTTAGGCCAGCACCACTAATAGGAGCTCGGGTTGCGGCACCACCGGGAGGCTAGGATCCAAGCGCCTTTGGCGCATCGTCATCAACCCGCCGATCATTGTTGCGATCAGAACTATCACAATGCCGATAAACAATATAGTGGGTCTCGTTGTTCGCAACCGCACACCGCCTCTGCCCGCGAGCGTGTTCGTGATATCGACCACCTGTTTGCGCCCATGCGGCGTCTCAACACATACGAGACAAAGACGAACGCCAGGACGAGAATCGGATCGAATTTCTGCCAAGTACTGCCGCCGCCATTCAGTTGTGAATAGAACGCGAGTAAGAGATTGATCGCGAGACCGGCATAAACCCACTCCGTCAATCGACGTACATTGGGAATCAGAAGGCCCACGCCACCAAGGATGTGGGTCACGCCAAGCAGAGGGATGATATAGAGCGGGTATCCGAGCTGCTGATGAGCAATGCTCCATTCGCCGGGATCGTGAATTACATATAGCGCTCCAAAATACATCCAGATGACGGCGACAAGGACGGTTACTCCCATCGCGGCCATTTGAATTGCTCGACTTGCGCGCGCAGGTCTATCTGTTGTGTGTTCAGGTTTCATATCAAAAGAATCCTCGTCTTGCGGTTGGGATGTGATGGCATTTCGACAGCGTGGAACCGGACGATCAGCCGGCCGGTTCCTCCTGTTGACGTTAGCGCCGCCGCTTCCGAGAACCGGGCTGGTTCAGCTTGCCCGGGCTTACGCCTTGACGGCGTTCTGTGCAGCTGCGAACACATCGCGTGCGGACGTCTTACCCGATATGTGCTCGGTACCCGCGATACCGAGGTCCATCCATCCCGCATTAACACTTTCATACGTTTCTTCGGCAGCCCCAGTGTGGCCCTTCGGGACGCCGAACTGCTGGAACGCATCCGCCCAGGCTGTACGCGGGAGTGCGAAGGCTTTTACATTGAGTTTCAGGACTTCGCCCAATTGTGCGGCCACTTCATCCGCGCTTACCATCGAACCGAGTTCGATGACGCGATGCCCAGACCACGCCGGGCCGATGAGAAGCGTTGCCACTTCTGCGCCGATGTCGTCTGTCGCCACCATTGTCGATTTTCGGTTTGTAGGATTGTAGAAGACCGGTAGGGTCCCGCCCTGGGCGGCCTGCAAGCCGAAAAGAAAGTTTTCGAAGAAGCCGCCTGCGCGCACAAATGCGACCGGAGAGGGCAGGCTGCGAAAAGCTTGCTCCAAGAGTGATAAGGCCGTGATCATCCCTATCCCGCTTGTCCTATCCGCCCCCATTGATGAGAGCGCGACCACTCGCGGGGACGCTACCTTGGTCAGCGCCTCGACATAGTTCGCAATCACGCCCTTGGCTTCTCTAAAACCAGGTGAGGGAGCCCAAACGGCTGGCAACATAACGAATGCTCCCTCAACACCTTTGAGAGCCGCCACAATGGCCGTCGAATCGTTCCAGTCTCCCTCTACCAACTCCACGCCTTGAGCTGCCCACTTCGCCGCTTTGTCGCGATCGCGCACAAGTGCTCGTACCTGTTTGCCTTGCTTCAGCAGATACCGCGCGGTGGCGCCCCCAACTTTTCCTGTAATACCCATGACTAGATACATTTCGATTTCTCCTTGTACAGCGATAAGGGACCTTATTGTGCAGCCCCATTGTTGAGTCGCGGCGCATCTCTTGAGTGCAAACGTAAACTCAAGAAATGCCCCATGCTAAGTCTGGTTGGCGACGAGAAATGTCTGGTTCTTTTCCATCGACTTTGTCAACTTCACAAAATCTGCCTGAGAGAGTTGTGCAGGCAGGAAATCTGTCCTGCCATCCGGTTGCACTGCGTCCTTCATCATCCGCTCGTGGTGATACGTTGACACGCCTAGGATGCGGCACGGATGCTCGCTCTTGTTGAAGAATGAGTGAGGCGCATTGGGCTGCACCACGACGCTTTCACCGACTTCATACACGTCCCACTCGGCTACGCCCTGACTGTTCCAATGTGCGATGGACAGCGTTCCCTCCAGCACATAGAAAAATTCCGCAAACGGGTGCTTATGAAGTGGAATACCCATGCCCGGCACGACCGTGGTCTCATAAATGGAGAAGGTATAGCCCGTGTTCTCTCCCAGTGCCCGCCACAGCAACTGCATGGGGCCGATATCCAGTGCCGGGCCGCCTGTTTTGTTGTTCTTAATAACGTTGTGATGAATGACTTCTTCAAGTGGTGTGGGGAAGTTTGACATAAGACAATCCTTTCGTGAACGAAGTTGGTGCCCTGACGTGAATATCAGAGCTGGTGAGTTGCGCAGCTAGCACTTCGCTAGTTCCGTAGGGTTTCCACAGTCATCTGTCGCATGAATCGCTGTTGGCCTCAGACGCGCGATCGGATCGCCTCGATGAGAGAGGTGCTTGATCCTCACGGGGGTCTTGCTATGTGGTCGTCACCGTCACTGCCTGACGCAAGTACCGGCCACTTTCCAGTTGCTGCACCATGAAAGCAGCCAGATCGGCCCGCCCAATCTTGTGCGCCTTTTCGCCGCCCTCCGCAGTTAGCACCCTGGCGATGCCGGTCTTCTCTCGGTCGGTCAACATAGGCGGCCGCACGAGCGTCCAGTTCAGATTGCTGCTTTGGATCTCGGCCTCCATGCCCGCCTTGTCTACCAGCAGACCCCGCAGAAACGTCCGCATGAGCACGTGCTCGTTGAAGAAGCCGGCGTTCTTGACGCTCTCGCCCGCACCCACCACCGAAATCTTCAGCAATCGCCGCACGCCGTTGCGCTGCATCGCGTCCACAATATTGTGTGCCGCGCTCGTTTCCATCGTCGTCACTTTCCACGGCGTCTTGCCGCCCAACGCGTCGATGACCGCATCCTGTCCGGCTACCGCAAGGTCGACCGCAGTCGCGTCCAGCACGTCGCCCGCTATAGCTCTGACGTTCTCCTTCTTGTAGTGCGAAGTACCACGCACGAAAGCCGTCACCTCATGTCCTGCCGCAAGCGCTTCATTTACCAGCGCTTCTCCGCTCTTGCCCGCTGCTCCAATCACTAGAACTTTCATCGCATTCTCCTTTTGCCTCGTATGTGGCCGCCAATCCAAATACGCGACCTGAGGATTTGATACCTGTACTAACCAATGGTTGCAAAATAAGCAGTGGTTTTAGACCAGTGGTCACAATTTAACATTTGGTCGCAAAAGTCGTCAAAAGGGGCTAAGCTATCGAAGTGACAACCACATCACCAAGTCGTCGGGTTGAGCGCAAGGAGAGGTTGCGGGGCGAAATCCTCGCGGCTGCCAGCAAAATGTTTGCCGATCGCGGCTACGAAGCCGTGACGCTTCGCGAGATCGCTAAAGAGATCGGCTATACCCACGCCGTGATTTATCAGCATTTCCCCGACAAATGGCACATTCTTGCCGAGTTGAGCCGCGAGACGATCGGACTGATGGTTCAGGATTTCGACGCGATTGCCGCGAAAAACCTTTCACCGAAAGAGCGTCTTTTCGCGACTTCACGCGGATTGATTCAATTTTGCACTGCCCATCCACAGCAGTTCCGTAACGTCTTTTTTGGGCCTGAGAACCGCAACGGTGTCCGCGCTGGACAATACATCAACGACCTTGGCGCGCCGCTGTTCGCGCGTTTCGTGCAACTCTTTTTCGATGTTGCCAAAGATGAGGGATTGCCAAATAGAGATGACATCGTGATAGCCCATACCTGGTGGTTTACGATCTTTGGCCTCGCCACACTCTTTGTTATCCAAGGGGTTGTCCCTGATTTGTCTGAACAAACTGTCGTGATGGAGCAGACGATCGCAACGCTTTGGGCGGGCGTTCAGGCTGTTCCGCGGTTGCCGAAGAGCGCAACTGCTAAGCGATCCGGCCGATCCAGGGCCTCGAAACAATAACAGCTTCTATCTGCTTAGGAGTCGTTGTGTATGCCCGCGGAGTACCGGGACTCACCACTGTTCCGTGGCCGTAGCCCTTCTGGTAGGGCGAAAGGCCAGTAGCGATCATGCCCGCCCTCAGTGAAGGACAAGTAGAGACGTATGGCGATCCGGCGTGTTGGATAGCCGTCGTCGTGGATGGCCGCCGGCCAAGAATGAATATAAGTTCACGGTCCCGTACCCATCCGTTAGAAGGCCAATCCCTTAGCCATTGAGAAGAACTCGCACATCCCATATTTCTACGACAGGTGCCGTTTCCAACTTCACAGCATGGGATATCAAGATCGAGTTGTCTTGCAGGTTTATTTGCGCCGCGACGCGGCTTGCGCCAGCAACCTGTAAGAGCAAGGGCCGAAAGCTGCATTAATGAAAACTGACCGCTGGCGTGTCTGCAGTCTGACGGATACAGAGTGACGCGACCGCCGCCCAATACGCAAGCGCGCAAGAGAACTACCAGACCACTTGCAAGGCTACCCTCACAGATGGTGGCGCGCAGGCGGCAAATGGGGCACGGCAATCGCCGTGCCCCATTGCATTCCATCGATCGCCCTCAGTTGAGCGAGAACCAGTTAAGGTTGCCGACAGTGTTGTAATAGCCTCCGCTGTCCATGACGAGTTGCAACGTGTGGATACCTTCCGGCAGAGGAACGTCGGGAATCTCAAGCGTCTGCCACGTCTGCCATCCGCCTGTCTCGGGGACCGAGATGTACGGTGTCACCCGCTGGCCGTCGACGTTGAGATGGAACACGCCGCCGCCCACGTCAATCGCCACGCGCACCTGCAGCGTATAGTTGCGCGCGGTAGCGATGTCGACCGTGTAGTTGAGCCAGTCGCCTGGTTGCGGATTGCCCACATCGTAGCCACCGCCGGTGTCCGACGAGTTTTCGATGTAGACGGTATCGCCCGGACGATAGTTCGCTCCACCGCCATTGGCCGTTGCCCCATTCCAGTATGCGACGCCCTTGCCACCGGTATCGTAGTTCTCCACCTGGATTTGGCCGGGGATGGACTGCGGACTTCCGGTGAATGAGCTACTAGGCGTGGGTGCCTGCACGCCGAACCAGTTGAAGTTGCCCATTCCGGCGGTCGGGCCATTACCGTCGAGCGTCACCTGCATCACGTGATGCCCGGCGCTCAGTTGGAACGCGGGCGAAACCTGCGTGGTGTAGGTTTGAAATCCATTGGTTACCGGGACGAACAGCGTTCCGGTTTTGTTGTCTCCATCGAACGAGACGTGATAGTACCCGCCTTGCCCAAGCGAGGCGACGCGTGCCTGCAGGTTGTAGATGCCCGGCGTGCTGACGTTGACCGTGTAGCGCAGGTACTCGCCTTCGCTGGTATAGCCGACGTCGTAACCGCCGCCAACGTCGCCAGTATTCTCGACGCCGACGGTTGTTCCCGAACGATACGTGGGCGCGCTGCCCTGGTCGCTCGTGTCGAGATTGAAGTAGCCAACATAGTTGCCGCCGTTATCGAAGTTCTCCGCCTGGATCACTCCGGGAATTGTCGCGGGTCCCGCGAGGAACGGTGTTTCCTTGCCTCCGATCGTGAAGTTCACGGTCGAAGATGCCGTCGCATTGCCTTGCCGTCCGACAATGGTCACAGGATACGAGCCGCTCGTGGCGCTCTCTTCCGTTGCCACCGGAAGCACGTACTGGTTGGTGAAGGGAATCGGCGCCGGCTCGCCGAACGCTCCACCGGGCAACCCCTCAACCTTCAACTCCGCGTTTGCATGATCGTTGCCATAGTCGTTCACGTCGATGCTATAGAACGTGCGGCCGCCGGGCGCGACAGTCTGCGAGCCCGGGCCGGTAGTTACGTCGAACGTATTGCCCACATACCCCTGCCAAAAGAACGTGGCAACCGCCTGCGCGGGCAGCGAGTAACTTACCATCTTGCCCTTCCAGTTCAGCGAAAACTGACTCGGCGTCTGCGCGTCATTCAAGACCAGCACAGCGATCGACCCATCAGGATTCTTGAACGCAACATCCTCCACATTGCCGCTGCCGAACGTGTTCGAGTCGATGCGATACGCGCCCGCCTGCACATACTTCGCAAGATGGCCAAGCACGTAATACTCCACGTTTTTCGACACGACAGCCGGCGTCGTTGAGTCGTCGATCGTGACCACACCACGGCAGTCGTTGCATCCGTTCTGATCCGTGGGGCCGTTGTTCTGATCGAGCGCAAGATTCCAGAACACGACCGACTTGCCCCAGTTGCGTAGCACATTGATCACCTGGCCTTCGGTATCATTCACCAGGTTCTGCCCGAAGTACGGAGCGTATGTGCCTCCGGTGCATTCAGTGAAATAAACCGGAACATCCCAGGCAAGGTCATGCACCGCATTCTGCGCATCGGCTACATTACCCGCATAGCAGTGGAACGAAACGCCCGCAAGATACTGCCGAACGGCGGGGTCTTCCGCGAGGATCTCCGGATACTTCGGGTTATCCCAGTTATGCTCGTAGCCGAAAATCCCTGGCGTCGCGTCCATAGGATCGTGCGACTGCCGTGCAAAGTTCCACCCGCGGTTGCGCAGATGCAGGTTGCGGAGCTGCGGCCCGAGATACTGCGCGATGAACTGCCCCTCATCATGCGGATTCATGAACATCGATGGATAGCCACTGGTCTCATTCAGCGGCTCGTTCTGCACCGAGACGTAATTGACCGGAATCCCGTGCGCCTCGTACGCCTGGACAAATTTCGTAAAGTAGAGCGCGAGCGCCGGAAAGTATTCGGAGTTGAAGCTTCCACCATCCAGCGTCCCGGTTGTCTTCATCCACGCGGGCGGCGACCACGGCAGGGCCTGCACCTTAATCGCCGGATTCGCCGCGAAGGCAGCCTTGATGGTCGGAATGATGTAGGCCTCATCGTGCGCAATCGAGAACTGCTTCATCTGGGGATCGGTCTCGCCCGTCGGCACATCGTCATAGGTATAGCTGCTCAGCGAAAGATCATTCGCTCCCATCGACTGGCGCAGATAGCTGAGATGAATGCCACCCGGACTGAACAGATCGCTCATCAGTTGCGTGCGCTGCGCCGGCGTGAGCTTGTTCCAGACAAGATACGCGTCGGAATCATTGAAGCTGGCGCCCACACCCTCGAGCTGCTGATAGTGGATGGTGTCATCGACGTTGATTGCGGTACCAATGGCCGTGCCATCGGTGAAGGTGAGGGGCGTTTGGGAAGTCAGGAGCGCGGATTGATCAGGGTTGGTCTGGACGACTCCAACCGTCTGTGCGCAAACATTCCGGGCGCACGCGGTGAGGAAAACGAGTAGAGATGCCGATATAAGACAAACGTTTGTCTTGATGCGGCGGGACGTTTCAGGGAGGGTGTGAATGGGCCTGGATTTCATGGGAGATCTCACCTTTTGGGCCGCGTACTTGCCCGGACTGAGAAGCGAACAGATTCTGCACCTTCCGCTGGATGCTCGTCAATCGTTCAGGAAAAATTATTTCGCAGAGGCTAAGATTGCTGATTGTTTTGGTGTCTAATCGCCGGTTTCTGCCGTGGGCGCCTCGCACTTGGCGTCAAGCCCGCCGGGCCACCAGTTCCAGTCTCCCGCAATCCGCAGCAGGGCCGGGCCAATCACAATGCGCACCAGCGTTGCGTCGATCAATACGGCGACTGCCAGCGTGAAGCCAATCATCTTCACCACCAGAAAGTTTCCAAAGGTAAAAGCCGCGAAGACCACGATCATGATCGCGGCTGCGCTGGTGATCAGGCCCGCGGTTCTGGCCATCCCCTCGGGAATCGCGTCCAGTTCACCCAGTCCTGCCCTGCGCGCTTCGAGCACGCGCGCTACAAGGAACACCTCGTAGTCCATGCTGAGGCCGAAGACGATTGCGAACGCAACAATTGGTACCAGCGGGAAGATGCTTCCCGTTCCGCCAGGCACGCCGAGCAGGCCACTGCCATGTCCATCCTGAAAGACCAGCACCAGCGCACCGAAGGACGCAGCTACCGAAACCAAGTTCAAGATGATCGCCTTCACTGCGGCAAAGAGCGATCGGAAGCCGCAAAGCAGTGCCACCAACGTACCGCCAATCACCAGGCTCATGACGCGTGTAACGTGGCCGTCGATAATGGTTTCGTAATCCGCATTGAGCGCCGGAATGCCGCCCACCATCATCGTGGCGTCGGAAACACCGGTGAGTGCCGGCGCGCCCTTGTTACGTATTTCGCGCTCCCAGTCCACCTGCTGCCGTAACGACAGGGAACTCTTAGGCAGGATCTCCACCAGCGCGGCCTTCCCATCACTACTCAGGAACGTTCGCTTCGTCTCGCGCGACAGATCGGTTAGGTTTGATTGATTGCCCCCGGCAATGGTTGCGATGGAGATCACGCGATCGCAGCGAGGGTCGCTTTCAATCTGTTTCGCGATGCTATTCAGCGCGTTCCATCCTGCATCAGTTTGCGTGACGGATTCATTCGGCAGTTCAATCACCACTCGCATCGAGTACACGATGCCGGTGCGATCCATCTGCTGCAGCGAATTCAGCGCCTGAACCGACTCCGCCGACTTAGGCAGCCAGTCGCCCGACGGAATGCTAGTGTCCAGGTGCTTAGCCTGCCACGCCAGCAGCACCAGAGGCGTTCCCGCGATCAGTAGCGCCAGCCAGGGATGAGCCACAATCGTCCGTCCCCACCGCCTCCAGCGATTACCCGTGGCAGCGGCGCGGTCCACGTCCAGCTTCGGCGTAAACGGCAAGCGCCCCGCATCAATGCGCCGACCTAGCAGACCCAGCACCGCCGGCACCAACGTGTTGGTCAGCAACACACTCATTCCCGCAACCAGGATTCCGGCCAGCCCGATCGAACGAATCTCGCTGATGGGAACAGTGAGAAGCGCGACAAATCCGATCGCCACCGTGGAGGCCGAGATCAACAGCGTGCGGCCCGCCTGTCGTGCCGCGATCACCGATGCCGCATGGCCGTTATGCCCCGCGAACAGCGCCTCGCGAAAACGGCTGACCATCAGCAACGCATAATCGATTCCCAGGCCCAGCCCAAGCATCGTAGCAAGGTTCTGCACCAGGATCGACAGGTGCAGGCGCTCCGCCAGCAATCCCGTAATCGCCAGCGTAGTCGCAATGGCGAGTTCGCCTACCGCCAGCGGAATGATCGCGGCGACCAAACTTCCAAACGCGATCAGCAGGAGGATCAAGGTCGCGGGAATCACCAGCGTCTCGCCGCGGCGCACATCGTCTGCGCTCGCCTTGCGGATGTCGAAGTTCAGGGGAAGCTCGCCCGTGAGTTGCAGCTTGACCTCGGGATACCGCCCCCGCAGCTGGTTCTCAAGCAAATGCGCCTGTTGATGGAGCATGGGAACCAACGATTCTACCGACGCGCCTGTTGACTCGAGCCCTACGAGCACAAAGGTCCCGCCGCCTTTTCCAAGGAAGATTGGATCGCGCAGCTCAAGATATGAAACCACCCCGGATACCCCGGGCTGCTGTCGCAACTGCTCCACAATGGTCGTCAGCGCCTGCTCGCCGTCAGCCGAGTTCGCCGGTGGTAGCCCCTTAACTACAAGAACCACGCGGTCAACGAAGGGGGAACGAAAGCGCGTAGCTAATTCCTGCCGGACGACTTCGGCCTGGCTGCCTTCGACGCGGGTTGCCGTCTCCAGATGCCGCTCAGCGTGAAAGGAGAAGGGAAGAAGGGCAATGACCGCAACAAGGACTACCCCGGCCACCCAGAAACGACGCAGATGCATCACACACTGGATGATACAAAATCGTCACCACAAACAGTGAAAGGAATGCAGATTCTCACCGCTATGTGTTCCCCACACGGCACATTTAGTAGCTTTCAGACGGTTTTGAATCTGCTACATTGATCCCATCAATCTCATCGCCCCAATTCGTACGCTGATCTTCGTTGGCCTCGCTGCCGCCGTTCCCGTGCTAGCCCAGCAGGATCCGCGCATCGGCTCGTGGACGCTGGCCTCGGCGCAATGCTCCCTCGAGCCACCCAACAAGCTATCCGTCACCCCGGTAGGGGATCAACTGCATGTCGTGATGTCCGGGGACAGGCATTTCGATTTCACCGCGAAAGCCAATGGACACCCTGCGCCAGCACCGGGAAATCTCGGGTTCAATCAAATTCAGCTTCACCGGATGGATAAGCGTCAGTCCGAGGTGAAGGAGATGAAAGACGGCGCGCTCGTCGCCACAGTTCGCGTGAAGCCCTCCGCCGACGGCAAAGAGCTCACCACCACCAGGGCAATCGCAGGCCAACCCGATCAGGTTACCGTTTGGGTTCGCACGGGCGGCGCGAAGGTCGCCCACGATCCCCTTGCCGGCGAATGGGCCGAAGATCTGAGCAAATCGCGCTTGAGCCAGGGCTTGACCTTGAAGATCGCCCCTGATGGGAACGGAGGCGTCCGCTTCACAGGGGACTACAGCTACGATGCCCGCTTTGACGGAAAGCCCTACGACCTCAGAAACTCCAGCAACGATACGGTCAAGCTACAGCTCGTCGATCCGCACACTGTCGCCGCCATCTACCTGCGCGACGACCAAGTGACGCAGAAGGACAAGTGGGTAGTCTCCCCGGATGGGAAAGAGCTGACTGTCACCACCACCGGAGTTCTCGAAACCGGTCAGCACATCACCGAGCAGCTGACCTTCAAGAAGCAGTAACCTGCGTTGCCGACGTTGCGGGGACCACGGCTTCGGTCGCCGTCGCGGTGACTGCCGTGTCCACTTCGCGTGCCGCAACCGAGATGATTCCCTTGCGGTGCATGAACTTCAGAATGCCGCTGACGGTCTCCTCGAGCGTCGGCTCCGGCACACCCCACGTTGCTGCATCGCGCGCCTTCTGGTATTCCGTGCTGTCGTAGCGCTTGAATTCCATCGAAGAGATGTTGTCCACTGAGCCCACCAGGAAGTCGAGCAGCGGGAACAGCAGATCTTCCTTGCGGCAGCGACGAATCAGTTCCGGAACGAAGTCGGTGATGCTGAAGATCTCGAACTGCCGCCCCGTCAACTTCGTGATCAGGTTGGTGATGTCCATCATGTTCGCGTAATCGTCGCGCACCACGTGATAGGTCTTGTTCTCCGTGCCCGGCGTGGTTGAAATCGCAACGATATTATTCGCGACAACGTCGGCGGGAACAAAGCTCACCTGGTTCAGAGCGTCCACGCCAATGCCGTGGTTCACCATGAATGCCACCAGGCGCACGGCGATATCGAAGTTATTGCCGCCGCCGGTAACGGACGGACTCACCAACGCCGGACGGAAGGTGCGTACGCACAAACCCTTTTTCTGCGCGTCTTCAACGACTCGCTCTGCAACCCACTTGGACTGGCTGTATCCAAAATCGAGCAGCTCCATGTCCTTGTTGCAATCGGTCTCGTACAGGACGCTCTTCACTGCCCAACCAAAGATGAACGTTGTCGACACATAGTTCAAGCTCTTGGTTTTTCCTTCGAAGGCCAGTTTCAGCACTTCGTTGGTTCCCAGCACATTCGCATCGCGCATGCGGTCATAGTTGAACAAGTAATTGACGGTCGCGCCGTTGTGGTAGATCGAATCCATCTCCGCGGCGAGAAAGTCCCAGACGTCCTGCGTGAGGCCAAGCTTGGGCTGGCCGAGGTCGCCGCAAACCGGCATGACCCGCTCGTCGAACATCTCCATCAGCCCTGCCGGACAAGGTCCCATCGACTCCATCGCTGCCTTGAGTCGCTGCCTGCCCTGCACTTCATCCGACGAACGCACCAGCACATGGATCTTTGCCTGCGTCTGCTCCAGCAGGCTCTTGATCAGGAATGGTCCAATGAACCCGGTGCCTCCCGTAAGCAGCACTTGATTGAGAACCGGATGCTCCGGCATCGGCGCAGGCTTTTCCGGTGTGAAGATGAGCTTCTTGTCGTTGCTCATCATCTCCTTCTCAGCCGCATGCTGCTCATCACGGAACGCCGCAAGCGAATGCCGCAGCAGATCGATTGCCTCTTCGGGAGCGCGCTCCAACTGTTCCGCCAACTGGAACAATTCGGCAACGCTCACCCGCTGGATGACGCCGATATCCACCTGCCGCGCGAGCAGCTCGGCGCCCTTGTCCTTCAAGAGCTCCTTGAGCTCATGCATGAACACGACGAGATCGAGCGAATCCAGGCCGGCCTCTACGAGATTGTAGGACTCCATGCCCGTAAGGTTGTAGCGCGACTTCAATACGTCGAAGGAAGACTGGACTTCTGTATCCGGCGCGCAAGCTCCCGCATCTTTCTCGCGCGAGAACTCTTCGAGCACGTTGAACTGCCCGTCCAGCCACATCATCTTCGCCTTGTGGCGCATGATCTTGCCGGAGCTTGTGCGCGGGATCGCGCGCGGCGCGATAAAGGAGATCAACGCCGTCTCGACGTTGAGGAAACTCCGCACCGCCGCTGCAATTTTCCGCGCGTCCGGCAGCGCCTTAGGATTCTTTACCTCGGCAACAATCGCCAGAGCCGGCTCGGTGTCTTCGTTGATCTGGAAGGCGGCCACGCAGTTATGGCGGATCAAGCCTGAGGCCTTCTCAACCACGTTCTCAATGTCCTGGGGGTAGTAGTTCTGTCCGCGCAGAATGATCATGTCCTTCAGCCGGCCGCATACAAATAGTTCGCCGTCGTGGAAGAATCCCATGTCGCCGGTGCGAAGAAAGCCATCGAGATAGGGTGTGTCATCCACCAGCCGCGCGCGAAACTGCTTCAACGTCAGCTCTGGATTGTTCCAATACCCCTGGCACTTGCCGCTTCCGGCCAGCCAGATCTCGCCGACCAATCCATCCTTCAGCACGTTGTGCTGATCCGGATCCACAATCCTTACGTCCAGGCCCGGCAGCGGAATTCCGCAGCTCACCACCTGGGTGGACGCGCCAATCTCTGACACCTCGGAAATCGTATGAGCCTTGCCCAGCGCCAGCGCATGCTTGTTCACGGTAATGATGGAACGGCCGCCCAGCGAAACCGCCAGCGTATTCTCGGCCAGCCCGTAGGCGGCGTAAAAACTTTCTTTCTTCAGGCCGTAGGGCTGAAACGTCTCGAGGAACCGCGTGAACGTATCCGGTTTGACCGGCTCCGCAGCGCACATCAAGACGCGCAGGGAGCTCAGATCGAAGCCCTCCATCGTCTCCTTGGAGAGTCTTCCGGCGCGCAGGCAATAGTCATAAGCGAAATTAGGGGCTGCGGTCGCGGTCGCGCGATAGGTGTGGATTGCTTCGAACCAGAGCGCCGGCCGCTGAATGAAATCCATGGAAGCGAAGCCGTAGGTCGTTCCGCCGCGCAGCGCTGGATAGAGATAACAGCCAATCAATCCCATGTCGTGATACTGCGGCAGCCACGACACGACCACTGGTGACTCATGGTCGATCACCAGCGGGCAAGTCTCCGAAATGTTTTCGTGGCTCACGATGACGCCTTTGGGCTCCATCGTCGATCCGGACGTGTATTGCAGAAATAAAACCTTCGAAGGCGCGGGAAACGGCTCCTTCGAGACACGATGCTGAAAGTCTTCCGTGACAATCCAGGGCAATCCGGAGATGTAATCGACGTCGACGCCGGACGTGGAAACCCCACTCCTGGCGAGGTTCGTCTTCAGCGAACTGTGGTAATCCTTGCTGGTCAAAATTCCCGCCGCCTGGCAATCCTTGGCGATGTGGACCATCTTGAACAGCGCGCTCTGAAAGCCGCGAGACCCGGGAGGATACACGGGTACGGGAATCAAGCCGGCGCGGACGCAGCCAAAGAAGGCGCAGATCATCTCCAGGCCCGGAGGGTACGCGAGCAGAAGCCGATCGTCGGCGGCGAACTGGCCATTGCGCAGCAGGTGCGAAGCGATCGCCTTCGTCCGCTCCAGAAACTCGGCGTAGGTGTAGCCTTCGAGTTGATTGCCGTTCAGGTCAAGGTACGAATACAGGAGTTTGTGCGGATGCTCATTCCCCAGCTTATCGAGTTGGTCCAAAATCGATACCATAATTGATCAGCAATGCCCTCGAGTTTGAATACGGAAAATCCGGTTCGCAAGAAACTCTACACGCCTTGCTGCACCTCGTGTGCTGTTGGCGGGTATTCCATTGGACTGCCGGAGAGGTGAATTATAGTGTAGGCCCGATTGCAGAACGATGGCGTAACCGCTCTCTCTGTGTAGACGTTGCAAGGTGCAGCTAGTTGCAGTTTCCCCGGGCGATCGAATGCGCGGAAGAATCAGGTCGTGCGTGGTCCCAGCCGGGGTTGCCTATCGCCCCTAACAGAGCCTTTCGCTGGAACTGATCCTTAAGGTTATGGTAGCAGAGCAGAAGCACGTCAATGCGCCTGAATCCACTGGGCGTCATCCAAACGGTGCGCCCTCGCGGTGGATATGCGGTCCGAATTCCCTTGATTCAGCGTCATGCCCCGGGCTACCATCAACTCTAGCGCTGGCGGCCGCGACACAGCCCCATGCCTATCCCCCAGAGCTGCTTCCCGCCCGCATGGGCGAACATGACAGGATCTACATGAAACCATTGCGGAGTAGCCGTTGACGCCTTATACCGAAGCGGTGCTGACCCTTTCCAGAGACACCCAAGCACCGGATATAGAAGATCTTGTCCCCTCTGAGGCCGCCCCGCAGCAGCCTCTCAGCGACCCCTCCGCTGCAGCCTCTTTCCCCAAAGTGCTGCGGCGACGCCTCGATAGATTCTTTGCCGACGGCAAAGCCTCTCCCAAAGCCAATCCCATGATGTGGACAAAGATTGCGACGGGCGTCACCGTCCTGCTCGGTAGCTGGATCGCCATCTATACCCTGCGGCCGAGCTCCTGGGCGTTCATCACGCTGTACCTCCTGGGAGGCCTCGCCCAAACATTTCTCCTGCTGAATATCGCCCACGATAGCAATCACAACGCGATCTCGTCGGCCCCTTTGGTCAACAAGGCCTTGAACTATGCGTTCGACCTCTGCGGGATTAACTCCTACATGTGGCGCATCCTCCACCATCGCGGCCACCACTCCTGCATCAACCTTCACGGTGAAGACGATGCGCTTACCGGCCGTGGCATCTTCCGTTTTACCCCCCACGAACCCCGCGCTAAGTGGCATCGTTTTCAGCACATCTACGGCCTGCTTTTCTACGCGATGTTTTCACTCGATTATGTCTTCGTAAGAGACTTTGAGGCGTTTTTCTTCCCCAAACACGATTACCTCAGGCGCACCCGCCATCCGCTTCGTGAGTACGTGATTCTCTTCGCGAGCAAGGCGTTTTACGTCACTTACATGCTAGTTCTGCCGATCGCCCTGCTGCATAAGTCGCCGTGGCTGGTTCTCGGCGCGTTCCTTTTGGTCCATCTCGTGGTCGGCTTGAGCGTATCGCTCGTCTTCCAGACCACCCACACCGTTGACACCACGTACTTTCCCGCCGAGCGCGGCGAGTTTGACAACGGCGTGTATCACATCTTCGCCACCACCGCGGACTACGCAACCGACAACCCCGTCGTCGGCTGGCTTGCCGGCGGTCTCAATCACCACATCGCACACCACCTCTGCCCCTTCGTCTGTCACACGCACTACGCGTCGCTCACGCGCATTGTGAAGGAGACCGCTGCGGAGTTTGGTGTACCCTATCGGCAACACCCCACGATGAGCCGGGCCATCGTCCATCATCTGATACTTTTGAAGCAACTGGGCAACCAGGATTCCCTCTAGAGATCGAATCCGATTGCCCCATCCGTCACCGCTAGTCACCCTGCCGCTTAGGCCAATTTGAGAGAGTCTCCCCGAGTTTCCCTCCCAGACTCTCCGCAACACACAGGACAGCGAGGCATCACTTGCCCCCTTCAATTCCCGCCGTTTCCCGCTTCCGCTCCTTCGCCGATTCGCGCGCCACGGCCGCCAATCCCGTGCCGGTGCTGCAGGCCTACACCCGGGAGTTCGGCGACACCTTCCGCTTCTATCTCGGCGGCATTAAAGAGGCGATCGTCACCATCGACCCCGCCGTCATCCAGCACGTGCTCAAGACCAACTCCGAGAACTACAAGAAGTCGGACATCCAGGTAAAGCGCATGGGCCACTTCCTGGGCAAGGGCCTCCTCACCACTCACGGAGAAGCCTGGCGCACGCAGCGCCGCCTCATCCAAAAAGGTTTTGACCGCAAGCAGCTTGAAGCGCTGTCCGCCATCATGCATGACTCGCTCACCGATTCGCTGCGCCAGTTCGACAGCCAGGTCCACAGCGGTCCCGTCGACATTTACCCGCACTTGATGAAGATGACCTTCGCCATGGTCGCGCGCTCGCTCTTCGGCGCCAACCTCAAAGACGCGGACATCGACCTCATCAGCCACACCATCTCCACCGTCCAGGAATTTATCGTCCGGCAAACGCTGCAGCCCTACCTGAATCCCTGGTTCGCCGCGACCGGCGAACTGCGCAAGCACGAAGAGATGCGCGCCAACGCCGACAAGGTTCTGCTCGAATACATACGCCAGCGCCGCCACGAAGAACCAGGCAACGACCTCCTCCAGACCCTGATGGACGCCCGTTACGCCGACGGCGAAGGCATGCCCGATTCACTCGTTCTGAGCGAAAGTATGCAGCTCCTCGTCGCCGGCCACGAAACTTCTTCCAACGCCCTGTCATGGTTGCTCTACCTCCTCAGCACCCATCCCGACGTCCTTGACCGCGTCCGCAGCGAGTTTGACGAGATCCTCAACGGCGAGCCGCTGAACTTCACCGCCGTGCCAAAGTTCGCCTTCACCACGCAAGTTATCAACGAAGCCCTACGCCTCTATCCACCCTTCTGGATGATCGATCGCGAAGCTGTAGCCGACGATCGCATCGGCGACACCGTCATCCCCGCCGGCTCCACCGTCATCGTCTACGTCTACGGCGCGCACCACGCCCCGCGCTACTGGCCCAACCCCGAAACCTTCGACCCCGAGCGCTTCTCCAAAGCCAACGTAGCCCTGCAGCCGCCGTTCACCCACCTGCCCTTCGGCGGCGGACCGCGCGGCTGTATCGGTGGCAACTACGCGATGCTGCAGATCCTCATGATCCTCAGCACGCTGCTCCGCAAATACGACCTCGAGCTGCCTCCGGGTCAGAAGATCGAGCCGCGCGCCATGGTGATCCTCCGACCCAAGAACGGAATCCGTATGTCTTTCACCGACACGGTCCCGAGCGAAGTCGCCGTGCCAGCCGGCTGTCCCTACTAGCCAAACCGTCCGCGCCCTCATCCGAAGTGGCCGCAGCGAACGCCCAGCTATCCCCTAGGAAATAGTTCGCTATTGAGCAGCAAAAAATCGCGACTGCGTTCGAAACCACCACCGGCAGCCGCGCCTCCTGTACCAGCAATCGCATCAGCAATAAATTCCCCAGCATCGACACCAGTCCATTCGAAAGCTGAAACCGCACCAGCTTCCCAACCCGCGAACCCCTCTCGCGACGGTCGCGCCAGGTGTACTTCACGTGCCACACAAAGTTATGCAACAGCGTAAGCTCGATGGCCACACCGGACGCAATCAAGTAATGTCCCCGCATCCAGCGATTGAGCAACGCGAGTGCGCCCAACTGCAAGCCCATACCCAAGCCGCCGACCGCATTGAACTTCGCCCAGCGAACCACCGGGCTCACAGCAGCGGTTCCTCGCGATACAACTGCACCGTGTGCCGCATCGTCATCAGCACCGCGAACACCAGCATGCCGACAGTCGCAATCGTCCCTCCCACATCGAACAGCAGCATTTTGTGTCCAAAGATCGTTGAGTATGGACTGCGCAGCAGCGCAAGATTCCCGGCAATCAGAAGCAGCCGAATCTCAGTCGGTCCGAAGATCCCCTGCGAGAGTTGAAACTCCGACAAGGTATAGGTCGCCAAATAGCTTTCGCATGACAGCAGCAGGAACGCGATCAGCATCGCCAATGCAACCTGCCAGTGCACCAGCCCCGAGCAGCCCATCCCGCACATCATCGCGACCGCTCCAAACACATCCACCATATGGTCCACATAAAACCCATAGCGCGGCCGCTGCTGGCAACGTATCCTCGCCAGCGTTCCATCCATGCTGTCGCCAAACCAGTTCAACACCACGCACGCAATCACCAACAGCAGGGCGTAGCGGTTGTAACGCGCCAGTGCATAGCCAATCCCAGCTACAATCTGCGCGCCGAGGCCCAGCGCGGTCAGCTGATCAGAGCTCACCCATCGCGGAATCCGCGCAGCCATCCATTGCAGCGCCCGCCGCTCCAGGGAAGCGGTGAATGCGTGATTCACCCGGCGCGCTGACGTAAACGCAGCATTTCCTTTCATCTCAACCCCTCGTTCACTCATGAAATCTCCCTTCTTTTAATGGTTCTTATTTCCGCAGCGCACGAACCGCCGACCTAAGCGTGAACTCCAGCGATTCCCGCGGAACGCTCTCCACGTAAGGGCCAATTGCCCATCCCAGACCGCGCGGCACAGACCGCGTCAGCGAGACCGCCTCCACCTGCAGATACAGCCCGCCGTCGCGCTCCTCATAGCTCCAGTAGGTATTCAGTCGCCATAAAAAACCGTGCTCCTCATTTCCAGTCAGCCGACGCTCTTCCGGCGTACCTGCCCCTTCGATCTCATCGATCTCCGTACTGCGCGAGATGCTGTACCCGCGCCGCGCATCCACCTGCCCATACGAAATGTCGTAGCGGCTATCCATCACCACGGTGATCACGTGCCGCTGCCGCACCCTCATCCACGCCTGCAAATGATCGCCGTCCTGCGCGATCGTCTTCGCCTGCAGTACCTGCGGCGAAAAATGTTGCGGATACGCCTCGAAGTCCCGCATCAACCGCTCGAAGTCGGAGGCCGTCGCTCCGGGCGCAAACGCCGTCCCACGCCAGTGGTGCAGCATCGCGCCCGAAACCTCATCTGCCCCGGGCAGCCTCTCAATCACCACGTCCCCGCTATGCAGCCGCTTCTCCTCGCCCCCCTCAAGCGCGATGAAACCACCGGCGGACCGATGTTCTCCCGCAAGCCGAGCCTCCACCTTTCCGCAATAGGCGTTGAAAGCATCCACGGCCATTCGCGTCGGCTCCGCCATCAGCAACCGAGGCCCATCCAGAAAGAGCAGCACACCAACGATCATTGAAATCTTTCGCGAAGGTACAAAGCGGCGCGTGTTCATGACCTGCATCCTGCCTTCGTGGGACCTCGAAAGCAATGCAACGGACCTCACGGAATCGCGTCTATTCCTCACGGTGTAAGGCTCAGCAAACAAACGTCTTCCCAAGACACCTCACCGGCCCCATCACCCCAACCGGCGTGCCACCTTCGTTACACTGGGTTGCAGCTATGACCGACAACCAGCCAGCCGCGCTCTATCGCTTCGGAGTCTTCGAGCTCGACCCGGCGAAGGGCGAGTTGCGCCGCCAGGGTCTGCGCGTCAAGCTGCACGCTCAACCCTTCCAGATTCTCGCCATGCTGCTCGAGCAACCCGGCGAGATCCTCACCCGCGAAGCAATCTGCCGCGAGCTCTGGCCCGACGGAACCTTCGTCGACTTCGAGCACGGCCTGAACTCTGCGATCAACCGCCTCCGCGACGCCCTCGGCGACAAGGCCAGCAACCCACGCTTCGTCGAAACCCTCGCCCGCCGTGGCTACCGCTGGCTAGCCCCCGTCGAGCGCGTTGTCCCCACGGAGGTCGCGACCCTCCAGCCCACGTCCCGTGACCCTGCCCCGGCGCCAGTATCCGATGCGCAAACGAGCTTTCTCGACAGCGTTCTTGCCTCTCCGGAGGACCTTCCGCAAAGCTCGCACGCCATCGTACAAAGCCTCTTCCTCCTCCTGCAGCTCATGTACCTCGGCTTCTACATCGGCGCGCTAGCCAACCTCGCCGAAATCGACGACCTGATGTCGCCCCTCCCCCACGCGCAGCAAATCTTTATCGCAATGATCGTGACCGCCGCCGTCATGATCCCCGTCCGCACTTTCCTCTGCTTCGCCGTCCTCTTCCGAGCCCCCGGCCTGCGCGAGAAATTTCGCAAACTCTGGCTCCTGCTTCTTCCCATGGACCTGCTCTGGGCCCTCGCTCCTTTTCTCCTCCTGCACCACATCAATGCCGGCGTCGCCCTCGCCTGCATGACCTTCCTCGTGTACTCGCCCTTTGCTCAACGCTCGCTCATCCTGATGGGCGCCGGCAGCCCGCAAGCCTAACCGCTCCCAACATTCCCGGCCCTTTCCTCGACTCCATGTATCCTGCCGGAATGAGCTCGAGCCAGCCTCCCACCTCCACCGCCGATCACCTCCTCCACACCACCCGCCGCCGCCTTCTCTCCGTCTCCGCCGCCGCTGGTCTCGGCGGCACGCTCTTCCCCGGCGTCCTGCTCGCGCTCGCCACAGCACCCATCTCCGCTCAATCGCCAGAGTCGAAGCAAGCCCACGCGCTCGCGCCCATCACTCCTGAGATGATCGAGCAAGCCCTCGCCATCTCCGGCCTCACCTTCACCGAAGACCAGCGCAAGCTCATGGTCGAAGGCCTCACGGACGCGCGCCACGACCTCGCCGCAATCCGCGATCTCAACATCCCCAACTCCGTCGCGCCCTCTCTCATCTTCGACCCCGTCCCTCCCGGCGCCGTCCTCGACACAGCGCGCAAGCCTGCAAAGCTCGGCCCCGCACCCAGCATCGCCAGCGTCTCTGTCTCTAACCAAGACCAAGTCGCATTCGCCACCGTCCGCCAGCTCAGCGAGCTTCTCCGCACCCGCAAGCTCACCTCCGTCGACCTCACCAAGCTCTACCTCGCCCGCCTCAAGCGCTACGATCCGCGCCTGCACTTCGTCATCACCTACACCGAAGACCGTGCCCTCAAACAAGCCGCCGCAGCCGACGCCGAGCTCTCTGCCAACAAGCATCGCGGCCCTCTGCATGGAATCCCGTGGGGCGGCAAAGACCTCCTCGCCGTCGCCGGCTATCCCACCACCTGGGGCGCAGGCGGGTTTGAAGATCAGCACTTCGACACCGACGCCGAAGTCGTCAAGCGTCTCGACACCGCCGGCGCCGTCCTCATCGCCAAGCTCACCATGGGCGCCCTCGCGCAAGGCGACCTCTGGGGTAACGACAAGCACGGCGGCCGCACGCGCAACCCTTGGAATCCACGCCAGGGTTCGAGCGGCAGCTCCGCCGGCAGCGCCTCGGCCGTCTCCGCAGGCTGCGTCGGTTTCGCCATTGGCACGGAAACCCTCGGATCCATCTCCTCGCCAGTCACGCGCTGCGGCGTCACCGGCCTGCGCCCCTCCTTCGGCCTCGTCCCGCGCACCGGCGCCATGGCCCTCAGTTGGTCGCTGGACAAGATTGGCCCCATCACGCGCTCGGTTGAAGACTGCGCCATCGTCCTCAACACCATCTATGGTCCCGACGGCCACGACCTCAGCGTGCAACCCGCTGCCTTCAACCCCGACCTCACCCTCGACATTCGTAAGCTCCACGTCGGCTACCTCAAAACCGCCTTCGACGCGCCGATTTTCATGACGCCCAAGCCTCCCAGCCAAACCCTTACCGGCAAGGAGCTAGACGCCTACAACCATCGCCTCGCGCAGAGCAAAGCCTACTTCGCCATCCAGGCCTACGACACGAAGTTCAACGCGAGCGCGCTCGAAACCCTGCGCGCCATGGGCATTTCGCTCACCCCAGTCGAACTCCCCGACTTCCCCTTTGGCTCCATCACCCCCATGCTCGAAGCCGAAGCCGCCGCGGCCTTCGACGACCTCACCCGTTCCCGCCGGGACGATCTCCTCGACGGCCAAAGCCCCGGCGACTGGCCCAACACCTTCCGCACCGCGCGCCTCTACTCCGCAGTCGACTACGTCAACGCCTCCCGCGCCCGCACCCTCGCGCTCGAAAAAATGACGCAGATGTTCTCCGCCTTCGACGTCATCGTCACGCCCAGCGACGGCAAGCAACTCACCGCGACCAACCTCTGCGGCCAACCCGCCGTCATCGTCCCCAACGGCCTGCGCGGCGCCGACGCGCCTCCCGCCCTCCATCCCGAAGACGGCGCTCCCGCCAACTTCGGAGGCCCCGGCACGCCTGTCTCCATTACCTTCCTGGCGCCGCTTTACCAGGACGCGAAAGCCGTTGCCCTCGCCCACGCCTATCAAATCAAAACAGGCTTCCAACTCCTTCACCCCAAGCTCCCATAAGCAAACTCTGCGCCATTCGCTTCGTCTCGCGCGTCTCATAGAGACTGATGCTGCAGCGCGCCCTCACCGTCCTTCTCCTCCTCGCCGTCGCTTCCGCACGCGCTCAGACAAGCGCGCCCGCAAACACGCCGCCCGTCATGTCACAAAGCGCACCGATGGTCATGTCCGCGCACACCCTCATCCAGGCCATCCAGCAGCACGGCAACTCCGGCACCAGCATCGAGCCCGCCACCACGCCCATCCCCATGCTCATGACCGACCGCGGCGCCTGGCGACTTATGCTCCACGCCAACGTCTTCGTCGCGAACACGCAACAGCAAGCCAACTCCCCCCGCAATCGCGACGCCTTCTTCTCCACCAACTGGATCATGCCTATGGCGCAGCGCTCGCTTGGTACGAACGGCCACGGTGGTCTGCTCACCCTCCGCACCATGTTCTCGCTCGAGCCCATCACCGTCCCTGACCGCAACTACCCCGAGCTCTTTCAGCAAGGCGAGACCGCGTACGGCAATCCCATCGTCGACGGCCAGCACCCCCACGACTTCTTCATGGAAGTCGCCGCGCTCTACGACCTCCCACTCTCACTCCACACGCTCCTCAGCTTCTACGGCGCCCCCATCGGTGATCCGGCCATCGGCCCCACGGCGTACCCGCACCGCCAATCCGCTAGCGAAGATCCCATCGCCGCGCTCGGCCATCATCAGCAGGACTCCACGCACATCGCCTTCAACGTCCTCACCGGCGGCCTCACCTACCGCATCGCGCGCATCGAGTTCTCCGGCTTCCACGGCGGCGAGCCCGACGAACATCGCTGGGCCTTCCAACCCAGCCCCAACGGCCACGCCATCGACTCCTACTCCACGCGCCTCACCATCTCGCCCACCCCCGACCTCACTGGCCAATACTCCATCGCGCACATCACCAGCCCCGAAGCCCTCTACCCCGGCGAAAATCAACAGCGCCAAACCGCCAGTGTGATGTATCACCACACCTTCCACTCCAAAGCAGCCGCACCCGCACCCACCATGAGCATGCCCGGCATGAACATGGACGACATGCCAGGCATGAACATGAACTCCACGCAGCAGGGAAGCGCCCCCCACGCGCCGCCACCCATGTCTATGGTCCCCGACCCGCGCACCGACCTCGCCACCACCTTCCTCTGGGGTCGCACCCGCTCCCTCACCGACAACAGCAAAGAAAACAGCTACCTCGCCGAAGCCCTCCTCCGCTTCGCCTCCATCAACTACATCTGGACGCGCCTGGAAAACGCCGGCCGCTCCAACGAACTCCTGCTAACTCCCGGCAGCCCACTCCCACCCAACTTCATCGAAACCCCCATCGGCCACGTAGCCGCCTACACCCTCGGCTACGACCACGACCTCCCCTTCGGTCGCCACATCCTAGTCGCCCCCGGCGCGCAGCTAACGATCTACCGCACCCCCGAACTCCTCCGCCCCACCTACGGCAACACCCCCACCGCCGAAACCCTCTTCATCCGCTTTCGTCTCCGCTAACTCTTCGCCAGCTCCGCTTTCACCAGTTCACTCACCAGCTTCCCATCCGCCCGCGCGCCACTAGCCGCAATCTTCGCCTGCGCCGCCTTCATCACCGATCCCATCTCCTTCGGTCCAGGCTTCGTCCCGCCATTCTCCGCAGTCACCTGCTCGACAGCGGCGGCCACCAGCGCACGCAAATCATCCTCGCTCGCAGCCTTCGGCATGTACGCCTCGATCAGCCCAATCTCCACCTGCTCCTTCGCCGCAAGCTCCGGCCGCCCACCCTTCGTGAACTGTTCAATCGACTCTCGCCGCTGCTTCAGCATCGTCGTCAAAATCGACTGTTCTTCCGCATCCGTCAGCGGCTCGCGCTTATCAATTTCCTTATTCTTCAGCGCAGACTTCACCATCCGCAGCGTCGTCAGCGTCTCCTGCTCACGCGCCTTCATCGCCGTCACAATATCCTTGCCCAGCTTCTCGCCAATCGCAGCCATCATTCACTCTCCGTCCACCAGTCTACGCGGGCAGCGCTCAGTAAATCCCCGGAATCAGCCGCTTGGTCCTCTGGGTATACTCCACATACTCCGCGCCAAACGCCCCTGTCAGCGCGGCTTCCTCTACATGGATGCGATACAGCAGCGCCGCCGCCGGCAGCCCCACAATGATCCCCAGCCCCAGCCAGTTATGCGTATCCAACCCAATCGCCAGAAAGATCAGCAGCAATCCCGTATACGACGGATGCCGCATCCATCGAAACAGTCCCGACACGTTCAGCTTCTGCGTCGCATGAATCGCCACATTCGCGCTGAACGATTTGCCCAGCGTATAAATCGCCGTCCACCGAATCGCCAGTCCCAGCATCAGCAACCCCAGGCATGCATACGCAAACCAACGTCCCGCCTGGAACTTCGTCGGCTCATTGATCGCCCCTACCCACGACCCCACAAACATCGATCCAAAGATCGTAAACCACAGCACCAGCAGCGACCCCCGATCGCGCACCTCGCCACCGCCCCGCCGCGTCCGCGTCACCACCAGTACCAGCACCTCGCCCACAATCCATGCCCAATACAGCGCTATCCAAATCCAGTGAGTTGCCATGCAGCCAGTCTCTCCCACCTTCCCCCCGCGAACAAGCGATAAACGTCCTGGAAATCCCCTGACAATCGTCATCCCCGCCCACCCGCTAAAATAAATCCATGATCCGCAAGACACGTCTCTTCACGCCCGGTCCAACGCCCTTGCTTCCCGCCGCCCAGTTCGCCATGGCCGCGGCCGACATCCATCACCGCACCGCCGAATTCCGCGCCCTCTACACCCGCGTCCTCGCCCAGCTCAAGGAATTCGTCGGCACCAAGAACGACGTCATCCTCCTCTCCAGCTCAGGCACCGGCGCCATGGAAGCCTCCGTCTCCAACCTCACCTCTCCCGGCGACCGCGTCCTTATCCTGACCGCCGGGAAATTCGGCGAGCGCTGGTCCGGCATCTGCAAAGCCTTCGGCTGTCACGTCGACGTAGTCAGCGCGCCCTACGGCCAGACCTTCTCAATCGATGAAGTCAAGGCCTCGCTGCACCTAGAAACCCGCGCCGTCTTCATGCAGGCCACCGAGACCTCCACCGGTGTCCGCCACTGCGTTCCCGCCATCGCCAAGCTCCTCAAGGACACCCACTCCGAAGCCCTGCTCATCGTCGACGCCATCACCGGCCTCGGCACCACGCACCTCGACATGGACGCCTGGGGAGTAGACGTCCTAGTCGGCGGATCCCAGAAAGCCGTCATGATCCCCCCCGGCCTCAGCTACCTCGCCATCAGCGACCGCGCCTGGGACCGCATGGAAGCCACCTACAACCCGCGCTACTACTTCGACCTCCGCAAGGAGCGCAAGAACGCCAAGCTAGGCGAGTCCGCCTATACCCCAGCCGTAGCCCTAATCGCCGCTCTAGGCGCAGCCTTCGACTGGATCGCCGCACAAGGTGAAGGGAGTCTCGTAGAAGGCCGCAAGCGCCTCATCGAAAACGCTGAAACCGTCGCCGCCATGACCCGCGCAGCCATGCTCGCGCTAGGCCTAAAGCTCTTCGCCCCCGATGCCTCCGGCGCCGCAGCCACCGCCGTCCTAGCACCCGAAGGCGTAGACTCCGGCATCTTCGTCAAGGAACTTAAATCCCGCTTCGCCGCAATCATCACCAACGGCCAGGGCGAGATGAAGGGCCAAATCTTCCGCATCGCCCACCTCGGCTTCTTCGACTACATGGACACCATCGCCCTAATCGGTGCCCTCGAACAAGTAGTCGTAAAATCCATCCCGCAGCTAAACGCCAAGTTCGGTGACGGTCTAATCGCCGCCCAAAAACTCTACGCCGAGCGCAGCCCCACAGCAGCCGCCGAAAACAAATGCCTCTGCGGCCGCGAACTAAGCCACTGCTCCCTCCAACACCCCGACGCCAAGTAATTCGTTGCTTCCATGGTTGTCAGTTTCTCGCCGTCATCCTGAGCGCAGCGAAGGACCCCCATATTGGTCCTTCGCTCGCCGGACCTCAACCTTGAAACAGAGCGATCGTCTCAACCGATCGCTCGTGCTAATCTCCGACAACCCACCATGCGCCTCATCTTCCTCTACGGCCTCCCCGCCACCGGCAAGCACACCATCGCGCAACACCTCGCCACGCTCACCGGCTACAAGCTCTTCCACAACCACCTCGCCGTCGACCTACTGCTCCCCGTATTCGACTTCGGCACGCAACCCTTCGTCGAACTCCGCGAGCAGATCTGGCTCTCCGTCTTCGACCATGCCGCCGCCGCCAACCTCCCCGGCCTCATCTTCACCTTCGCCCCCGAGCGCACCGTCCGCCCAACCTTCATCCCCGCAACCCTCGACATCCTGGCCCGCAACAACGCCACGGTCGATTTCATTGAACTCACATGCCCTCTCCCCGAACTCCACCAGCGCCTAGCCAACCTCTCCCGCCAGCGTTTCCAGAAGTTAACCTCCACCACCCTCTTCGATCAGCTCCGCGCCGACGGAGTCTTCGACGCGACCCACATGCCCACCCCCCGCCTCACCCTAGATACCAGCGTCCACACCCCCGAAGCCGCCGCCGAAGCCATCGCCCAGGCCCTCGGCCTGTAGCAGCTGTCCTATGGCATCTTTACCCGGCCGTAGATAAAGTCGCCCGATCCACAGCGAATCAAAATCTCATGCGCGCTGGTGTTCGGTATCACATGTACCGACGTCTCGTCGCAGTCGCCTTCGTCTCCAATATGCATGCTGAAAAGCCTCTTCTCCACAAGAGGGAAGTATCGGGGCCGTTGGACGATCGTCACCCCTTCCCAATCGATTCCAGCCCAACCGCCAGAGGCCCGAAACAGGATGAGATGGTCGCCAAGCCTAGTCTCCGAATCAGGCAGATCGGTTACCAAATATGCTTTGACTAGGCCATAGCAGAGCAGCAAAACGACCAATAGGCCCAAACTCCGCAGAGCCGCGATCACTGGCGATATCTTTTGTTTGATGAGAGCGACGCCTAATAAACAAATCGATGAGGTGTAAGCGAGCGCCAGATTCAAAGCTTGTGGCCAGAATCCGCTAAGCGACCAACAAGTAAAAAGAGTAAAAAGCCCCAGACTCAAACTGATTGTGAAGAACATCAACAGCGCACGGCGCCGATCAGCGTGAAGCCTTCCCCAACGTCTCTGAAGCAACCACCCCAGTAACGGACCGAGTGGGAGCGCGATCACCCATAAAATCCATATCTTGGACCCTGAGACATACATGCGTGGCCAAAGTCTATACCCGCGCTCCACATCCCCACACCAGTTCTCCACCGATCCACCACCGCCCCTCCCCGTAAACTTATATCCATGGCCGCTCTAGCAATGCCCAACCCGAACGACGGCCTACCGTCCTCCATCCAGACCGAGGTCACCGTCCTCGGCGCCATGCTGCTCGACGCGGTCGCCATCACCGACGCTACCGCCAAGCTCCGCCCCGAAGACTTCGCCCTCGACTCCCACCAGCGCATCTACCGCATCATGGTCGACCTCATGGCGCTCGGCCACGCCGTCGACCTCATCACCGTCATGGACGCGCTCACCAAGCGTCGCGAGCTAGACGCGATCGGCGGAGCCGCCTACCTAGCGTTCCTAACCGAAGGCATCCCGCGCAATCCCAACATCGAATCCTACGTCCGCATCGTCAAGGACAAATCCCTCCTCCGCCAACTCCTCAGCATCTTCAACGAGGGCATGGCCGCCGCCGCCGACCAGACCGAAGACGCCACCAAGGTCCTCAACGACGTAGAAGTCCGCCTCGCCGAAGTCGCCGACAGCGCCATCCAGCGCGGCTTCTCCAATATCCCCGAAATCGTAGCCAGCTCCTTCGGCAGCATCGACGCGCTCTACGAGCAGGGCAGGGAAGTCACCGGCCTAGCCACCCACTACATCGAGTTCGACAAGATGACGAGCGGCCTGCAAAACTCCGAACTCATCATCATTGCCGCGCGCCCCTCCATGGGAAAGACCGCCTGGGCCATCAACATCGCGCAAAACTGCGCCGTCAAAGATCAGAAAGTCGTCGCCGTCTTCTCGCTGGAAATGTCCAAGGAATCCCTCCTCCGCCGCATGCTAGCTTCGGAAGCGATGGTCGGCAGCCGCAAGCTCCAGACCGGCTTCATCCCCCGCGAAGACAAAGGCAAGCTCATCGCCGCGCTCGACCGCCTCATGAACTCCAAGATGTTCATCGACGACACCCCCGGCATCACCCTAGCCGAAATGCGCGCCAAAGCCCGCCGCCTCCGCCAGCAGGAAGGCGCCCTCGACCTCATCGTCATCGACTACCTCCAGCTCATGACCGGCTCCTCCGGCACCTCGAAAAAGCAATTCGAGAACCGCACCCAGGAAGTCAGCAGCATCTCCCGTGGCCTCAAAGCCCTCGCCAAAGAACTAGGCGTCCCCGTCGTCGCCCTTTCGCAGCTCTCCCGCGGATCCGAACAGCGCACCGGCGACAAGAAACCTCTCCTCTCCGACCTCCGCGAATCCGGTTCTATCGAGCAGGACGCCGACGTCGTAGCCTTCATTCATCGCGAAGAGTATTACGATCGCGAGAACGAAGACATCAAGGGCCAGGCCGAAATCATCATCGCCAAGCAACGCAACGGCCCCACCGGCACCGTAAAGCTAGCCTACCTAGCCGACTTCACCCGCTTCGAAAACCTCGACACCTCGCATCTCGGCGACTCCGGCGGCGACGCCTACTAAAAATAATCCCCACTCCTGCCATCCTCCTGACACAATGCTGTCAGGAGCCCTCTCCTATCCTGCGACTGTACTTATTTCAGCCGCACAGGAGACACACCATGAGCAAGTTCGAAAACAACGCAGTCACCTGGTTCGAAATCCCCACCACCGACTTCGCCCGCGCCACCAACTTCTACGAGACCGTACTCGACGCCAAGCTGATCCCCTATCCCGGGGGCGCCCCCTGCAGCATCTTCCCCCATGCCGACGGCGGCGTCAGCGGCTGCATCGTCCAAAGCCCCAACCACAAGCCCTCCAGCGAAGGCGCGGTAGTCTACCTCAACGCCGACGGCAAACTCGATGCCAGCCTCAAGCGCGCCGAAAAACTCGGCGTCCCCATCCTCGTCCCACGCACGGAAATCCCCGGCGGCTTCGGCTTCTACGCCTGCCTCCAGGACTCGGAGGGCAACCACGTTGGCCTGCACAGCAAAATGTTTTAGCCGCGAGTCCCGCGCCTTAAGCGGTTCCCTCGCATGAGGCGCGCCGACCGCCTCTTCCGCATCGTGCAGCTGCTGCGTTCCGGCCGCCTGAAGACCGCTCGCGCCCTAGCCGAGCGTCTTCAGGTCTCCGAGCGCACCATCTACCGCGACGTCCGTGATCTCCAGCTCGCCGGCCAACCCATCGAAGGCGAAGCCGGCGTAGGCTACACCCTGCGCCGCGAGTTCGACCTCCCGCCGTTAATGTTCGCGCCTGAAGAGCTTACCGCCCTCGTCCTCGGCGCGCGTCTCGTCAAAGCCTGGGGAGGTGCAGAAAACGCCGTCGCCGCCGGAGCAGCCCTCGCGCGCATTGAAGCCGTTCTTCCTCCCGAGCTAGCTGCCAGCCTCGACGCAATCCTGATGTATGCCCCCGGCTTCCAAATGCCGGACAGCCTGCGCCGTCTGCTCGATCGAGTCCACGCCGCTTGCGCCGCCCGCCGAGTCCTCAGCTTCGCCTACACCCGCCTCAACGGCGAACTCTCCGAGCGCACCGTCCGCCCTCTCGCCCTCTATTGTTGGAGTGGAACCTGGACCCTCGTCTCCTGGTGCGAGCTCCGCAAAGACTTCCGCACCTTCCGCCTCGACCGCATCGCCAACTGTGAACAGCTAGACCGCACATTCGAGCAGCGCCGCGGCCAGCGCCTCAACGACTACCTCAAGCGCATGCACGCCGAATACGCCGCCGCCAACGTCCGCCTCGCCGCCGGCGAATCCGCTACTCTGTTTCCCCCGGCACCAGCTTCGGATTGATCTTCACTTCGTCGCGCTCATACGGCCGCCCCTTCGCCAGCACGGCCTCCAGGTCCTTGTCATACCCATAGAGATCGTTGAAGAAGTGCGTCGTGCCATCTTCATCCGGCATCGCCGTAAAGTATCCAATCACCACCGGCAAAGGCGTCTTCAAG
>Ga0302231_10000292_pt1 | contig 40539 bp, 37 predicted proteins | sample II_Palsa_N2_2_FD_193522 | JGI IMG/M metagenome (GOLD analysis project Ga0302231, IMG submission 193522) | Peat permafrost microbial communities from Stordalen Mire near Abisko, Sweden - II_Palsa_N2_2 | ecosystem: Environmental > Terrestrial > Soil > Palsa > Peat permafrost | place: Sweden...
TTGCGCTGCGCGCGCGGCTGGAAGGGCGACTGGCCGACCTCAAGCAGCCGGTAGAGCCTGGTCGGCTGGAGCAGGAACTGGTGTTGCAGATCACCCGTACCGATGTCGACGAGGAGCTGGACCGGCTCAGTACACACATCGGCGAAACGCGCCGCGTGCTCAGCTTGCAGGAGCCAGTCGGGCGCCGACTGGATTTCCTGATGCAGGAGTTCAATCGCGAGGCGAACACCCTGGGCTCCAAATCAGTCGACGCACGCAGCACCAATGCCGCGGTCGAGCTGAAGGTGCTGATCGAGCAGATGCGCGAACAGGTGCAAAACATCGAATGAGCGCGACCGCTTCCACCCGTGCCGAATCCAGCAGCAGCGATTCCGTCGGCAAGCCGATCGAAGGCACCTTGTTCGTGGTCGCTGCGCCTTCGGGCGCCGGCAAGTCCACCCTGGTCAATGCGCTGCTCGAACGCGAGCCGGCGATCTCGTTATCGATATCGCACACCACGCGACCACCGCGGACCGGTGAGCTGTATGGGCGGCATTACTATTTTGTAGAACGCGGTGAATTCGAGCGCGAGGTTGCCGAAGGCATCTTTCTCGAGCATGCCGAAGTGCACGGCAACCTCTACGGTACGTCGCGCACGACAGTGCAGGCGCTGCTGGCACAGGGGCGCGATGTATTGCTGGAGATCGACTGGCAAGGCGCCGAGCAGATCCGCCGAACCAAGCCCGATTGCGTCAGTGTGTTCATCCTGCCGCCGTCGCGCGCGGAACTTGAACGGCGCTTGCGCGGTCGTGGTTCGGACAGTGCCGAGGTGATCGAGCGACGGCTGCACAATTCGCGTGGGGAAATCGCCCATGCACACGAGTTCGACTACATCCTGATCAACGACGTTTTCGAACGTGCACTGGCCGACCTGCAGGCGATCGTGCGTGCGGTGCGCCAGCGCAGCGCGCTGCAGTGGCAGCGGCACGAGTCGCTGATTGAGGAGTTGCTGGCTGCCGACGTGACACCTGAGTGACATGACGACCTCCGCATGGCCTTCACACGCCTATTCGGCTACCTTGGTTCCTTTACCTTCGCAAGTTATTGCCCATGACCGATACCGTTCGCGCCACGCCCGATAGCAGCACGCTGGTGCGGGTCCGTGGCCTGACCACGGTGCTCAACGGCAAGACCATCTTCGATCGTCTGGATATGGATATCCCGCGCGGCAAGGTCACTGCGATCATGGGTCCCAGTGGCACCGGCAAAACCACCTTGCTCAAGCACATCACCGGACAGATGCGCGCCGATGCGGGTGAGATTCTGGTCGATGGCAAGAACGTGCCGGACATGTCGCGCGATGCGTTGTACAAGATGCGCGAAGGGATCGGTTACCTGTTCCAGAACTCGGCGTTGCTGACGGACTTCGATGTGTTCGAGAACGTGGCTTTTCCGCTGCGCCAGCATACGAAGTTGCCGGAAGTACTTATTCGCAATCTGGTGCTCCTGAAACTGCAGGCGGTGGGCTTGCGCGGCGCTGCACGACTGCTGCCGAACGAATTGTCCGGCGGCATGGCGCGCCGGGTGGCGCTGGCCCGCGCGATCGTGTTCGACCCGATGCTGATCCTCTACGACGAGCCGTTTGTCGGGCTTGATCCGGTAGCCTTGAACCAGGTGCTGAAATTGATCCGTACGCTCAACCAGACGCTCGGCATCACCAGTGTGCTGGTCGCGCACGAGCTCGATGCGATCAAGCAGGTGGCTGATCATGTATTCCTGATTGCCAACGGCAAAGTGGTCGCGCAGGGCGATCCGAAAACCATCGCGAACGACGGTTCGCCGTGGACCCGGCAGTTCTTCGGCGGCGAGGCGGATGGCCCGGTGCCGTTCCAGTATCCGGCCGGCGATTACGCGCAGGCGCTGGGCTTTGCGGGAGCATCGAAATGAACCCGCGCGCACCGCAAGGCCACAATGTGGTGACCCAGTCGCTGGCCCAGATCGGCAACTGCGGCCTGTTCCTGCTGACCCTGCTGGCAGCGATTCCACGCAGCTTCCGCTATGTGCGCGAGACCATTCGCCAGCTGTGGTTCGTGGGCGCGATGAGCCTGACCATCATCATGGTCTGTGGCCTGTTCGTCGGCATGGTGCTGATGTTGCAGCTGTATCACGTGCTGTCGATCTTCGGTGGCACCTCGGCCAGCGGCATGGTGGTGGCGCTATCGGTTTATCGTGAACTCGGGCCGGTGGTCACCGCGTTGCTGTTCGCCGGTCGCGCCGGCACCTCGATCACCGCCGAGATTGGCCTGATGCGCGCCACCGACCAGATCGACGCGATGGAGATGATGGCGGTCGATCCGATTGCCTACGTTGCCACGCCGCGTTTCCTGGCCGGGCTGATTGCGATGCCGCTGCTGTGCTGCGTGTTCTGCGCGATGGCGGTTTTCGGCGGTCACCTGGTTGGCGTGAGCTGGCTGGGCATCGACAACGGCACGTTCTGGTCGAACATGACCGCGGTGGTGGAAGTGCACACCGACATCGTCAATGGCGTGCTGTTCAAGAGCCTGGCTTTCGGCGCCGTGGTATCGCTGATTGCGGTGTATCAGGGCTTCACCACGCCGCCGACCAGCGAGGGCGTGGCTTACGCCACCACCCGCACGGTGGTCGCTTCGTCGATCGCCATCCTGGCACTGGACTTCGTGCTTACCGCGTTTCTCATGTGAGTGCACTGAAGTGACTGCCGCCATGATCATCACCGCCATTTTTTATTGTCCGTCTTCCGATTGTTCACCGAGTCATTTTTTACAGAGGGTAGTGCCGTGAGCCAGCCAAGAAATTCCTACGCCATTGGCACCGGCCTGTTCATCGTGCTCGGCTTTGCCGCGCTGGCCTATCTGGCCACCCAGACCACGTCGGTGGCGAATGTGCATCAAGGCGCCAGTTACGCCATCGATACGCACTTCACGAACATCGGCCAGCTGAAGGAGCGCGCACCGGTGAAAGTCGCTGGCGTGCGGGTGGGTCAGGTGCAGTCGATCACGCTGGAGCCGGGTCAGGAAGTGGCCGATGTGAAGCTGTCGATCGACACCAGCTACAACAAGATTCCGCTGGATTCGGTGGCGACCATCTATACCAGTGGCCTGCTCGGCGATCAGTACGTCGGCATCCAGTACGGCAGCTCGAAGAAGATCGTGGCCGACGGCGGCACGCTGGCGCTGACCCAGCCGGCGCAGCAACTGGAGGAGATGCTCGGCAAGTTCTTCGGTGCCGGCGGTGTGGCCGACAATCTCGGTGGCACCTATACAGTGAAGGCGAACTTCACCAACGTCGGTGCGCTTTCTGTCGGCGCTCCGGTGAAGATGGCCGGCGTGCCGATCGGCAGCGTACAGGCGGTCGTCGCCGATCCGGTGAAGCTTGATGCCGAGGTTACGCTGGCGATCGACAAGCGCTACAACGCGATTCCCGACGATTCGTCAGCCGCGGTGTTCACCAGCGGTTTGATCGGGACCCAGTATGTTGCGATCCAGCCGGGCGGTTCACCCGACTCGCTCAAGAATGGCGATGAGATGGTGCTGACCCAGTCGGCTATGCAGCTGGAAGATCTCATCGGCAAGTTCCTGGTCAATGGTTCGTCCAGCGACAAAAAAGATGCCGACGACGGCAAGTCATCAAATAACCCTGCCCCCGCTCCCGCCGGCAAGCACTAAGCCGGCCCCGCTGAAGGAATTACCCATGTTGCGCAGACTGGCTCTTGCCACCGCCCTTGCAATCGGCGCCATCGCCATCGCCCCGGCGGCATTCGCTCAAAGTGCCCCCGGGGACGCTGCTTCGACGGCTGCGCCGGCTTCCCAGCAGTCACCCGAGCAGATCGTGCAGTCGATTGCCGATCAGCTGGCCAACGACATCGACGGTCATCGCGACGAGTTGAAGCACAATCAGGAAAAGTTGATCAACATCATCGACGAGGTGTTCCTGCCGCACTTCGACGTCGACTACGCCTCGATCCTGGTGCTCGGGCAGCACGCACGTGAAGCGACGCCGGAGCAGCGCAATCGCTTCTCCAAGGCGTTCTACAACTCGATCACCCATCGCTACGCCCAGGGCCTGCTCGACTACACCCGTGGCCGCGTCAAGGTGTTGCCGTTCAACGGCGACCTCAACGACAAGCGCACCGTGGTGCGCACCACAGTGCTGATGGACGACGGCAAATCGGTGTCGATCGACTACGCGTTCCGCAAGAGCCGCACCGGTGACTGGAAGGCCTACGACGTGATCATCGAGGGCATTTCCTACGTCACCAATTACCGCAATCAGGTCGATGCCGAGATCCGCAAGGACGGTATTGATCAGCTGATCAAGAACCTTGAGACCCAGGGCGAGAACGCGCTGAAATCGATGGAACAGGACAGCAAGGGCGCACAGTGACAAACGCAGTCGACCACGCGGTTCAACTGAGTGCGAGCACGCCGGGAACGCTCGGCGTGAGTGGCGTGCTGAGCTTCGATACCGCCGCCTCGGCGCTGCGGACGATCCAGGCCGCGCTGGCTGGAAATACGGTGACCCAACTTGATCTGGCTGGTGTGCGGCATAGCGATAGTGCCGGTTTGTCATGCGTGCTTGCCGTAGTGGCCGATGCCACCCGACGGGGCCATGCCGTCAAGGTCATCAACATGCCGGCCGGCATGCAGGTGCTGGCGCAGGTGTGTGAGGTCGACCGCCTGATCGGCTGAGCCCACACAGCGATTGCGCAAACGAAGAAGGGGCCCGTGGGCCCCTTCTTCGTTTCGTGGATCCAGCCGCCAGCGTTATCCGCTACTGCCTGCTGCCGCTACCATTTTGCCCTTGATTGGGATGCTTGTTTTCCCACTGATGCTGTTGGTCCAGCAATTGATCGGGATCGAAGTCCTTGTTGTCCAGACCCTGCATCTGCTCGATGACCGAGTCAGGCACGTGGCCGTCATACAGTCGGTAAAGTCGCTGCTGACGATAGGCATCGCGCATGAATGCGTAGGGGTCGTAGGCGGACTTCAGGAAACTTTCGGCATCGATGAACTGGGAACGCAACGTCACCAGATACAACACCTGAGGTAGGTAGTACTGGCCATACCCGAAGTGGTGGTCACGCTCGAAGTAGCTCAGCGGATCGAAGAAATAGCCATCCACCGGAAGCTGCCATACATCGCGCATGGTGGTCGGCCCGAAGAACGGCAGGATCAGAAAGTCGCCATCCGGTACGCCCCAGCGGGCCAGGGTGATGCCGAAATCGGTCTCGTTCAGCGGCATGCCCAGCTTGCTGGCAGGATCGAAGAAGCCGCCGACGCCCAGCGTCAGGTTGACCAGGAAGCGCCCGGTGCCTTCCACCGCCTGTTTCGGCCGCGCCTGCAGCAGATTGTTGGCGATCGTGATCGGCATGTGGATGTTGGTAAAGAAGTCGCTGATCGAATTGCGGACCGGTTCGTTGGTCACCTTGCGATAGCCAACGGCCACCGGGCGAATAATCGCCTTGTCCAGCGAATCGTTGAAGGCGTAGACCTTACGGTTGACCTTCTCCAGCGGATCATCAGTGCGGGGTTTGGCGATTGTGCAGCCAGCCAGCAACACGATCGCAAGCAACGGCAACCAGCGGCTCAAGCAAAGGGAGCGGGGCGGTGAGGTCATCGGTGCAAGGGGGTTCGCGGCAGGGGACGGTATATTGTACTGGCTGGTTTTATATCTTGCACGGCTTTCAATCTGCTTTCGCAGTGGACGCACGAACTGCTGAGGCAGCCCGGCATCATACGCGTTGCGTCTGCTGCATTGCCAGAAAAGCACTCGCTGGCTACACTGTCAGACCATATAAGTCATTTTATTCTTTGAGGATTTCGCATGGCACGTATTACCGTGGAAGACTGCCTCGAGGTGGTCGACAACCGTTTCGAGCTGGTGCTGATGGCGACCAAGCGCGCGCGCCAGCTGGAAAAGGGTGCCGAGCCGGCCGTCAATCCTGGGCATGACAAGCCGACGGTGCTGGCCCTGCGCGAGATTGCCGAACGCCGTATCGATCAGGCGATGATCGACCAGATCGACAAGAGCGAGCGCGAGCGCGCCGAGCGCGAAGCGCTGGAGTGGGCTGCCGCCGAGGTTGATGACGACCTTTCCAAGGGCGGTGACGACTGATGGAAGGCGGCTGTAGAACGCGGGTCCGCAGCGCCGGCTTGTCCGGTGCATGGGTTCGCGCGCAAACAGCCACCGTCTGGTCTTGCTGCCGCCGTCGTGAGGTGGGTGCCTGAGTCGGCCCCCGGAAACGATGACGACGGCCACGCATCCCGCTTCCGTCGACATGTCCGCGTTGCCGCCGTATGTGCTGGCTCTCAAAGAGCGCATTGCCTACCTGCCTGAAGGGCAGGTGGAGCGCGTGCTGCGCGCATTCCAGGTCGGCGCGCAGGCGCATGAGGGGCAGGAGCGCAAGAGTGGTGAGCCCTACATTACCCATCCGGTGGCGGTGGCCGGGATACTCGCCGAGCTGGGGCTGGATGCCGAAACGATCATCGCGGCGATCCTGCACGACACCCTGGAAGACACCGAGTTAAGCCGCGATGCCTTGGCCGCCGAGTTCGGCGAGGTCGTGGCCGAGCTGGTCGATGGCGTCACCAAGCTCGACAAAATGCGTTTTGGCAGCCGCCAGGAAGCCGATGCGGAGAGCTTCCGCAAGATGCTGCTGGCGATGGCGCGCGATTTGCGCGTGATCCTGATCAAGCTGGCCGACCGCCTGCACAACATGCGGACGCTTGGCGCCAAGGATGCCGACTCGCGCCGCCGCATCGCCCGCGAGACACTGGAAATCTTCGCGCCGATCGCGCAGCGCCTGGGCATGAACAAGTTCAAGGCCGAGCTGCAGGATCTGGGCTTTCGCGCTTTGTACCCGGACCGCTACCGGGTGATCAGCGAACGCATCCGCGCGGCGATCGGCAACCGCCGCGAAGCGATGGGCAAGATCGAGACGGCGCTGTCGATGCGACTCACCGCCGATCATCTGCAAAGTCGCGTGGTAGGGCGGATCAAATCGCCGTGGAGCATCTATTCGAAGATGCGTGGCGAGCACAAAAGTTTTGCGCAGTTGATGGACGTCTACGGTTTTCGTGTCGTCGTCGACAGCGCGATGAGCTGCTACATGGCGCTCGGTGCCGTGCATGCGCTGTACAAACCGGTCGACAAGCGCTTCAAGGATTTCATCGCGATCCCCAAGGCCAATGGCTACCAGTCGCTGCACACCGTGCTGCTGGGGCCGTTCGGTGCGCCGATCGAGGTGCAGATTCGCACGGCCGAGATGGACTCGGTTGCCGAGCGCGGTGTCGCCGCTCACTGGGCCTACAAGACGGACAGCGGTCCGGCCAACAGTGCGCAGGCGCGTGCGCGCGAGTGGTTGTCTTCGCTGGCCGACAGTTCGGCCAACACGGTGTCGTCGGAGTTCATCGAGGCGGTGAAGATCGACCTGTTTCCGGACGAGGTCTATCTGTTCACTCCGCGCGGCGACATTCTTTCGCTGCCGCGCAACGCCACCGCGCTGGACTTCGCTTACGCCGTGCACACGGATGTCGGCGATCATGCGGTTGCCGCGCGCGTCGACAAGAAGTTGCTGCCGCTGCGCACGCGACTGGAATCCGGTCAGCTGGTGGAGATCATCACCGCGCCGTCGGCGATGCCGAATCCGGCATGGCTGGAGTCGGTGGTTACCGGCAAGGCGCGTACCGCGATCCGCCAGTATTTGAAACATCTGCAGCACGAGGATGCGGTCGACTTCGGTCATCGCATGCTCGATCGCGCGCTGGATGCGTTGGGCAGCAGCCTCGACGGCATTCCGGCAGCGGTGCTGGATCGGTTCCTGGAGGCATCCAAGCTCAAGCGGCTGGAGGAACTGCTGTCCGACATCGCGCTGGGCAATCGCATGCCCGACGTGGTCGCCAGCCAGCTGCTCAAGTCGCGTGGCAAGCAGCCCGGCGACGTGCCGCAGGCACCGCAACATGTACAGGAGAAAATCCGCATCACCGGCGCCGAACGCGGTGTGCTGAGTTTCGCCAACTGCTGTCATCCGCTGCCGGGTGACGACATCATCGGTTACCTGTCGTCGGGCAAGGGCATCGTGGTGCATCGCGAGGAGTGCCCGAACGTCGTCGAGCTGCGCAAGTCACCGGAGCGTTGCGTGGCGATCGAGTGGGATCGCGATGTGCAGGGCGACTATCGCGCGCAACTGCGTATCGAAGTCATCAACCGCCCCGGCGTGCTGGCCACCGTGGCTGCTGCGATCGCTGCCGCCGACTCGAATATCGAGAACGTGGAATACGTCGAACGTGACGCCGCCGCAGCGACCCTGCTGTTCGCGATGGAAGTGAAGAACCGCAAACATCTGGCCGACGTGATCCGGCGCGTGCGCCGCACCGGCGTGGTCAGCGGCGCGTATCGCTATCCATTGTGAAGCAGGGGTGAGGGGCGAGTAGCGAGGGCGTCGCCTCGGAGTTCGAGGTTGCGCCCTCGCTACTCGTCTCTCGCCCCTCGCTCGCTCTACACTCGCGTTTTGCCCGAGGTTCCCCCCATGTCCCGCAGCATCATCGCCACCCATCAGGCGCCGGCCGCCATTGGCCCGTATTCGCAGGCCGTGCGCCATGGCAATACGGTGTATTTCTCCGGCCAGATTCCGCTCGATCCGGCGACCGCCGCGCTGGTTGACGGTGACATCACCGCGCAGACGCGCCGGGTGTTCGACAATCTCGATGCGGTGGCCAAGGCTGCTGGGGGCTCACTGGCGCAGATTGTTCGGGTGGGTATCTACGTCACCGATCTGGCGAATTTCGCCGCGGTCAATACTGTCATGGCCGAATATTTCCAGCCGCCCTATCCGGCGCGTTCCACCATCGAGGTGTCCGGCCTGCCGAAGGCCGCGCAGGTTGAGGTCGATGCGGTGATGGTGCTGGACTGATTGAAGCTCGCGGCCCGCGCTGACAGCGGCCGTCGACATCGTCGCCGGCTTTTGTCTTACGGCAAAGGGCTGTGCTCGGTTACGCTTGGATGTGATGGCCACCCGCACCGCTCGTTCTGCTCCCGCTGTTGGCACCGACCCGGGCATCGCGCCGGTCACGGTGCTGGCTGGCGTGGGGCCATCGTTGGTCGCGGCGCTGTCCCGACTCGGACTCGAGCGGGTACAGGATCTGTGGTTCCACCTGCCGCTGCGCTACGAGGACAAGACCCACGTCACCGCCATAGCCGATCTGCGCGTTGGTGAGCGGGCGCAGGTCGAGGGCGTGGTTGAAGCCGTAGAACGTGGCTTCCGTTATCGCCCGCAGTTGAAGGTGGCGATCGGCGATGCCAGCCAGCAGACTCTGCTGTTGCGCTTTTTTCATTTCAATCGGGCGCAGGCCGAACAGCTGCTGCCAGGAACCCGTCTGCTTTGCTTCGGCGAGGTGCGTCATGGCGCGCAGGGACTGGAGATGGTGCATCCGCAATATCAGCGGCTGAGCGGCGATGATGCCGTTGCTGTCGATGAATTGCTCAGCCCGATCTATCCGACCACCGAAGGCCTGGGGCAGAAGCGGCTGGCCGGCGTGATCAGCAAGGCGCTGGCGCTGCTGCCGCCGGCCGCGCAACTGGAGTTGATTCCGCCCGAACTGTGCGCCGAGCATGGCCTGACTTCGTTGCGCGATGCGCTGCTGTATGTGCATCGACCGCCACCAGACGCACATATGGGTCAGCTCATGCTCGGGCATCACCCGGCGCAGCAGCGTCTGGCGTTCGAGGAATTGCTGACCCAGCACCTGAGCCTGAAACGCATGCGTGCGGCGGTGCGGCTCAGACTTGCGCCAGCGTTGGGCGGCGATGACAGCCTGCGTCAGCGCTTGCTCGCAGGGCTGTCGTTCGCGCTGACCGGGGCACAACGACGCGTCGGTGCGGAAGTCGCACGGGATCTGGCGCAGTCCGAACCGATGTTGCGGCTGGTACAGGGCGACGTCGGCTCGGGCAAGACGGTGGTTGCGGCATTGGCCGCGTTGGCCGCGGTGGAATCCGGCTACCAGGTCGCGCTGATGGCGCCGACCGAATTGCTGGCCGAGCAACATTTGCGCAACTTCAGGCACTGGTTGGAACCGCTCGGTATCGAGGTCGAATGGCTGGCCGGAAAGGTCACCGGCAAGGCGCGCACGTCGGCGCTGGCGCGGGTCGCTGCGGGTGCGCCAGTAGTGATCGGCACGCATGCCCTGATGCAGGAAGGGGTGGCGTTCGCGCGGCTCGGGCTGGTGATCGTCGACGAGCAGCACCGCTTCGGTGTGCAGCAGCGACTGGCGCTGCGCGACAAGGGCAAAGAGGGCAAACAGGTGCCGCACCAGCTGGTGCTGACTGCTACGCCGATCCCTCGAACGCTGGCCATGAGCGCGTATGCCGATCTGGATGTGTCATCCATCGACGAGCTGCCGCCCGGTCGCACGCCGGTGCAGACCATCGCGATTTCCAATGCGCGCCGGTTCGATGTGATCGAGCGCATTCATGCCGCTTGCGGTGAAGGGCGGCAGGTGTACTGGGTCTGCACGTTGATCGAGGAGTCCGAGCAACTGCGTGCGCAAGCGGCCGAAGTGGCGCACGCAGAACTGTCCGCTGCGTTGACGGGTTTCAAGGTCGGGTTGATCCATGGCCGCATGAAGCCGAAGGAAAAGCAGGCGGTGATGGATGCATTCAAGGATGGCAAGCTGTCGGTGCTGGTGGCGACTACCGTGATCGAGGTTGGCGTGGATGTGCCCAACGCCAGCCTGATGGTGATCGAAAACAGCGAGCGACTTGGGCTGGCTCAGCTGCATCAGCTGCGCGGCCGGGTAGGTCGCGGCACGCTCGCCTCCAACTGCGTGCTGCTGTATCAGCCGCCACTGGGCCAGTTGGCACGTGAGCGACTGCAGGTGATGCGCGAGACCAGCGATGGTTTCCGCATCGCCGAGAAGGATTTGGAATTGCGCGGCCCGGGCGAAGTGCTCGGCACCCGGCAGACCGGTCAGCTCAGTTTTCGCATCGCCGATCTCGCTCGCGACGCGCATCTGCTGCCTGCGGTACAGCAGGTCGGTGAACGCATGCTGGCCACGCATCCGCTGCAGACCGAACGTTTGATCGAGCGCTGGATCGGTGGCGCCGCGCGCTACGTGCATGCGTGAGCGGAGATCGGCGAAGGCCTGAGCTCCGCGTGTACGGGATCATTTTTTTTGCGGCCACCCGATACACTGACCCGCCCCACATCAACAGACCACCATGACCAAGCCACAACTGCTGATTGATACCGACCCTGGCGTCGATGACGCGCTGGCGATCCTGATGGCGTACGCGCACGCCGATGTCGTCGGCCTGAGCATTGCTGCCGGCAACGTGGGGTTGGGCCACACCGTGCGCAATGCGTGCACGCTGGTTGATCTACTAGGCGCCGACACGCCCGTGTTTGCCGGGTGTGCCACCCCGCTGGTACGCGCACCCAGTGAAGATGCCGCGTTCGTGCACGGTCAGGACGGTTTTGGCGATGTCGGTTTTCCCGAGCCGAAGGCGCTGCAGTCGAATGAGTCAGCCGCGCTGGCCTTGTTGCGACTGACCCGTGAGCGGCCCGGCGAATTGACCTTGGTGGCACTCGCTCCGCTGACCAATCTCGCGCTTGCGTTGCGCCTCGACCCCACGCTGCCCGAGCGTGTCGCCCGGCTGGTGGTGATGGGTGGCGCGGTCACCGGTCACGGCAATACCGGCAACGTGCCGGCGGAGTTCAATGTCGGGTTCGATCCGGAAGCGGCGCATGTGGTGTTCGATGCGTTTCCGGAATTTGATCTGGTCGACTGGGAAGCGACCTTGCGACATGCCTTTGACGAGACGCAGTTCGATGCGTGGTTGCAGGCTGGCGATCAGCGCGCGAATCTCTATGGCAACATCTCCCGTACGGCGCGAGCCTATAACCTCAAGCACGCACGCCGCGGGGTGATCGCTGCCGATGCGCTGGCGATGGCCGTGGCGATCGACCCTTCGATCGTCACCCGTAGTGAGACACGTGCCGTCGCGGTCGAGCTGGATGGGCGCCTGACGCGGGGCGCCACCGTGGTTGACTGGGCCGGACGGCTGGGCCGACGCGCCCAGGCCAACATCGTGCTGGAGGTGGATCAGGACCGCTTTGCCGCCATGGTGCGGCGCGCGCTGGGGGCGGAAACCTGACCTCCAGGCTGTCCCGTGAACCGCATATCGGATGGTTCGGGGAGGCCGAGGGTTGCGGAGCAGGTGGGCCGGCCGTTACAATGCCGCTCTTTTCACCATCGCTTTAGAGCCTGCCATGAAGCCCGATATCCATCCCAACAACAAGCCGGTGGTGTTCCAGGACCTGTCGTCTGACTTTGCGTTTTTGACCAAGTCGACCATGTCCAGCAAGGAAACCATCAAGTGGGAAGATGGCAATGAGTACCCGCTGATCAAGGTGGATATCTCCAGCCATTCGCACCCGTTCTACACCGGCAAGCAGAAGACGCTGGACGTCGGCGGTCGCGTCGACAAGTTCCGTCGCCGCTATGCGGGCGCTGCCAAAGAGTAAGCGTCAAGGTTACACAGGGTTGCGCGGCCATCGTTTCATGATGGCTGGCCAGATGTGATTGGCCGGATCTTGATCGACCCGATCCTGTTGAGACGGTCCTGTTGGGACAGTCCGAATTAATCCGATGCGATTCAAGACACGGGGCAAGTGCAGGCTTGCCCCGTGTTTTTTCGTGTCCGCGATTTACGCCATTCGGCATCGAATGTCGGCGAGGCCTTGTGCGATAATGGGCAGTGACAGACGCCGATGCGTCCGTTGCACGGCATGCTTTCCCCGGCGCACAACGCCAAGCATTTCCCCCAGCCGGCCGGCACCGCGATCGCGGCAGCTTCCGGTAGTGACCCACATGTAAGGAGGTTTCCGTGTCCGATCCCAAGACCGTCAAATTGGTGGATGAGTCGAGCCATCGCAGCAGTGAGATGCCGTTGATCAGTGGCACGCTCGGGCCGGCATGCATCGACATCGGTACGCTGTACAAGGACACCGGCCACTTCACCTACGATCCGGGCTACGGCAGCACCGCCAGCACCAAGAGCGCGATCACCTACATCGATGGCGACGAAGGTGTGCTGCTGTACCGTGGCTACCCGATCGAACAATTGGCCGAGAAGTCCAGTTTTCTCGAGGTGTCCTACCTGCTGCTCAATGGTGAGCTGCCGAACAAGACGCAGTTCGAGGGCTTCGAGCACGAGATCACGCATCACACGATGATGCATGAGGCGCAGAAGAACTTTTTCCAGGGCTTCCACCACGACGCGCATCCGATGGCCATGCTCGCTGCTGCGGTGGCCTCGCTGTCGGCGTTCTATCACGATGACCTGGATGTGGAAAATCCGGCCGATCGCAAGCTTGCCGCGATCCGCCTGATCGCGAAGATGCCGACCATCGCTGCCGCCTGCTTCCGCTATTCGGTGGGCTGGCCGATGCGCTACCCGCGCAACAACCTCGAGTACGTCACCCGCTTCCTGCACATGATGTTCGAGGTTCCGAGCGAGCCGCTGGAGATGAATCCGGTGGCCGCGAAGGCGCTGGATCTGTTGTTCATCCTGCACGCCGACCATGAGCAGAACGCGTCCACCTCGACCGTGCGTCTGGTTGGCTCCACCGGTGCCAACCCGTACGCTTCGGTCGCCGCCGGCATCACTGCGCTGTGGGGCCCCGCACATGGCGGCGCCAACGAGGCAGTGCTCAAGCAGCTCAAGGAGATCGGTACTCCCGACAATGTCGAGACGGCGGTCAAGCGCGCGAAGGACAAGAACGACAGCTTCCGCCTGATGGGCTTTGGCCATCGCGTCTACAAGAACTTCGACCCACGCGCGAAGATCATCCGCGAGATGTGCCACAAGGTGCTGGCCGAACTGGGCGTCAACGATCCGCTGCTCGACGTTGCAATGAAACTCGAAGAGGCGGCGCTGAAGGACGAGTATTTCGTCGAGCGGAAACTCTACCCGAACGTCGATTTCTATTCGGGCATCATCTACAAGGCGCTGGGCATCCCCACCGAGATGTTCACCGTGATGTTTGCGATCGCACGCACCGCCGGCTGGATCTCCCACTGGATCGAGCAGCACGAAACGCCGGGATCGCGGATCGGTCGTCCGCGTCAGATCTACACCGGCGCCGGCGTGCGCGACTACGTGCCGTCGACCAAACGCTGACGCGAACCGGTCCACGCTGATGTAACGACAAACGCCCCGGCCTGGTCCGGGGCGTTTGCGTTTTACTCTTCGTAGGCGCTGATTGAAGTGGAACGGCAATCGGCCGGGCTCTAGTGTTTTGCTCCCTCCCCTGCTTGCAGCAGAGGGTTGGGGTGGGGTGCTCTTAGCGGGAAGATCAAAAGCGACCCCCTCCCAGCCTCCCCCGCAGGCAGGGGGAGGAGCACAGCTGGCAAAGCTCAGCGCAACGGGCGCAACTGGCAAGGCTCAGCGCAACGCCATGCTCAGCTGTTGTTCGAATGCATCGTCGGGATCTTCCGCCAGCAGGATTTCCACCTGTGCCAGCGAAGCGCGGCGCATGGGTCGGTCGTCGGCTCGATCCAGCGGTGCCTGACGCAAGGCATCTCGCGGCAGCACGGTCAGATCGAACGGCAGCTCGTCGGCGGCAAACAGCAGCACCGGATACTCGGGCTGATCGTCGCGGTTGTTGCGCAACCGGCGGGTTTGCGTCTCGATTGGCACGCCGTGTTCGCGCAGGTACAGGCCAACCGCGTCGGGGTCGTCGCTGAATACATGCAGACAGACCGCCGAGTGCGCATCAGCCGTGCCTTCGAGTACAGAACCCACCAATCGCGGTTCGAATGCGGCAAGAAATTGCATCGCCTCGACCGCCGCCTCCCGCCGCTGTTTAAGCAGCTGGGGCTGGCTGTCGGCGAGAAACAGGCGCTGATGTTCACGCAGTGCCTGTTCGATCTCCAGATTGCGCGGCAGTGCCTGGGTGTCGAGGATACCCAGCCGCTCGGCGGCCTTCAGTTTGGCGTGATGAAAATCGCGGATGCCGTGCTCGCTCATCAAGCGAGCGGCTTCCTGTGCGATGCGCAACCGGTTGCGTCGCAAGCGGTCGTGTGCATGGATACGGTGATGTTCGCCTCGGGACATGGCGCGCTCCTCATCGATCGGTGGCCAGCGGCAAGGACGGGTCCACCATACCGGAAGTCCAGAGCCTGTCTATAGCCTCGGGGCCGCCGGCGTTGAGACTTTAGACAGGCTCTTAGAAAATATCGTAGGCGTGAGTCTGATCCTGATCCTTCAGCTGGGCCGCCTGGTTACGCAGGCGATCGACATCTTCCACTTTGAATATCTCGTTCATGCCATTGGGATCATCCGGGGAAGTGGGCAAGCCGCTATCGCGATCGATCAGCACGGTGCTGATACCCGGTGGCATTGGCAACATGCTCAAGGGCAGGTTTTTCAGGGCTTCACCCATGTAATCCATCCAGATCGGCAAGGCGACCTGGGCGCCGAATTCGCGATACCCCAGCGAGGCGTAGTCGTCGTAACCCACCCATACTGCGGTCGCAAGGTTGCCGTTGAAGCCGACGAACCAGGCGTCCCGCCAGTCACTGGTCGAGCCAGTCTTGCCGGCCAGATCGGCGCGGTCCAATGCGCGTGCGGCGGCGCCGGTGCCGCGCGGATTCTGGATCACGTCTTTCATGAGCGAGGTGAGCAGGAAATCGTTGCGCGCATCGATCACTTGCGGGGCGAGTACCGGAGGGTGCGCGCTTTGGCCATGCACATCGGCCGGCAGTACCGCCACACCCACGCCATCGACGCTGCTGGCTGAGGCGGGTGCCGTGCTGGCCGTGGCGACATCGTTGGCTGGGGTCAGGATCATGTTTGCCGGTGGCGGACCCGGTGGCCGGGTATCGAGCAAGCGCTCCTGGCAGTTGCGGCAGGCGCGCGCGGGATTGGCCACATATACCGGCTTGCCGCTGCGGTCGTCGATCTCATTGATGAAGTACGGCGTGATCAGATAGCCGCCATTGGCGAACACCGCAAAACCGCGGGCCATGCTCATCGGTGATACCGAAGCCGTGCCCAGCGCCATTGACAGGTTGGCCGGTATCGCGTCGAGCGAGAAGCCGAACCGGGTAACGTAATCACGCGCGTAGCGCACGCCGATGGCATCGAGCAGGCGCACGGAGACCAGGTTCTTGGACTCTACCAGTGCCTCGCGCAGACGCATCGGCCCGGCGAATTTGCCGTCGTCGTTGGACGGTGTCCAGATGCCACCCGGCTTCGAAGGGTCAGGTAGCGCCAGCGGCGCATCGTTGATGATCGAGGCCGGGGTGAATCCGCGCTCGAACGCCGCCGAGTAGAAGTACGGCTTGAAGCTTGAGCCAGGCTGACGGGCCGCCATCACCGCCCGATTGAACTTGCTGAGCGAAAAGCTGAAGCCGCCTACCAGCGCCTGGATGGAGCCGTCTTCCGGATCGATCGAGGTCAGTGCTGCCTGCGCGGCAGGAATCTGGTCGAGCTGCCATCCACCCTTCGGGTTGAGCGACAGCCGGACGATATCGCCGCGCTTGAGCACGCCACTGACACTGACGGGGGCAGCGCCGACATGGTCGTCGTTGAGATGTGGGTGAGCCCAGCTCACCGCGGCCAGGTCCAGGCTGACGCTCTCGTGGGTCGACAGGTAGACCGTCGCTTCCTTGGTGCTGCTGGCCGTGACCAGGCCCGGCTGCATGCCCGAGATGTCGGAATAGCTGGACAACAGGTGGTCGTAATCCTGCTCGGTAGCATCGGCTGGCAGATCCTGATGTGCCTCCGGTCCACGCCAGCCATGGCGATGGTCATAGGCGACCAGGCCATCGCGCAGCGCCGTCACGGCCGCCGCCTGGCGAGTGCTTTGCAGGGTGGTCTTGACTACATAGCCTTCGGTGAGTGCGTCGTTGCCAAGTCGATCGAGTGCTTGTCGACGGACCATTTCAGCCAGATAAGGCGCGTCCACCTCGATCGGCTGCTCATGCGGATAGGCATGGTTCGGCTCGGCAATGGACTGCTCGTAAACCGCCTTGGTGATGTAGCTGTGCTTGAGCATCTCGCCCAACACCCAATTGCGCCGGGCCATCCCGCGCGCAGGGCTATTAAGCGGATTGACCACCGAGGGCAGCTGAAAAGTCGAGGCGATCAACGCGCATTCGGCCGGGGTCAGCTGGTCCAGCGTCTTGCCGTAGTAGTAGGCGGCCGCAGCGCTCACACCGTATGAGCGATGGCCGAGGAACATCTTGTTGAGATAGAGCTCAAGGATCTGATCCTTGCTGAGCTCGTGTTCGATGCTCAGTGCAATGAAGATCTCGGTGAGCTTGCGCGAGTAGAGCTTCTCAGGGCTGAGGAAGAAGTTGCGCGCCACCTGCTGGGTGATCGTCGAGCCGCCTGGACCCTTGTCGCCGCCGGTCACGATGACGTGCCAGCCGGCGCGCGCGATGCCGTGCCAGTCCACGCCCGGGTGGTGATAGAAATCCGCATCCTCCGCCGACAGCACCGCATGCTTGAGCAGGTCGGGCACATCGGCAATCGCCACCGGGATGCGTCGCGTCTCGCCAAAGCTGGCAATCAGCTTGCCGTCGGCGGTCAGCACGCGCAGCGGCACCTGCATGTGGTAATCCTTCAGGACCGCCACCGAGGGGAGTCTTGGTGCTATAAGCCAATACGCCACACCGACCGCGATAACTGCCAGAAGCAAACCAGAAAAGGCCAGGATCAGTGCCCAGCGCAACAAACGCTTGAAAATTCGCATGGTGTGGGGAAGCGAGACCTGAGTCAAAACATGGCAGAGTATAGATGTAGCAGTATTCCCCGCATGCGGCGTAGTTGGGCTAATTAGAAAAGACTATTAGCAAGGGTTGCGCCATAAGTGGGCTATGTCGTAAATGTGGTGGACATCACGTCAATTACTTGAGAAAGTTTCCGTAGGCCGTTGCCATTGCGTTAATTTTTCGATTTAATGCCACTGCGCATCCACCAGGACTCTGGTTCCGGGCGCTAGCGGCAAGGGGGATACACCGTGGGGCTTTTTACACCCAAGAAGCCGGCGCTGATTGGTGTCGACATCAGTTCGACTGCCGTCAAGCTGCTGCAGCTAAGTCAAGTGGGCGGGCGTTATCGCGTGGAGCATTACGCGGTCGAGCCATTGCCACCCAATGCCGTGGTCGAAAAGAACATCGTCGAGGTCGAGGCGGTGGGCGATGCGATCCGTCGCGCGCTGGCGCGATCGGGCTCCAAGCTCAAGCACGCGGCAGCGGCGTTGGCGGGATCGGCGGTGATCACCCGCATCATCCCGATGTCCAGCGATCTGTCCGATGACGACCTGGAAGGCCAGATACAAGTCGAGGCGAACCAGTACATCCCGTATCCGATCGATGAAGTCAGCCTCGACTACGAGGTGCTTGGGCCGGTGCGTGACAACCCCGACATGAACAACGTGCTCCTCGCTGCCTCGCGCACCGAGAACGTGGACATGCGCGTAGCCGCGCTCGATCTGGGCGGACTGACCGCCAGCGCGATCGACGTCGAGGCGTTCGCCATGGAGAACGCGTTCGCGATGGTCGCCGACCAGCTCAATGTCGGACGCGACGCGCTGGTAGCCGTGGTGGACATCGGAGCCACCATGACGACGCTTTCCGTCTTGCGCAACCAACGCACCATCTACTCACGCGAGCAGGTCTTCGGGGGCAAGCAGCTGACCGACGAGATCATGCGTCGCTTCGGGCTCTCCTATGAAGAAGCCGGCCGCGCCAAGCGCAAGGGTGGCCTGCCCGAATCCTACGAAACCGAAGCACTGGAGCCGTTCAAGGAGTCGCTGGTCCAGCAGATCAGTCGCCTGCTGCAGTTCTTCTTTGCAGGTAGCGAGTACAGCAAAGTCGATCAAGTGGTGCTGGCCGGTGGCTGCGCCTCGATCGACGGGCTTGGTGCGATGCTGGAAGAGCAGCTTGGCGTGTCCTGCATCGTCGCCAACCCGTTGGCGCGCATGTCGCTGTCGCCGCGGGTGCAGGCGCAGTCGCTGGCCCAGGACGCGCCCGCGCTGATGATTGCGGTCGGCCTCGCCTTGAGGAGTTTCGACTGATGGCACACATCAATCTACTTCCGTGGCGCGCGGAGCGACGCAAACAGCGCGAGCGCGAGTTCTACATGCAGCTCGCCGCTGCGTTTGTGGCCGCGCTCGGTGTCCTTCTGCTATGGGGATTCTGGATGGGCCAGCGCGTCGACAACCAGAACGAGCGCAACACCTATCTGCAGACCGAGATCACTAATCTGGACGTGCGCATCGCCAAGATCAAGGATCTTGAACAGGTGCGCGCACACTTGCTGGCGCGCAAGCAGATTATCGAACAGCTGCAGGCAGATCGTTCGCAGATGGTGCATCTGTTCGATGAGCTGGTGAAGACGATACCCGCCAGCGCGCGCCTGAGCGGCCTCAAGCAGAGCGGTCAGGACTTGTCGCTGGATGGCGTGGCGCAGTCCAACGCCAGCGTCGCCGAATACATGCGCAACATCGAGGCGTCACAGTGGATGGGCCATGCCGATCTGCGCAAGACCGAAAACAGTCACGACGCCAGCCGGATGCCGTATACCTTCGGTCTGAACGTGGCATTGAGTCGGCCGAAAGCGGATGAGCCTGACGGTGTGGATGACTCGGCTCCAGCCGGCCCAGCGCCTGCTTCCTCGACCAACCCCAGCCCGGCACCGGCAGCTAGTGTCCCCAGTGCTCCGGGTGCCGCAGCGAAAACGATTGCCGGCACGCCCGCAAGCACGCCCGCAAAACCTGCCACTGCAGCGCCGGTCAAGCCGGAAACGAAAGCGGCGAATGCAACTGCTACGGGAGGAACCAAGCCATGAAGTTCCTCAACGACATTCGCAATCTCGATCGCAACAACATTGGTGGCTGGCCGCAGTCGGTCAAAGTGTTTTTCACCGTGCTGCTGTTTGCGGTGGTCGTACTGATCGGCTGGTACTTCTACATCGGTGATCAGCAGGACACCCTGACGTCGCTGGCCAGCAAGGAAGATCAGCTCAAGCAGGAGTTCTCGACCAAGCAGGCCAAGGCGGTCAATCTGGAAGCGCTGCAACAGCAGCTCGATGAGATGCAGGACATGCTGCGCCAGTTGTTGCGTCAGCTGCCCAGCAAGACCGAAATGCCTGAGCTGCTGGTGGATGTCTCGCAAACCGCGCTGTCGGCGGGGCTGGAAACCGAGTTGTTCCAACCGGGCCCGGAAACGCCGAAGGATTTCTACGCGGAAAAGCCCATCACGCTGCGCATGACCGGTACTTATCATCAGTTCGGCACGTTTATCAGTGGCGTAGCTTCGCTGCCGCGGGTGGTGATCCTGACCCTGCACGATGTCTCGTTGACACCAAAGGCACCAGCCAAGGGTGGGACTACTACGGATGGTCAGCTCGTCCTGCAGGGCACTGTGAAGACTTATCGCTACCTGGATGACGAAGAGAGCGCCGCCGCGGCCAAGAAGTCGGGCAACGCGAAGGCAGGGGGGCAGAAATGAACAAGTTTGCTGCCATCAAACCGGTCCATGTGGCGCGGGCATTGCTGATGCTGGGCACAGCGCTGATTTTGAGCGGCTGTACTCGGGGGATGTCCGATCTGCGCGAATGGGTTGCGCAGGAAAAAGCCAAGCGGGGCGCCCCGATCCAGCCGTTGCCGGTGATCAAGACGTTCGAGTCGTTCGTGTATGACGATCAGGGCAAACGCGATCCGTTCAGCCCGAGTCCGATCGAGTCGGAGGCCAACAATGCCAACAGCGGTCCGAGGCCGGATGCAAACCGTACCAAGCAGCCGCTGGAGATGTTTGCGCTGGACAGCCTGAAGATGGTCGGTACGGTCGGCACCGGTGCGAGCCTGGAAGTGCTGATCAAGGATCCGGGCGGGGTGATCCACCGTGTCCACAGTGGCGAATACATGGGCCAGAACTACGGGCACATCACCACCATCGGTGATGACCATATTGATCTGGTCGAGCTGGTATCCAACGGTAATGGCGGCTGGATGGAACGTCCGGCCAGCATCGCGCTCGACGCGAAATAGGAATACAGGGGCTGATGCAATGACCAACCAAATCCAATCCGTCCGGGGCCGTGTCATGCGCCATGCGAGCCGTTACATGCTGATGGGTCTGCTCATCGCCGGTGCCACCTGGGCCAGCGTCGCCATGGCAGCTGCCAGTACCACGCTGAAGAACATCAGCTATGACGCGCTCCCAGGTGGTGCCATCGAGCTGCACATGGACTTCGGCAATGGCCCGGTGCCGCAGCCGAAGATCTTCACCACCGGCACTCCCCCACGCATCGCGGTCGACTTCGCCGATACCGACAACGCCGCCGCGCGCCATCTGGATATCGGCAAGGGCTCGACCTCCGGCGTGTCTGCGGTGGAAGCCGGCGGTCGAACGCGGGTGGTCATCGAATTGATGCGCGCGTCGTCCTATCGCTCACGGGTCGAAGGCAACAGCCTGGTACTGACCATCAACAACGGCACCGTGGATCAGTCCACGACCACGGTGGCCACCATCGATCCGTCCAAGGCGCTGCCTTCGGTGACGAATGGTGCGGCCATTTCCAACATCGACTTCCGCCGTGGTCCAAACGGTGAGGGCCGCGTGCTGATCAGCTTCAACGGCAGCGGCGTGAACGCCCAGATGACCCGCAAGGGCGATAAATTGGTGGTCGATGTCGATAACGCGAATCTGCCGGCCAATCTCGCGCAGCGCCTGGATACGCTGGACTTTGCCACGCCGGTGCAGTCCATCGTTACCCGCGCCGGCACCGCCGGCGGCGCCCACATGGAAATCGCGATCACTGGCAATGTCGATACCTCGGCCTACCAGACCGCCGATCAGTACGTCGTCGAAGTGACACCAAAGCAGGCCAGCGCCAAGGCGGACACACTGGCCAAGCTTGGCCAGGATCCGAGCTACGACGGCAAGCGCGTCACCTTCAACTTCCAGGATATTCCGGTACGCTCGGCGCTGCAGCTAATCGCCGATATCTCCGGGCTGAACCTGGTTGCTTCGGACAGCGTCGGTGGCAGCGTTACCCTGCGGCTGGTCAATGTTCCGTGGGATCAGGCGCTGGACGTGATCCTGCGTGCCAAGAGCCTGGACAAGCGTCGCAACGGCAACGTGATCTGGGTCGCGCCACAAGCTGAACTGGCCAAGTACGAGCAGGATCTGGCTGATGCCAAGCTGAAGGCGCAGGACACCGCTGAACTGGTCACCGACTATGTGCCGATCAGCTACGGCAAGGCGGCGGATATCGCCAAGCTGCTGACCACGGGCAGCTTGCAGTCCCAGGGCGGCGGCGCCGGTGGCGCGAATACCGCACACGGTTTCCTGTCGTCGCGCGGCAGTGCTTCGTTCGACGTACGCACCAACACCTTGCTGCTCAACGACACGCCGGAGAAGATCAAGCAACTACGCGAGTTGATCGCGGTGCTGGATACGCCGGTGCAGCAGGTGCTGATCGAGTCGCGCATCGTGATCGCCACCGACGATTTCGAGCGGGATCTGGGGGCCAAATTTGGTGCCAATGCCACGCGAACCAACCCAAGCGGACAGGTGATCCAGACTGGTGGCATGCTGGGCGGCACTCCCGGCAATAACGGTGCGACGACGACCGCAGCCAGTTCCATCGGTGCCGGCGGCCTGAACTTCAATTTGCCTACTACCACTCAGGCCGGCAGCATCGGCCTGGCGATTCTGGGCAAAAACTATTCGCTCGATCTGGAACTTTCCGCGGCACAGACCGAAGGTCTCAGTGAAACGATTTCCAGCCCACGGGTGATTACTGCGAATCATGAGCAGGCAGACATTCGACAGGGCCAGGAGATCGGCTATGTGACCTACCAGAACAGCGCCACCGGTTCCGCCGGCAGCGGTACCGCTACCGTGGCGTTCAAAGACGCCGTGCTGGAGCTGAAGGTGACCCCGACGATCACCGCCGACAACCGCATTTATATGGATATCAACGTCACCAAGGATGCACTCGCCGGTTACGTCACGGTGCCGGGCAGCGGCCAGGTTCCGACCATCGACACCCGCTCGATCAATACCTCGGTGCTGGTGGACAATGGTCAGACCGTGGTGCTCGGCGGCATCTACGAGATTGACAAGTCCAATACCATCGTCAAGGTACCTGGTCTGGGCGACATCCCGGTCCTCGGTGCGCTGTTCCGCCAGACCACGCGCATCGTCAACAAGGCCGAACTGCTGATCTTCGTGACGCCACGCATCCTCAGCGCCACGCTGCAGTAAGTTCCGCGCAACGCAAGCAAAAGAGGCGGCTACGGCCGCCTCTTTTCTTTGTGCCGGTAAAGTAATGTTTGCAGCCGGATTAAACTTCTGGCCGTGACGATGGTCTGAAGCACGCTGCCGGATCGTTCCCCCTATCGCGCCATGCCGGACAGCCTTCTGCGTAATGTCGATAACGGAAACCGATCATGGATATGCCTGAAAGCCGGCCCGAAAGCCGGCCCGAAACCCGCCCCCTGAGCCATCTGCAGCAGGCCTTCGCGCAGCTGCGTGAGGATATGCAGCGTTGCATCATCGGCCAGCCGCATCTGATCGACTGCCTGCTGGTGGCGTTGCTGGCTGACGGTCATCTGCTGGTCGAGGGTGCGCCCGGTCTGGCCAAGACCACCGCGGTGAAGGCGCTGGCGGCGCGAATCAAGGCGGATTTCCATCGGGTACAGTTCACTCCCGATCTGCTACCGGCGGATCTCACCGGCACCGATGTGTTTCGTCCGCAGACCGGCAGCTTCGAGTTTGAGCGAGGTCCGCTGTTCCACAACATCGTGCTCGCCGACGAGATCAATCGCGCACCGGCCAAGGTGCAATCGGCGTTGCTTGAGGCGATGGCCGAACAGCAAATCACGGTGGGTCGCAGCACCTGGCATCTGCCGGAGCTGTTCATGGTGATGGCGACGCAAAATCCGATCGAGCAGGAAGGCACGTTCACGCTGCCGGAAGCGCAGCTCGACCGCTTCCTGATGCACGTGACGATTGGCTATCCGGACGCTGCCGCCGAACTGGCGATACTCAAACTGGCCCGCGAGCAGGCTCGCGGTCGTGCACATCCCGCGCCGCCGGTGCAGGCATTGCTGAGTCAGGCCGACGTATTCGCTGCGCGCGATGCAGCCATGGCGGTGCACATGGCGCCAGCGCTGGAGGAATATCTGACCCAGCTGGTGCTGGCCACGCGTGATGCGGGCCGCTACGGTCCCGAACTCAAGCGCTGGATCGCCTGGGGCGGCAGTCCGCGCGCCACCATCGCGCTGGATCGCTGTTCGCGCGCACGGGCATGGCTGGCCGGCCGCGACTACGTATTGCCGGAAGATGTGCATGGCATCGCCCACGAAGTGTTGCGTCATCGCGTGCTGCTCAGTTATGAGGCGGAAGCGGAGGGCGTGCGGCCTGATCGGGTGATCGATCGCCTGCTGGATCTCGTGCCGCTGCCGTGAACACCGTCGCTCTCAACCGCGCCGACGGCGATGGCCGTAGTCAGGTCTCGCTGGCGGAACTGATTGCCATACGTGCGCGGGTGAGCCGCGCACGTATGGTGCCGCTGCCAAGTCGCGCCGCCCGTAGCGGCCAGCAGTCCAGCCGTCTATACGGCCGTGGCATGGACTACGCCGAATCGCGCGTCTATCAGGCCGGCGACGATGTGCGTCGACTTGACTGGCGACTCACCGCGCGCAGCGGAAAGCTGCACACCAAACTATTCCAGGAGGATCGCGAAGGCTGTCTGCTGATCTTGCTGGATACCCATGCCAGCATGCGTTTCGGCACGCGCGTCCGCTTCAAGTCGGTGCAGGCTGCACGCGCTGCGGCATATGCCGCCTGGTACGCGGTCCAGGCTGGCGAGCGGGTGGGCGTGATGGCGTTTGGGCACGCCGATCAGTTGCTGCGTCCGCAAGCCGGGTCGCGTGGTGCGTTGGCGGTATGCGGCGCCCTGGCCGGCTGGGATGCGCTGCGATCGTCAGTCAGTGAATCACCCGTCAAATCGGAGCCGCTGGCTGACGCATTGATGCGCGCGGGGCGTCTGCTGCACGGAGCGAGCCGGGTGTTGCTGATCAGTGATGGCTTCAGCTGTGATACGCCGGCACGGCTGCGCCTGCTCGATCTCACTCGGCATGCCAATGTCAGCGTGCTGGTGGTGGCCGATGCGCTGGAGCAGGCGCTGGCGCCACCCGGACGCTATCCCCTGGAACACGCGGGCCAACGCAGCGAAGTGCTGTTGCAGTCCGAGCGTCAACGCCGTGACTTCCAGCGCACGCTCGGTGCCGGCCCAGCTCGGCTTGGCGAACTGGCGCAATCGTTGGGTCTACGTTGGCGCAGCACGGATACCTCGAGCGATCCATTCGAGTCAGTGGCGGGCCTGTTTGGTGGCACGAGGTTGCCACGATGATGGCCTCCCTCACGCCGCCGCCGGCATCTGTCGCAGCAAAGGGACCTGAGCTGCGCGACATTCACCTGCCGCCCGATCCCTCGTGGTGGCCGCCGGCGCCGGGCTGGTGGGCGCTGACCGTGCTCTTGCTGGTCATGCTGCTCGCTGGCGCGTGGCTGTGGCGACGGCGATTGCAGTTGGTTCGTCAACGCGCACAGGTGCTGGCCGAACTCGATCGGCTACTGCTGCAGCATCAGCATGACGGCGATCAGGCCATGCTGGCGAGCGGGATGCATCAGCTGCTGCGGCGGGTGGCGAGACGACATGACGCGCTAGCCACGCAGCAGCGTGGCGAAGCCTGGCGACAGACCCTGGCACGCGTACCGATCGATGCAGCCACGCTGGATCATTTGCTGGTGCTGGATCAGGCAATCTATCGGCCGCAATTGTCGTTCGATCACGCTGCAACCTCGGCGGCCGTGCGGCAGTGGTTGCGGTTGGCGTTGAAGCCCCGCGCGTGGAAAGCGGCGACGGCGGAGCGCGAGCATGTTTGATTTTGCTGGGCTTGAGTTTGCGTGGCCGTGGATGGTTGTGTGGCTGCCGTTGCCATGGCTACTGCGGTGGTTGCTGCGGGCGGCTGCGCCGGGGCAGGCTTTGCATCTGCCACAGCCCGGCCTGCAGTTGACCAGGGTGAGTGGCAATGCGGCGCATGGCATCGTTCCGTGGCTATTGGCGCTGGCATGGCTGTGCCTGTTGACGGCCGCGGCACGGCCGCAATGGGTGGGACCCCCGCAGGCAGAGCAGCGCAGTGGACGCGCGCTGATGCTGGCGGTGGATCTGTCCGGCAGCATGCACACCGAGGACATGGATCTGGCCGGCCAACCGCTCAGTCGCTTCGGTGCGGTCGAGGCGATCGCTGGCGACTTCATCGATCGCCGTAGTGGCGACGAGATGGGTTTGATCCTGTTTGGCAGCCAGGCATTCCTGGTGACACCACTCACCTACGACCTGTCAGCTGTGCGCGCACAACTTCAGGGCGCGGTAGTGGGGCTCGCCGGCACCGAGACGGCGATCGGCGATGCGATAGCGGTGGCCGTGAAGCGACTTTCGGCGCTGCCGGAACAGGCACGTGTGCTGGTGCTGCTCACTGATGGTGTCAACAACGCCGGCAACATTACGCCACGCGACGCGGCACGCGCGGCCAAGGCCGCCGGCGTGCGCATCTATACCATCGGCGTGGGTGCCACGCAGATGCGAGTGCCGGGATTTTTCGGCAGCCAGCTGATCAATCCATCGGCGGATCTGGATGCCGACATGCTCACCACGATCGCCAAGGAAACCGGCGGCCAATTTTTTCGCGCAACCGACGGCAGCGAGCTGGCCGACGCCTATCGCGCGATCGACGCGCTGGAGCCGATGCCACAGCGCGGGCCTACGCTGCGGCCGCGGCATGAGCTGTTTCGCTGGCCGCTGGCTGCCGCGATCCTGCTGTTGTTGCTGGTGATCGTGCCACGCCAGTTTGTGCGGACGCCGGAGCATGCGGCATGAGTGCGGCAGGCATGAGCACGGCACTGCAACAGTTCCATTTCATGCAACCATGGTGGCTGGCTGCGCTGGTAGCGCTGCCGCTGCTGTGGTGGCTGGGTGTACGACGCAGCTCGGCGCAACTGGAACTATCGCGCCTGGTGGATGCCGAACTGCTGCCGTATTTGCTGCGTGGACGTGCCGCCAATCGACATATTCCGGTATGGCTGTTTGCCATCGGCTGGTCGCTGTGCGCGCTGGCATTGGCCGGCCCGACCTGGGGCCGAGTAGCGCAACCGCTGTATGCGAGTCGCGCAGCGCAAGTGGTGGCGATCTCGCTGTCTCAGCACATGCTTGCACGCGATGTGACGCCCAGCCGGCTCGATCGCGTGCGTTACAAAGCGCACGATCTGCTGGCCAGCAATCACGAAGGCCTGAATGCACTGATCGGCTACGCCGGTGAAGCGTTCGTGGTGGCGCCACTGACCTCCGATGCCAGCAGTCTCAGTGATCTGCTCGATGCCATGGCGCCCGACACGATGCCAGTGGACGGTGACAATGCGGCGCTGGCGATCGAGCGCGGTGTGGCGTTGATTCACGATGCAAAGGTCGCAGGTGGCTCGCTGGTGTTGATCACCGATCAAGCCGACGCCGCTGCCGATGCGGCCGCACGCAAGGCGAATGCCGCCGGTGTGCAGGTATCGGTACTTGGTGTGGGCACGCCGCAGGGTGGCCCGATACCACTGGCCGGCGGCGGCTTTCTGCGTGATGCGCAGGATCACATGACGCTCGCCGGCCGTGATGATGCCGCCCTCGCCGCGCTGGCGGCGGCCGGCGGTGGCCGCTATGTGGCGATGAGTACCGACCACCAGGATATCGACGCATTGCACGCGCAGTTACGCGCCGGGCCGGTTGCGACGGTGAGTGGGCAGGTGGGCGATGAGTGGCAGGATCGCGGCCCATGGCTGCTATTGCCGTTGTTGCTGGTGGTGGCGATGGCATTCCGACGCGGCTGGCTGCTGTTGCTGCCGCTGGTCCTGTTGCCGCTGTTACCAGGCAACGCTGATGCCACGACCTGGAATGATCTGTGGCAGCGCCCCGACCAGCAAGCCGCGCGGGCGTTGCGGCAGGGACAGGCAAAACAGGCGCAACAGCTCGCGCGCGACCCGGCGTGGCGCGGTGCAGCGGCGTATCGCGCGGGCAACTATGCGGACGCGACACGGGCGTTGCAGCAGGCTCCCGGAAGTGGCGCGACGTACAACCTCGGGAATGCCCTGGCCAGACAAGGCCAGTATCAGCAGGCGATCGGTGCTTACGATCATGCATTGAAACTCGATCCGGCCAACGCCGACGCCAAGGCCAATCGCAAGGCGGTCGAAGACTGGCTGCGTCAACAGCAGCAAAAGCAGCAACAACAACCCGATCAGCAGCCGTCAGACCACACGCAGAAAGGCAAGAACGGTGACAACGGTCAGCCGTCGTCCGGCGAGCAGGGCAAAGACGGCAAGTCGGACCCGCAGCAGTCGCAGGATGACAAATCCGCGCAGGATGCCGCCAAGCCATCGGGCCAACCCGAAAAGGATGGAAAGTCCGGGGCACAGGATCAGAACAGTCTGGATAAGTCTGGACAGAATCAGTCCGCACAGGATCAGGCTGCTAATCAACCTCAACCGCAGACCCCGCAACAACAAGCCGAGCAGCAGGCCCGCGCCGATCGGGCACAACAGGCCTTGCGCCAGCAAATGGATCAGGCGCTGGCAGAGCAGCAAAAGGGCCAGTCGCCGCCAACCCATCAACTGGGTGCGATGCCCAAAGATGATCCCGACTCGAAGCTGCCGGCGGATATAAGGCAGGCGTTGCAGCGGGTGCCGGATGATCCGGGCGCGTTGCTGCGACGCAAGTTTCAACTGGAATATCAGGAGCGCCACGGTGGCGCACCGAGCGAGGATGGACAGCCGTGATGCTTCGACGAATCATCGGATGCTGGTTGCTGACGCTGTTGCTGATTCCTGCACTGGGCCGTGCCACAACTGTGCAGGCCGCGCTGGATCGCAGCAGCGTGCAGCTGGGCGAGACCGTGACATTGAATCTGCGCATCAGCGGTAATGCCGGCAACATCGGGGCACCTGATCTTGGCGCGCTGAACAAGGACTTCGAGATCCTCGGCACGTCGCAAAACAGCAGCCTCAGCGTGATCAACGGCGCGGCGACTTCCGAGCTGGTATTTGGCGTGGCGCTGCGGCCCCGGCATGAAGGCTTGCTGCTGATTCCCGCGCTGACGTTTGCTGGTAGCCAGACCGCACCACTGCAACTGCAGGTGAGTGCGGCCGATCCGGCTGCGGCGGCGGCAGTACACAAGAATGTTTTTATGGAGGCGCAGATCGAGCCGAATCACGGCTACGTCGGACAGCAGTTGAGTTATGTCGTGCGGCTGTATTTCGCTTCCAATATCAGCAACGGTTCGCTGGATGAGCCGCAGCTCAGCGCTGCAGAGGTCACCCGGGTTGGCGCCGATCTGAACTACGACTCTGAACGCGACGGTCACCCGTACCATGTGATCGAGCGGCGCTATGCGCTGATCCCGCAACATGCCGGGCAGCTGGAGATTCCCGCACTGCGTTTTCAGGGCGAGGCGATCGATCCGAATGACCCCAACAGCTTCTTCGGAGCCAGCACGCCGATCTCGGCCAGCGCGCCGGCGGTAGCGGCCGAGATACAGGCGGCGCCCGCTGACTGGGGCAAGACCGCCTGGCTGCCGGCTCGTCAGTTGGGGCTGACGCTGGATGGCTGGCCGGGTGCGCAGGATCAGATTCGTGTGGGCCAGCCGCTCAATCTCACCATGAATCTGCAGGCGACCGGCCTGCCATTTGAAGCATTGCCTGAACTCAGTCTGCCACCGCTGGATGGCGCCACGGTGTATCCGGACAAGCCAGTCACAGGTACCCGCAACGATGGCCAATGGCTCGTCGGCTGGCGTCAGCATGCATTTGCGATCGTGCCCGAGCGTGCCGGCACGCTGACCATTCCCGCCACCACCTTGAAGTGGTGGAACGTGCTGACCGACCGCATGGAAGTAGCGCAGATCCCGGCACACAGCGTGACGGTGTTGCCCGCGATCGGTGGCCGCGCCGTCACACCACCTGGCAATCCGGCCGTGGCGCCAACGACCGTCACTGCGGCTACGCCAGCGGTGACTGAATCGGCAGCTGCGCATGTCACAGTGTGGCGCTGGATAGCGCTCGGCAGTGTCGGTCTGTGGCTGCTCACTGTGTTGGGTTGGTTGCTTTGGCGTCGTTATCGGCGCTCATCGGCAATCGTCACGCCGGTGACGGCGCAGCGTTCGGTGCGCGAGTACCACCACGCATTCCTCGGCGCGGCCCGCGGCAGCGATACGGCGGCGCAAGTTCACAGTCTGCTGGCTTGGGCGCGCGTCGAACGACCGACGATCCAGCACCTGGGCGAGCTGGCAGAGGCTTTGGGCGATGAGCCGCAACGCGCGGCGATCGCCGCCTTGCAGCAGAGCCACTATGCCGGTATGCCGATGCCGGGTGTCGGTGCGACGCTGGCGGAGGTGTTCAAGCGCGGCTTCATCTGGCGTGTTGCCGATGCGCACGACGATAGTGCGGGGCTACCGCCGCTGTATCCATTCAAGCTGCACTAAGAGCCTGCTGATAGGTAGCGCGCACGCTGTCGCTGAAGCAGCACAGACAGACGTCGATGGATGGATCCTTTGCGGGATCCGCGAGCTCGTCGCGCAACGTCGCTACGGCCACGGCTGCCGCCAGCGCGGCGGGATAGCCGTAGACGCCGCAGCTGATGGCCGGAAACGCGATCGTGTGCAATCGATATTCGCGCAGCAGACGCAGTGCGTTGCGGTAGCAGTGTTCGAGCATCACGGCCTCATCGTGAGCGCCGCCGTGCCAGATCGGTCCCACGGTGTGGATCACCTGACCTGCCGGCAGCGCAAAGCCAGGTGTGATGCGGGCCTCGCCGGTCGGGCAGCGCACGCCCGGCGCGAGTTCGGGCAGGGCGCGGCAGGCTTTCAGCAAGAGCGGCCCCGCCGCGCGATGGATGGCGCCATCCACGCCCCCGCCACCGAGCAGGCTGGGGTTGGCCGCGTTGACGATGGCGTCCACGCGAAGCTGGGTGATGTCGGCGGTGATGACGTTGATGGGCATGGCTTCGCGGATGACTGCAACGTATGCTTCACAAAGGTGACGGCGCGACGAGGTTTCAACGGATCATGGCGAAAACGGAAGACCTTTCCTTCGGCTATCTGCTCAGCGATGTGACCTTGCTGTTTCGCAAGCACTTCGATCGCCGCGCAGTGAAGTTCGGGCTGACTCGCGCGCAGTGGCGTGCCACGAAGGTGTTGTACCACCGCGAAGGGCTAAGGCAAACCGAGCTGGCCGAATTTCTGGAAATGGAACCGATCGCGGTGGGCCGGGTGATCGATCGGCTGCAGGCGGCCGGCTTTGTCGAGCGCCGACACGACCCGAAGGACCGTCGTGCATGGCGGTTGCACACCACCGAGCAGGCGCGTGTGATCGTCGGCGATATGGAGCTGATCGCGCGCGACCTGCGCAAGGATGCCACCGTCGGCATTGACTACGACGAATTGGAGCAGGCGCTGGCGGTGATCAACCGGATCAAGGAAAACCTGCTGGCACTGGAGCAGGCGTCGCCGGATGCGGCGACGCCTTAGAGCTTGTGCAAAGCAGGTAACAAGCGATCAGCGCGGCTCTCTTGTAGGTTCTCGCGCAGGGGTGCACTTACTCCTTGCTGCCGTCACCAGCGAACGCATCCGGCGCGGAGCCAAAGTCGCCATCCGCTTGTGCCGCCATGTATGAAAACGCGGCATAAACGGCGATGTTCTGCGCCAGCTGCTTCGGCTCGATCTTGTCCAGCGTGTCGTTTGAGGTGTGGTGCCAGTCGAAGTAATCGGTAGCATCCTGGTCCAGCGACAGCGCGGCCATACCCTTGCCATGCATCTGCGACAGGTCGGAGCCGCCGCCGCCGGGACGTTTGGCGTCGTAGGTCACACCGATCGGTGCCAGTACCTTGGCAATCTGCGCGATCGCATCACGCGCTTGCGGTTTTACGCTGGCGCTCATCCGCCAGACCGGCGCAGCGCCCAGGTCGGACTCGGTGCCGAGCTGGAACCTGTCGACCTCGGTCGCGTGTTTCTTGGCATAGGCCTTACCGCCCCACAGGCCCATTTCCTCGTTGGCAAACGCGATCACCCGGATCGTGCGATCGGGGCGCTGCGGCAGATCGTGGATCAGCTTGGCGGCAGCCATGGCGATCGCCACGCCGGCACCATCGTCGATAGCACCGGTGCCCGGATCCCACGAATCAAGATGGCCGCCGATCGCGACCACCTGGTCGGGGTGCTTGCTGCCGGTGATCTCGCCGATCACATTCTCGCCGGTGAACTGGCCGACGATGCCGCAGTCCAGATCAAGCTCCACGCTCACCGGCTTGCCATAGCCCAGCTCACGCTCGAGCTGGTCGGCGTCGGGGTTGGATAGCGCCGCGGCAGGGATCGCTTTGGTCGGGTCGGGGAAGATGGTGACGCCAGTGTGGGCGATTCGTTCGTGCGCATCGGTGCCGGCCGAGCGCAGCAAATAGCCCGCGGCGCCCTTGGTCGCGGCGATGGCTGGCCCGGTGGTGCGCACGGCCGAGCCCATGCCGTAATCGTGGCCGTCCTTGGTGCGCTGCATGCGGTAGCCGATGTAGACGATCTTGCCTTTCACGCTGGCCGGGTCGGCAGCCTTCAGTGCGTCGAGACTGGCGAACTGCACCACTTGCGCACTGAGGCCACCCTTCGGTGTGCCGGGCGAATAGCCCAGTGCAGTCAGCACCAGCGGTTGTGGGAACGGTGCGACGATCGCACCGTGCTCACTGCGGCGCTCCCACAACGGATATGTCACCGGTTCGGTGTAGACCTTGTCGAAGCCGAGTGCCTTGAATTTCGCGATCGCCCAGTCGCGTGCGCGCTGATCGTTCACGCCACCGGCGAGGCGCGGGCCAATTTCGGTGGTCAGCGATGTAACGATCTGATAGCCGGTGTTGTCCTGCAGCGCCCGGTCGCGCAACTGTTCGGCGGTGTGCACGGCGGCGGCAGGGATGGTGGTGTCGTGGTCGGCGGCACTGGCCGTACCGACAGCCAGCAGCAGGCTGGCAGTGAGCAGTGTGAGCGGGAGTCGATGCATCAGGAAGTCCTCGGCAGCAAACGCCGATTATGGCGTGGCAGGCGAATGCTGCTTGGGCCACAAGTCATGCATCGGGTACAACCGCAGCAAACAGACGGGGCATTCGTGGAATGCCCCGTCTCGCGACGACTTGCAGCGGCGAACTACCTGGAGACTCTGAACAAGTCTTAGGGCTTGGTCTTCAACAGGTCGCGGATTTCGGTGAGCAGTACGACCTCGGCCGTCGGGGCCGCCGGAGCTGCATCCTGCTTCTTCTGCATGCTGTTGATCGCCTTGACCACCAGGAAGATCGCGGCCGCGATGATGAGGAAGGTGATGATGGTGTTGATGAAGGCGCCGTAGCCGATCGCCACTTCCGCGATCTTGTGCTTCGGGTCGCTTTCATCACCCGGCTTGAGTACCCATCGCATGGAGGAAAAATCGATGCCGCCGGTCAGCAGGCCGATCGGCGGCATGATGATCTGCTCGACCAGTGAGCTGACGATCTTGCCGAATGCGGCACCGATGACTACACCGACCGCGAGGTCGATGACACTGCCACGCATGGCGAAAGCCTTGAATTCCTGCAGCATGCTCATGCTTCACTCCTAGGTTGGCCCGTTGGCCTGAAGGACTTTAGCGCGGTGCCGTGAATCCGGACAGAGGTTCGGTGCAGGCTGCAAGGAGACGATGAACAGGCTCTTAGACGATCCGGCCGTCCAGTTCGGCGACTCCGACCAGTTCGGCGTGGAAGCGGTCGCCGCGTTGCAGTGCAGCAACACCAGCCGGCGTGCCGGTAAAGATCAGGTCGCCAGCCTTGAGCTCAAACAGCGTGGACAGTGCCGCAATGATCTGCGGCACGCTGTGCACCATCTCGCCCAACGTGGTCTGCTGGCGCAGCTCGCCGTTGACGCTCAGCCGCAGCACGCTGCTCGCGTCCAGCGCCACCTCGGTTGCCGCACGTAGCGCAGAAACCGGCGCGGAATGATCGAACGCCTTGGCGACATCCCACGGATGACCCTTCGCCTTGGCCTGTGCCTGCAGGTCGCGACGGGTCAGATCCAACCCCACGCCATAGCCCCAAACCAGGGACGAGGCTTGTTCCGGAGTGAGGTCGTGGCCACCGCCGCCCAAGGCCACAACCATCTCCACCTCGTGGTGAAGGTCACTGGTGGCTTGCGGGTAGGGCACATCGGCGCCATCGCTGACCACCGCGTCGGCCGGCTTGCAGAAAAACATCGGCGCAGCGGTGTCCACGCTGGCGCCCATTTCGCGCGCATGTTCGGCGTAGTTGCGGCCGATGCAGAACACCCGGCGGATCGGAAAACGCTGATCGCTGCCGATGATCGGCAGGCTGGGAAGAATAGGGGGAGGGATGATGTAGGTCATGGCACAAGCGTAGCAAACCTGGGCAGATGCAGTCGCGGCCAGGGTTCCATGCGATGCAGAGCCCGCCCCGGGCCATACTGGTTCCACCGGCGGCATGCCGGCGGGAATCCATCGAAGAATGGCATCTGAACGGGGTGGAAGGTTACTCTCTGGCAGAGCACGGGCGACGACACAAGTCAGGCCGTGCCCGGATGACAGCTGTCATCGGCGATGACTGATGCTGCACCCTGATCGCGATGGAACTGATCAGTCAATCTTGCACTCATCGAGCAACCGGCAGCGCCGGCAGGGAGTAGGGGTGGACAACGCGGATCTGTTGAAGCAACTGCGCATCGAACGCCATCAGCGCGAGGATCACGGCAGCGGCTCGGGCCGCTGGCCGTGGGTGATCGGTGCAGTAGTCGTGCTGTTGCTGCTGGGCGGCGCCAGCTGGATGCTGCTGGGCCACTCGACGGTGGTGGTGCAGACTGCAGCGGCGGTATCGCCAACCACCGACAACGAAGCCGGCGCGGTGTTGCAGGCCACCGGTTACGTCACCGCGCGGCGGCAGGCCACGGTATCGGCGCAGATCACCGGCACGTTGACCGCCGTGCTGATCGAGGAAGGCGATCACGTCAACAAAGATCAGGTACTGGCGCGACTGGACGACAGCGCCTACAAGGCCGCGCTGGATACCGCGGTGGCGCAGGCGGCTGCAGGGCACGCTCTGGTGGCGCAGTATCAGTCCCAGCTCGCGCAGAACCTGCGCGATGCGACGCGTGAGGAAGGGCTCGCTACGCAAGGTCTGGTTTCGACGCAGCTCGCCGAGCAAGCCCGCACGCTCGCCGACAGCACGCGCGCGCAACTCGTGTCGCAGCAGAAAACCGCGATATCGGACGATGCACTGGTTGTCGAGGCGAAGGTCAATTTCGATTACTGCGTGGTGCGCGCGCCGTTCGATGGCGTGATCACCACCAAGGATGCGCAGGTCGGCGAGATCATCTCGCCGTTCTCGGCCGGCGGTGGCTTCACCCGCACCGGCATCGGCACCATCGTCGACATGGATTCGCTGGAAGTGGATGTCGACGTCAACGAGGCTTACATCGGTCGCGTGAAACCGGCCATGCCAGCCGAGGCCGTGCTCGATGCGTACCCGGACTGGAAGATTCCCGCGCACGTGATTGCCATCGTTCCCGCTGCCGATCGCGGCAAGGCCACGGTGAAGGTACGCGTGGCGCTGGAGCATAAGGACGGCCGCATCGTGCCGGACATGGGCGTGCGCGTATCGTTCCTGGAAGTGAAGCCGAAGGTCACGGCACAGGTGCTCCGGGGTGTGCTGGTGCCGGCCAATGCCATCGTGCAGCGCGACGGTCGCAGCGTGGTGTTCGTGGTTGCCAACGGCAAGGCGCAACAGCGTGCGGTGCAACCGTCGGCACAGGATTATGGTGAGCTGCGACTGGTTCCGGCGGCGGTGAACGCGGGCGACAGCGTAGTGGTGTCACCGCCCGCATTGCTACACGATGGTTCGGACGTCCAAATGAAAGACAAGACACCGTAGTCAGTCTTATTTGTGGGGGCGACTTCAGTGGCGATGCTTTCGATAGTCACGACTGAAGCCGCTCGCCACAAGGCGAAACATTCATCAGGAGTACTGCCATGGGTACGTTGATCGAAATCCGCGACATCTCCAAGGTCTACGAACGCGGCAAGCAGAAAGTCGAGGTGTTGCACCACATCAACCTCGATATCGCCGAGGGTGATTTTCTGGCCCTGATGGGCCCATCCGGTTCGGGCAAGACCACGCTGCTCAATCTGATCGGTGGACTGGACACGCCTAGCGGCGGCAGCATCACCGTGGCGGGTCAACGCATCGATAAACTTGGCGGCGGCGCACTGGCGAAATGGCGTGCGGCGCACGTCGGTTTTGTGTTTCAGTTTTACAACCTGATGCCGATGCTGTCGGCGCAGCGTAACGTGGAGCTGCCGCTGCTGCTGACCAAGCTTTCGGGTGCGCAGCGACGCAACAACGCAGCGATTGCATTGCAGCTGGTCGGCTTGCAGGACCGCGCCTCGCACAAGCCGAATGAACTGTCCGGTGGTCAGCAGCAGCGCGTGGCGATCGCCCGTGCGATCGTCTCCGATCCCACATTGCTGGTTTGCGACGAGCCGACCGGCGACCTGGATCGCCAGTCCGCGGAAGATGTTCTCGGCCTGCTGCGGCAACTCAATCGCGAGCACGGCAAGACTATCGTGATGGTCACCCACGATCCGAAGGCCGCCGAGTACGCGAACCATACGCTGCATCTGGACAAGGGCACGCTCGTCGAGCAGGCGTTGGCGTGATGAACGCGATGCGCCGTACAGCCATGTCCCCCTCTCCTCTTTGGGGAGAGGGCTGGGGTGAGGGGGTGCTCTTGCGCAGTGGCAGCTTCAGAGCGCGCTTCGGTGTTGGCTCGCCGCAAGCCCCGACCCCTCATCCGCCCCTACAGGGCACCTTCTCCCCAGCGGGGAGCAGGGATGTTGAAGAGGAGTATTTCTCATGAAATATCTGCATCTGATCTGGGCGGCGCTGTTCCGGCGCAAGACCCGCACCATCCTCACATTGATATCGATCATCGCCGCATTTTTGCTGTTCGGCATGCTTGACGCGGTGCGCACGGGTTTCGACGATGCTGGCAAGAGCGCCATCGGTGCGCAGCGCCTGCAGACCGGCTCGCGACTATCCTTCATCCAGACGCTGCCACAGGCGCTGGATGCACAGATCGCGAAGGTGCCCGGCGTGAAGTCGGTGGGTTACGCGAACTGGTTCGGCGGTGCCTACCAGGATCCGCACAACCAGGTCTTCAGCTTTGCGGTCAGCGACAACTACCTCGATCAGTATCCGGAGATCGACGTCAGTGCAGACCAGCGCAAGGCATTCGACAACACTCGCACCGGCGCCTTGGTGGGTGAGCAGCTGGCCGCGAAGTACCACTGGAAGGTTGGCGACAAGATACCGATGCAGTCGACCATCTTTCCGCAGCAGGACGGCAGCAAGAACTGGACGTTCGACATCGTCGGCATCCTGCACTCGAAGGACAAGAAGGCTGGCGGTTTCTTCGATCAGATGTTTCTGCTGCACTGGAAATACTTTGACGACAGCACGCCGTACAACCGCGGCACCGTGGGCTGGTACGTCAGCCGCGTCGATGACGTGAACCAGGCCGATCACGTGGCCAAGGCGATCGACGCGCTGTCGGCCAATTCCGACCACGAGACGCGTACGCAGACCGAGGCCGCTGCCACGGCGTCATGGATGAAGCAGCTGGCTGACATTGGTTTGATCGTGAGCTCGATCATGGGCGCGGTGTTCTTCACCTTGTTGCTGCTGTCGGGCAACACGATGATGCAGGCGGTACGCGAACGGACGTCCGAACTGGCGGTGCTGAAGACGATCGGATTCTCCAGCCATGCGGTGATGGCGATGGTGCTGGCCGAATCGGTGTTGCTGTTGCTGCTTGGCGGTGTGCTGGGACTGTTGCTCGCCGTCGTGGTTGTTGGAGGATTCCATGCAGCGACGGGCGGAGCCATACCGATGGCACCCGTAGGTGCCGACATCTGGGTGCATGGTCTGCTGTTGATGTTGGTGGTCGGCTTGCTGGTCGGCGCATTGCCCGCGCTACGTGCCATGCGCCTGAACATCGTCGACGCGCTGGCCGGACGCTAGGAGAATGACCATGTCGGACAAACTTATGGATTCCCCGCTGCTACTGTTTTCCGCAGTGCTGCTGTTGCTGGTGGTATTGCTGGCGCTCTGGATGCTGTTGAGCCGTCAGGGCAAACAGGCTGCTTCGGTCACCGCGGTGGGTATCAGCACCCTCAGGCAGCGGCTCGGTATGTCATCGGTGGTGGTGGTGGGCATCGCCGGCGTGGTCGGTGTGCTGGTTGCACTGCTGGCGATGAGTGAGGGCTACCGCGAAACGCTGAGCAAGACCGGCAGTCCCGACACGGCCATCGTGATGCGTGGCGCCTCGGCCTCCGAGGTGATGTCGGTGCTCGACCGCGCCAGCGTCACGCTGATCCCGCAGGCTGAGGGTATTGCCCAGGATGCGAAAGGACGACCGATCGCATCACCGGAACTGGTGGTGGCGGCGAACCTGCCGATCAAGGGTGGTAGCGCGGACGACGAGGGCAGCGTGCAGCTGCGTGGCGTCGGCGAACAAGCTTGGGCGGTACGGCCGCAGGTCAAGATCATTGCCGGCCGCACGTTTACGCCAGGCATGCGTGAGCTGATCGCGGGCAAGGGCGCAACGAAGCAGTTCGCCGGACTGGAGCCAGGCCATCAGATCCGTCTCGGTAGTCAGATGTGGACCGTGGTTGGCGTATTCGCTTCGGGCGATGCGCTGGACTCGGAAATATGGGGTGACGCCGGCGTGGTCGCTGACACTTATCGCCGTGGCGGCAGTCGCGCGTCGGTGACGGTACGGCTGCGCGATCCGCGGGCATTCGATGCATTCAAGACCGAGCTGGAAGCGAACCCACAGCTCAAGGTCGATGTCGACACTACGCTCGCCTATTTCAGCAAGCAGTCCGAGGGCACGACAGAGACGATCCGCGCGATCGGTATCACGGTCGGGTTGATCATGGCGATCGGTGCGTTGTTCGGCGCACTGAACACCATGTTTGCTGCCGTCGCGTCGCGTGCACGTGAGATCGCCACGCTGCGTGCGATTGGTTTCCGCGGCTTGCCGGTGGTGGTTGCGATCATGCTGGAAACCATGCTGCTGGCATTGCTCGGCGGTCTGCTCGGTGGCCTGCTCGCGTGGCTGCTGTTCAACGGCTACAGCGCATCCACTCTGGCCGCCGGCACAGTGGGCAAGCTCAGCTTCGAGCTCAAGGTCACGCCGGAGTTGTTATGGGTTGGCGTGCTGTGGGCACTCACCATCGGGTTCATCGGCGGTCTGTTCCCGGCATTGCGTGCTGCGCGGTTGCCAGTGACCACGGCCTTGCGCGAGTTGTAAGAGGCACCGCCGCGTAGGTTGGGATCAGCCACGTAGGTTGGGGTGAGCGCTAGCGATGCCCAACTTTCCCGCAGCATGGTGTTGGGCATCGCTAACGCTCACCCCAACCTACACGGCTAGTGATGCCATCTCCCCTGTGTGCAGGATCAATGCAAGCAAGGCAGTCGTCCAGGCGTCAGCTTCGACGTTGCTGCGCCAGCGTGATCACGCCCACGCCGACCAGGATGATCGCCATGCCGGCGAGGTCGGACGGGCCAACGTGTTCGCCGGCCAGCAGCACACCGAACAGCACCGCCACCGGCGGGTTCACGTAGGCGTAGCTGGTCGCCAGCGCGGGACGCGCATGCTTCAGTACATAGAGGTACGCACTGAACGCGATGATCGAGCCGAACACCGCCAGATAAACGGCTGCGAGCGTGGAGCGCATGCTCGGATGCATCGGCAGGTGTTCGCCGCAGGCAAAGCCCCATGCGAGTAATGCAACGCTGGCGCAGAGCATCTGCGCGGCGGTATTCATCGGCCCTGGTGGCATCTCCTTGCGACGGCTCCAGACCGATCCGAATGCCCAGCACATCGCAGCGACGATCAGCGCCAGTGCACCGAGTCGCGAACCGGACAGGCCGCTGCCGAAGTTCAGCACGAGCACCCCGACAAAGCCGATCAACAGGCCGATGCTCTCGCGCCGGCTTGGCCAAGCGCCGTACATGCCGGAGAACAAGGCGGCGAACAGCGGCATGCTGGCCACCGCGACGGCAGCGATACCCGAGCTCACCCGTTGCTCGGCGAAGCACACCAGGCCGTTGCCAAAGCCAAGCAGCAGCACGCCGGTGAACGCGGCGTTGCGCCATTGCCGTGGTGTAGGCGATGCCATTCCGCGCCAGCGCAGAAAGCCGTACAGCACGACACCGGCACACAGGAAGCGCACACCCGCGAGCAGGAACGGCGGATAGCTTTCCAGCGCGTAGCGGATGCCCAGGTAGGTCGATCCCCAGATCACATACAGCGCGAAAAGTGCCAGTGGA
>Ga0302231_10000293_pt1 | contig 40497 bp, 33 predicted proteins | sample II_Palsa_N2_2_FD_193522 | JGI IMG/M metagenome (GOLD analysis project Ga0302231, IMG submission 193522) | Peat permafrost microbial communities from Stordalen Mire near Abisko, Sweden - II_Palsa_N2_2 | ecosystem: Environmental > Terrestrial > Soil > Palsa > Peat permafrost | place: Sweden...
ACGACCTCCCTGCCCTGGACAACGACGACCTCCGCCGCGGCAAGCCCACCTGCCACGTAGCCTTCGGGGAAGCCATCGCCATCCTGGCCGGCGACGCGCTTCAGAACCTAGCCTTCCAAGTCATCTCCAATCTCCCCGCCCCACCCGCCACCATCGTCGCCATCCTCCACGACTTCGCCCTGGCCATCGGCACCGGCGTAGGAGCCCCCACGGGTATCCCTCCCGGCATGATCGGCGGCCAGGTCGTCGACATCGAGTCCGAACACCACAAGCCCACCCCCGAACTAGTCGAGCAAATACACCGCGCCAAAACCGGCGCCCTCATCACCACCAGCATCGTCTGCGGCGGCCTCCTGGGCCTAGCCACAAAATCGGGTGCCCCATCCATACGCGCTTTTGCGGATGGGTGGGATGCGAATGCTCCAGGAAACACCGACATCCTGGCCCGCCTCCGCACCTTCGGCCAAAGCGCAGGCCTCGCCTTCCAAATCGTCGACGACATCCTCGACATGACCCAAACCTCCGCCGAGCTAGGCAAGACCGCCGGCAAAGACACCGCCTCCGACAAAGCCACCTGGCCCGCCGTCTACGGCATCGAGCAATCCAAAAAAGACGCAGCCTCCCTCATCGCCGACGCCTTCGCCGCCCTCGAACCCTTCGGCCCAGCCGCTACCCCCCTGAAATCCCTGGCCCACTACCTGGTAGACCGCACCCACTAAACTGATAGTTGTCAGTTGCCGGTTGTGAGTTCTCAGTTGAACTGCACCCACAACTGAGAACTCACAACTGAGAACTGACAACCATGAGCCTCCGTCCCCGCCACTACGTCCTCCTCGCCGTCATCCTCGGCCTCTTCATCTTCAACATCGTTCGCCATCGCCACGACGCACGCAACGTCATCTCCAACACCCCCGCGCCCGTCATCGTCACCAAACCGCGCATCGACACGCCCGCCTGGGCCGCCTTCGACCACGCCGCCGCCCTCCGCGACGAAACCCCCGCAACCTTCGATCCCGCCCTCCAGGACCTGAACAAGCTCATCCCCCTCGACGCCAATCAGAAGGACGGCCATATCGAAGACATCCACGGTTGCAGGATCTGGCTCGAGTTCTATCGCCAGGGCGCCGCCCAGACCCACCCCGACCCCAAGATGAAAGACCGCGCCATCCACCACATCGACAACTGCGTAAAATACCACCTCGACACCGGCGTCTAACACCCTTGCCTTCTGCTTTTGCCGTTGCTCTTGCTTTTCTGGCTGTCATTCCGCAGCGCAGCGGAGGAATCTGCTTCTCTACCCTACGGCTGCGTACTCCCAGCAGCGGCTGTACCGCCCGTTGGGGCTGTACCTCCAGCTGACCCCGTACCCCCCGGCAGCGTCCCCCGGATCGCATCGTCCAGCTCCACGTGATTCTTCTCCAGCAAATCCCCCAGCGCATAATCCAGGCTGATCCGCGCCTTCATCCAGTTCGACCGCGCCGCAATCTCCGTCGACTTCGCCTGCGCCAGATACGCCTCATTCTGCAGCACCAACAAATCCGTCGACTGCCCCACCGACAACTTATCTCTCTCCGCATCCAGCAGCTGCGCCTGGTACTCCCTGCTCTCCGACGCCGACTCATACGCCGCCTGCGCCGTCTGCAACGCCACCACCGCCGTCTCCACATCCTCGCGAACCTGTTGCGCCACCTTCTCCGTGCGTGCCTGCACCTGCCGCAGCTGCACCGCATCCCGCGCCGCATCCGCCTGCGCCACCCGGTTGCGCAAAGGCAGCGTCAACTGCAGCCCGCCTTGATAAATTGTCGACACCCTTAGCCCGCCCAGCGCCAAATCCTGCGGCGTCGTCGGTAATCCCGTCCCCGGCGACCCCAGCTGCTCATACGGCTGCTCACTCGCTCCCCGCGTCTCCGCATTCGCATACAAATTCAATTGCGGCCGCGCATTGTTGCGGCTCGCCTCCACACTGATCTTCCCCGTTTCCACCTGCAACTTCGCCTGCGCCAGATCCGGCCGCTGCGTCAACCCCTCCCCCACCAGCTCCGGCACATTCAAATCCTCCAGCTTCTCCGGCACCACAATCCGATCCGTCGGCACAATCTCGTCGAACTGCGCCGTGAACACCGGCGACGCCGTCCGCAGCAACTGGTTGCGCAGAATAATCTCTTCCTCCTTGTACAGCCCCTGCGCCTGGATCAGCGCAAACCGGCTCGAACTCTCCAGCGCCTTCGCCTGCGTCAAATTAATGGGCGCCAGCGTCCCCATCTCTTCCTGGTTCTCATAATCCTGGCGCTGCTTCGTCGCCGCGCGCAGCGACTCCGCCTTCACCAGCACATCCTCACCCAGCGACACCAAATCAAAATACAGTCGCGACGTCCCATAAATTGTCTGCAGCACCTGCTCCTCAAACAGCAGTCGCGAAATCTTCTGGTCCGCCCGCGCAATCCTCAGATAGCGCAGATTCACTCCCCGCCCAAACCCCCGCAACAGCGGCTGCGTCAGCGTCACCGACGTGCTCGGCGTTGAAAACGGATTCAGCTGCGACGCCGACCCATACTCCACCGACGACGCATTGTTCCCAATCGCCGTCAACTGCAACCCCGTCGAAAACCCCTGCATATACGCCACATTCGCCGCCACAAAATTCACAGCCCCCGCGCTCGCGGTCGTCCCAGTTCCTGCTACCGTCCCAGTCCCTGTCGTGCTTTCCAGCGTCACAGAATCCGACCGCCGCAAATATCCAACATCGCCAATCAACTGCGGATCGAACAGCGGCACCGTAGGCCCCAGCGAATACGTAAACCCCGCCCCCAACTGCGACAGCGACTGCTGCGTCTGCGTCGTCGCGTTCAGCGACGTCAAATCTGTCACCGTAGGCGTCGTCGGATTGCTGTTCACCGTCACCGCATTCAACAGCGGCGACCCCGGCCCACCCACGCCATTCTGCGGCAGCTGCACCGTGAAGTCGACGCCACGCGTGCTCCCGCCCCCCGCCGCTCTCACCGCATCCGTGCCCGCCATCGTAATGTTGTAGCGCTCCGTCTCTACATCCAGATTATTTTCCAACGCCAGCGCAATCGCATCCTGCAATGTCAGGTAAAGCTTCCCATCGCGGATCAACTCATCCAACCGCGTCGCATCGCCCTCAAACAGCGGCGGCACCGTTGGCCGGCGATACGGTCCAAGGAACCCCAGAAAATCCGGCCGCAATCCCGTCACGCTCTCACGCTGCGGCTCCACCTTCGAGTCCTCCGCATGCTGCAACTGCGGCTGCGGCGCATCCGGCGGTGGCACATGCCCATTCAGCGGCGAGATCTGCGGCTCCGCAGTCGGCGGCACCGACCGCTGCGTCGGCTCAGGACTCAGCGCCGGAAGATTCTGCTGAGGCAGCGACAACGTCGGCGACAGCGACTGCCCCCGCACCACTCCCGCAGCTGCCAGTAGCAGCACCGCAACTCCCTCGATCCCGCTCCGCCTCGCCCGCCTCATTGTTTACTCTCGCTACTCTTCTGCTTAACAGAACCCTGCTTCTTGCCCCCTTGGTTCTGCTGGCCCTGCTGCCCTTGCAGATTCTGGTCCGTGATACCGGCATTGCCATACTGCGTACTTCCGCCGAGCGGCACATTCTGCTTCGGCGGAGCCGCCTGCTCCGATCCTTTTGACGTATGCGTCTCCACCGCCACACCCTCGACCACATCGTCCGTCACATCCGTCACGATAACGTCGCCTGCCTTCAACCCGCTCACGATCTCCGTCTCGCTGCCAAAGTCGCGCCCAATCGTCACCGGCACCCAGTGGATCGTTCCATCCACCACCGTCGCCACCTTCGACGTATTCCCGCGAATCGCAATGGCGTCCCCATTAATCACCAGCGGCGCCTGCACCCCGACCGCCGGCGGGAACGTCACCACCACGTACATTCCCGAAATTAACTTGTTCGCCGAATTATCAATCTGCAGCTCCGTCAGCATCGTCCGCGTATTCGCGTCAATCGAATTCGCCGTCCGCGTCACCTCCGCAAACAACGGCGCGCCCTGGTACTCCTGCACCTCAATCGGCGCCTTCAACCCAACATGGATCGCCGGCGCATATCCCTCCGGCACCGACACCAGAATCCGCAGCCGCTGTATCTGCGAAATCCCGAACAGCGGCCCGCCCTGCCCCGGCGACTGCGCCGACACCGCCGACGTCGGCCCACTCCCCGAGCTGCCCGCATTGTTCGACGCTCCCGCCTGCGTCGTTCCCCCCGCACTCGAGTTCTGCCCCTGCGGCGCAGGCCCGCTCTGCGCTCCCGAACTCACCCCCGCCGCCGAAATCAGCGCGCCCTCATCCACATCCCGCTCCGTAATCACGCCCGCAAACGGAGCCCGCACCTGCTCATAACTCTGCAGCGCCAACTGGTGTTGCAGATTCGCATTGAACGCATCCACATTGCGCTGTGCCGCCTGCACATTCGCCACCTGCGACACGTAGTTTGCCTCTTGCGTATCGCCATCCTGCCGCGAGAACACACCCTTCGCCACCAGCACCCGATAGCGCTGCACCGTCACCGTGTTCAACGCCAGCTGCGCCTTCTGCTGTTCCAACTGCCGTTCCGCCTGGAACACCTGCTGCCGCGCCTGCGACACCTGTGCATCCAGATCTGGCGCATCGATCACCGCCAGCAACTGTCCGTTCTTCACGCGATCGCCGATGTCCACATACCGCTTTTTCAAATACCCGTTCGCCCGCGCATACACATACGCCTGCGTCAAAGGAATCGTCGTCCCCGGCACCGCCAATCCCGCCTGGTCCTTTGGCTGGACCACCGTCATCGTCTCCACCATCGGCTTCGCGGCCTTCTCCTGCTTCGACAGCTCGTCAATATCCCTGTTGCGGAACAGTCGCGGCAGCCCACCTGCCAGCAGCGCCACAGCCACCAGGATCACAAACGCAATCAGAAACCAATACAACGGCCTCCGATTCTCCGGCCAGTGAATCCTCTCCTTCAGCGGCTCGTGGGGATGCTCCGCGCGGCTGGAGTTCGTCTCCTCAAACCGCTTGCCCAGCCGCCGGTCGTCCCCCGAGTTCGGATCGGCAAACTGCTCACCAACGCTCGCCGGGTCGCTCTCCTCCGGCCACGGCAGCTCGTGCTTTGGATCAATCGGATCGTTCCTATCGTCGGCCATTACGCTGGTTGCTCCTGACTTCCTTGCGAGGGATTCGGTGGTGGCTGACCGTGCCCACTCAACGCCGGGCCCGCTTCTTCATCAATCTCTTTCGAGTAGTCAATCGGTGGATGCGTCTTCAGCAACGAATAAATCGTCGGCACCAGGAACAGCGTGCCCATCGTCGCGAACAACAGTCCCCCAATCACCGCTCGCCCCAGCGGCGCATTCTGCTCACCGCCCTCGCCAAACGCCAGCGCCATCGGCAGCATGCCAATGATCATCGCCAGCGCCGTCATCAATACCGGCCGCAACCGCGTATGACCCGCATTCAGCGCCGCCTCGCGCTGGTCTTTCCCCGCCAGCCGCTCATCATTCGCAAACACCACCAGCAAAATCGAGTTCGCCGTCGCCACGCCAATCGTCATAATCGCGCCCATCAGCGATGGCACACTGAACGTCGTCTGCGTCAAAAACAGCATCCACAATATCCCGCAGAACGCGCAAGGAATCGCCATCAGAATAATCAGCGGATCAAGCCACGACTGGAAGTTCACCGCCATCAGCAAATACACCAGCATGATCGCAAAAATAATCCCGACGCCCAGCCGCACGAACGACTCGTTCATCGTCTGCACCTCGCCGCGCAACGATATTTGCGTCGTCTTCGGCAGACCCTTCTTCGTCTGGTCCATGATCTTCTGGATCTCGCTCGCCACGCCGCCCAGGTCTCTCTGATCTACATCGGCATAGACGTCATACACCGGTTGAATGTTGTAGTGGTCCGCAACGATCGGCGACAGGTCCCGCCGAAAGTCCGCCACATTCCCCAGCAACTGACTCGTGTTCCCGTTCGGCGACGTAATCGGTGTCCGTGCCAGCGTCTGCAAGCTGTCGACCCGATAAATCGGCGTCTGCGTCACAATCTGGTAGTTCACCTGCGTTTTCGGATTCAGCCAGTAATTCGGCGTCGTCTGCCCCGACCCCGACAGCGAAATCAGCGTCGAGTTCGCCACGTCCGACTGCGTCAGCCCCACCTGCCGCGCCTTCGTCCGGTCCGCATTGATCTGCATCGTCGGATAGTCCACTTGCTGGTGCAGGTGCACATCCACCGCTCCGGGAATCCCCGCAATTTGCTTCGCCAGCTTCGTCGCCAACTCATAGTTTCCCGGATCGTGCCCAATCACCTGCAGATCAATCGGAGCCGGCAAACCAAAGTCCAGGATCTGGTTCGTCATGTTCGCCGGCGTAAAGAAGAACGTAGCAGTCGGAAACTTCCGCCGCAGATCATCACGCAAAATTCGCGTATACATCTGCGTATCTTTCTTGCCCGGCTTCAACGCAATCTGTATATCTCCATCCGAGTTCGAGATCGTCGACGTCCCGCCGAACGCCAAATTAATTCCACTGTTCGGCAGCCCGATATTATCCAAAATCAGCTCAACCCGATCTGCCGGAATCTGCGTACGGATCTCCTTCTCCACCGCCGCAAAAAACTGCTCCGAATCTTCCAGCCTCAGCCCCGGCGGAGGATTCACATGCAGCTTCATCTGCCCCGAATCCACGTACGGAAAGAAGTCCTTCCCGATAAATAACGTCAGCGGCAAGCTCACGATCAGCAGCAGCACAAACAGCCCCAGCGTGATGGCCGCATGTTCCAGGCACCAATCCAACAAATCTTTATAGTGATGCTGCATCTTCTCAAACTGGCGATCAAACTTCGAATGAATCCGCCACACAATGCTGCGCTGCTCCTCGCGCTCGCTCTCGCCCGGATCCTGGTACAGCGCAATCTCTTTCCCCAACAGAAAATGCATCATCGTCGGCACCAGCGTACGCGATAGGAAATAGCTCGCCATCATCGCGAACGCCACCGCCTCGGCCAGCGGCGTAAACAAAAACTTCGCCGCGCCCGTCAGCAGCACCACCGGCACAAACACGATACAGATCGACAACGTCGACACAAACGCCGGCGCCGCCACCTGCTGCGCGGAATGCAGAATCGCCTGCGTCAGCGGCCGCCGCTCCGCCATGTTCCGATGCGTGTTCTCAATCTCCACCGTCGCGTCATCCACCAGGATGCCCACGGCCAGCGCCAGCCCACCCAGCGTCATAACATTAATTGTCTCGCCCAGCGCGCTCAGAATAATCAGCGACGTCGCAATCGACAGCGGAATCGAAATACAAACAATCAGCGTCGACCGCCACGACCCCAAAAACAGCAGGATCATCAACCCCGTCAGCGCCGCCGCAATACACGCCTCGCGCACCACCTCGTTAATCGAAGACCGCACAAAAATTGATTGGTCAAACAACGGCGTGATCGTTAGGTTTCCCAGCCCCGCCGACAGCTGCGGCACCATCGCCTTGGTCTGCGACACGATATCCAGTGTCGACGTCTCGCCGTTCTTGAGCACCGTCAGCAGCGCCGATCGCTTTCCGTTCTCGCGCACAATGTTCGTCTGCTCAGCGAACCCCATGTGCACCTGCGCCACGTCCTTCACATACACCACCGCCCCGTTCGCCGCGCGGACCGGCAGATCGTTCAGCGCCGACAGATCGTCCGGACTCGAGTTCGTCTTCATCACGTACTCGCGATCGCCCATCCGTTCCGTTCCCGCCGGAAGAATCACGTTCTGTTGCGAGATTGCCGCCGATACGTCGCTCGCCGACAAATGCCGCGCATACATCAGGTTCGGATCCGTATCCACCATCACCTGCTTTACCTTGCCGCCCCATGGCAACGGAACGCTAGCCCCCTTCACATTCGCCAGCCGCGGCCGAATAAACTGCAGCCCATCGTCATACAGATCGGCCTCGCTCAAGCCCTGCCCGCTCAGCGCCAGCTCGAGGATCGGCACCGAGGAGGCATCGTACTTAATCACAAACGGCGGATACGTCCCCTGCGGCAACACCCGCAGAACCGTCTGCACAATTGACGTCACCTGCGCCAGCGCCTGCGATACCTGCACCTGCGGCTGGAAGAACACCTTGATCACCGCGACGCCCTGGTAGCTCTCGCTCTCCGTGTGCTCCATGTCGTTGACCGTCGTCGTCAACGCGCGCTCGCACACCGTCACCACGCGCCCTTCCATCTCCTCGGGCGTCAGTCCGGCGTACGTCCACACAATCGTGATCACCGGAATATTGATGTTCGGAAAAATATCCTTGGGCGTTTCAATCGCCGACCCGATGCCCAGCAGGGCAATCAGCATCGACAGTACAACGAAGGTATAAGGTCGGCGAAGTGCAAGCCGGACTATCCACATAGACGCCTCAGGGGAGTGTAGTTCGCAGTGGAGTGCGTTCAGTTATGAGACGCACAAAACCTTCTCCAAGACTCCTGACTTTCACCCGCTAAACATTTGCATCCGAAGATATTTCGGTTACATCAAATCGGTTTTCACCGACAGTCCTCCCAGGCCGACCGATTGAAATACCTCCCTCAAAAATTCCTGAAGAATTCCTGAAGAATTAAAGTTCGCCTGCAAATCAATACTCCGATTCGCGGCCGCCGAGTGGAAGAATTCGCCCGCCACCGCTTTCGATTTCACAAACAGCGGAGTCTCCAGCAACCCACCGACGCGGCCAGGTTCACACGGTTGAACACCTCGTGCGCCATCGCCGAAAACGTCACCAAAAAACGTCGTGGCACCGTCTGATCCAGCTCCGGCGGCCCGTCGTTCCCACTCAAACCGCCCAGCCCAGCCCGCCCCTCCGGACCACCCGGTCTACCGCCCTCTGCGCCACCAGCATTTTTGCCGCGACCTATTTCAGCGCACCGCAAAAATCTCAATCGATAGAATGGGCCATGCTCAAACGCTTCAAGTCTTCCTCCGTGAGAGACGCCGCCGCCACCCGCACGCGAAAATCACCGTCGCTCGTTTCGCAGTACGCAATCTGCGCCGCTCTCTCGCTCTCTGGAAGTCTCTTCGCCCAACAGCTCCCCACCTCCACCGACCTCGCCTCCGCCCACATCTCACCCACCTTGTACTTCTCTTCTCCCGCCGCCGAAGCCGCTACCCGAGCCGACCTCCACAACCAAGTCGCACCCACCATCAAAGCCATGGCCATCGCACCCACCACCGCTCTACCCACAGCCCTCGACAACACCGAGGCCCTCATCGCAGCGCTCCAAACCCACGCGGCCTACATCAAAATTCAAACCCTCGAAGACACTCAGGACCAATCCGCCAAGACCGCTCGCGACCAGATCGATACCGACCAGACCGTCCTCGAATCCGCCATCGACGCTCGCCTGCGCCAACTCCCCGCCAGCGCCATCCCTTCGCTCGGCAAGTACGCTCTGCTCGCTCAACACGCCCAGCGCGACGCCGCCCACACCCTCTCCCCGCAAGCCGAACAATACCGCGGCGCCGTCGTCCCCCCGGCCGAGCAATCCCTGGCCGACGCCTACGATCTCCTCGACTCCAATCTTCCCAACCCCAAGGGCCTCTCCTCACCAGACACCGCAACACGCAAAGCCGCCATCGACGAACGCAACGCCGCCTACAACGCCGCCGCGCCCGAAGCCGCAACCCTCTTAGCCGAACTCATCGAGCTCGAAAATCGTGACGCCGCCGCGCAAGGCTACAACAACGCCGCCGATCGAAAATATCATTCTCTCGGATTCGACGACGCCCAGGTGGCCACCATCCTCGCCGCCGTCAAGCGCGAAGCTCCCGCCTACCAGAACTATCAGCGAGTCCTCGCAGAACACGCAGCCGCCGTTCTCAACGTGCCGTCTGTCCATCCCGCCGAGCTCGACCTCGCCGCCGGTCGCGCCGCACCAATCACCCTCGACGACGCGCGCTCCATGATCCTCTCCGCCCTCCAACCCCTCGGCCCCGACTACACCCACCGCTTCGCCGAACTCCTCGACCCCGCCAACGGAAGACTCGATCTCTCCGGCGGCCCTCACCGCAAAAACGCCGGCACCTCCATCGCCGCCTACACCGCACCCACCGCTCTCTACTACAGCGGCTACAACGGCTCACTTCGAGACGTCAGCAAAATCGCCCACGAAGGCGGCCACGCCATCCACCGCGAGATGATGAACGCCTCCGGCATTCCCATCTACCAGCGTTCCGGCCCCAACTACCTCTTCGAAGGCTTCGCCATCTTCAACGAGCTGCTCCTCCTCGACCACGCCGCCCGGACCGCGCCCACTCCGCAAACCAGACAAGTCGCCCTCGAGCAACTGCTCTCCAAAATCTCACTCGAGCTCTTCGTCTCTGCAGAAGAGACCACCTTCGAGCGCGACCTTTACACCCAGGCCGCCGGTAAATCGCTACTCGATCGCCCCACCATCGACGGAATCTATCGTGCCTCCATCGCACCCTATGAATACTGGCCCATCGACGACGTCGGCCAATCCCGCGACTGGATGCGAAAGTCTCTCCTCTTCGAAGATCCCCTCTACCTCGTCAACTATCTCTACGCCTCGGTCGTCGCCGTAGCTCTATACGACAAGTCCCACACCGACCCCGACTTCGCCGCAAAATACGCCGCCCTCCTCCATCGTGGCTTCGATGCCGAACCCCAGGCCCTGCTCTCCACCCTCGGCATTCACCTCGACGATCCAAATCTAATCCAACCCGCCGCTCATCTTCTCGAGCAGAAAACCGCTGAACTCCAGCGCCTCTTCTCCCAGAAACCGTAACCTGTCTCAGGGCTGCAACGTCCCCGAATACCCCGCCGCCACAATGTTGCTCTGCACCGTCGCCAACGCCGCCTTCGTAGGCATGCCCCGCGTCATCACCCCTTCAAAGAAATAGCCCGTAGCAAAGTTGCTGTTATCCCCGCCTATCCCCAGAATGATTGCGCCTTCCTGTTGCATCGGTTGATACCCACTCGGCAGCGCAAGCACCCCCGTCGTCGTCAGGCTCCCGCTCTGCGCGTTGCCCTGGTAAATCGAGTACGAATGCTGTCCATCGCTCGCGCCCATGTCCGTCACAAATGTCGTCCCGTCCGGCACCGGAAGACTCCCGTAAATGCCATTCTCCATATCCAGCCCCGCAGTCGGAGCGCAAGGCGATGCTCCCTGGCACATCACATTGATGGCATCCATGTGCCCCTTGTCGTTGTCCAGATTGTTCACCTCGGCATTGCCGAAATCAAAGCAGCACTTCGTGTTCAAATCAAGCGCCGAGGTCACCATGTACACCCCCTCCGGCTCACCGCGAACCGCCGTCCCCTTCGCGTTGTCGTTTCGATACCCCATCCCCGCAGCGATCGCGATCCCATACACCTTGTGTCCCGCAATCATCACGGGAAGCCCATTGGCCACAGCCGGCAGATCATATCCATTCGGCCCAGGCCCTCTCGCCGCTCCCCCCGGAGGCGCCGGCGTCAAATCATTATGATTCGCCGACTGGTCATAAATCTTCGTGATCGTACACGTCGTGTTCGCGCAGAAGTTGTCCTGCGCCGCCGCATTCGCATACCCATCCGACAGCAGCCCAATATCCGCCGTCGTCTTATCGGATTGCCGCGTCACCTGGTACAGCGCTCCCGTATACGCCGCGTACAACGCCCGCGTCGTGCTCATCGCCGCCACGCACGGTGTCGCCGACGCGAGCAGGTCACACGGCCGCGAACCCGCCCCTTGCACCGGAGTCGCCTCTGGCACCGAAGCGACGCAGCCCGTGTTCATCGCAAACGCGGATAGAAGAATCGGCAACGAAAGAATCTTTCCAAACCATGAGTTCAATTGCTTTGCCATAGGCTGCCTTGGTCCTTTGCTTGATCTGTCTTTCCCCGGCGAACAGCGCTCGCCGTACCGGAACATTTGTCCCCGAGAAAACGTTTAACCCGACACCCATACTTACTCCTCACGCCCACCAGATGCAACCGCGGGCGCGCATCTCTCGCCACCGCTCCCACTGCATCTGAGGAATAAACGAAAGGCGGAATCCCTAGTGCTCAACGATCTCGATGTCCTCATCCTCGGTGCCGGCATGGCCGGCCTCTCCGCCGCACGAGCCCTCGCCGAACGCGGCATCCGCGTCTGCGTGCTCGAAGCCAAACCACGCGTCGGCGGACGAATCATGTCGCAGAAAGTCGAAGGCGGCGGATTCGTAGAGCTCGGCGCCGAGTTCGTCCACGGACGCGCCCCCGAACTCTGGGCACTCATCGACGAAGCCGGTGCCACCACCGTAGAGCGCCACGGCTCCATGCTCCGCGAACAGCAGCCCGGCCATCTCGTCGAAGACGACCCCCAGGACAACGCCATGTTCGAGCCCCTCGAGCAACTCGAAAATCCTGACCAGCTCGAGAAGTTCGCCGCCGAAGACCAGACCTTCGCCCACTGGCTAGCCGCCAGCAACGTTCCCACCCATCTCCGCCCCGCGCTCACAGCCTACGTCGAAGGCTTCAACGCCGCCGACGCGCAACGCATCAGCGTCCGCTCGCTCGGCATCCAGCAGAAGGCAGAGGACGCCACCCAGGTAGATCGCTCCTGGAACCTCCCCAACGGCTACGCCCAGCTACCCGACTATCTCGCCGCCCGCGTCAAAGAGCTCGGCGGCGAAATCCGGCTCGACTCCGAAGTCCTCAACATCCGCTGGACCCCGGGCAACGTCCTCGTAACAACCACGCACGGCGATCTCACCGCGCCGCGATGCATCGTAACCCTTCCGCTCGGCGTCCTCCACAAAGTCAACCGGCCCAGCGGAATTCCCATCACTCCCGAACCGGCCGCCATCCCTCACGCACGACGTCTCGCGATGGGCCACGCCGCCCGCTTCACTATGGTTTTTCGCCGCCCATACTGGCAATTAACACAGTTGTTCGACCCGCAGACGATGCGTACCCTAAATTTCTTGTTTGCGCCTAGCCATAACCCGCCCGTGTGGTGGACATCCCACCCCGACCCCAACGCCCTCCCCGCCCTCACCGGCTGGGCAGGCGGTCCGCGTGCCTCCGCGCTCGAAGGAAAAACTCCAGACGCATTAGGATCCGACGCCTGCGCCACCCTCGCCGGCATCTTCGCCCTCGACGAGCACCTCGTCCGCTCTGACCTCATCGCCACCTACTCGCACGATTGGTCCGCCGATCCCTTCGCCCTCGGCGCCTACAGCTACGTCCCGGCCGGCGCCGTCGATGCCTCCTCCGCCATGACCCAGCCTGAGGCCGACACTCTCTTCTTCGCCGGCGAGCATACCGACATCACCGGCAACTGGGGAACCGTCCACGCAGCCATTCGCAGCGGTCTCCGCGCAGCCGCCCAGATTCTCAAAGAAACCGCAGCAACATAAAGTTCGTATCGCAGGAAGGAGGTACGCCATGCCCTCCGAAATTGGCCCCGCTGTCCCCAAATACACCCATCCAGGCCGACGTGCGCTCCTCGGCCAATTCATCTGCCTCCTCCTTCTCGCATTCATCCACTCCGTCTCGGCTCGTTCCCAGGGTCCCGCTCCCATCACGTCCCTCCCCGACCTGCCCGCTCTCTCCGACCTCCCAAACGCGCCCTCGCCACAAATCGCCCCCATCGTCGAAGCCACCCACGCACCGCCTCTGTCCTGGACCAACGACACGTCCGACTCAACCTACGAGCCGCCTCAGGTTCCCAATCAGTCCGGACCGCCCCGCTGGTGGAAGCAAGAGAGTTTCGATCCCGACGCCAAGCCCGATCCCGACTACCTCAAACACTACCAATGGCGCGGCTTAATCTGGCAGAGTGTCGAGTTCAACGTTGTCGAAAATGGCTTTCGCGTCTCCAGCGATCCAGTCATGCGCGACATCCTCGCCCACCGCCCCTACTGGCACGACTGGTTAGCCTCGATGAAGCAGTTCAACATGCGCCGATGGAATGACGGCGACGCCTTCATCGTCAACTACGTCGGCCATCCCATGCAGGGCGCCATCGCCACCTACATCGAGATCCAGAACAGCCCCACCGACCGCCGCCTGCAATGGGGCGACCGCGGCTATGCCAAGTCCCGCTTCAAAGGCTTCCTTTGGTCAATCGTCTACAGCACCCACTCCGAAATCAGCCCCGCAGGCGAGGCCGGCGTCGGCAACGAGGGCGGCTTCACCTATCCCACAAACTGCCTCTACCAATCCTTCGACTTTCCCATAGGCATCTGCCATCCGGATACCAAATACACCAACAACACCGGTTGGGTTGACTTCATCATCACCCCCACCGTAGGCATGGTCTGGGTCACCGCCGAAGACCTCATCGATCGCTACGTCACCAAGCCCATGGTCCTGCGTCACCCCGACCGCTTCTGGCCTCTCGTCGTCCGCAGCGGCCTCAGCCCTTCCCGCTCTTTCGCCAACATGATGCGCTGGAAGGTCCCCTGGTATCGCGACTATGAGGAGCCCATCCAGCCCGCCAATCGCGTCTACTGGTTCCCCTCAAAAGAAGTCGCCGAGTACCGCGCCCTTCCGGACGTCCAGCTCGCCCCCTTCTGGAATAGCGTCAGCATCGCCTCCAACACGTCCACCTGCTTCAACTGCCGCGAGACCACCATCGGCGGAGGCCTCCAGACCACCTTCAAAATCCGCGGCTGGCTCGGCTTCGACACCGCCGTCAGCTATCACCCCAACGCCAGCCCCCTCCCCAGCGACCGCGCCGGCGGCAACATGCTCGCAGCCTTCTTCGGCCTCAGCGCCAGCAAGCAATGGCACTACTACGCCCTCCACTTCGCCATGCGCCCCGGCATGGTCCAGTACAGCCAGGCCTACCTGCGCAGCCCCGTCCTGTACTCCGTCCTCACCTCACCGCCGCGCATCGCAACCACCGGCGGCAACGCAGACGGCCTTCCCTACCCCGGCGTCACCGACGCCAACGGCACCCCGGACCAGCCGCCTCTCGGCTCCATCCACCACTTCGCCTGGGACTGGCAACTAGGCTTCGACTACCGCCTCACCCAGCGCATCGGCTTCCGCATCGGCCTCGAAGACGCCATCGTCCGCTACCGCACCAACAAAGTCGACGACCCCGGCACCGGCGCACCGCCCTTTTACAGCTGGCTCTCCAAAGAACAGTTCATCAACCGCGGCAGCTTCGTGCTGCAACTGGGCCCCGTCTTCAACTTCTAACTCAGGCCTTCTGCTCTACCCACTGCTTACGCCACGCGGGCGCCTCAAATGGATCCGCAAAATACTGCGTCTCATGCACCACCTTGCCATCGCGAAACTCCATGATGCTCACCGTAAACGCAGGTTTTCCCTGGTACGTGATGGTGTATTCGGTGACCCAGAGATCGTCTCTCCCAATCATCCGTCTCACGTTGAACCCGGACGGCTTGCCTGGATGATGACTCCGCAGCGCCTGTAGATTTTTTCTCCCCAGAATTCGCTCACCTGACTGCGGATAATCGCAGATCGAGTCGTCCGCGTAAATCTTATGCTCGGTCTCGACATCGCCATCAGCCGACGCACGCCAATGCGCATTCAACGCTTCACGGATTTGTTCTTCGCTCATACGCTGCTCCCGGTACGTTCGCACTCCATGCTATTCACTCAGACGGCGACGGTGCAACGACGACCATCCTAATTAGACGGCCAGCAACGCGCGCTTTATAACAGAGGGATGACGAAAATCGGTGGCAATAGAATCACGAAAACGGCAGCAGCCCTCTTGTCGATCCTCGCAAGCGCGTTCGCCGCGCCAATCCTCGCTCAAAGCGCGCCCAACGTCGCCCTAGGCACCATCGCGGCAGTCGAGGCCTCCGTCAGCGCGCAGAACATCCGCACCCAGGACCAATTCATCTCCGACGACCTCTTCGAGGGCCGCTACCCCGGCCTACGCGGCGGCCAACTAGCCGCCCAGTACATCGCCACGCAATTCGCCCTCTACGGCCTCGCCCCCGCCGGCGACAACGGCACCTTCCTTCAGCAAGTAAACTTCGTCGGCATGAAAGTCATCCCCGACCAGACCACCTTCACCCTACAGCCCACCACCGGCCAACCCGTCCTCCTCAAATTCGGTGACGACTTCGTAGTCTCCAACCAGACCCTCACCCCCACCACTACCCTCGACGCCCCCATCGTCTTCGTCGGCTACGGCGCCACCGCACCCGAGTACAACTGGGACGACTACGCCAACGTCGACGTCAAAGGCAAAGTCATCCTCTGCATCGTCGGCGACCCACCCTCCGACGACCCCAAATTCTTCGCCGGCAAGGCTCTCACCTACTACGGCCGCTGGACCTACAAGTTCGAGCAGGCCGCGCGCAAAGGAGCCATCGGCGCCCTCATCATCCATCGCACCGACCTCGCCAGCTACGGCTGGAACGTAGTCCACAACTCCAACTCCGGCGAAAAAACCTTCCTCCGCGACGACGCCAACCCCCGCCTCCAAGCCGCCAGCTGGATCCAGCTAGACGTAGCCCGCAAGCTCTTCGCCCTAAGCAACCTCGACCTCGACAAAGAATTCGCCGCCGCCGCCAAGCCCGGCTTCCACGCCATCGAACTCCCCGTCCGCCTCAAGGCCACCGTAACCAGCACCGTCCGCCCCTTCCAAAGCCCCAACGTAGTAGCCATCCTCCCCGGCAAAGCGTGCGGCTACATCAACAGCCAGTTTGAACGCGTGACCACCTGCGCAAACGCGCACGAGCAAGCCGTCCTCTACACCGCCCACTACGACCACTTGGGCTTCGTCGCCAACATGCCCGGCGACAACATCTACAACGGCGCAGCCGACAACGGCACCGGCGTAGCGATGATCCTCGAGATGGCGCGCGCCTGGGCCCAATCCGGCATCCACCCACCCCACTCGGTAATCTTCGCCGCCGTCACCGCAGAAGAACAAGGCCTCCTCGGCTCCGAATACCTAGGCCAGCATCCACCCATCCCCGCGTCACAAATCTCCCTCGACATCAACTTCGACATGCTCCTCCCCATCGGCGTGCAACAAGAAATCAACGTCAACGGAGCCCAGCGCACAACCTTCTATCCAAACGTCGAAGCCACCGCCAAACGCTTCAACCTAACCATCGTCCCCGACCCCCGCCCCGAAGCCGGCAGCTACTACCGCAGCGACCACTTCAGCCTCTCCCGCGTAGGCATCCCCGCCTTCTCCGTAGACTCCGGCACCCTCTACGAAGGCCACGACCGCGCCTGGGGAGCAGCCCAGGAAAAAGAATTCAACGACAACCACTACCACAACTTCTCCGACAACTTTGACCCCACCTGGGACTTCACCGGCGACGCCAAACTAGCCCGCTTCGGCATCGACCTAGGCTGGCAAGTGGTCAACGCACCCCACCCCGTAGAGTGGAACAAAGGCGATGAATTTGCGCCCGCCCGCGAAGCCAGCGAGCGAGCGCAATAGTTTCACCTCAGCGCTGACGAGTGTTCGCAAGCGCGCGAAGAATCGTGCGTGTGTTCTTGTTCATCACCTGCCGCAGATACATCGTCAGCGCGAACGCGAGCACCAGGAAGAAAAGATCCACGCGCAGTATCGAGTGCAACAGTTCCCCCAGGTTGTCCGGCGGGAACATGTGCATGTGCATCCATACAAAAACCACCACAACAAGTACGGCAAGCACGCCAACAACAATCCGCGACGTGCGCTCCGATCGATCAGCGTCTGCCAAAGCTTGTTGCACAAACGCGCGCTCACCGCTCGGGTTTTCAGGGTTAGAAGATTCAGGGCTCATGCTGGTTTCCTTTCATCGGTTAAATATTTGCGAAGCATCGTAACCCCGTAATGCAGCCGCGACTTCGCGGTGCCCACAGGAATCTCCAAAATCGCTGCACTCTCCTCCAGCGATAAATCCTGCTGATACCGCAACAGCAGTACCGCCCGGCTAGCCGGAGACACGTTCTCAATCAACCTCAGGAACCCCTCGTCCGGCGGCTCCCCAAGACGCTCATCGAAGGTAGTCAGTTGTTCCACCGGCGCGTCCTCCAGCGGTTGCCACCGCCGCGCGCTCTTCAAATGCGCGAACGCAATCCGCGAAGCAATCCGAAACGTCCACGCGCGAAACACCGCAGGCTCGCGCAGGTGCGGCAGCTTGCGAAAAATCTGCAGCGAAGTCTCCTGCAAAATGTCATCAGCCATCCCCGCGCCCGCGAGATAAATAATGTACCGCCGCAACGGCCCATACGCCTCACGCAGAAGTTCTTCCAGCGCACCCCGGTCGCCGCTCTGTGCAAGAAGCACAAGCAGCGTTTGGTCTTGCGTCGCGGGCTCCTTTGCTTCAATTCCGGTGTGCATGCTGAAGAGAGGCGTTGCGTTCGCAGAAAGTTCGGTTCACTCAAATAAAAATTATGAACCCGCCAGAACCCAAAGCTCACGATCTGCCAGCGCGCACTACCTTACCCCACAGACTGGTAGCTGGCAAACAAATCAAGCAGGCTCTGCGGCGCGTCGTCCCGAAGCACAGCTTGAGGTTCGCGAAACACCACCGTTGGCCCCAACATCGTCGCCGGGCTTAGGCCGCTCCGCCACCCTCTACCCGACCCCGAGGCCCTGAGAATCTCCATCCACCCTCTCCCAACCGCCCTCGTGTTACCGCAATCGTGATCAGCGCAATCCCCACCATACAAATCAAAATGATCGCGTCCACGTCCCGATTGCCATAACGCGGCAAATGGTAAAACGCCTTGTCCAGCATGGTCGAGCACGTGTTAAAGGCATAGTGCACCAAAATGGGTCCAAGAATGCTTCGCCCCGTCGCGAAGTATGCGAGCGAAACAAACACCGCCAAAGCCATCACCTGCGGAAGGAAGTACCAGAAGCTCGCTCCGGTCCACCCCCGATACAAAAACAAGGGAAGATGCCAGCTCGCCCAGATCACGCCCACCACCAGCGTCGACCAGGTATTGCCCATCCGGCTAGCGAGCCGCGGCAGCAGATATCCTCTCCATCCGAACTCTTCTTCCAGTGGTCCGCCCAGCATATTCGGCCACACCGCCGACAGCGGTGTCAGAAACCCCAGTGAGATCAGTTTGTATCCCGGCGCAATACAAATCATGTAAGGAATAACGACGAACGCCACGATAGTAAGCGCCGGCCCCGTCAACAGGTTCACCCAGCTCCACAGCCGCCTCGCCGGAAAAAATCTGCTCGGCATCGCCCATCGGCCCGTCTCATACCGCACCGCCACAAAGCTCGCGATCAATGGCCCCACCGTTCCCAACGAACCGAAGAACGGAAGGTACGCGTCATAACGTGTCACACGCGGCCCCGAAGGTCCAAGGACCAGCGGCAACCAAAGCATCCACGCGATTCCATACGCAAGAACCACGTACAACACGACAGGACCCCACGCCGTTGCAGCAGTCTTCCCCTCCACCTTGTCGATCAGCATCCGATCAGTCTAGCGAATGACCCCCCATTGCCAGCACCTACTAGCGAAGAATCGCCGCCCATCCTACACCCCAACCGTTACAGTGAGAAGGACGCCCTCATGACCGACGCTGACCTCCTCCATCTCCTCCGCGACTGCTACACCCCCACCGGCCCAAACATCGTCGCCGCCGGCCTCGTCCGTTCCGCCACCCTCACCCCAGACCCCGACGCCCCCGGCGCCAACGTCCCCGGCGTCCCTCCTCGCTTCATCGCCCACATCACCCTCCACTCCGTTGGCGCCGGGAATGCCACCGACGACACAGCCAACGCCCAACTCTCCGCCCAGGTCGAAAATCGCCTGCTCGGCCATCCCTCCATTTCCCGCGTCGAGATCAACCTCCTCCCCGCCCTCTTCCCCATCCTCTAGACTCCGCGCTACCCGAAACCACGCTCAAGACCCCGATTCGCAACCCGAAACCCACCTCAGTCGCGCACAAACACCCACGATTCGCCCCAAACTCATGCCCCGACCCAAGCACGAACCCGCCATCCATCCCTTCGATCAGCTCCACCACACCGATACCTCCGGCCTCATCCCCGGCTATGTCATCGCCGAAGGCACCAACGCGCAAGTCTCCGAGCTCACCGCCTACTACGGCGTAGCCCCCTCTATCCTCCATGGTTTGTTAGACATCTGGCTGCAGCGCACCAACCCCCAGCCTATTGACCGCACCGTCTTCCTCGACATAGGCGCCGGCAAAGGCCGCGCCATGCTCCTCGCCTCCCAATTCCCCTTCCTCCGCGTAGAAGGCGTCGAGCTCAACCCCGACCTCACAGCCATCGCCTCCGCCAATATCTCGCTATGGCACAACGACTTACAAGCCAATGCCCTCTCCCCCCTCGTCCTCCACCACGCCGACGCCACCACCCATCTCCTCCCCTCCGAACCCACCCTCGCCTTCCTCTTCCACCCCTTCGAACTCCCCATCCTGCGCCGCTTCCTCCGTCACGTCGAACATTCTATCTCCAACAATCCACGCCCTTTCGACCTCCTCTACGTCAACGCCGAACACGACTCCTACCTCGACCGCCACCCCGCCTTCACCCGCCTCTGGAACGGCCTCGTCCCCATGTCCCCAGCCGACCACGCCGCCGACCTCGCCGCCATCGCCCAACAAAAGGAATACGGCTCCACAGGCGACGAACTCTGCGCCATCTATCGCTTCAAAGGCCGCCGACCCTAGTGGATTAGAAGGCCGCTGATCCCGAAAGATTAACGGCCGCACCCGCGATAAATAGATTCATCGCCCTTTCACGGAACTATCCCTCCCGAACCCCCGTACTACAACTCAGACCTGATTCGCCCCGCTTTTCCCAACAAATTATGGGTAGCGGGCGAATACCGAACAAAGTGAGCGATAAAAAGATTGCATCAGCTGGAACCTATCGCTACTCTTATACGTAACAGGTTGTGTGCACAAGAAACCGGATGCCCTCCCTCAAACTGAGCGAGCGACCGGCGGCTGAAGCTTCCCGGTGAGCTCCTGGGAACCGCTAGCCACAACTTTATTCCCGCGACCGCGACGGCTGAGTCAAGATCTCAACACCGCCCGCACGGCAGACATTCACTGATACCAAACGCTTTATTAGAGCGCCGCAATCCCGGCATGCCCGGTCGCGCGCGCCAAAGGAGAAATACTATGTACCTCGCTCTCGTAGCACTCGCTTCCGCTTCCACTATCTTCGTTCCGAGCTTCATCGCCATTCGCGACCGTACCAACGCTGACTGGCACGCCCGGTTCTAGCCCATCACCCACAAAACAAAGGCCGCGATCCATTCGCGGCCTTTTGCATTTCCCCTCAGATTCTTACCATCGAACCATCAGCAGCCGCTCATTTTCAGCCTCACCCTGCCCAATCGCGATCTCCGCATCGGCCCGCTCCATCACGCTGGCAAACCGATCGCCCCACTCCACCATCACCAGCGCATCCTGCGCCTCGGCCATCTCCCACAACCCAATCCCCTCAATCTCCCGTTCCTCCTCCAGGCGATACAGATCCAGGTGAATCAGCCGCGTCTTCCGCCCCTTGTACTCGTGCACCAGCGTGAATGTAGGACTGGTAACCTCCGCGGAATCAGCCCCCAACGCCGCAGCCATCCCGCGTACCAGCGTCGTTTTTCCCATCCCTAAATCTCCGCGCAACACCACCAGCTTCGGCGCCGGCAGCAACTCCGTCAGCATCTCTCCCAGCGCAAGAGTTCCATTCTCACTGCGCGTCCGCAGCCGCTTTTCCCGACCCCACACCTTCATCGCGCCTCCCCATTCGCCGCCGTCCCCGCAATCCACGTCAACCCATCCGCATCTGTTACCCGCGCACGAAACGCCTCCCACAGATGTCCCACCGTATCCGTCGCCAGCACCGTATGTTCATCCTGCACCAGGCAAGCAAAGTCTCCGGCCAGCCCATGCAGAAACACCGCCGCCTCCACTGCGGCAGCTACATCGTCCCGCTCTCCCGAGCCAGCATATTGCGCTAGCATGGCGCATACGATCCCAGTCAAAATGTCCCCACTCCCGCCTTTCGCCATCGAAGGATTCCCCGAAGTATTCACCGCAACCCGCCCATCCGGATGCGCCACCAGCGTTCGCCACCCCTTTAGCACCAGCGTCACGCCATGCTCCGTCGCAAACCGCCGAGCCAGCCCCACCCGATCCGCCTCAACCTCCTTCACGCTCATCTCCACCAGCCGCGCCATCTCTCCCGGATGCGGCGTCAGCACAATCGTCCGCGCCGCTTTCTTCGCAGCGTCCTTCAGCATCGACGTCCTCCCTGCCAGCGCATTCAGTGCATCCGCATCAATCACCATCGGCAGCGTCACCCGCCCCACAAACGTTCGCACCCACTGCGGAGTCGTTCCCTCCTGCCCCAGCCCAGGCCCAATCCCCACCACCGTCATCCCCCTCAGCAGCGCCTTAAGCGGCTCCTTCTCCAACTGCTCCAGCGCCAATCCACCCACCTCGAACCCTGAGCCCTGCACCCTCGACCCCGAGCTCTGCTCTTCCAGCGGCGTCAGCATCAACTCCGGCGCCACCGCCGCGACAATTGGCAAAATCTCGCGCGGCACCGCAGCCGTCACCAACCCGGCACCGGTGCGCAGCGCAGCCACGCTCGCCATCGACGGCGCGCCCGCCTTCCCAAACGCTCCACCCACCAGCAGCACATGCCCCAACCGCCCCTTGTTCCCATTGATTGCCCGTGGCGTCTCCGCAATCGCCTTCGCGCTCCCACCCCACGTCAGCCCACTCGTCGACACGATCGCCCCAGCCGGCGTCCCAATCTCCGCCACCACCACCGGCCCAAACGTAGCTGCCGTCAAATGCCCAAAGACATGCGCAAGCTTAGGAGCCGTAAACGTCACCACAGCGTCGGCGCGAAACGCCCCCTCAGCCTTCTCTTCCATCGAATCCGCATCCCACCCACTCGGCAAATCGACCGCCACCACCAGCACGCCGCTCTCAGCCAACACCCCCTGTGCCACTGCCGCAAGCCCACGCAGCGGCGGCTTAAACCCCGTTCCCACCACAGCATCAATCACCAGCGCCGCACCCTCAAGCGCGGCCCGCAACCCCGCCTCATCTTCAATCTCAACCGTCTCCACCTGCCCCCGACCTTCAACCGGGTGCCCCATCTTCGCGACGGCATCCTCGTCACAAAGGGGGGTTGCTAACCCCCACGCGTGCGCCGCCTCCCCCTTCAACTCACTCGCCTTCCCCAGCAGCGCCACCCGCACGCGCCGCCCTGCCTCAGCCAGGCGCACCGCCGCAACCATCCCATCGCCGCCATTATTTCCCTTACCCGCAAGCACGACGACGAGCCCATCTCCACCAAATCGCCTCAGGCAAAACCGCGCCACCGCCTCGCCCGCACGCTGCATCAGCGTCGCAACGGGCACGCCCGCCTCAACCGACCGCCGGTCCGCCGCGCCCATCTCTTCTGCTGTCAGGATCTTCATCGTGCGCCACTGCCTCACCCACTAGGATGCAACAGTTCTCCCACGTTGCCCACCCCTACTGCTGCGTGCCGCTACCGCTCCCCACCAAAGCAGTTGTCTCCGGCTTCGACTGCAGGAAGTAGTTCCGGTCAAACATCGCGCGATAAAACGCGCCCGTCAGCTCGGCTGCCTTAGGACCAAACGTATCCCGTCCGCCTTCCAGGAAGATCACCGTCACAATTCGTCCCGTCGGCGCATCGCCATAGCTCACAAACCAGCCAAACCGCGTCCCGTTATCCGAGCACGTTCCTGTCTTCCCGAACACCGGAAACTGCACAAAGTTCGTTCGCAGCGAGCGCGCCGTCCCATCGCGGAAGTCGACCGCCCCCTCCATCCCGGGTAGAATCTGCGGAATCACATCCTTGATGTCCAGCAGCCGCTTCACCTGCGGCTGGAAGTTCGTAACCTCGGCCTGCGTCGTCGGATGCTGCAGGTAATACAGCGTGCCACCATTCGCAATCGCCGACACCAGCGCACCTAGCTGTAAGGGGGTCATCGAGATGCTCTCGCCAAACGAGCACATCCGTCCCACGCCTCCACTCGCCGCCGGCAGCTCCGTATCGGGGTAGACCCCCAGGTGCTCGCCCGGAATGTTATATCCGGCCAGCTCGCCCAGCCCAAACTCATTCGCATAGTGCTTCACCCGCTCAAAGCCCATCGAGCGCCCCAGCACTTCGAAGTACAAATTAATCGACCGCGCCAGCGCATGGGTCATATCCACCGCGTAATGCCCGCCCAGATTCACCGGCGTATCGGCCTTCACCAAGCCTTCCTTCAGCGCCGACAACGCCACCGCCACCTTGATCGTCGAGCAAGGCTCCGCCCCCGCGCTCAGCGCCAGCTTCTGATTCACCATCGCAAGAATGCGCCCATCGGAAGGATCGATGGCCAGCACCGTCCCATTCATGTTGCCCAGCGCTTCAACTGCTGCCGCCCGCACCACCGGATCTTCGCCCGCACTCACGTCATTTGCCGTCAGCAGATTCTGATCGGTAAAGCTGCTCGCCGTAAACCTCTCCCCGTAGTACCGAACCCGTCCCCGCCTGCCGTTCACACGCAGCATCGCCGCCCGCCCATGGGCTGCCACGTGCGCATACTCCGCGTGCGCGTAATGGGCGGCCCGCGTCCCCCGTACGCTGTGCGCCACCATCCGGTGCGATGTGCTGGCCACAATCATCCTGTGTTTATGTCGAGCCGGCGTTATCGTCGCATGCGCGCCAAGCACGCCTGCAAGCATCACCAACACCATCACCAGCCCTGATATCCTGCGTCCCATTCCGTCTCTTCTCTGCGAAAATTCATCTATCTGCTAACGTTCATACCTTGCAACTCTTCTGTCCGTGACTCCAAACACGCCGCCACAAAACGACCGCACCCTTCTACATCTCACCGGCCACTCCGCCCATACTCAAGCGTTATCCATCAATGGCAAACCTTCTACTGCTTCCGCCGTAGAAATGCCGGAATATCCAACTCATCGCTCTCCGCCGCAGGTTCACTCGCGTACCCCGCGAACGACGGAATCCTTGCATCCGGCCATGCCTTGGGTGCCACTTCTTCAGCAGCCTTGGCCTCCGCTGCCTCTTCCTTCGGCTTGCGGAAAAACTCATCGTCAAACACCGACGCTTTCCCTTGCGCCTCCGCAGCCAACTCCGACTCCGTCTGCTCGACCGCCTGCGGAATGTGCTCCACAACCATCGGAACCGGCGCCGCCGCTGTCGGCGTGTCAGCAATCACCACAGCCTTCGGCTCCTCGACCGCCTTTATATAAGACGGCCCAAAATCCCCAAAGTCTTCTGCCGGATGCGGCGTGTACTCAACCCGCGGCAACTCGTGCCATGCCTGCTGCCGCGCTGTCTCGTAGTACGACGACACCGGATACGTCGGCCGCTGCACCGGCGCCTCAACTACCGGCTCCGCAGCTACCGGCGTCGCAACTACCGGCGTCGCAATCACCGGCGCAGCAACTACCGGCGCAGGCACAGCCTGAGCCTTTGGCTCCGCGACCGTTGCAGCGCCCAGCGCCTCCCGTACTTCGGTCTCGCTCGCAAAGCGAATCGCCGGCTTCGGCGCCTGCGATCCGAAGATCAACGGCTGCGTCGTCTCCGCAGCCTTCGGCTTCTCCTCAGGCGCAGACTGTGGCACCAGTGGCCGCGACACAACCCTCGGCGGCACAATCTCGTGATGCGCCGTCGGCAACGCAGACGCCGCCATCATCCGCTCCCGCCGCGCCGGCATCGCCTCCCGGAACCCCGTAGCGATCACCGTAAACTTCACGTCCTCGCCCAGGCTCTCGTCCAGCACCGCGCCAAAGATAATGTTCGCGTCCTCGTGCGCCGCCTCTTGGATAATCGAGCTCGCCTCAATTACCTCACTCAACTTCAAGCTGCTCGAACCCGTAATGTTGATCAGGATTCCGCGCGCCCCATCGATCGCTCCAGCCTCCAGCAGCGGCGAAGCGATCGCAGCCTTCGCCGCATCCTTCGACCGGTCCGGCCCCGACCGTACCGCCGTTCCCATCACCGAATAGCCCATTCCCGCCATCGTCGTCTTCACATCCGCGAAGTCGCGATTGATCACGCCGGGAATCGTGATGATGTCCGAAATTCCTTGCACACCCTGCCGCAAAATATCATCGGCAATCCGGAAGCTCTCAAAGAAGCCCGCATCCTTCGCCGTCGTCAGCAGCTTGTCGTTCGGAATCACGATCAGCGTATCGACCGACTCCAGAAGCTCCTGCAACCCGCGCTCCGCCTGCATCGCCCTCCGCTTCCCTTCGAACCCAAACGGCCGCGTCACCACAGCAATCGTCAGCGCGCCCATCTCGCTCGCCAACGACGCGATCACCGGTGCCGCGCCTGTGCCCGTTCCTCCGCCCAGACCGGCCGTCACAAATACCAGGTCCGCGCCCTCGAGCGCCTCGATGATCTTGTCCGAATCCTCCAGCGCCGCACGACGGCCTACGTCCGGATTCGCTCCCGCGCCCAGACCGCTCGTCAGCTTCACGCCCAACTGCAGCTTCACCGGAGCATGCGACCCTTCCAGCGCCTGCACATCCGTGTTGGCTGCGATAAACTCGACGCCCTGAACATTCGCCTCGATCATGCGGTTGATGGCATTGTTGCCGCCACCGCCCACCCCAATCACTTTGATCCGCGCGTTCCGCCGCGTCTCCTCGTGATATTGGATCCGCAGGGAATCCTGTTTCTCGTCAAGCGAGTCTTGCGGAACGCCGGGTGCATTTTCAGACGGCATGGGCATAAGCGTATCTCCTTCGGCGTTGGCGATTCACTTCATTGTGCACGGCGAACGCCTCAAGTGCATTCACCAAATCCATCACGCATCTAAATCGGTTACCGGTGCGTCCGTGCGTGCACCGGTTCCCTTGCAAATCTGTCGCGTCAACCTATTTCGACGGCATATGGAATACTACCGAGCCGCCGATCGACAACACGCCAACTGAGCTCGGGCCATCGATCGTCGCCCCGCTGCTGCCAACTCGGTTCATGTTCCCGATACCAACCTCTATCGGCCGCAGATCCAGCAGCGGGAAGATGTGTATCGTCAAGCCCGCGAACCCTTCATACATGATGTAGCTGTCCTCGTATCGCGGAGAGGTCGGCGTCTGGCTCTCGCCGAACGGCAGCGTCGCATTGCTGCGCCCATACCCCGCCGATACCTGCACATAAGGAGTCAGCCACGGGAGCGGCGTGTGAAACGAGCCTCTCACCCCCAGCAGTGCGTTGTCCAAAACCGTCGTGTCGCCACCACCCGCCGAACTCGTCGCCGACTTGTTCGAGTGCATCACGCCACCCCGAAAATCCACTCCCAGCCGCATCGGCCCTACATTGCGAAAGTCGTAGTAAGCTCCCGCCTGCCAGCCCGCCGGGTTCACCTTGCCGCCCGTGCTCGAGCACTGAGCCGGCGCTGGCTCGAAGCACGTAATGCCACGCAACTGCGTCGCCTGATACCCGATGTACACACCCGCCTGGGCATGTGCCGCCGCGGCACACCCAAATCCTAAAAGTCCGAACAGAACTACAACCAGCCTTGTGCAAAATCTCATATACACCCAGTCTACCGTCATCCAGCGCCTTCTGGCCGCACCTCCCCAGCCTTAACCGCCGTTTTCCAGCCTTTCCCTTCTAATCCCTCATCCCTGTTCCCCCGGGGTCCCCAGCAAGCGTTCTTTGCTTGCTGGGGTGGTCTAATCCCTGTCTTTAGAAACTGCCCGCAAAAATGGACTTCAGCTTCTGCGCCAGCCCCTGTTCTTCGCTCGCCTTGCGTACCTGGGTGCGGTGCGTGTATAGCAACATTCCAATCGCCACAGAAAATTCCGGCTTCGCCAGCTCCGACGGCATCCGGCTCAGCGGCACCGGATATCCAATGCGCGCCGGAACCCGCAGCAAACTTTCGGCGTTATCCAGAAAGCCCACCAGGTGTGCTCCGCCGCCCGTGAACACGCAACCCGCGCCCATCGCCTCCAGCACCCCGCCGGTGCGAAGATTGTCGCGCAGCATCGTCAGCAACTCGCGCGCCCGCGGTTCCAGAATCTCCGCCAAAAACCGCTGCCGCACCATCCGCGCTGAATGTCCGCCCACAGCCAAATCACTCCCAATCTCAATCTCGTTCATCTGCGGAATCGACGTCACCACGCAGTTCCCATACATCCGCTTCAACTGCTCAGCCTCTTCCACGCTTACATGCAGACCAACCGCCAGATCATTCGTGAAATGATCGCCGCCAATCGGCAGCACCGCCGTATGCGCCACGCTGCCTTCGAAGAACACCACCAGCTCCGTCGAGCTCGCGCCAATATCCACCACGCAAACACCCAGCTCGCGCTCGTCAGCCGACAGCACCGCCTCCGCCGCCGCAATCCCTTCAAACACCGTGTCGATGACCTCCAGCCCCGCCCGGTTCGCGCACGTCACCGTGCTCTGCGCCGCAGACCCCGAGCACGTCGAAAGGTGCAGGCAAACTTCCAGTCGGTTCCCCACCATCCCCACCGGATCATGGATCCCATTCTGATCGTCCAAAATAAATTGCTGCGGCAAAAGATGCAGCACCTCGCGATCCGGCGCCAGCCCCACGCTCCGCGCCCTGTCGATCGCCGACCGCACATCCTCGCGCGTAATCTCCTTCATCCGGCTGCCCATGCTGATGCCGCCCTGCGAGTTCATCCCCCGCACATGCGGCCCGCCAACCCCCACCACCGCCGTCTCAATCGGAGCCTTCGCACTCCGCTCCGCCGTCAGCGCCGCAGCATTGATCGCCTTCGCCGCCGGCCCCAAATCCGAGATCACCCCGCGCCGCATCCCGCGCGACACTTCGATCCCATGTCCGCGATACCGCAGCACGCCATCAATTAACTCCGCCACCAGCACGCAGCTCTTCGAGCTTCCCGCGTCCAGCACCGTAATCAGGTTGTCCATCTTTGTGTTCATGGATTCATTCCTTTGGAATTCATGGCGTCGCTCCACTCTTGGTAGCCACACTGCCCGCGCCGGATCTACTCGCCGCAGATTTGCTCCCGCCCGATCCGTTCTTCGCGACCTTCGCCGCCCCGGCCTTATGTTCCTTCGCCTGCTGTTCCTTCGCCAACTCAGCTTTATGCTCAGCCGCCAACCGCGCAAACACCTTCGCATTCGCCGCGCTCATCCCCGACCCCGGCTTCGCCTTCCCAGCCCCCGGCTTCGCCACAACCTTCTTCGCCGCCACCGTCTTGGGTGCAGCCGCAGCTTTCGGCGCTGCGGGTTTCGGCGCACCAGGTTTCGGTGCCCCAGCCTTCGGCGCACTCCCGTTCAACACCACAGGCTTTGGCGCAGCGGGCTTCGGCATCGCGCTCGAGAAGTCCGGCTTCGGCACCGCAGGCTTCGACCCGGAAGCGCTCAACACCACGCCCTTCGGCGCATCAACGATCGCCGCCCCAGTATTCAGCACAGCCGGCTTCGACGCAGCACCATTCGCCACGCCAGGCTTCGGCACAGCCGGCTTCGACGCAGCAGCGCTTAACACCGGCTTCGCAACCACAGCCTTCGGCGCAGTAGTTTTCACCGCCGCAGGCTTCACACTCGCAACCGCCTTCGTCTCCGTTACCGGCTTCGTGATCACCGGCGCAGGGCTCACCACGCTGCCCGCCTCCACCGCGCCCGCTGAGATGGCCGCCGTCTTCCCATCCCCCTGCATCTCCAGCACAATCTGCCCTTCATACCGCATGTCCGCCGACGCCAGCTTCGGATACTGCTGCTTCCACTCCTCCAGATGCTGCTCGAACTCCTGGTACCGCTTCAAAAATTGTTCCTGCCCAAAATGCACCAAAATGTCTGAGCTTCCCGACGTGATCAGCGCCTTCACGTCCTCTGGATCCGCAACATCCACCTCGCTCACCGAGTTCGTCAGGTGTTGCCCCGAGCCATCCAGTTCATGCAGAAACTGTTCGTATACTTCCATCTTCGTCGTCCGTTCCGACATCGCTTCATCGGCCGACAGACCCGTCAGCACCGGAAACGAATAGTGCGGATCGCCCGCCGCATCCGCAGGCATATCGAGCAGCACGCCACTCGCGTCGACTAATCCAATTTGCGACCCCTGCCGCACAAACGCCACCGGCGTCCGCTCCGTAATCTGTACCCGCAGAACATTCGGCAACAACCGCATCACCGTCGCATGCGCTACCCACGGCAACCTCTCCAGGTCTTCCTGCCGCTCCGCCAACGACACCCGAAAAATATTCCGCTCCAAATCCGCGCCAAACACTGTAACAATCTGTTCCCGCGTCAGGTGCTCCGCTCCCGTGATCTGAATGTCATCTGAACTCGCCAGCACAAAGCGCGCATCATGCATCAGGTAAGACCGCACCCCGGCAACCGCGACCGCAACCGCTGCCAGCAACGCGAACGCCACCACCCCCAGGAAGATCCGCCCTGCCACACTGCGCGGCAAGCTGCGAAACCGCGCCCCCAGCTTCCCCCTCTGCGGAACATACTCGGACTCATCGGTATAGGAGCTGTCCGCCCCCGACTCATAGCGATCGCCGCCAAATCCACGCTGGTACGCGCCCGCAGGCGCCGGCCCCCGTCGTTTCGCCCGACCCTCACCCTCCGAAGCATAGCTATCCTCAGGCGCCGTAAGCACCGCCGAGCCCAGTCCGGAGTCGTACCCGGACACGCGCTTCGCACCTGTCTTCTTCATCTCCGCAAGGCCCTGAGCAAGGCCGCGGAAGAATCGCCGTTACCTCAACTATAAAGGTCCCCACCCACCCCGCCGAAATACTACGCCAGGGGTACCCCATCAGGAACATTCCATTCCCACTTCGGCGCGCCCAGGAGTCAACGGCCCGCACCAAGGGCCAACGGCCCGACATATACCAGCCTAGGCCGAAGGCCTGGGAAAACACCCCTCCACGCACCAAGGGCTGAAGGCCCGATATATATTCTCGGGGGGCACCGCCCCCGCACATCACCGCAGCGCGTCCAACAACATCACCCCCGCCTGCGACACGCTCCCCGCCCCCAGCGTCAAAATCATCTCCCCCGCCCGCGCATCCTCCACCAACCGCTCCACCGCCTCCGCCATCGACGCCGCATACATCACCCGCCCCCCATTCTTCGCCTGAATCGCCGCCGCCAGCGTCTCCCCCGTAATCCCCTCAATCGGCTGCTCGCTGGCCGCATAAATATCCAACACCTGCACGGCATCCGCATCCCCAAACGCCCCCGCAAAGTCCTCCATCAAATCCCGCGTCCGCGTAAAACGATGCGGCTGGAACAGCACCAGCACCCGCCCATACCCACACTCCCTCGCCGCCTGCAGCGTCGCCCGAATCTCCGTCGGATGATGCCCATAGTCATCAATCACGGTCACGCCGCGCTCCACGCCCCGCACCTGAAATCTCCGGTCTACACCCCTGAAGGTCGCCAGCCCCGCAGCAATCTTCTCTGGAGTCAGCCCCAGCTGCACCCCAATCGCCACCGCCGCCGTAGCATTCAGCACGTTATGCCGCCCAGGCACATGCAGCTCAAACGGCCCCAGCACCAACCCCCGCGCATTCACCTCAAACCGCGCATGCGAGCCTTCCTCCGCCGACAGCATCCGCAGCCGAAAGTCCGCCTCCGCGCTAACCCCATACGTATAAACCCGCCTCCGCACCCGCGGCAGAATCCCCCTCAACCTCTCGTCATCCACGCACGCCGTGACCGCTCCATAAAACGGCACCTTATCCATAAACTCCACAAAGCAGTTCTCGACATCGCTCATATCCGCATACGAATCCATATGCTCACGATCAAGATTCGTAACCACCGCAAGAATCGGCGACAGCTTCAGAAAACTCCGATCACTCTCGTCAGCCTCGGCTACCAGGTACTGGCTTTTGCCAAGCCGCGCATTCGACCCCATCGCGTCGACTCTTCCACCCACCACCACCGTAGGATCGAGTTCCCCACCCGCCAACACCGCCGCCACCATCGACGTAGTCGTCGTCTTCCCATGCATCCCTGCAATCGCAATCCCATACTTCAGCCGCATCAACTCCGCCAGCATCTCGGCCCGCTGAATCACGGGAATCTTCCGCGCCCGAGCCTCCACCACCTCAGGATTATCCTTAGCCACCGCCGAGCTAGTCACCACCACATCACTAGCCGCAGCATTCCCCGCCGCATGCCCGACATAAATCACAGCCCCCAACCGCTCCAGCCTCTCGGTCGTCGGAGACCCCCGCAAATCCGACCCCGAAACCGCATACCCCATCGTCAGCAGAATCTCCGCGATCCCACTCATCCCAATCCCGCCAATCCCAATAAAGTGCACCCTCTGCGAAGGTGCAAACATGGCATGTTCCGGAAGACTCATATCGACACTCATTGTTCCACGGAAGAGAGTGAGTGATAAGCAACATGTAAGAACTTCTTCGTAGCGAACCCACCAACAATCTGTCATCCTGAGCGCAGCTTCGCGCCTTTTGCGAAGCGCAGCCGAAGGACCCCGAAGGTTTCCGCCATGCTCCCCCGCCCCTCCCTTTTCCAACTCAAGTCCCTCGCCTGCACAACCGCGCTCGCCCTCGTCCTCTCTCCCACCATCTCAGGACAAAAGCCCGCGCATCCGCCTTCAACAATCCCCTTCGTCGGTTGCAAGGCAGACGGCCAGATAGGTCCACAACCCGCCCCACACAAGCCGCCCCTCCACCTTCATCTCGACCCAACCGCAGCCAACCGTCTCGCTTACTACGAAGGCTTCGAGGGCGAAGGCGTCCTTGGACCTCGCGACTGGTACTGCTTCGAAACCTACGGCTCCAGCGGCAACAATCTCTATATCAGCCCAACACCCCTCAACCCCAAACAATTCTTCGATTCGAATTGGAAAGGCTTCACCGGCCCCATCATCCAGCTATCCTCAATGGTCGGCGACACCTCCGGACGATTTGCCGTCGCCGAAGTCATCGCGCGCGTCTTTCCCGCACATCGCGACTTCGTGAACAACGTCATCGCCGAGGGGCTGAGGCCCGCGACCGATTTCCCCTTCGGCCCCTACCCCGAAGATCGCCTGATCTATAAGAGCAAAGAACTCGTCGAGTTCATCACCCCACCCAACCGCCAGGGTCTCGGCACATCGTCATGGCTGCTCCCCAACCAGCAGCCAATTCTCGGCGTCGCCATGCTCACAGGAGAGGAGCTTAGCCTCACTCACCTTTCCCTCCGCCTCTCTCCCGGCATGGATGACCTCGCTCCCACCATCATCCGCGAGGCCGAGCAGGGAAATCGCTAACAGCTGGCTGTTCTCAGACCCAGCCGTGCTATACAAACTCATGCGCCCCGCCCACCTCCTCCTAGCCGCCATTCTCGCCGCGCCCCTCCTCTCCCAGGCTCAAGCCCAGACCACCCACACCCTCCTAGCCACGCCCACCACCGTAGCCTGGGGCTACTACTCCGCGCACGCCAAGCCAGTCCTCACCGTCAACTCCGGCGACACGGTCATCATGCAAACCGCCTCCACCTGCGGCCCACCCGAGCGCCTCCAGTCTGAAGGCGTCGCCCCCACCCAGATTCCCGCCTGGCTAGCTCCTCTCTACGCCGGCGTCCCGCAATCCGACCGCGGCCCCGGCGGCCACATCTTGACTGGCCCGGTTGCAGTGGCCGACGCGCAGCCCGGCGACATCCTCGAAGTCCGCGTCCTCAAAATCGACATCACCACCGACTTCGCCTGCAACGGCTTCGGCGCCGGCCGCGGCTTCCTCCCCGACGACTTCCCCTACGGCCGCACCAAAATCATCCCCCTCAACCGCACCGCCATGACCGCCGACTTCGCCCCCGGCATCACCATCCCGCTCCGTCCCTTCTTCGGCTCCATGGGCATCGCGCCCCCCGAGTCCGCCGGCAAGTGGAACTCCGCGCCCCCCTGGATGCACGGCGGCAACATGGACAACAAGGAGCTCACCGCCGGCTCCGTCATCTTCTATCCCGTCCACGCCGAAGGCGCCCTCTTCGAAGCCGGCGATGGCCACGCCGGCCAGGGCAACGGCGAAGTCGACATCACCGCCCTCGAAACCTTCCTGACCGGCACCTTCCAGTTCGTCCTCCACAAGGGCGAAGCCAGCCGCCAGCGCCTCCTCTGGCCCCGCGCCGAAACCCCCACCGCCTATATCGCGATGGGTTTTTCGCCTGACTTAAAGACCGCCACCGAAATGGCCGTCCGCAACATGATCACCTTCCTCTCCGAACAAAATCCCGACTACCCCCACCTCTCCCGCGACGACGCCTACGCCCTTATCTCCACCGCCTGCGACGTCGACATCACCCAACTCGTCGACACCAACGACGGCGTCCACGTCCTCTGCCCTAAGTCCCTCTTCACCGGCCCCAAATCATCGCCCAAATAGTGACGGCCCTCATCATGAAGGCCGTCAGCAGCAATGCGGAATGCGAGCGGGTCACTACTTCGCCGTCACCAACATGGAGATTCGCCGGTTGGCGGCTCGGCCGTCTGCAGTGGAGTTGTCCCCGACCGGATGGTCCTCGCCGTATCCTTTCGCGACCAGCCTGTCTGCGCTAATGCCCATCGTCTGCAACTGATTCACAACACTGTCGGCGCGGTCTTGTGAGAGTTTCAGGTTCTGCGCCGCGTCCCCGGTGTTATCGGTGTAGCCGCCGATCGTGAGGTGGACTGCAGGATATGCCTTCAGAATCGCAGCAATATTGTTGAGCTGGTCCTGAGACTGCGGTTGCAGCGTCGCAGCGCCCGTGTCGAACAGCAAGCGGTCGAAATCGAACCACGTAGTTTTGTCAGGAACGCTAGCCGGATCTTTGATGAACGCAAGCAGCCTGCTCTCGACTCCTCGTGCCGGGATGTGAATCACAGTCCCGTCTGGCAGCGTCACGTCGACTAACCCGCCAAGGTCGACCCCGTTTGAAGAAGTGATTGTGGCTGGCGCGGGAGTCGCCACCGCGGGAGCTGGCTGCGTCGCCACCTCGGTCTGCTGCGAGTGAAACCACCAGAAGCCCAGAAGCAGCGCAAGCACCAACAGGCCCAGCAGCCAGGGCATGATCGAGCTCCGCTTTTCGGGTGGCAAAGGCCGGGCCGCAACAGGAGTGACCGGCGTGGAAACAGGCCCAGGCTGATAGAATCCCGCCGGAAGGAACCCTTTCAACGCCTCACTTTCGTGCGCTAGAAAGCCGGGGAAATTGCCCACATTCAGGCTGCCATCGCGCACCTTGCCGCCGACAAAGCCCATCACTGTCTGAACCCCCAACACCAGCAGCGCCGTCGCTCCCGCACCACGCAGCCCTGTCTGCCCGCCAAGCCCGTCCATCACGGAGCCTAGCCGGCCGCCAAAGATCGTGGAGAGAAGTTGCGTGCCGCCCGTAAAAAAGCTCGAAGTAGGATTGGTCAACGCGCCGCTGGACAACGCGGTACTCACGGCATTCTCAGGTGTCGCTGAAGCCGACTTCAAAAACTGCCCGAGAAAGCCCTGGTCGCCCGATCGCTGCGCAAGACCACCGACCACAGCGGCAATAGACGACTGGATTCCATTGCCAATGGTGCTTGGCGAAGCCCCAAAGTGACTGGCAAGACCTTGAATCGAGTCGGTCGGAAGGAATGAGGAAAGATTTGCGAGGGTAGGATTTGTCACCGTTAACTTGCCTCCTGGATGGAAAAGCACGAACGGATAAAACAAATTTCGACGCTAGCCTAGACCCCTCGTGCCGCCAAACGCAAGCAAGTTGGACGACTTTTCACAATGGCTTTTTGGTCACATCAATCCATTCGTTGACGCCATTAGCAGGGCATCGCAACCCCTCCATCAAGAACCACGGAAGCCCGAGACCGGGTGTCTCCTGAGCCGCCACCTGCAATTGTCGAAACCCGCGACAACCTACCGCAACAAAACCACTAGAATACGTGTCTAATCTGTCGAGAGCCGGATTCGGAGAACCAACCATCCGGACTCTCCTCGCCGCACTCGCGCATCCTGCTAAAAAGAATGCGATCAGCGGCCGGAAGGTCTAGGAATCATGCAATTCACACGCGCAACTCGCAACTCTTTGGCAGCATTGGCAATAGCCGCCGCCGCGCTGGCCACGCCAGCGTCCCGGGCGCAGGATGGCCAGGACTATCAAAACCAGCCGCCTCAGCAGTATCAGGATCAGGGCGGTCCGCCCCCCGGGCAAGCTGCTATCCAGGCTGATGTCGCCCCTCCCGCCTACCCCGACTACGACCAGCCCCCCTGCCCCGGCGATGGCTACCTCTGGACCCCCGGATACTGGGCCTGGGGCGGCGGCGGCTACTACTGGGTCAGCGGTGCCTGGGTCCTTCCTCCCTACTCCGGCGCTCTCTGGACCCCCGGATACTGGGGCTACGGTGGCGGCTACTACGGCTGGTATCCCGGCTACTGGGGCCTGACCGTCGGCTATTATGGCGGCATCAACTACGGCTGGGGCTACTTCGGTGTCGGCTTCTACGGCGGCTACTGGAATGGCGGACACTTCTGGTACAACCACGCCTACGGCCATTTCGGACCCGGCTTCCACGGCAACTACTATAACCACGCCTACGCCGGCTACAACGGCCGTCCCGGCGGAGCCTCCTACGCCCACGCCGGCTACAACGGCGGTGCCCACGGCAGTGAAGGCTACCGCGGCTCAGGCATCAACGGCGCAAGTCGTGGCGGCTACACCGGTGGAAACACAAGCCACGCCAGCTACGGCGGCGGCAACGCCAGCCACGGCAGCTACGGCGGTGGCGGCTATAGCGGTGGCAACGCAAGCCACGGCAGCTACAGCGGCGGCGGTGGTCACTACAGCGGTGGCGGCGGCGGCGGTCATGCAGGCGGTGGTGGTGGTGGAAGCCACGGCGGCGGCGGCGGACATCACTAAACAGCGAGTCTGCTGACCAACAAAAATCAAGGGCTGAGGATCAACTCCTCAGCCCTTCTTCTTTCAAACTCCTACTAACCACTCTACCGCCCAGCCAACCGCAACACCATCTCAGCAATCCGCTGCAGTGCTCCCGGCCGCGCCAGCGATCGCGACCTCTCCGCCATCACCGCTCGTCTCGCCCCATCCTTCAACAAACCTTCCAGCGCCGATCGCAACTTCTCCGGCGTCACCTCCCGCTGCAACAACATCTCCGCCGCGCCAGCCTCCACCAGCACCTCTGCATTCTTCCGCTGATGGTCATCCGCAGCGCCCGCAAACGGCACCAGCAACGACGGCTTTCCCGCCGCACACAACTCCGCCACCGTGCTCCCCGACCGTGCCAGCACCACATCCGCCGCCGCATACTGCGCAGGCATATCCGTCAAAAACGCTTCCACCACCCACCGCGAAGGATCCGCGCCACTCCCCGCATACGCCGCCCGCGTAGCCTCCACTGCCCGCGGCCCCGACTGGTGCACAATCGTCAACCCCGGCACATCCTCCAGCAGCCGCGCCACAATCAACGGCATCGTCTCGTTGAACACCAGCGCCCCATTACTCCCCGCCGTCACCAGCAAACGCGGCGCCGCACCCGCCGGCCTCGCCGGCAACGTAAAAATCTCCGGCCGCACCGGAACCCCCGTCACCTCGGCATTCCGAAAATACTTCGCCGTCTGCCCAAAGTTCACCGCCGCCGCGCTCACCCGTTTCCCCACCACCCGATTCGTCATCCCTGGCACAGCATTCGGCTCATACGCCAGCGTAGGAATCCGCAACACCAGCGCCGCAATCATCGCCGGCCCGCTCGCATAGCCACCCACCCCCACCACCACCTGCGGTTTAAACTCCCGCAGCAACGAAACGCATCGCAACACCCCCAGCGGCAAATCCATCATCGTCCGCGCTCGCGTCGCCAAACTCACATTCTTCAATTGCCCCGACCGCACCAGCTCCAGCCGAAACCCCGCCTCCGGCACCAGCCGCGTCTCCAACCCCCGCGCTGTCCCCACAAACCAAACCTCGCCCCCATGCACATCGCGCAGTTCCCGCCCAATCGCCAGCGCCGGCACAACATGCCCACCCGTACCGCCACCAGCGATCATCACCCGCAACGCGTCGTCTTTCACTATCCTCTACACTCTATCCCCTACACCCTGCTCTTAATCGATCTCGCGCGTCACATTCAGCAGCACGCCCATGCAAGCCAGTGTCACAAACACGCTCGTTCCACCCGAAGAAATAAATGGCAGCGGAATCCCCTTCGTCGGCAGCAGCGCCAACACCACGCTCATGTTGAAGAACGCCTGCACCAGAATCACCGTCGTCAACCCAAACGCCAGGAACCGCGCAAACGGATCGGTCGAAAGAAATGCAGCCTTCAGCCCGCGATACCCCAGAATGCAGAACGCCGCCAACACACAGATCGCCCCCAGCAGCCCCAGCTCTTCAGAGATATTCGCAAAAATAAAATCCGTGTGCGGCTCCGGCAGGTAGAACAGCTTCTGCCGCCCTTCCATCAATCCCAGCCCGCGAATCCCGCCTGTCCCCACCGCGATCAGCGACTGCATGATATGAAATCCCGCGCCCTTTGGATCGGCCTCCGGATGCAGAAACACCAGCATGCGCCGCGCTCTCCACGCCACGTGAAACAGCATGTAGTACAACACCGGCGACGCAGCGGCCGCGCCCACCAGCAGCCACTTCATCTGCAACCCCGCCAGGTACAGCATCAGCATCAGAACCGCCGCGCATACCAGCGCCGTACCTAAATCCGGCTCCATCAAAATCAACCCGACAAACAACAGCGGAGGAATCACCGCCGGCAGAATCGTCTCCTTCACGTTATCGATTGTGTGGATTCGCGTCTGCAGAAACCACGCCAGGAACACCACAATCACCGGCTTCGCCAGCTCCGACGGCTCCAGCGTTCCCAGCCCAGGAATCCGCACCCACCGATGCGCCCCATTCATCCCGCCCCACGCAAACACCGCCAGCAACAGCAGCCCCGTAATGCCCATCAGCGGAAAGATCAGCTTCGGGTTGTTGTACTTCCGATAATCCACCCGCATCAACACAAACAGCGCGACCATCCCCGCCAGCGCGAACCCCGCCTGCTTCATCACGTACGCATACGGCGATCCCAGCGTAGCCTTCGCAATCACAGCCGACGCCGAAAACACCGACACCAATCCAAACAGCACCAGCAGCAGCACCGTCCCAAACAACCATTTATCGACGCCAACCCGCTTCGCCATCTCTCTCTACACCTATCCGCTTTACATCTCCGCCTTGCGTCGCGAAACTTAGCGCTTCCCTTCGCGCCCTTCGCGTCAAAGCCCTTGCCCTTGCTTTTCTTTCTGTCATTCCCTCTGGGAATCTGCTTCTTCTTTTGCTTCTACAACACAGCAACCAGTTCCTTGAACACGCGACCGCGATGCTCGTAGCTCTCAAATTGATCGAAGCTCGCACACGCCGGAGCCAGCAGCACTACATCGCCTGCAACCGCCGCGCCGCGCGCAAACGCCACAGCGCGCTCCAGCGTCTCCGCTCTCTCTATCTTTACGACCCCATCGAGCTGGCGCTCAATCTTTTCTGCCGCTGAACCAATCGTGATAACCGTCTTCACCCGCTCGCGCAGCAGCGGCTCCAGCACCCGGTAGTCCGATCCCTTGTCTTTTCCTCCGAGAATCAAATAAATCCCACCCCCAAACGCCTCCACCGCTTTCATCGTCGCGTCCACATTCGTAGCCTTGGAATCGTTGAAATAACGAACTCCCCCCACCTCGCGTACGAACTCCAGCCGATGCTCGACAGCCTTAAAGTCCCGCACCGCCGCGCGAATCGTCTCGCTCTCCACCCCCGCCAGCCGAGCCGCGCAAACCGCCGCCAGCACGTTCTCCACGTTATGCGCACCAGCCAGCGAAATCTCCGCCACCGGCATCACCGGCTCCGCCTTCGCTCCCTCGCGCGCCACGAACAGAATCGACTCGCCATGCACAAACGCCCCCTGCTTCATCGGCCGCCGCCCGCTGAACCAGTACACCTGCGCCTTCGTCTTCGCCGCAATCATCTGCGTCTCTTTGTCTTCCCCATTCAAAATCAGAAAATCTTCAGCCGTCTGGAACTCCGTAATCCGAGCCTTCAGCCCCGCATACACCTCGAACGTTCCATGCCGATCCAGGTGGTCCGGCGTAATATTCAGCACCAGCGCAATCCGCGGCTTAAACGTCTCCACCGTCTCCAACTGAAAACTAGAAACTTCCAACACACTCCAAACCGTCTTCTCTCCCCTGAAGTCGCCGCCACTCTCTTTTAAATTGTCATCCTTCGCCGCAGGCGGAGGACCTGCTTCTCCGCCACCCCCGCTTAGCTCCACACTCTCTTCCACCATCGCCGTAACCGGCCGCCCAATATTCCCGCCCACCAGCGTAGGCCGTCCCGCCGCCTTCAAAATCTCCCCAATCAACGTAGTCGTCGTCGTCTTCCCATTCGACCCCGTAACCCCGATCACCTCACCCTTCAAATACTCAAACCCCAGCTCCAGCTCTCCGATAATATGCGCCCCCATCGCCCGCACCTGCTTCAGCTCTGGCGTCGACATGGGCACACCCGGACTCACCACAATCAAATCCTGCC
>Ga0302231_10000316_pt1 | contig 38771 bp, 39 predicted proteins | sample II_Palsa_N2_2_FD_193522 | JGI IMG/M metagenome (GOLD analysis project Ga0302231, IMG submission 193522) | Peat permafrost microbial communities from Stordalen Mire near Abisko, Sweden - II_Palsa_N2_2 | ecosystem: Environmental > Terrestrial > Soil > Palsa > Peat permafrost | place: Sweden...
CGCCATGGTCGCCGCATCGATGGCTTTCTCGCTCGGTATCAAGCTCGATGCGATCCGCCAGGGCCTGCGCACGTTCGACACCACGTTCTTCCAGGCGCCGGGGCGCATGAACGTGTACAGCGAGCATCCGTTCAAGGTGCTGTTCGACTACGGCCACAACGCGCACGCGGTGTCGGTGATGGCGGATCTGGCGCAGCGGCTGGAGGTGAGCGGTCGGCGCATCGTGGTGATCTGCGGCCCGGGCGATCGGCGCGACGAGGATCTGGTCGCCATCGCCAACGCCGTGGCCGGGCGCTTCGACCACTACATCTGCCGCCGCGACGATTCGCTGCGCGGCCGCGACGGCGACGAGGTGCCGCGCATCCTGTCCAGCGCGCTGCAGGCCGCTGGCGTGCTGGCCAACGATATTTCCGTGATCCCCGATGAACAAAAGGCCACCGACGCCGCGCTGCGCATGAGCCGCCCGGGCGACCTGCTGCTCATCTTCGCCGACGCGCTGGTGCGCTCGTGGAAGCAGATCATCAAGTTCCGGCCCGAGGGTGCTCCCGAGGCTCGCGTCGATGCACCGGCAACCTCGCCGATATCGTCCGTGATCGAGCCAGGCTTCGATGAGGCGAGCTTTGCCGATCTCGGCGACGTGGTGCGCGACGAGCGCGGCGTGCGCTTCTCGCGAGAGAGTGACGACTGATCAATGCCTGCGATTGAACCCAACGATCCGGCCGTCTTTACGGCTGAAATATCGACGCCGGTATCGTCCGAACCGCTGCCGTTCGAGGACTCGCGCCGGCTCACCGGCATCAACCTGTATTTCGCCGGTACCGGCGCCGTGCTCGAAACGCTGGGCGTGCTGCCGGATGAAACGCTGCGCCACGCCTGGCGCGTGAATGTGTCGCTGGCACGCGATGCGCTGGGCTGGCCGCATGCGCCGCTGTTCGAACGGCCGCACGTGGGCGGCGCCGCGCTGGCCTTCGAGGCGCCGGTCGACCAGCTCTACAGTGCCACCGAGGTCAACGAGTGGGCGTGGCTGGCCACGCTCGCCGACGCGCTGGCGATGAACGTCGGCCTGCATGCGCCCGGCCATCCGGCCACGTGGGATCGGGATTCGGCCTTCCATACGCTACGCGCGCTGGCGGCAGCGGAGCGCCGGCCCGGCCTGATCGCTCTGATGCAGGCGGCCGATGCAAAGGGCATCGCGGCGCTGGCCGACGACGATGCCGTTTCCATCGGCGAAGGCCGCGGCTCGCGCGTCTGGCCGATCGATCAGCTGCCTGCCGTGAGTGACGTGGAGTGGTCCGCGCTGCAAGATATTCCTGTCGCGATCGTCACCGGTTCCAACGGCAAGACCACTACCGTGCGCCTGCTCGCCGCTATGGTGCGCGCGCACGGCTGGCACTCGGGGCATAGCTGCACCGACGGCGTATTTATCAACGGCGAAGCGATCGACTCCGGCGATTTTTCCGGCCCCGCCGGCGCGCGCGAAGTGCTGCGTCAGCCGACCGTCGATGCGGCGATTCTGGAAACCGCCCGCGGCGGCATCCTGCGCCGCGGGCTCGCCGTGCGGCACGCCCATGTCGCGGTGGTCACCAACGTCAGTGACGATCACTTCGGCGAATACGGCATTCACAATCTCGATGATTTGACCGAGGTGAAGCTCACCGTGGCGCGCGCGCTGGGCCACGATGGATTGCTGGTGCTCAATGCCGATGACGCGATGCTGGTGAAGCATGCGAAAACCTTGACGATGCCGATCGCATGGTTCGCCGCCGACGATGCGCATCCGCTATTGAACGCACACCGCGAGCACGGCGGCAGCACCTGCGGAGTGCGCGATGGGCGCGTGCATTTGTTCCAAGCCGGCGTTGATCACGATCTTGGCGTCGTTACCCACATGCCGCTGAGCTTCGGCGGTGCCGCCAGTTACAACATCGCCAACATGTCCGCTGCCGTTCTTGCGGCGACGGCGTTGGGCATTCCCGTTGAAACGATGGCTGCTGTGCTTGCCGGTTTTGGCAGCGCACACGCCGATAATCCCGGTCGCCTGCAGTACTGGCAGCTTGGCCAGCTGCAGGTCTTCGTCGACTATGCGCACAACCCCGAAGGTCTGCGTGGTCTGCTCGGCGTGGCGAAGAGCGCCGGCAGTACCGGCCGGCTCGGCCTCGTACTCGGCCAGGCCGGCAATCGCGAAGATGCCGACATCCGCGAACTCGCGGCGGTCGCTGCCAGCTTTCATCCTCAGCGCGTGGTGCTGAAAGATATCGATGGTTTCATGCGCGGACGCAGCACCGGCGAGGTCGCCAATATCCTGCGTGACGAGTTGGCCGTCCGCGGCGTACCTGCTGACGCCGTAGTCGAATGCCTCGACGAAATCGACGCCGTCCGCGGCCTGCTTGCCTGGGCGCAGGATGGCGACATGCTGGTCTTGCCGACCCACGGCACCCATGCCCGACATGCGGTGGTGATGCTGCTTGACAGCCTGCAGAATGGTAAATGGTCCGCAGGCGCGTCTTTGCCTTGAGTCGATCGCCGCGCGATGCGTGCGGCGTGAGTAATACGAATCCCGGCAGAGTCGCTGTCGACGAGTCGAAAATCGCATTACTTGTTTGCTTGCCACGTTGCGGTCGCCGCTTCCCAAAAAATGCCTTGAATAGTGTCCAGGCAGCATAAGTACACGGTAACAACGCTTTTGATCATCGCTATCTAAGGCGGCAATTACGCATGGCCCGTGATGCTGAAAATGCCAACGCGGTATCCAGTCGCGTCATTTGAGCGCCACGCTCATGCCACCATCGGCCATCACGACGGCGCCCACGATATAGCTGGACTTGTCAGACGCCAGAAAGGCGATGACTTCGGCGATTTCTTCGGGTCTTGCAGCGCGCTTGATCGGTGAGTTTTTGCCGTGTTCCGCGAGGAAAGCGGGTCCATCCGGATGGATCTTGTTGGTGATGTTAGTGACGGCGTCACCTGATCCCACGGCGTTCACCCGGATACCGTGTTCGATGGCTTCCAGCGAGAGTACGCGCGTCAACTGCGCCAATGCTCCTTTGGAAGCGGCATACGCGGCGATTGTCGGGAATGCCTGGAAACAGGCATACGAGCCCACGTTCACAATGGCTCCAGTGCCGCGTTTGATCATTTCGCGCATCGCCTCCCTCGAATGCAGAAAGGCGCCGGTTACATTGACGGCCATGATTCCATTCCAGTCGTCGAGGCTCATGTCCACGACCGCTTTATTGATGATGATTCCCGCGTTATTCACCAGGATATCCAGTTGCCCGTAAACGCCAAGCGCCAGGTCAACAGCCTGCTTTGCGCTGGATTCTTCGCTTACATCGGCGACGAGTGCTGTAACTCCATCGCGAGTCAATTGCGTGACTCGTGGATCCTTGTCTTCCGCGACAATCCGCGCGCCACGGGCATGCAGAAGTTCCAATGTTGCGAGACCGATACCGCTGGCAGCACCGGTAATGATGGCGACCTTTCCTTCAAAATTCATTGTGACCTCGGCTAAGTTCAATCGAGCGTTGATGCAAGGAACGATTGTTCCGTTGCTTCAAGCTAGGTTGGACTTTTCTACGGCGAGGTATGCCGCGGTATTGCGGTCGTGACCCCAATATTGCTGCGCATTCGAACGATTACTCGGCTTTCCGATAGCGAGCGGGCGTCACGCCGTAGGCTCGCCGGAAGAGTGCAGCGAAGTGCGAGGGGTTCAGGTAACCCACATCGAGGCTGATCTGTGCCACAGGCAGGGACGTCGATTCGAGTAGATGCCTGGCGTGCTCGAGCCGAAGTCGCGTGAAATACCCGAGCGGCGTGCTGCCGGTGCTCTGCTTGAAAGCCCGACTGAAATGAAACGGACTGACGCCGGCGACGCCCGCTAATTCGTCCAGGCTAAACGGATGGGTGATGGAGTCATTCAACTTGCGCAGTACATCCCGGAGTGCTCGTGCGGGAAGTCCACCCTGAGCTACGGAGGCGCGGCCGTTAACAGGTTTTGCATAAGTCCAGACGATGTGAGCCACCAATGCCTGGACTACGCCAGCAACAACATGGGCAGCGGCCGTCGATGTGTGGTCGAGCTCCGATCGGAGAACCGACAGTAACGACGATATCGTTGGGTCGAATGCGCCTGCGACATCCTGGATAATCACGTTCGTGCTGCTGTAGATGGCGAGCGCGGCATTCTCTACCGTCTCCGAGCCAAGATATACATGAAGGACTTCAAAGTCCTCGCTTCCGTGGGTCTCCCATCCAAGTTCATAGGGTTGGCCCGCCGTCGTCAAAAAGAACTGACCGGGCCTCACGGCGGTCTCGCGCCATTCCCCGCCAAGTTCGCGTTCCCGAACCTTTGCCGTACCGCGCGTTACCCACACGATAAGCGGTTCCTGTACGGCAGGAACCACGACTACAGGTTGACTACGGCAGCGGCGCAAGAGTTGTACAAAAACCCCGTGCCACGCGGTCATGCCACCGGCCAATCGTTCCGAGTCCTGCAGGCTTTCTTCTATCAGACTAGCGCTTCGCGCCCCTGCCGATATTTGCAATAACAAGCAGCATCCCCTCGATATCAGTGCGCATTGCTCTTGGCGCTATTGTCAGGCTTTTGCCTGTCTGGGGGCGAACGAGAATGCGTGGGCCACTGGCGGAAAAATCAGTGCCGCGAATTGGCTTGATGCTGCAAAGCCCAACTTGGCGGAATGAGTCGCGAAACGGCCTCCCGCGGGCTGCGCTGAATGAGGATCGGTTCGGGCTTGTCTCGACCTCCTTCAGCAGGCCCGACGACAGCGTCGAATCTTCACACCTTTTTGGATTTTGCTGTTTACTTGTAAAAAGCTTCCCAACATCACGCTCACCTGCGTGCGCTACCCTTGTATTCATCCTCACCTTTATCGATGTCGATCTCCATGACTTTTCAAAGCACCGACACCTACGTCGCCACCGCTGACCTCAGCCTTGCGGTCAACGCGGCCATCACGCTGCAGCGGCCGCTGTTGATCAAGGGCGAACCGGGCACGGGCAAGACCCTGCTGGCCGAGGAGTTGGCGCGCTCGCTGCAGACGCGGCTGATTACGTGGCACATCAAGTCCACCACCAAAGCGCAGCAGGGTTTGTACGAATACGACGCGGTGAGTCGACTGCGCGACTCCCAGCTCGGTGTGGAAGGCGTCAACGACGTGCGCAACTACCTGCGCAAGGGCAAGCTGTGGGAGGCGTTCGAATCGGGTGAGCGCGTGGTGCTGCTGATCGACGAGATCGACAAGGCCGATATCGAGTTTCCGAACGATCTGCTGCAGGAACTCGATCGCATGGAGTTCTACGTCTACGAGACCGACGAAACCATCCGCGCCCGCCATCGCCCGATTATCGTGATTACCTCCAACAACGAGAAGGAGCTGCCGGACGCGTTTTTGCGCCGTTGTTTCTTCCACTACATCGTATTCCCCGATGCGGCGACGCTGGAAAAGATCATCGCCGTGCATTACCCCGATATCGAAAAGGCGCTGGTCGACGAAGCGCTGGCGGTGTTCTTCCAACTGCGCGACGTGCCCAACATCAAGAAAAAGCCGTCGACCTCGGAGCTGATCGACTGGCTCAAGCTGCTGCTGGCCGATCGCATTCCCGCCTCGGCCTTGCGCGAGCGCGATCCCGGCAAGGCGATTCCGCCGCTGTATGGTGCGCTGATCAAGAACGAGCAGGACGTGCAGCTGCTGGAGCGGCTGGCCTTTATGCATCGTCGCCAGTCGCGCTGAGGTTGATCGCGCATGTTGATCGGCCTGTTCAATGCCGTACGCGCCGCCGGCGTGCCGGTGAGCCTGCGTGAGCTGCTCGATCTGCATGGCGCATTGAAAGAGCACGTCGCCTTCGCCGATCAGGAAGATTTCTACGAGCTGACTCGGCTGATCTGGGTCAAGGATGAGCGCCACTACGATCGCTTCGATCAGGCCTTTGGCGCGTGGTGGCAGGGCGTGGCCAGCCAGCCGCTGACGCCCGAAGCGGTGATCCCGGAAGACTGGCTGCGGCGCGACTTCATACGCCAGCTCAGCGACGAGGAAAAAGCCGCGATCGAAAAGCTCGGCGGCCTCGACGCATTGATGGAAGCCTTTCGCCAGCGTCTGGCCGAGCAGAAAGAGCGCCACGCCGGCGGCAACAAATGGATAGGCACCGGTGGCAGCAGCCCGTTCGGCTCGGGCGGCTTTCATCCGGAAGGCATTCGCGTGGGGCAGGGCGGCAACCGCAGCGCGGTCAAGGTCTGGGACAAGCGCCAGTTCCGCGGCCTCGCCGACGATGCCGAACTGGGCGTGCGCAACCTGCAGATGGCGCTGCGTCGGCTGCGCCGTTTTGCGCGTCAGGGCGCGCAGGAAGAGTTCGACCTCGGCGGCACCATTGACGCTACCGCACGCGACGCCGGCCTGCTCAACGTCAAGATGCGGCCCGAGCGCCGCAACGCGATCAAGGTGCTGTTGCTGCTGGACATCGGCGGCTCGATGGACGATCACGTGCAGGCCTGCGAGCAGCTGTTCACCGCGGCCCGCGGCGAGTTCAAACGGCTCACGCATTACTATTTCCACAACTGCGTATACGAGCGCTTGTGGCAGGGCGATGGCGGCACTTACAGCAACAGCGTCAGCACGATGGACGTATTGCGAACGCATCCACCCGACACGCGCGTGATCTTCGTCGGCGACGCGGCCATGGCGCCCTATGAAATCACCCACGTCGGCGGCAGCGTCGAATACAACAACCCCGAACCCGGCGGCGTGTGGCTGCAGCGACTCGCCGCCAAATTTCCGCGGCTGGCCTGGCTCAACCCCATGCCGCAGGACAGCTGGCATTACACCGTTTCCAACCGCCTGATCACCGAGATTCTCGGACCGCGCATGTTCGAGCTGACGCCGAAAGGCATCGAGCTCGCGATGCGCGAATTGGTGCGCTAAAGCGTTTGTCGTCGTCTGGTGTTGGCGTGTGCGGCGTCGATCCAAGCCTGCTCTTCAGCGTTGAACGGCTCCATTCGTTTGTGTCCGTGGAGCAAATCCAGGCGCAGATATGTCGATGGCCTCGCTCTTTCTCAGCCGGCTGAAGCATGGTTCGCTTCGTCGCTATTTTTGTCTGCATAGCTGGAGGACAGGTACACAACGCACAGTGGGAAAAACAGGCCGCAGGAGGCAATGGAGAGCATCTGCGAAACGAGCCCGTAAGAACCGGACAAGCCGCTTACGCCGAAAAAACCGAAGTACCAAAAAGCAGTGACGGCAATAAGCAAACTCAGGCTGCCGTAGGCGTTGGCGGTGATCGTCTTGTACGCCTTCGGAAACATTCTGCAGAAGAAATGCCAGGTGACGTAGCCGGAGATGGCCATCACAAAAGGTAACAAAGCCCACGTTGAGAGGCCCAGGCCTTTTGCCGCAATGGCGATGTCTGCATGAGTTGTAATGCTGCGAATCGGCACGTAGCTCCAGACGTTACCGGCGCACATCAGTGCGAGCCAATAGAAAAATTCGAGAAAGAATTGACGCGACTTGATGAAGCGGGTCGACATCAAGCCGTAGAGAATGAAATAGAGTGCGCCGTTTCCAATGAAGGGCCCTGCGAGGGCAATCAGGGCAGCACTGACAACACCACCACCGGCGAAAATGGACGCGTAATCCACGTTGTCGGAGACGTCCTGCAGCAGGATGACGTTGTAGACGGTAGCGTTGCCATAGTCGATGCCAAAGGGCTGTTTCATCCAGCCCAGCAGCCATGCGGTCAATGAATGGCTGTATTCGTGAGTCAGATAAGCCACCGCATGGGCGACAAGTACAAAGACAAGCGTCTTCAAGGCAAAAACGAGGCTGTCTACCGTGATGCCGGTAAAGCCAGAGCGAATACGAGAACTCATTTGTCGTTCTTCCTTGTGAAAAATCGAGCGAAGCTGCTGACGCTGAGCAGGGTTATTCGGTCGTTGTTGAAGCTTGCCGCTATGGCTTTACAGGCCTTGGAGGTCGCTGGCTTGCCGGTCAACAACACCTTCCGCCCGTTCCCTTGTATCGCGCCGCCTGCCGCTCGCGAAAAAACATGGCGTAACTCGGCACATCGCGTTCGGGATGATGCTCGCGCAGGTGCTTCAGGTAGGCATCGTAATCGGGCACGCCGCAGCACAGGCGCGCGGTCTGCACGGCGCGCTTCCAGGCTTGATGCAGGGCGTTGGCGATCGTTGATCGGGTCATCGTTGCCTCCTCTAACTTGTCACGCTGCTGAGAGCGACATACGGTTCTTCGTGCGCCGTCGGTGTCGGCGTGTTCCACGCCCTGATCAGCACGCGTAGTGAGAAGCCGAGCATGCTCACGATCAGCAGCATGAACAATCCGGTGAGCGCGGCGTCGACCTGATTGTTGCTGACAATGCGCTGCATCTCGGCGACGGTTTTTGCAGGCGCCAGCAGATGACCCTGCTGCGCGGCTTGCGCATATTTTGCGGCGGCCGCGGTGAAGCTGATCGGCCCGGTCAGTTTTTGCCAGCCGGCTGCGAGCGTGCATGCGATCAGCCATAGCGCAGGAATGCCCGGTACCCACACATGGCGCTGGCGCTTGAGCTTCACCACCACGACCGTCGCCAGCATCAGCGCGATCGCCGCCAGCATCTGGTTGGCGATGCCGAACAGCGGCCACAGCGTATTGATGCCGCCCAGCGGATCGGTCGCGCCCTGATACAGAAAATAACCCCATAGCGTCACGCAGAGGGCGGTGGCCAGCAGGTTGCCGGTCCACGATTCGGTGGCCTGCAGCGGCTTGTGAATCAGCCCGGCGATCTCCTGGATCATGAAGCGGCCCACGCGCGTACCGGCATCAACCGTGGTGAGGATGAACAGTGCTTCGAACAAAATCGCGTAGTGGTACCAGAACGCCATCATGCCGCCGCTCGGCAGGATATTGTGCAGCAGCTGCGCCATGCCGACGGCCAGCGTCGGGGCGCCGCCGGCGCGGCTGAGGATGCTGGTTTCGCCGATATTTTTGGCCGTCTGCAGCAGCTCGTCCGGCGTGATGACGAAACCCATCTGGCTGATCGCAGTGGCCGCACTCTGCACGGTGTTTCCAATCAGCGCGCCCGGCGCGTTCATCGCGAAATACACGCCCGGATGCAGCGACGCTGCGGCAATCAGCGCCATGATCGCCACGAATGCCTCCATCAGCATGCCTCCGTAGCCGATCAGTTGCGCTTCGCCCTCGTTGCCGATCAGTTTGGGCGTGGTGCCCGAGGCGATGATCGCGTGCCAGCCCGACACCGCGCCGCAGGCGATGGTGATGAACAGGAACGGGAACAGGCCGCCCTGAAACACCGGGCCCGTGCCGTCGACGAACTTGGTTACGGCCGGCATCTGCAGCGTCGGCGCGGCAATAAAGATCGCCAGCGCCAGCAGGGCGATGGTGCCGATCTTCAGAAACGTGCTGAGGTAATCGCGCGGCGCCAGCAGCAGCCACACCGGCAAGACCGACGCGCAAAAGCCGTAGCCGATCAGCAGCCACGCCAGTGTCTTCGCGTCTAAGTCGAACAGCGGCGCCAAGGTCGGGGAGGCCGCGACGTGTGCGCCGTAACTGATAGAGGCAAGCAGCAGCACCAGCCCGATCAAGGACACTTCAAGAATCCGGGCCGGCCGAAGCCAGCGCAGGTACACGCCCATCAGCAGCGCGATGGGAATAGTGGCGGCCACGGTAAACGTGCCCCAAGGGCTGTGCGTCAGCGCTTTCACCACCACCAGCGCCAGCACGGCCAGCACGATCATCATCAGCACCAGCACGCCGAACATCGCCACTACGCCGGGCGCCGGCCCAAGCTCCTCGCGCAGCATGTGGCCGAGCGAGCGCCCGTCTCGACGCAGCGACAGCGCAAGTATCATGAAATCCTGCACGGCGCCTGCAAACACCACGCCGAACAGAATCCACAGCGTGCCGGGCAGGTAGCCCATCTGCGCCGCCAACACCGGGCCGACCAGCGGTCCCGCGCCCGCAATGGCAGCGAAGTGATGGCCGAACACCACCCACTGGTTCGTCGGCACATAGTCCAGCCCGTCGTTGCGCAACACGGCCGGTGTCGCGCGGCTCGCGTCCATCTTCAATACGAAGCCGGCGATGAAGCGGCTGTAGAAACGGTAGGCGATGGCGAACACCGCCAGCGACGCCGCGACCAGCCAGATCGCGTTCACGGGCTCACCGCGACGCAGAGCGACCACGCCCAGGCACGCCGCGCCGACCAGTGCGAGCAGCAGCCACAGGCATCGCGTTGCCAGCGTGGCGGGCATGATCGCGACGGCCTGCGGTCTGGCGTCGGCGTTTCGACTGTGCATGGGGCGTTCCTTCGTAGGGCAATACGGCAAGAGTCGCGGTGCGGAGCGTGGCGGTCAATGCCGACGCAGCAGCATTGGTCGTTCGGGCAGATCACGAAGTGAGCCCGAGCGCGGCCCAACGTTTTTTGAACGGCGATACTGTTTGAGTAGGGCAGGAAGTCGGCTGGGCTTGCATTGGTGTGATCCGACCCTATCCAATCACAGCACGGCGAGATCTGGAGGCGGCAATGATTCACGAAATTCTGAAAATGGGCGACGAACGGCTGCTGCGCATCGCACCGCTGGTTCCTGAAGAGCTGATCGGCAGCGTCGAGCTGGATACGCTGATCGCCGACATGTTCGAGACCATGCATTCGGTGGGCGGCGTAGGCCTAGCCGCACCGCAGATTGGCGTGGACATGCAGCTGGTGATCTTCGGCTTCGAAAGCAGCGAGCGCTATCCCGATGCGCCGGAAGTGCCGCAAACCATCCTGCTCAATCCGGTGATTACGCCGCTGTCGCAGGATATGGAGGAAGGCTGGGAAGGCTGTCTTTCGGTGCCCGGCCTGCGCGGTGCGGTGAGTCGCTACAGCCTCATCCGCTACGAGGGCATCGACCCCAAGGGCGAGCGCATCGAGCGCACCGCCGAAGGTTTTCACGCGCGCGTGGTGCAACACGAATGCGACCATCTCATCGGTCGCCTCTACCCCTCGCGTATCACTGATTTCAGCAAGTTCGGCTTTACCGACGTGCTGTTCCCCGGACAGGATTTGGCAGATGACTAAGCGTGCATTGTGGAAAGGCGTCGTTCTCGCCGAGAGCGACAACACGGTGGTGGTCGAGAACAACCACTATTTCCCGGTTGACTCACTGCATAAGGAAAACTTTCGCAGCAGTGACCACCGCAGCGTTTGTCCCTGGAAAGGGACCGCGAGCTATTACGACGTGCTGGTCAACGGCGAAGTCAACGCCAACGCGGCCTGGTATTACCCCGAGCCGAAAGACGCTGCCAAAGAAATCAAGGATCACGTGGCGTTCTGGCGCGGCGTCGAGGTGGTCTGACCCTGGTCTTTGTCTAAGTTGACGCGGTAGTCCTCGTGCCGCCCCGGGTTATGCTTTAGGCATCACTCTTAAGGGCGACTCGATGACTGTCTCAGACGCTGCGCCGGCTCGTGGTTTTCGCTATTACGACATGCTGGTCGCCGGCATGGTCGCGGTGCTGCTGTGTTCCAACTTGATCGGTCCCGCCAAGGTCAGCGTGATCGACCTACCGTGGATTGGCGCACTCAGTTTTGGTACCGGCAACCTGTTTTTTCCGATCGGCTATATCTTCGGCGACGTCCTGACCGAGGTGTACGGTTACGCGCGGGCGCGGCGCGCGATTTGGGCCGGCTTCGGCGCGATGATCTTCGCCACGGTGATGTCGTACGTGGTGATCCACATGCCGCCGAGCGGCGCCGAGCCGTTCAACAAGACCTTGCAGCCGGCCTTGGAAACCGTCTTCGGCGGCACCGCGCGTATCGCCGTGGCATCGATGATCGGTTACTGGGTTGGCGACTTCGTCAACGCCTTCGTCATGGCCCGTCTGAAGCTGGTGACCAAGGGCAAACACCTGTGGACGCGCACGATCGGTTCCACCGTGTTCGGCCAGGCCTTCGACAGCGTGACCTTCTACCCGATCGCCTTCTACGGCATCTGGGAAAGCACGACTCTGGTCAAGGTGATCGTGTTCAACTGGGTGATGAAGGTGCTGGTCGAAGTGGTGCTGACGCCGGTCACCTACGCGGTGGTGGGCTGGCTCAAGCGCGCTGAAAACGTCGACACCTTCGACTACGGCACGCGCTTCAATCCCTTTAGCCTGCGCGACGAAGGCGGACAAGCGCCGCATGCGTGAGGCCAACGGGGTGAGCGGGAATGCGGTGATTCCTTCGGCCGGCATCGCGCGGAATATCGGCATCGATCTGCTGCGCGGTTTGGCTATCGTGCTGGTCATCCTCAACCATATCGGCATCCGCATTCCGCTGAAAAAGACGCTGCTGGCCGAATTTTTGCCGCGCAGCTTTTTATCCAACCTCAACTACAACGGTTACGAAGCGGTGTTCGTGTTCTTCGTGATCTCGGGCTTTCTCATCGCCGGCAACGCGCTGCGGCGATGGGGTGACCTGGCGCGCATCGACATCAAGACCTTCTACGCACTGCGCTTTTCACGCATCGTACCGTGTCTGCTGTTGCTGCTTGCTGTGCTCAGCGTGCTGCACGGGCTGGGCGTACAGGACTATGTGATTGATCGGCCGGGCCAGTCGCTGCCGCGTGCCATCCTCGTCGCGCTCGGCCTGCACCTGAACTGGTACGAGGGCATGACCGGTTATCTGCCCGGCAATTGGGATGTGCTGTGGTCGCTGTCGATCGAAGAGGCGTTTTATATCGGCTTTCCCATCGTCTGCCTGCTGACGCGGCGAGTGTGGATACTGGTGCCGCTGCTGCTGGTGCTAGCCGTATCGATGCCGTGGACGCACATGGCGCTGACGGGCAACGAGATCTGGCAGGAAAAAGCTTACCTTCCGGGTATGTCTGCCATTGCAATTGGCGTTATCGGTGCGCTGCTGGCGCGACGCTTTTCGGTGCTGCCAACGGTGCCGGCGCGCGCGTTGATCGTTATCGGCGCGCTGGGCATGCTCGCGGAAATGTTCGAGGGTCGCGTTCTCTGGCCGATCATGGGCGACAGCATTCTTTTGCTGCTCACGGTGTCGGTGATGCTGATGCTGATCGGCCTGCAGGCGCGTGCTGCCACAAGCGTTCGCGGAATCGGCTGGCTGGCGTCGTGGGGCAGGCTCAGCTACGAAATTTATCTCAGCCATATGTTCGTGGTGTACGCGGTGGTGCGTGTTTATCGATCCACCGGTAGCGACATACGCTGGGGATTCCTCTGGTACCTGCTGGCGCTGCCACTTTGCTGGCTGCTCGGCAAAGCCGTGGCGCGGTTTGTTTCGATACCGTGCGAGCGGCTGTTGCGAGCACGGATGCTCCGGTCGTCAGGCGAACGGGCGGTTTGCGCAACGCCTGAGAACTAGCCACAACCGCTTTGGTTTTCGCGTCGAAGCGAAGGCGACCAAATCAGGCGTGCCGATACTGGTTGATGCTCGCGCGCAAATCTTCGCTGGCAGCGCGCGCCGCTTCAGCGAAATCCTCACCGTTGCTGGCGTAGAGAATCGCGCGGGAGGAGTTGATCATCAAACCGCTGCCGTCGGCGGTCTGGCCGTAGCGCACGACGGCTTCCACGTCGCCTCCCTGCGCGCCGATGCCGGGCACGAGCAGTGGCATGTCGCCAATCAGGACGCGTACTTCGGCCAGCTGTTTCGGCCAGGTGGCGCCGGTAACCAGGGCGCAGTTGCCGTGGGTGTTCCAGTCGCGGGCGATGATCTGCGCTACGTGCTGATACAGCGGTTTGGCGATGCCGTCTGCATCGAGAACGCTGAGATCCTGCAGGTCGGCGGCGCCGGGGTTGGAGGTGTGGCAGAGCAGGATCACGCCCTTGTCGGCGCGATCGAGAAACGGCTGCGCCGAGTCGCGGCCGAGATACGGGTTGAGCGTGACCGCGTCGGCGCCGTAGCGGTCGAACGCTTCGGTCGCGTAGTGCTGCGCGGTTGAGCCGATGTCGCCGCGTTTGGCGTCGAGGATCACCGGCACGCCCGGATGCTTGTTGTGGATATGCGCAATCAGCCGCTCCAGCGCATCCTCCGCACGCAGTGCGGCGAAGTGGGCGATCTGCGGCTTGAACGCACAGACAAGGTCGGCGGTGGCGTCGACGATGGCGCGGCAAAATTCGAATACTGCATCCGGCTGTTTCTGCAAATGTGTCGGCAGGCGCGAAATTTCCGGGTCGAGACCGACGCAGACCAGCGATTGGTTGCGGTTCCAGGCGTTCTGCAATGAGGCGATAAAATTCATGGAATCAATGGACGTGAGCAAGGGGACGCCCGTGATGGTCACCGGCGGCTGGCTATCATAACCCGCCACCCCGCGCGGCTCGGCGTGCCCGTTTCAACGATGCGGGTTTTTGCTCGACGGCCGCGAGGCTGCGCGGATTCGTTGGCATCAACGGACCGGTCGCTGTGTACCTGCATTCAGTGCCGGCGCGTCTGCCGCGACGCCGTGGTTTTGGCCTCAGGCCAGAGCTTCATGATGACACCGATGCTAGCTTGAAGTCTGGCGAACGAAACACCGTCGCGGGCTTGGGTCGTGAGGCCACGTACAAACGTGTCGAACATCAGGCCCATGTTTTTCGCATGGGTGTCGCCGGGTAATTCGTTGGCAGCTATCGCGCTCTGCACGCAACGCTGAAATCCTTCGCGCGTGTTCGAGCGGTCCTGTTTGAGAATCTCGCCGGCGATGCTTTCGCCGCCGGCATAGGTGGTCGCCGAGATCACCAGCAGGCAACCGGCCGGATGGCTGCTTTCGGTCTGCATGCGCGCCGAGCGCGTCAACGCCAGCTCCACCGCCTGCCGCGCGGGTATCGTCGGGTCGTAAAGGCTCGCCATCACCTGGCCATGGGTATCCAGATAGCGTTGCAGCACCTCGGCGAACAGAGCCTCTTTCGAGTCGAAAGCTGCGTAAAAGCTGGGCGCCGAAATGCCGCCCATCGCTTCTTTCAGCAGCGACAGCGAGGTCGCCTCGTAGCCGTGCGCCCAGAACGTGTGCATCGCCTGATCGATGGCGTTCGCGCGGTCGAAGCTTCGCGGGCGTCCTGTTCGGGGCATGTGAGTCTCCAAGTGCGAATGTCGCTACTTTAGTACCGATTGGTATCAAAGTCATTGACGCGAGAGGCTGTTCCCTCTAATTTATATATCAATCGATACATAAGTGATAAATCATGCCTTTCGATCTTTCCACCGAAATACCGGGTCAGCCGTCCGTGCCCGCCGCTTCCGCGGCGCTGCCCGCGTTACCCATGGCCGGGCTGCTGGCGTTTGCCATGACGGGGTTCATCGCGATCCTCACGGAAACCCTGCCGGCGGGTCTTCTGCCGCAGATCAGCCAGGGCTTGTCCATATCGCAGGCGTCGGCGGGTCTGCTGGTGAGCGCTTACGCACTGGGATCATTGCTGGCAGCCATGCCGCTGACGATTGCGACGCAGAGCTGGCGACGGCGGCGGGTATTGCTCATCGCCGTCGTGGGTTTTTTGCTTTTCAATTCGCTGACCACGGTGGCAGGCACGTTTGCCCTGGCGCTGTGCGCCCGTTTCATGGCCGGTGTGGCGGCGGGTCTGGCTTGGGGCCTGCTCGCCGGCTACGCGCGGCGGCTGGTGCCCCCGCAGCTGCAGGGCAAGGCACTGGCGATTGCCATGGTGGGCACGCCGATCGCGCTGTCGCTGGGCACGCCGGCAGGTACGTGGCTGGGCAGCGTGTTTGGCTGGCGCATAGCGTTCGGTGTGATGTCCGGTCTCGCGCTATTGCTGATCCCCTGGATTCTGATGGCGGTACCCGATATGCCCGGCCAGCCAGCCGGAAAGCGGTTGGCGCTGATCGAGGTACTGCGCTTGCGCGGCGTTCGGCCCGTGCTGCTGGTGATCACGATCTGGATGCTCGGTCACAACGTGCTTTATACCTATGTAGCGCCGTACCTGTCGGCCAATGACATGCGCGGAACGGTCGATATCGCCTTGCTGGTCTTTGGACTAACGGCGTTGCTGGGGATCGGCGCCATCGGCATAGCCGTCGACCGGTGGTTGCGTGGGCTTACGCTGATCAGCCTGGTCGGTTTTGCCATCGCGGCGCTGCTGCTTGCGTACGCCGGCAGCTTCAGGCCCGTCGTTTATGCGGGCGTGGCGCTGTGGGGGCTGTGCTTTGGCGGCGCAGCCACCTTGCTGCAGACCGCCGCCGCCGATGCGGCCGGGGCGCATGTCGATGTGGTGCAGGCCATGGTCACCACGGCCTGGAACCTCGCGATTGCGGCAGGCGGGTTAATCGGCGGCTTTGCCCTGCAACGCCTTGGCGCCAATGCGGAGCCCTGGCTGATGCTGGTGCTGTCGCTGCTGGCACTGGCACTCGTTGGCTGGGCCAGCAGCGGCTTTCGGCCGGGCCATCGCGCGAGATAGTTGCGATGGGCGCGGATGAATGGCGTGCCCGCGATATCGACCGACACACAAGCAAGGATTTTTCATGACACCGCACGATCTTTCTGCCCGACTGGATGCCATCGAAAGCCGCCTGGCGATCGACGCACTGATCGCCAGCTATGCGCTGGCCTTTGATAATCGAAACGAGACCATGCTGCGCGGGCTTTGGCACGATGACGCGCGTCTGTTGCTGGGCGATTTCGGTAACTCCGAAGGCGTGGAGGCCATTCTTGCGGCCGCGCGGCGCAACTGGCAGCGCATGCCCCACATGCATCACTGGATGGCCAATGCGCTTATTCAGATCGACGGCGACGACGCGACCGGTCTGGTCGCCGCGGACTGCTTGTTCTTCGATCGCGAGCAGGGGACGCTGCAGGTCAGCGGCCAATACCGCGACGTCTATCAACGCCGCGAGAGTCGATGGGCTCTCGTGCAGCGCGAATTCGACTGTCACTTCGTCACCCCTCTGCGCGACTGGCAGCCCTTGGGCGGAAGTGAAACGTTCGACGTGGCGTCTTGAGATCCTGGCGGCACGGCGGGATTCGCTTTCTTGAAAAGGGGTAGCGCATGAAAGTGGCATTTATCGGCATCGGCAGCATGGGTGCAGCGATTGCGCTACGACTGCTCGGAGCGGGGCATGAGGTGCACGCATGGAATCGCAGTCCCACGGCGGTGCAGCAGCTTGCTGGGGTTGGTCTGCTCGATTCAGCGGCGCGCGCGTTTGCCGAGCACGAAGTGGTGATCACCATGCTCTCCGACGATCAGGCGTTGCGCGAGGTCATCCTCGAAAGCGGCGCGCTGGCGGCGGCGCGCCCGGGCGTGGTGCATATGGTGATGTCGACCATCTCACCGCGATTTGTCGAGCAGCTGCAGGCGCCGCACGCGGCGGCCGGCGTGCATTATCTGGCCGCGCCGGTGTTCGGTATTCCTGCGGTAGCGGCGCGCGGCGAGCTCAATATTCTCGCGGCGGGCAGTAAGGCTGCGCTCGACAAGGTTGCGCCGCTGCTGGCTGTGATGAGCAAGAAAACCTGGCCTCTGGGTGACCAGCCCGCGCACGCCAACATTGCCAAGATCGCCGGCAATCTGATGATCACGCAGGCGATCGAATCGATGGCCGAAGCCAGTGCGCTGGTCGAAAGTCACGGCCTGGCGCCGGCGGCCTTTCTCGACGTGGTAACCCACACGATGTTCGCCTGCTCCAGTTACCAGCGTTACGCGGGCAACATCTGCAGCGACAGCTATGAGCCCGGTTTCAAGTTGTCACTGGGACTGAAGGACGTGCGGCTGGCGTTGGATGCCGCCGCCGTGCGTGGTGCCAGTCTTCCTTCCGCCGCGATCGTGCGCACGCATATGGAAACGGCGGTACGCGAAGGGAAGGGCGATCGCGACTGGTCGATTCTGGCGCTGGCCGCGCGCGAGGCGGCGCTGGGTCGTGAATAGCGTTGACTGATCTCGCCTGAGTGATCGGCAACAAAAAGCCCGCACAGGGCGGGCCGTTTGCCGAATCGCAGAAGCGGAAAATCAGGCCAGCTTCTTGTACTTCACCCGGTGCGGACGCGCGCCCTCTTCGCCAAGGCGGCGCTTCTTGTCAGCCTCGTATTCGTTGTAGTTGCCGGGGAAGAACTCCACGTGCGAGTCGCCTTCGAACGCGATGATGTGCGTGGCGATGCGGTCGAGGAACCAGCGGTCATGCGAGATCACCATCGCGCAGCCGGGGAACTCGAGCATCGCATCTTCCAGCGCGCGCAGCGTCTCCACGTCAAGATCGTTGGACGGCTCATCGAGCAGCAGCACGTTGCCGCCCTGCATCAAGGTCTTGGCCAGATGCAGACGACCACGCTCACCGCCGGAGAGCGAGCCGACCAGCTTCTGCTGATCGGTGCCCTTGAAGTTGAAGCGGCCGATGTACGCACGCGACTGCAGCTCGTACTTGCCGATGGTGATGATGTCCGCGCCGCCGGAGACTTCCTGCCACACGTTTTTCTTCGCATCGAGGTTGTCGCGCGACTGGTCGACGTAGGCCAGCTGCACGGTGTGGCCGAGCTTCACTTCGCCTTGGTCCGGCGTTTCCTGGCCGATGATCAGCTTGAACAGCGTCGACTTGCCGGCGCCGTTGGGGCCAATCACGCCGACGATGGCGCCCGGTGGCACCTTGAACGACACGTCGTCGATCAGCAGCTTGTCGCCGAAGGACTTGCTGACGTTCTTGAACTCGATCACTTCCTGACCCAGGCGCTCGCCCGGCGGAATGTACAGCTCGTTGGTTTCGTTGCGCTTCTGGTACTCGACCGAGTTCAGCTCCTCGAACCGGTTGATACGCGCCTTGCCCTTGGACTGACGGCCCTTGGCGGCCGAGCGCACCCACTCCAGCTCGCGGGCGAGTGCCTTTTGACGACCCTTTTCAGAAGCTTCTTCGCGGGCCAGACGCTCGCCCTTCTGTTCCAGCCACTCGGTGTAGTTGCCCTTCCACGGAATGCCTCGGCCACGATCAAGCTCGAGAATCCACTCCGCCGCGTTGTCGAGGAAGTAGCGGTCATGCGTCACCGCCACCACGGTGCCGGTGTAGTCATGCAGGAACTTTTCCAGCCAGTCGACCGACTCGGCGTCCAGATGGTTGGTCGGCTCGTCGAGCAGCAGCATGTCGGGCTTGGACAGCAGCAGACGGCACAGCGCCACGCGGCGCTTCTCACCACCGGACAGCGGCCCGATCTTGGCTTCCCACGGCGGCAGGCGCAGCGCGTCGGCGGCGACTTCCAGCTGGCGCTCGAGCGCATGCGCGTCGTTGGCAGCCAGCAGATTTTCCAGCTCCTGCTGCTCCTTGGCCAGCTTGTCGAAATCGGCGCCTTCCTCGGCGTATTCGGCATAGACCTCTTCCAGCCGCTTCTGCGCATCCAGAATTTCGGAGACGCCTTCCTCGACCGCTTCGCGCACGGTCTTTTCCGGGTCGAGCTGCGGCTCCTGCGCCAGGTAACCGATCTTGGTGCCGGGGTTGGCGCGCGCCTCACCCTGGAAGTCGGTATCGACGCCAGCCATGATTTTCAGCACGGTGGACTTGCCGGCGCCGTTGACGCCGAGCAGGCCGATCTTGGCGCCAGGGAAGAAGGACAGCGAGATGTCCTTGATGATCTGGCGCTTCGGGGGAACGATCTTGCTCACCCCGTTCATGGTGTAGATGTACTGCATGCAGCCTCCGTAGGCTTACCGCGCCGCCCTGAGCAGGCAACACGTTAAAGAGAATTCGTCTAGCCGCCTATTATAGCGGCTTGTGGTGAGCGGACGTTGACGGTTGGCGCGCTGCGGCGGTGTGTTTTGCCCGCGCAAGCCAAATTCGGCGATGGTGGTCCCGGCGATCGGGGTTTGCGTTCGCCCAGGGCTGCGGCGTTGGCGACGCTGTGGCGCCAATACGCGCTTGGCATACCTGGTCAGATATCCGGGCAGTGGCCGCAAACCCCCGGCAGCGCTACACTTTCAGGCTGATTACGCGGATATAGCCCGCGCCATCCATCCCGCTCCCCACCCGCCGAGGCCAAGAATGTTCCCGAAGGACTGCACGATTGCCGGTTATGACGATGAACTGGCCAAGGCCATGGCCGACGAAGGCCAGCGCCAGGAAGATCACGTCGAGCTGATCGCCTCGGAGAACTACGCCAGCCCGCGCGTGATGGAAGCGCAGGGCTCGAAACTGACCAACAAGTACGCCGAAGGCTATCCGGGCAAGCGCTATTACGGCGGCTGCGAATACGTGGATATCGCCGAGAAGCTGGCAATCGAGCGCTTGAAGGAACTGTTCGGCGCCACCTACGCCAACGTGCAGCCCCATTCGGGTTCGCAGGCCAATCAGGCGGTGTACTTCGCGCTGCTGCAGCCGGGCGACACGATTCTGGGTATGTCGCTGGCCCACGGCGGCCATCTCACTCATGGCGCCAAGGTCAACTTCTCCGGCAAGATTTTCAACGCCGTGCAGTACGGCGTGAACGAGAATGGCCTGATCGACTACGACGAAGTCGAGCGCCTGGCCGTTGAGCACAAGCCGAAGATGGTCGTCGCCGGCTACAGCGCCTATTCGCAGCTGATGGACTGGGCGCGGTTTCGCGCCATCGCCGACAAGGTCGGTGCCTATCTGTTCGTCGACATGGCGCACATTGCCGGCCTCGTCGCCGCGGGCGTCTACCCGAGCCCGCTGCCGCACGCGCACGTGGTCACCTCGACCACGCACAAAACCCTGCGCGGCCCGCGCGGCGGCATCATCGTCGCCAAGGACGCCGGCGAAGAGATCGAGAAGAAGCTGCAGTCGATCGTGTTCCCCGGCATCCAGGGCGGCCCGCTGATGCACGTCATCGCGGCCAAGGCCGTGGCCTTCAAGGAAGCGCTGGAGCCGGAGTTCAAGACCTACCAGGCGCAGGTGATCAAGAATGCCAAGGCGATGGCCAAGACCTTTATCGAGCGCGGCTACAAGATCGTCTCCGGTGGCACCGAAAACCACCTGATGCTGGTCGACATGATCGGCCGCGACGTCACCGGCAAGGACGCGGAAGAGGCGCTGGGCAAGGCGCACATCACCGTCAACAAGAACGCCGTGCCGAACGACCCGCGCAAGCCCTTCGTCACCTCTGGCCTGCGCGTGGGCACGCCGGCGATCACCACCCGCGGTTATCTGGAAGCCGACACGATCGAGCTGACGAACTGGATCTGCGACGTGCTGGACAAGCCTGCTGACGAAACAGTGATCGCCAAAGTGCGCGATGCGGTGACGGTGCAGTGCAAAAAGTTTCCGGTCTACGGCTGAGCTATCTGGCATGTCGTCTCTGCAGATCGGACTTATCGGTGATCGCAATGACTCGGTCGTTGCGCATCGCGCGATCCCGTTGACGCTGGAGATGGCGGCCGCTGCGTGTGATGTGGCGATCGACGTTAGCTGGATCGGCACCGATCAAATCGGTGATGGTGCGGTTCTGTCCGATCTGGACGGTGTGTGGTGCGTGCCTGCCAGTCCGTACCGCGATATGGATGGCGCGCTCACGGCGATTCGCATCGCACGTGAACAAAAGATTCCCTTTCTGGGTACCTGTGGTGGTTTTCAGCACGCGGTGATCGAATACGCGCGCAACGTGGTGGGCTGGACCGATGCCGAGCACGCCGAGACGGCACCGCGGGCGCAGCGTCAGGTCATCGTGCCCTTGCTGTGCTCTCTGGTGGAGGTGGCCGACACGGTGCATCTGGTGGAAGGTTCGCGGCTGGCGCGGGCGTACGGCGAGACTAGGATTGTCGAGGGCTATCACTGCAGCTATGGCCTGAGTTCCGACTTTCGCCACGCGATAGCGGACACGTCGCTTCGTGTCAGCGCGGTCGACGATAGTGACGATATTCGCGGCATGGAGCTGGATGACCATCCGTTCTTCGTCGCCACGTTGTTTCAGCACGAGCGAAACGTATTCCAGGATCGGCTATCACCGCCGGCGCGTGCGTTCGTCGAAGCCATCGTCCACACTCGCTAGCCATGCATTGCCCCTTCTGCCAGCACGAAGACACCCGCGTGATCGATTCGCGCCTCGCCGAGGACGGCGGTACGGTGCGGCGTCGGCGGGAGTGCCCGCAGTGTGGCGAGCGGTTCAATACGTTCGAAACGGCGGATCTCAAGCTGCCGACGATCGTGAAAAGCGGCGAGCGGCGTGAGACCTTCGACGAGCGCAAGCTGCGGGTGAGCTTCGAGCGCGCGCTGCAGAAGCGGCCGGTGACCAGCGACGCGGTGGACGCCGCCGTGCGCGCCATCGTCAACGACCTGCGCCGCAGCGGCGACCGCGAAGTGCCGTCGCGCGAAGTGGGCGAGCTGGTGATGCGCGAGCTGAAGAATCTCGATCAGGTTGCCTACGTGCGGTTCGCCTCGGTTTATCGCAGTTTCGAGGACGTGCACGCGTTCCGCGAGGAAATCGAAAAGCTCGAGCGCGACTTGCCCGGGCTAGAAACGCTGCAGCTGCAGCTGCTTGGCGAAACCGTCGCCAAGCGCAGCAAGAAAGTCTGATCGCGTCGCACCCGCAAGGAGCAAGCATGTTCGTGGCTATCTACCGCTGGCGCTTGCACCCCGAGCTGGAGCAGGACTTCGTTGCCAACTGGCATCGCATTACCTTGCTCGGCCTGGCCGCCGGGTCGGGCGGCTCCAGTTTGTTCAAGGATGCCGAGGGCTGCTGGGTCGCCATTGCGCGGTGGGAATCTGTCGAAGCACGCGAACGCTTCCTGAAATTGATGGAAGGCGATTACGCCGAGCCCGGCATGCGCGAGCGCGCGCGCATCGCGGTGATCGAGCGCCTGCCAGCGCAGGAATTGGAGTGCGTGCTGGATTGCTGGGCGCCGCTAAGCGACCCTTCGACCGTTCTCAAGCCATGAGCCATTTCAGCGCGGTCGATCACGCCCACATGGCGAATGCACTTTGCCTGGCCGAGCGCGGGCTTTTCACCACGCAGCCGAATCCGCGCGTGGGCTGCGTTCTCGCGCACGGCGATGAGGTGGTTGGCGAAGGCTGGCATCAGCGCGCGGGCGGGCCGCACGCCGAAGTGTTTGCCCTGCGCGAGGCGGGCGATCGTGCGCGAGGGGCAACAGCCTACGTCACGCTGGAACCCTGCGCGCATCACGGCCGTACGCCGCCGTGCGCGGATGCGTTGGTTGCCGCCGGCGTAAAGCGCGTCGTCATCGCCGCGGAAGATCCGTTTCCGCAGGTTGCCGGTCGCGGTATCGCCAGGTTGCGCGAAGCCGGCATCGCCGTCGAAACCGGACTGATGCGCGCCGCCGCGCGCGAACTCAATATCGGTTTTTTCAGCCGCATCGAACGCGGCCGGCCGTGGCTGCGCGTCAAGTTGGCGATGAGTCTGGACGGCCGTACGGCATTGGCCAATGGTGAGTCGAAGTGGATCACCGGCGAAGCGGCGCGTGCCGACGTGCAGCGCTGGCGCGCGCGCAGCTCGGCCATCCTCACCGGTAGCGGAACCGTGCTGGCCGATAACCCGCGGTTGACGGTGCGATTGCCGGACGACCAGGCGTTTACGCCGCCGCTGCGCGTGGTGCTGGATCGTCAGCTGCGCACACCGGCCGGCAGTCATGTGCTGGATGGCAGCGTGCCGACGCTGGTTCTGCACGCGGCAGCGCTCGATGAAACCGCCGTTGAAGGCGATGCACAGGCGGATGCTTTTGAATGCGTATTCGTGCCGGAGTCCGGCGATGCGCTCGATCTTTCTGCCGTGCTGGGCCTGCTGGCCGAGCGCGGCTGCAACGAGGTGCAGGTGGAAGCCGGTCCGGTGCTTTGCGGCGCGCTGTTCGCTGCTGGCCTGGTTGACGAGCTGCTGCTCTACGTTGCGCCCTTGTTGCTGGGTGACAGCGCGCGCCCGCTGCTGCAGCTGCCATCGCTTGACGATATGGCCGATCGCTGGCGACTGCAGATGATCGAGCAGCGCCAGATAGGAAACGACTGGCGCCTGCGCCTGCGGCCCGCTTCATCGGCTTGATCCGGAAAAGGTTGCCTCGGATATCGCGCCGACGCGGATCGCAGCGTTCGCGTGGCAGGACAGCGCATTCCGGTCGCCAGCCCGTGCTGATGCTAGACTTCGCCGGTCGGCTTGCCGGCAAACACCATAGCGTCTTCAGGGCGGGGCGAAATTCCCCACCGGCGGTAGGTTGAAAGGCGGCCTTTTCGGAGGCTTTCAGACAACGAGCCCGCGAGCGCCTTCGCACCAGCGAAGGGTCAGCAGATCCGGTCAGACTCCGGAGCCGACGGTTGGAAGCTGGCGACAGTTTCCTGAAAGTCCGGATAAAAGAAGACGGTCGAACGTGCAGCTTCACAGCTGCGCGCCGACCTCGTGCCTTGGGGCGTTTCTTCGCATGCGTTCAACGCGGGAAACGTTTCATGAAACTGATTGCAACATTTCGACATGTCGTTGATTCCGGCGTAAGCCTCCTGCAGGAGGTGCGCTGATGTTCACCGGCATCATTCAAACCGTTGGCCGCATCGCACGACTCGAGCCGCGCGGCGGTGACGTGCGTCTGGCCATCGATACGGCTGCACTCGATCTTGCCGATGTGCAGCTGGGCGACTCGATTTCCGTCTCCGGCGTGTGCCTCACGGCGGTCACGTTCGAGGCCCGCGGCTTCAGCGCCGACGTTTCCAACGAGACGCTGAAGCTGACCACCCTGGGCAAGCTGAAAGCCGGCGACCCGGTGAATCTGGAAAAGGCCCTGCGCCTGGCCGATCGTTTGGGCGGCCATCTGGTATCCGGCCATGTTGATGGGCTGGGCAAGGTGGTGTCGATCACGCCGGACGGCCGCTCGCAGCGTTGGGTTTTCGAGGTGCCGGCAACGCTGGCCCGTTATATCGCGGCCAAGGGCTCGGTTTGCATCGATGGCACCAGCCTCACCGTCAATGAAGTGGCGGGGCAGCGCTTCGGCGTCAACCTGATTCCGCATACGGTGGAAAACACCGCCTTCCACGCACGCCGCGTCGGCGACGCGGTCAATATCGAAGTGGATGTCATTGCACGCTATGTCGAAAGGCTGCTCGCCAGTGGCGACGCGCCAAAACTCGATGAAGCCTTTCTGAAACAGCACGGCTTCGCTTGAGCGCAGGCCGGTTCCTCGCGCTGCCTTTGGCATCGCGCAAAAATCCTTCCAGGACCACCCATGGCTTTCAACACCATCCCCGAAATTATTGACGACATCCGCGCCGGCCGCATGGTGGTGATCCTCGATGATGAAGATCGCGAGAACGAAGGCGATCTGATCATGGCCGCCGAAAAGGTGCGCCCCGAGGACATCAACTTCATGGTGCGCGAGGCGCGCGGTTTGGTCTGCCTGACGCTGACCGAGCAGCGCACGCGTCAGCTCGGCCTCAAGCCGATGGTCAGCGACAACACCTCGCCGTACCACACCAACTTCACCGTCTCGATCGAGGCGGCCGAAGGCGTCACCACCGGCATCTCGGCGCACGATCGCGCGCGCACATTGCAGGTGGCCGTCAAGGCGGATGCCAAGCCGCAGGACATCCTCCAGCCCGGCCATATTTTTCCGCTGACGGCACAGCCCGGCGGCGTGTTGACCCGCGCCGGTCACACCGAGGCAGGTTGCGATCTGGCCGGTCTGGCCGGTCTGGAGCCCGCCGCGGTGCTGATCGAAGTGCTGCATGAAGACGGCTCGATGGCACGACGCCCCGAACTGGAAGTCTTTGCGGCCAAACATGGATTGAAGATCGGCTCGATCGCCGAGCTGATTCGCTACCGCCTCGAAACCGAAAAAACGGTCACCCGCGTTTACGAAGACGATGTCGAAACCGAGTTCGGACCGTTCAGGCTGATCGCCTATCGCGACATCATCCGCAAGGGTCTGCACTACGCCCTGGTCCGCGGCACCGTCGACGACGGCACGCCGGTACTGTCGCGCGTACATGTACGCAATACCTTGTCCGACGTGCTGCATCTGCAGCGCGACGATCTCGGTCTTACGGTGACCTCGGCCCTGCGTCGTATCGCCGACGAAAACCGTGGCGTGCTGCTGGTGCTGTCGGGAGAAGATACGCCGGAAGCCTTGCTCGGCCGGCTCAATCGTCAACCGGTCGCGCAGGCGACGGAAGAAGCGCAGCTGCAGGAGTGGCGCCAGCATGGCCTGGGCGCGCAGATGCTGGTCGACCTGGGCGTGCATCGTCTGCGCGTACTCGGTACGCCGCGCAAGCTGGTGGGGCTGGCCGGCTTCGGGCTTGAGGTAGTGGAATACGTCTAATCCTTCGGGAATAAAGCTGAAACCGTCGCGCGCGCTTGAGCGCGATGACGCTCTAACATCGTCGAGCAACCTAGCGAGCAGGAGAATTTCGTTTGGAAATACGTCGAGCACAACCGGATGATGTCGCGCCGATCATCGATTTGATGGACGAGCTGGGCTACCGCGTGACCGATGAACTGATTCGACACAAGCTGGCCGCGCTACGGGACAGCGTGGAAGATGCGGTGCTGGTGGCTGTAGTGGATCAGCGCGTCGTCGGCTGCATCAGCCTGCATGCCTTTTTCATGTTTCATGTCGAGGGAAAGATCGGTCGCATTACGTCTTTCGTGGTGACGTCGAAGGTGCGCAGTCAGGGTATCGGCGCCGTGCTGCTGGACGCGGCACACCGCTGGTTCGAGTCGGTGGGCTGTACCAAGTTCGAACTGACCAGCGGCGACCAGCGCGTGCGGGCGCATCAGTTTTACGAGAGCCATGGTTATCGTCGCGGCGGCCAGCGGCTAACACGGGATGCCGGCCGGTGAGGCCTGGCTGTTGATGACGTATCAGATATTTCAGGAATTCGATTCAGCATGAAAGACACACAGGTCCGATTGATTGCACCGTCCGGTTATCCGCATGACCGCGCCGCAATGGCCCGCGGCATCGCACGTCTGCGCGAGGCCGGCTGCGAGGTAAGCGGGCTGGACGTGCTCGATCGCGTGGAGCTGCGCTATGCCGGCACTGATACGCAGCGCGCCGCGGATATCAACGCGCTGGCTGCAACAGAGGCGTTGCCGGATATCGCTCTGGCGGTGCGCGGTGGCTACGGTGCTACGCGCCTGCTGCCGCACCTGCAATACGACGCGCTGCGTGAGCGGTTGACCGGCAGCAACACGCTGCTGGTCGGCCACAGCGACTTCACCGCGATCCAGATGGCGCTTTACGCCAAGTCCGCGTTGGTCTCGTTCGGGGGCCCGATGCTGGGGCCGGATTTTGGCGCCGACGTGGCCAGTGATTTCACCTTGCCGCATTTCTGGAATACCGTGCGCGCGCCGCAGTCGTCGGCCACATGGACGACCAGCGATCAGATTGAACTCGACGTGGAGGGGCCGCTCTGGGGCGGCAACCTGGCGATGTTGTGCAGCCTGATCGGCACGCCATATTTTCCGGATATCGACGGTGGCATTCTGTTTGTCGAGGACGTCACCGAGCCGCCGTTCCGGATCGAGCGGCTGCTGTATCAGCTGCACCTTTCTGGCGTGCTTGGCCGGCAACGCGCCCTGCTGCTCGGCGACTTTACCCAGTGCAAGCCCAGCGGTTACGACAACGGCTACGATCTGTCGAAAGGTTTCGCGCAGCTGCGGGGCGTGCTCGATATTCCGGTGATCGACGGCCTGCCGTTCGGTCACGAGCCGAAAAAATTCACCCTGCCGTTCGGGGCGCCCGCGCATTTGCGGACGTCTGATGGCAAGGCGACGCTGGAGTTCAGCGGTTATCCGCATCTGGCTCGCTAGAAGCGCCAATACTCGCCCGGCACCCGTGATCAAGCAGGAGTGCCGGCAAACCCGTAAAATGCGCGGTCAGCCTGGACTGCGCGTCACTCAGCCGGCTTTTATCAAAGGAACATGCGAAATGAAGATCATCGAAGGCGATTTCGCCACGCCCAAGGGCAAGTTCGCCATCGTCGCGGGGCGTTTCAACGGCTTCGTCGTCGAGCCCCTGGTAGCCGGTGCGCGCGACGCGCTGGTGCGCCACGGCGTGAAGGACGACGCGATCGAGCTGATTCGCGTGCCGGGCGCCTGGGAGATTGCGCTGGCCGCACACAAGCTGGCCAACTCCGGCAAGTACGCCGCGGTAATCGCACTGGGTGCGGTGATTCGCGGCAGCACGCCGCATTTCGACTTTGTCGCCGGTGAGTGTGCAAAGGGTCTGGCGCAGTCCGCGTACAGCTCCGGTGTGCCGGTCGCTTTCGGCGTGCTGACTACCGACAGCATCGAACAGGCGATCGAACGTTCCGGCACCAAGGCCGGCAACAAGGGCGTCGACGCGGCCATGGCGGCGCTTGAGATGGTCAACCTGTACGGCAAGCTGTGATGGCACAGGCGCCGCAGGGTCTGGACATGGCCGCGCGTTCGCGCGCCCGCCGCCGTGCGCTGCAGGCGCTGTACGCGTGGCAGCTCAGCGGCAGCCATATAAATGCAGTGATCGACCAGTTCCGCCACGAGCAGGACATGGAAATCGCCGACCTCGAATACTTCGAGGATCTGCTGCACGGCGTGGAGAAAAACGTCGACGCGCTGGACGAGGCGCTGCGCCCGCATATCGACCGCGAGGTCGCGCAGATCGATCCGATCGAACGCGCCGCACTGCGCCTGGCCACCTACGAACTGAAGTTTCGCCCCGACGTGCCGTATCGCGTGGTGATCAACGAGGCGATCGAAGTGACCAAGCGTTTCGGCGCCGACCACGGCCACAGCTACGTCAACGGCGTGCTCGACAAGCTGGCCGCCGAGCTGCGCGCGGTGGAGAAACGCGGCTGATGTCGGGCGCGGCCAGCGACCTCGCCGTGGCTGTGCCTGTGCTGGAAACCGAGCGTCTGCGCTTGCGTGCGCATCGCGCTGACGATCACGCGGCGCTGTCCGCCACCTGGGCCGATCCGCTGGTCTATCGTTTTCTCAGCGGCCAGCCGACGTCACCGCCGGATGCCTGGATGCGCTTGCTGCGCTACGGTGGCCTCTGGTCGATGCTCGGTTACGGCTATTGGGCCGTCGAAAAAAAAGCGAGCGGCCAGCTGATCGGCGATATCGGCTACGCCGATTTTCGGCGCGGCATGACGCCTTCGCTCGACGGCATGCCCGAGCTCGGCTGGGTACTGGCGTCGCACGCGCACGGCAAAGGCTACGCGAGCGAGGCGCTTGCCGCCGCGCAGGCATGGGGCGACAGCCATTTCGGCACGCACCGCTCGTGTTGCATCATCGATCCGGACAACGTCGCGTCCATTCGACTGGCCGTCAAAACAGGTTTCGTTTTCTGGAAGGAAGGCGAGGTCCACGGCACCACGGTGCACGTCTTTACACGCGACGCTTAGACGAACCGCCGCGAGGAAAGGCATATGGAATTCAGCCTGATCGAACGCATCCGCTCGCTTACCGAACAGTCGCGCGACGACGTCAGGTTCGGCATTGGCGACGACGCCGCCGTGCTCGCCGTACCGGCCGGGCAGGAGCTGGCGGTAGCGATCGACACGCTGGTGGAAGGCGTGCATTTTCCACGCGGTACATCGGCGGCCGACATCGGCTGGAAGGCGCTGGCGGTAAATCTCTCCGATCTCGCGGCCATGGGTGCTACGCCGGCGTGGGCCCTGCTGGCGCTGACCTTGCCCGAGCCGGATCAAGCTTTCGTCGAAGGGCTTGCCGAAGGTTTTGCGCAGCTGGCCAAGCCGCACCGGCTGGCGCTGGTCGGCGGCGACACCACGCGCGGTCCGCTGAGCATCAGCGTCGCGGTACACGGTTTTGTTGCGCCGGGAAAAGCGCTGATGCGTTCCGGCGCCAGGGTGGGTGACGCGGTGCTGGTGACCGGCACGCTGGGCGATGCGGCGGCCGGCCTGCATGCGCTGGCCCATCTTTCTGCGGTCGAGGATCAGCGCAGCGACGCACGCGATCTGCTTGTCGCCCGGCTCAATCGACCGACGCCACAGCTGGCGGCCGGCTCGGCGCTGCGCGATCTGGCGCACGCGTGTATCGATGTTTCCGATGGCCTGATCGCCGACCTCGGGCATATCTGCGCGGCCAGCGGTGTCGGTGCGGAAATCGACGCATCGCTGCTGCCGCTCTCGCCGTCGCTGATAGCGATTTACGACGACGCCAGCGCGGGGCAGTTCGCGCTCACCGGCGGCGATGACTACGAGCTGTGCTTTACCGTGCCGATGCATCGACTCGCCGATGTGCAGTCCGACCTTTCGCGGCTCGGCTGCGGCGTCACACGCATCGGCCGCATTGTCGAAGGCCAGGGCGTCAGCGTGCGTGGTGTCGACGGCCAGTGGCTGGAAACCGGGCAGGCCGGCTGGAATCATTTCGCATGAGCGCCAAGAAAATTCTCAGCGCCGAACAGCGTCGTGCACTGCTTGCCACGCCCGCCGGCTGGCTGGCCTGCGGCTTCGGTTCGGGGCTCACGCCGGTGGCGCAGGGTACCTTTGGCTCACTCGCCGCGCTGCTGCCGTGGCTGCTGCTGCGCCAGCTGTCGTTACCGCTTTATGTCCTGGTTTTGCTGGTCGGTTTTGCCATCGGCGTCTGGGCCTGCGATATCGCCGGTCGCGCCCTCGGCGTGGACGATCACCGCAGCCTGGTCTGGGACGAATTCATCGGCCAGTGGATCGCGCTGATCCCGCTGCTGCTTCCGGCACTGCTGCCGACGCGTTTCTCGACTTGGTGGTGGCTGCTCGCCGGCTTCGTGCTGTTCCGCCTGTTCGACGTGTGGAAACCCTGGCCGATCCGCTGGATGGATCGCCACCTTAAGGGCGGCATGGGCGTGATGGTCGACGATGTTGTGGCGGGGATTTTCGCGGCGATCGTGCTTGCGTTGTTGATGTATTCCATTCGGTAGCAAAACGCGCTTTTGCTTTGGCGCGAAATCTGAAAGCTCTGCGTACTGGTTCAAATGCAGCCCATGCCTTGCAAGGTGTCGCTAACAGCGCGATCAAGGTCGGTATGCGGTTCTGCGCCGAGAAACGCGACCAACTTGCGATTGTCCAGTTGCAGCGGTTGACGCCACAGGTAGCGCATCTCGCGCACTTCGCGAAACATCGTGACGAAGGGCGATGCCAGCGTGACGAACCACCACGGAAACGACCGCAGGGGCAGTTTCGGATGGGCGGCTGCTTTCCGAATAGCCGGCATCAAGGTGTTCCCGTCGACCCAGTGGCCACCGAAATGAAATCGCTCGAAGGCGGCCAGTTCGCTATCGCGTTCCAACAGTAAGGCGATGGTCTTGCCCACGTCCGGCAGATAGGCCCAGGCATGCGGCAAGTCGCGCTTTCCCGGGTAGCTCACGCTGCTCGGCTTTTTTCCGGTTTTTAAAATGGCGTTGAACCAGTTGTTGCCGGCGCGCGGGCCGAAGAAATCACCGCAGCGAAGTATCAATGCGCGTACGCCGTTAGTCGCGGCCGCTTCGAGGCGCTTTTCCATCTGCACGCGGATCGCACCTTTACGCGTCAGCGGATGCTGCGGCGAGCTTTCGCTCAATAGCGGCAGCGCGTCCGGTCCGAAGTTGTAGACCGCGCCGGGCAACACGATGCGCGCGTTGTTTTCCCGGGCCGCGTCGATGGTGTTGTCGAGCATGGGGAGTACAACGGTGTTCCAGTTCCGGTAGCCGGGCGGATTGACGGCGTGCACGATAACGCCAACGCCTCGCGCGGCTTTCGCCACGTCATCGGCTTTCATTGCATCACCCTCACGCCATTCAATGCCGGCGGCAAGATCGCTTCGCGTGGCGTCGCGAACCAGGCCGCGAACCGTCCAGCCATGCTGCAAAAGTGCGCGAGCGATTTCGCTGCCGGATCCACCGGTGGCGCCGAGTACCAACGCGATGCGTGCTGCTTGCATGATCTGCTCCCGTGGAATGTGGGATCAGGATGAGTGCTGTGCATCTAAATGGAAATTGCCTAAAAGCGAACTTCTGCTATACATAGATGCATGGCTACAAAAGAACCCGGTTGGGAGCTTTACCGTTCGTTCCTCGCGGTGATGCGTGAAGGAAGCCTGTCGGCTGCGGCGCGCAGCCTGGGCATGACCCAGCCAAGTCTGGGGCGGCATATCCGGCAGCTGGAGTCCGATCTGGGTGTCGTGCTGTTCACGCGTTCGCCGCAAGGCCTTATCCCCACCGACCTCGGCGATGAACTGGCGACACACGCGCAGGCAATGCATGCGACCTCCGCGGCTCTGCGTCGGGCCGCCTCCGGCAGCAATAGCGAAGTGCGCGGCGTCGTGCGTGTGACCTGCAGTGAAGTGATCGGCGCCGAGGTGCTGCCGCCAATCCTCACTGACCTGCGTCAGCAGCATCCGGGTATCGTGATCGAGCTGTCGTTGTCCAACCGGAACGAGGACATTTTGCGCAAGGATGCGGATATCGCCGTACGCATGAACCGCCCGGTGCAGTCCGCCTTGGTGGCGCGCCATATCGGCGCCATTCCGCTGGGACTCTATGCGCATCGCCGCTATCTGAAGGCCAGCGGCACGCCGCGGGTGCTGGACGATTTACATCAGCACGCGATCATCGGTTACGACCATGAAACGCCGGCACTGCGCGCCATTCGCGACAAGCTGCCGTTTGGTCGCGAGGATTTTTCGTTGCGTACCGATAGTGATCTGGCTCAGCTGGCGGCGATTCGCGCCGGATATGGCATCGGTGGCTGCCAGTGCGCGCTGGCCGAGCGCGATAAAAATCTTCTGCGCGTGCTGCCGCAGGCTTTCGCGCTCACTCTGGATACCTGGCTGGTGATGCACGAGGATCTCAAAGCCAGCCGCCGCACGCGTGCAGTATTCGACTATCTAGCGCCAGCGCTGATCGACTATGTGGGCGTCGGCAGCTGACGATGCCTGGGTTATATGACCTGCCGCGATAGTTGCCTCGAAGCCTCGCAGATAGTTATTTGCTTGAATGAAGCATGCTTTCCGAGCGCTGTAGAAAACGCCGGCCAGATGGCAAGAATTTCCTCTTGATAGCCACGCTGAATCGCTCCGATAGACGATAGTTGACAGTTAAATGAGAATCATTATCATCAAAGCTGTCACTCACTTTCTTCGGAGCGTGCCATGTCGATTTCCATCCTGTCCCATTCCCATCCTGTCGCTCATACCGCTTCGGCGCCCGCGCGATCCTTGCAACTGGTGAATACGCGAAGTGCCGTCGCCGACAATTCGGCCATCCGCCGCATCTCGAGCCAGCTTCTGCTGGACGGTGGCCGCGAGCTGGTGATCCAGCATCAGGGGGGTGAATACCACTTGCGGCTTACCCGTAACGACAAATTGATCCTCACCAAGTAAGTCACTTCGCCGCGCGCAGCGCGTCGGAACGTCCAAATTCAAGGCCCTAGCCAGACCACCCGCATGCGGGTTCCAGCCGGTCAGCAGTGCATGCCTGTCGCAGCATGCGCATCACCGCTGGAGGTGAACTATGTACGGCTGGTTTGATACGTCGCTGTGTATCGCGCGCACCTGGTTCGCAGCTCCGGACGAGCGTTGTCTGCGCATAACACCGGCCGAATTTATTCAGTGGCTACCGCTGCTAGGCAGCGTGCTGTACGTGCCAGCGCGTCGACAAGATGGCGGCGGCGTACAGCAGCCATATGGCGTGCTTTGCGAAGATCCGCTGCTTAAGCCGCTGCTGTACACGCGGTATCTGCGCGTGCGGGGTAATGTCAGCGCCGACGGTCCACGCGAGTGGATCGAATGTCTGGATGCGCGCGGCGAGACGCTCGCACAGCTGCACCTGTTGCCCGACACCGACTACCTGGCCTGGGACAACCTGCCAAGCGGCAGCACCGTGACCGAGAACGTGCCGCGCCATCTCGCGGCCTACCGGTTTCATGGATCGGCCGCGCACGTGATGCGTTTTCGCTGCCAATCCCTGGCCAACATCAGCTGCTTGGGCGAGGCGACGCCGCCGCGCATTTCGCCGTTGGGCCGCGTCATCGCGCACGCTATTGCCGGCGCACATCCGCTGCTGATGCAGGGCACACCGGTCACATAAACTCGAACAGGTGCCCGCCGGCTCGCCAAGGACGAGCCGGCGGGCGTCAGGCGATGTTGCTGTGACAGCGGACAGCGTGACTGTCCGGCGCGCCGGCCGCACTGTCCGCGGACACCGTTTGTACTGGCCTCGACGCCCGTAAAGCGTTGCCCTGACTCATTTTTCGCGTTGGCATGTGGATTGCAAAACCCTGTACGGGACCGCCCGGTGCGCGGTCAGGGATGCATCACATGATTCGCGACACTTCCGCACAAGACCGTATCGTCGAGGTCAAACCCAATCGCAAGCGTCGGCTGATGTTTATCGGCGGCGGCGTGGTGGTGCTGGCCTTGCTGGTCTGGTTGGTGCCCGGCATCGGCCGGCTGTTTTCCGCTTCATCATCGGTCAGCGCTTCGCGCCTGTCCTTCGCCACGGTTGAGCGTGGCCCGTTCGTTAACGATATCGCCGCCGAAGGCAAGGTCGTCGCCGCCGTCAGCCCGACCCTGTATGCCACCTACGGTGGCGCGGTCACATTGCAGGTGCACGCCGGCGATACCGTGAAGAAAGAACAGGTGTTGGCCACCATCGATAGCCCGGAGCTGCGCAACAAGCTGGCGCAGGAACAATCCAAGGCCGATGCCATGCAAGTCGATTATCTGCAGTCGCAGGTCGACGCGCGCACCAAGCGCAGCGATCTGCAGAAAGCCTTCGATAACGGCCAGATCGACGAGAAGAGCGCGGAGACCAACCTGGCGCGCGAGCAGAAGGCGTTCGCTGCCGGCGCAGCCACCGGCGTAGAAGTCGACCAGTCCAAGGACGCGCTGGAAAAAGCACGCATCGTGCTCGCGCATGCCAAGTCCGATCTGGGCATGAACAACGACAGCCTGAAGTTCAACATCGAGTCGAAGAAGCTCACCCACGACAACCAGATGCTGGTGGTGCAGGACCTGCAGCGCCAGGTCGACAACCTCAACGTCAAGTCGCCAGTAGATGGCCAGGTCGGCCAGCTGTTTATCGCCGAGCGTGCCACCGTGGCGAAAGACGCGCAGCTGCTCAGCGTCATCGATCTGTCCGCGCTGCAGGTGGAAATGCAGGTGCCGGAAAGCTTCGCGCGCGATCTGGGTATCGGCATGGGCGGCGAGATCAGCGGTAACGGCAACGTGTGGAAAGGCCTGGTTAGCGCCATCTCGCCCGAAGTGGTCAACGGCGAAGTTGCGGCACGGCTGCGCTTCGACGGCCAGACGCCGAAACAGCTGCGCCAGAACCAGCGCCTGTCGGTGCGTGTATTGCTCGACAAACGCGACAACGTACTCACCGTGCAGCGCGGCTCGTTTGTGGACGAATCCGGCGGCAACTACGCCTACGTCGTGCGCGACGGCATCGCCACCAAAACGCCGATCCGGGTCGGTACCAGCAGCATCGACAAGGTCGAGATTCTGGGTGGTCTGAAAGAAGGCGACCGCATCGTGATCTCGGGTACCGACAATTTCAAGAACGCGGCGAAGGTTGCGATCAGTAGCTAGTGCGTTCTTCCCGGACGCGAAAGTCAAAAGCGGTCGTCCACGTCCGCATTCATGAATCTCACCCAATACACCACCGAGGAAACGCACCATGCTGAAGATGAGCCACCTGTCCAAGGTCTACCGCACCGAAGTGGTCGAGACCTACGCGCTGCGCGATTTCAATATCGACGTGAAAGAAGGCGAGTTCGTCGCCGTCACCGGTCCCTCCGGTTCGGGCAAAACCACGTTCCTGACCATCGCCGGCCTGCTGGAAACCTTTACCGGTGGCGAGTATCACCTCGACGGCATCGAAGTCAGCAACCTCAATGACAACGCGCGTTCGAAGATTCGCAACGAAAAGATCGGCTTCATCTTTCAGGCGTTCAACCTGATTCCCGACCTCAACGTGTTCGACAACATCGAAGTGCCGTTGCGCTATCGCGGCATGAAGTCGGCCGAGCGCAAGCAGCGCATCATGGAATCGCTCGAGCGCGTCGGTCTGGCCTCGCGTGCCAAGCACTACCCGGCCGAACTCTCCGGCGGTCAGCAACAGCGCGTCGCCATCGCGCGCGCACTGGCGGGTTCACCGCGCCTGCTGCTCGCCGATGAACCGACCGGCAATCTCGATACGCAGATGGCGCGCAGCGTGCTCGAACTGCTCGAAGACATCCACCGCGGCGGCGCCACCATCGTCATGGTCACGCATGACCCCGAGCTGGCCGCGCGCGCCCAGCGCAACGTGCACGTGATCGACGGCCAGGTGGTTGACCTGTCGGAAGATCCGCGCTTCCACAGTGCGGTCACCGCGGCACAAGGCGGCGCCCGTTCGGACTGATCCGTTCGCGGATCTGTTCAACGCCTGGCCATAGCCGTCTATCCGTCCATAACCCGAGAGATTCATCCATGCGTCTGAAGTTGTTGCCCGTGCTGCTCCTGCTGGTCATCGCGCCCTTGTCCGGTCACGGCGAGGATTTGATGGAGGCTTACCAGCAGGCCATCGCCAATGATCCGGTGCTGAGTACCGCCGACGCCACCCGTCTGGCGGTGGCCGAAGGCGTGCCGCAGGCGCGTTCGGCCCTGCTGCCGCAGCTATCGGCCGGCTTGAGTTTCGATCAGAGTCATGGCGGCGTGGGTGGATCCAACATCGTCAATGGTGTCGCCGTTCCCACCAGCGCCGAAGGCCACAGTCGTTATCGCGATCTCAACGGCTCGCTCAGCCAGGCCATCATCAACCTGCCGGATATCGCCACGCTGCAAGCGGCGCATTCCACCAGCGACGCGCAAGATGAAACCTATCGTGCCGCCTTGCAGAACCTGTATGTGCGCGTGGCCAATGCGTACTTCAACGTGCTGATTGCGCAGGATCAGGTCGACGTCAATCAGGCCTACGAGGACGGATACAAGCAGGAGTTCGAGCAGACCAGTCAACGCTTGAAGGTCGGCCTGGAAAATTCGGCGAATGCGACCCAGGCCCAGGCTTTTTACCTCTCCATCAAGTCGGAGAGAATCTCCGCGCAGGACACCTTGAAGGATGCGTTGCGCGCTCTCGAACAGATTACCGGCCATCCGACGGGTACCTTGAAAAAGTTGCGCGAAGACATTCCTTTGCAGGCGCCCACGCCCAACGATCCCAAGGCCTGGGTCGCTGCAGCGATGGAGACCAATCCGGCCATTCTGTCCGCCCGCTTCACGGTCAGTGCCGATGAGCACAAGATCTGGGCGGCGCGCGCCGGCCACCTGCCGACCTTGAGTGCGAACGTGTATCGGGACAAGTTCGGTAGCTGGTCTAACAGCACGTCCACGCCAGCCGATTCCCGTTACGGGCCAGCCACCACCACCGTTGGACTCACGCTCAACGTACCCATCTTCAGCGGTGGTCTCACGCAGTCGCAGGTGCGCCAGGCAATTCATCAGCGCGACGCGGATCAGGGCGATCTCGAAACCGAACGACGTCAGGCCGCGCGCGATGCCAACAACTATTTCAACCTGGTGGTTGACGGCATCGATCAGGTGGAAACCAACCGCACCGCGGTGCAGGTCGCGCAAAAGTCGCTGGCATCCATGCGCGCTGGCTACACGATCGGCACGATGAATCTGCTTTATGTGGTGCAAGCGATCCAGATTCTGGCGCAGGCGCAGAGTCAATACACCGTGCAGCGTCACCAGTTCATTCTCAACAAGCTGTCGCTCAAACAGGCGGCCGGCACCATCGACATGCACGACCTTGAAGACGTCAACCGGCTGCTGCAGTGATCTTTGGCCGCCATCAATCGTTGATGCGAACAGAGCCTGCTCAATTGAACGGAGGGCAGAGCGATGTTTGCCTATTACGTTGATCTTGGCCTGCGCAGCCTGCGCCGAAATCCTGCGCTCACGGCGCTGATGGTGATGGCCATTGGCTTCGGTGTAGCGGCTTCCATGATTACGTATTCGGTGTTTCGCGCCGTGTCGGGCAATCCGATCCCTGATAAATCCGCACAGTTGTTCACGCCGCAGATCGATAACTGGGGGCCGCAGCAGAACCTGAAGGGCGAGCCGCCCGATGCGCTGAGCTATGTCGATGCCATGGCGTTGATGCGTGCACACCAGGCTATCCGTCAGACCCTGCTGTACGCGGTACATGTGTCGGTTATGCCAGGCGGTAGCCGCAGCCTGCCCGTAGGCGCCAACGGTTATGCAGTGTACGGCGATTTCTTCCCGATGTTCGAGGTCCCGTTTCGCTACGGTAGTGGCTGGAGTACGGCAGATGACGACGGACGCGCAGCGGTTGTCGTACTCAGCGAAGCGTTCAACCAGAAAATGTTTGGCAACACGGACAGCGTCGGCCGCGAAATCACGTTGAACGGGCACGATTACCGAGTTGTCGGTGTGGCAAGGCACTGGAATCCGCAGCCGCGTTTCTTTGCGGCGTTCGATGGCCACGATTTCGACGAGCCTTCGGATTTCTATTTGCCGTTTACCCGTGCCCTGGATATGCAGATCGATACCTGGGGCAGAAACAGTTGCCGGGGAAATGTCGACTTTTCGACGCGCGATGCGTGGCTGCGTAGTAATTGCGTCTGGGTAATGCCGTGGGTGGAGCTGGATAGTGCCGCGGATGCGGCGCGCTACAGGCAGTTTCTCGAAGGCTATGCCGCCGACCAGCAACGCGCAGGACGCTTCGGCTGGGCGCCTAATGTGCGCCTGCGCAACGTGGTTCAGTGGCTCGAGTACCAGAAAGTCGTGCCGCCTGAAACGCGCATCTCATTGGTGGTCGCGCTGGGCTTCTTCGTCATCTGTCTGGTCAACACCATCGGTTTGCTGCTGGCCAAGTTCATGCGCCGCGCCGGCGAGATCGGCGTGCGTCGCGCGCTGGGCGCGGCACGCAGTGAAATCTACAAGCAGTTTCTGGTCGAAG